>Ga0207693_10003513_pt1 | contig 13383 bp, 10 predicted proteins | sample LARL81metaG_FD_184347 | JGI IMG/M metagenome (GOLD analysis project Ga0207693, IMG submission 184347) | Corn, switchgrass and miscanthus rhizosphere microbial communities from Kellogg Biological Station, Michigan, USA - LAR L8-1 metaG... | ecosystem: Host-associated > Plants > Roots >...
AGCGGCTCGATCACCGCCGGCTTCCCGCCATTGCGGCAGCCCAAGCCGGAGATCGCCGATCGCGGCGCGGTCCGGCTCGGCAGCGGCTCGATCACCGCCCCCTTTCCGCCGCTTTATCGTTAGCACCATCGACAATCACCGCAGGAACCGGAGCGTCGGAAATGGTTAAGCAGGCTGAATCGATCATCTGCAGATTCTACCGGCTCATCCCCGATGCTCCGGTCCCGCGGCGGGCCGACCGTTCGGCCGACGGCATGCTTCCGACCCGTGGCTATCGGTATTGCGAAGCCCTCGCGTCCGCCTCGGCATTCGGGTGGTACGTCTATCCACCGCTGAATTTCAGCTTGGTATGGGACGGCGTCGAGATTGCGTGGACATACGAAGGCGCCGAGGATTGGTATCCGTTGCGGGGGGCTCAGTTTCCTGGGTTTCGCCAGCTCTTCGAGGAAGTAGCCCCCGATCCTGTGAAGCCTCTGGCCCCCACGTTTCTGGCCAGTGCGCGAGAGCCCGGTGTCGTGCAGATCTGGAGTGGTTACCTGGCGCGGACGGCGCCGGGCTGGGCACTGCTTTGCCGCAGTCCGGCCAACATCCCGCGAACCCAAGGTTACGAGCATTTCGAGGGCATCGTAGAGTCGGAAACCTGGTTCGGTCCGCTCTTTACCAACATCCGACTCACCCGCACCAATTCGCCGGTTGAGTTCCATGTCCGCTATCCGCTGTTCCAGGTGCAGCCGCTGCTTCGACAATGTTATCGCGAGGTTTCTTTCGAGGTTGTCGGCTTAGCGCAATTGAGTGCAGCCGATTGGCAAAATTTTGAGGCTACTATGAAACCCAATGCCGATCAGATGCGAACGTTAGGACATTATGCAGTGGATACACGACGGCGAAGTCGCAAGAAATCATGAAGGCAGTTTGCGGGTGGTGACAACAATTCCGATCACGACAATCCCGGTTCCCAGCAAGGCAATCGCCCTGACCTGCTCCCCGAGGATGGCCCATCCCAGCAGGGTTGCCCAGACCGGCTGGAGATAAGCTACGAGTGCGGCTGGAACCGACGCCGCCCGCGCCAGAAGGCGGAGATAGAGCGCTGTCGGCACCGCCGAGCAAATCACCCCGACGATTGCCAACAATAGCCACACTGTGGCCGGCTGGCTCCACTCTGCTCGGGGCTCGAACAGAAGGGAAATAATTGCTGCAACTATCGCACCGCACGCTTGCTGGCCACAAGCCAACGCTGCAGGATTTGTCGACGTGATATGACGGCCATAAACGGTCCCGCACGCATAGGAGAGCGCCGTTAGAAGCATCGCTGTAATGCCAAGCAGAGATCCGTGGCTCCCGTAGACTGCGACCGGTCCAACGATCAGCAGGATGCCTGCCAACCCGGTCATGACCCCAATAAATTGACGCGGTTGGAAGGGTTCCTCGACAAAGAGAAAATGCGCCAACACCGCAACCATCAACGGAACAGACGCTTGCAGCATGGCGACCACGGCACTGTCGACCCGGCTGACTGCGGTAGCGGTCAACACATTGGCGAGCCAGCCATTGGTGGTCCCGAGAACGACCATGTGACCGATGTTCTTCCAACGAGACGGCAGCGACGGGCCATCGTAAGCAGGCCGTGTTTGGCTCCGCAATGCCAGCCAAGCGAGCAGCGCCGACATGGCGATGAACCCTCGTGACGCCGCGAACGCAAACGGGTGCATCGACTGGGTAATAAGTTTGACGAAAACGAAGCTGCTGCCCCACGTTCCCGAGATGACGATCAGATTCAACCAGAGCGTAGAAAGCGGTAGGTTCCCCATGCGCCTACCGAGATGCAACTTCGACTGTTTCCATGGGGAAGAACCGCTGAGGGCGGCTTTGGTATGACAAACAGTTCGTCGCCGCGATACCGGGAGCCGGGCGACTTGGGTGGGTGTTCCACCCCGATAACTGGGATAGCCGATACGATGCCGGCGAATAAGTCATCCCAGCCACGCGATGGATTTAAGCCGCGGCCGAACGAATGTCAATTGACGTCCGGAACTGGTACTGATCGGTAATCAAGGGACTCAGGCTGACGCTCGGGCTCGCAGAAGGGTGCGTTGCAAGAGCATCTGAAGACGTTGTGAAGCACAGCCGCCTTCCCCGTAGCCGCGATACCTGTCACAATCTTGATTCTTAAAAACTCAGGGGAGGACGCTCGTGACCGCGATAGCGCCGACCGCCACCCGGCGGCGATTCCTGCAGCAAACCAGCGGTGGCCGAGCCGGCGCGTTGGCGTTCGGCGGGGCTCCGGCCTTTGCCCGACGGCGCCTAAAAAGCTCGTGATGGCTCATAACGCGGCGCCGCCGGAATCCTCGGCGGTTGCCTTTGCCGAGTTGGCCGAAGCGGTCAACAAGAACGGGTCGGGCTGTTGATGGCGCTGCGCTTTGCTGAGATACCGGTCTCGCGGCACGCTCCCTATTACTGGCCGTACGTCTTGGCTTTGCTGATCGGCCTGTTGCTGATCATCTGCCTGCCCGAGCTGTCGCTGACGATTCCGCGCAGCGCCGGGTTTGTTCGATAAGAGCCGGGTTTGTTCGATAAGAAAGGAGCCGGAGCGATGGATTTGCGCTTCACTGCCGACGAATTGGCGTTTCGCGACGAGCTTCGGGAATTTTTCCGCGCTCATCTGCCGGGCGACCTCCGCGAGCGGATGCGGCTCGGGCACGCGCCGAGCAAAGAGGATACCGTCGCTTGGCAGCGCATTTTGAATCAGCGCGGCTGGGCCGCCTACAGCTGGCCGAAGGAGTACGGCGGCCCCGGCTGGACACCGGTGCAGCGCATGATCTTCCTCGAGGAGAACCAGCTGGCGCCGGCCCCCGAAGTGTCGTCGTTCAACATTACGATGATCGGCCCGGTGCTGATCCAGTTCGGCACCGAGGAGCAGAAGCAACGCTTCCTGTCGCGCGCCGCCAATATCGACGATTGGTGGTGCCAGGGTTTCTCGGAGCCAGGCGCGGGGTCGGACCTCGCCTCGCTGAAAACCGCCGCCAAGCGTGACGGCGAGGATTATGTCGTAAATGGCCAGAAGATCTGGACCTCGACCGCGCACCATGCCGATTGGTGTTTCAGCCTCGTGCGCACGGATCCGCAGGCCAAGAAGCGGCAGGAGGGCATCTCTTTTCTATTGATCGACATGAAGACGCCCGGCATCACGGTTCGGCCAATCATCTCGATCGACGGCAGCCATCACCTGAACGAAGTGTTTTTCGACGATGTGCGGGTGCCCGTGTCGTTGCGTGTCGGCGAGGAGAACCGCGGGTGGGACATCGCGAAATTCTTGCTCGGCCACGAGCGCACCGGGATCGCGCGGCTCGGGAAGTCGAAGGAGCGGGTCAAATTCGCCCGCGAGATGGCGCGCGACATGCGCGCGAACGGCAGGCCATTGATCGAAGACCCCGCCTTCCGCCACCGCGTCGCCCAGCTTGAGGTCGATATGAAGGCGCTGGAGATCACGCAGATGCGGGTGGTTTCGGAGCACGACAGGAGCCATGACGGCAAGCCCGACCCTTTGTCCTCGGTGCTGAAGGTAAAGGGCACCGAGCTCTTGCAGGCGACGACCGAGCTGGCAATGGATGTCGGCGGCCCGCTTGCGATGCCCAACTGGGCGCAGGAATTGGCCGCGCTGAGCAACGAGCCGGAACTGGGTCCCGAATGGGCGACCGAGGCAACCCGCAGCTATCTCTTCTTGCGCGCCGCCTCGATCTATGGCGGCACCAACGAGATCCAGAAGAACATCCTGACCAAAGCCGTGCTGGGTCTCTGATGGATTTCGATCTGACGGAAGAGCAGCGGCTGTTGCGCAACTCGGTCGAGCGCCTGCTAGCCGATCACTACGCCTTCGACAAGCGCCGCAGTTATTTCGCGGAGCCCGACGGGTGGAGCCGCGCAGTATGGGCACAGTATGCGGAACTGGGTCTGCTGGGTCTGCCCTTTGCAGAAAGCTATGGCGGGTTCGGTGGCGGCTCGATCGAGATAATGGTGGTCATGGAGGCGTTCGGCCGCGTTCTCGCCCTAGAGCCGTATTTGGCGACCGTCGTGCTCGGCGGCACGGCTTTGCGACTCGCCGGCAGCGAGGCGCAAAAATCGGCGATTCTGCCGCGGATTGCCGAAGGCGGCATGATCCTCGCCTTTGCGCATGGCGAGCGGCAGGCTCGGTACGATCTGGCGGATGTGATGACCACCGCCAAGCCAAAGGACGGCGGATGGGTGCTCGACGGTGCCAAGAGCGTCGTTTTGCACGGCGACAGCGCCCAGCGCCTGATCGTCAGCGCGCGCACAGCCGGCGATCGGGACGACGCCGAAGGCATCACATTGTTCCTGGTCGATGCGGCGGCGAATGGCGTGGCGCGTCGCTCCTACCCGATGCGCGACGGGACGCGGGCGGCGGAGATTTCATTGAGCGATGTCGAAATCGGCGAGGACGATACGCTCGGCGAGGTGGGAGCGGCATTTCCAATCATCGAGCGGATCGTCGAGGCGGGAATTGCTGCCACCGCTGCCGAAGCGGTCGGTACGATGGAGACAATGCAGGCCATGACCCTGGAATATCTCAAAACCCGCCAGCAATTCGGCCGGCCGATCGGCCAGAACCAGGTTCTTCAGCACCGCGCCACGGAGATGCTGATGGAGCTCGAGCGGGGGCGCAGTATGGCGATGTTGGCGGCAATGATGGTCGAAGAGCCCGATGCCGCCGAGCGCGCCCACAATATCGCAATGGCAAAGGTCGGCGTCGGCCAGGCCAGCAAATTCGTCTCGCAGAACGCAATCCAACTGCATGGCGGCATTGGCATGACCGAGGAGTATGCGGTCGGCCACTACTTCCGCCGCTGCATGGTCATCGAGCACCTGTTCGGCGACGCGGCCCATCACCTGTCGCGCTTGGCCGACCGGGTTCGCTGAATCCAACGCCGCTACTCGGCTGCATCAAGAAGATGGCCGGGAACCGGCGGCTCGGCGCTTTCTGCGGCTTCGACGGCACGAAAATAGAGATGCACGGCGGTGCCGACGCTCTCGGCGCTTTCGACGGCAGTAAAACCACCGAGCCGGCGCGTCAATTCCCAGGCCGCGGCGGCGGCCGGTCTGGTCGTCTCCAGTGGATAAAGGACAGTCGCGAGGCGTTCGGCCGAGAGACCGGCGCCACTGTCCCTAACGGTGAGCCGAAGATAATCCCCCGGGATGCTTCCCGGGAACTCGGCGACGTTTGCGCGGCTGATCGCGAATTTTCGGGTCCCGATCACGAGTTCTCCGCTCTTCGGCATATCGGCGGCGGCCTCGGCGGCGAGCAGGCGGACCAACGCGGTGACGGAATCGGCGTCGGCGCAGCACAGTGGGGTTCCGGGCTGCAGAGACAATCGCGTTTCGATATGGCGGGGCAGGGCTCGCCGGATCGATCCCTCGATCGCGGTCAGCGCGGCATTGATATCAATTGGTCGAACGGCCGGGGGCCCGCCAGCAGTGGATTCGGCGAGCTGGCGAACAATTCCTTGCGCCCGGTTGAACCCATCATTGGCCCGGGAGCGCAATCCCGCAAGCCAAGGACGCACGAGGGCGAACAGACGGTTTGGCGCGAACGACATCGCGAGGTCTGTACTGGCGACGCGAAATCGACGCACAATTCGGCTGGCGCCAACGAACAACCCGAAAACCGCCGCAATGGCGACGACCAACAAGGCGAGACGGTGCGCAAAGCTCGAATCGTCCGCGCCTGAATGGTAGAGAAATCCATTGAGATCGATCGGGTGCGACATCGCGCCGATCGCGATCAGGCTCTGCTGTATAGCGTTCCAGCGCTCGGGGTCGGCGTGCCCGAGCGGGATCTCGGGGAAGCGGGCGAGATTGCTCGCGACCTCGCTCTGGTACCGCACAAAACTAGGCGCCAGCGCCGGCAGCTCGGCAATACGCGCGGCAATCTCGTCCGGGTGTTGCAAGGCGTATTGCCAGCCCTTGATCGACGCCTCGCGAAAGCGCGCCACCGTCCCCGGTTCGGCATTGGCAAAACGCTGCAATGCGAACAGCCCGTCGCCATAGAACGGCTCGGCGCCCGAAAGATCGAACGATTTCAGTGCGAGCGAGCGTTGTTGCGCCTGCCACGGCAGCTCCCAGGCCGACCCGACGATCGCATCGACCCGGCTCTCGGCAAGCGCAGCAACGGCCTGATCCGGTTCGATCGGCACGGGCTTCAGCTGGTCCGGGTCGATCCCTTGGCCGAAGGCGGCGGCACGAAATTCCAGATCGAGGACATTGCTCGGCGGCAAGCGCCCGAGCCGCCAACCAAGGAGCGAGTGGAGCGAAGAGAAATTGCCCCCGGCGCGGTAATAAATTGCAGCGCCGCTTCGCTGAAATATCGGCGCGAGCAATACCAGCGGGGCGCCTTGGGCGGCGTGGACCAGCAGCTGTGCAGTTCCGGTCCCGAACTGGGCACGTCTTTCGATAACCTCACGGACCGCGTCGATCGCGGCGGCAGGCGACGCACCTGGCTTGATCTCGACCTCGATCCCAGCTTCCCGGTAAAAGCCTTTCCACAAAGCCGCGTAGTACCCGGCGAACTCGAATTGTGCCCCACGGTGGAGCTGAAGCACCACGTCGTCGGCGGCGGCCGCGGTTCCCGGCGCGCCCGCCAACATCAGCGCGAGGCAGCAGGCGCTACGCGCCAATTTGCCGAGCGTCGCCACGACGCGGTTCGGTTTGCCCATTCGATCCCCCCACGCGAGCCTCGGCTCGGATCTAGCGTCCCGCACATAGAAGCATAAAAAGCCGCATGTCTGCGCTCAACCCGGTCGCCGGGACCCGAGAGCTGCGATCGCTGTTGACGCTCGCTTGACGGCGGCGCATGTCGTCACCGAGCTATTGGGCGCCGAATCGACATGAACAGAAGAAGCTTGCTGACGCGAGGAGCGGCGGCCGTCATCGTGCCGGTCTTGCCGAGGCTCTCGCGGGCCGATCCCGTGGCGGCAAGCCCTGCCGCCAGGCGCGTGCGCCCGTCCGATCCGTCGTGGCCGGACGCAGCGAGCTGGGAAAGGCTGAACCGAGAGGTGGGCGGCCGGCTGATCAAGGTGCAGTCGCCGCTGGGCACCTGCCGGGACGCGCCGGATGGGGCGTCGTGCGGCGATCTCTTCAGGGAACTGAAAAATCCCTATTACATCGGTGACCAGGTCGGTTTGACGCAGACCACGGGCTGGGTCGATGCCTGGGTGTTTCAACCGAGCGTCTATGCCGTGGCGGCCGAAACGACCCCCGATGTCGTCGCGGCGGTCAACTTTGCGCGCGAGAACAATCTGCGGCTGGTCGTCAAGGGCGGCGGCCACAGCTACCTCGGCAGGTCGAATGCACCGGCTTCTCTGCTGATCTGGACCCGGCATATGCACACCATGGCACTCCACGACGATTTCGTCCCGCAAGGATGCGCGGCGCAAAAACCGCCCCAACCGGCGGTCACCGTGGGAGCCGGGACCATCTGGATGCATACCTATAACCAGGTGACGACCAAAGGCGGCCGCTATGTGCAGGGTGGGGGCTGCGGCACGGTCGGCGTCGCCGGACTGGTGCAAGCAGGTGGTTTCGGCAGCTTCTCGAAGAACTTCGGCAGCGCCGCCGCCGGGCTGCTGGAGGCCGAGATCGTCACCGCCGACGGCGCCGTCCGGATCGCCAATGCGTGCACCAATGCCGACCTCTTCTGGGGTCTCAAAGGCGGCGGTGGCGGCAGCCTCGGCGTTGTCACCCGGCTTACACTCAAGACGCATGAGCTGCCGTCGTTTTTCGGTGCGGTTTCTGCCACTATCCATGCCTTCTCCGAGGCCGCTTTTCGCCGGTTGATCGGTCATTTCGTCGATTTCTACGCCGACAATCTCCTCAACCCGCACTGGGGCGAGAGCGTCACCCTTCGGCCGGACAACAGATTGGATATTCGGATGGTGTTCCAGGGGCTCGACGATCGCCAGGCCAATACGGTCTGGCAGCCGTTCTTCCATTGGGTAAACGGATCGCCCAAGGATCTAACCTATTGGCTCACACCGAGGATTATTGCAGCGCCGGCCCGCAATTTGTGGGACCCGACTTTTCTCAAGACGCGCCTTCCTGGCGCCGTGCTGTCGGATGACAGGCCCGGGGCACCACCGGACAACATCTTCTGGTCGGGAAATCTGGCCGAGGTGGGACATTTCCTCTCCGGCTTCCAGTCGTTATGGCTGCCCGGTTCGCTGCTACAACTGGAGCGGCGGGAATATCTTGTCGACGCGTTGCTCGCCGCCGGCAGGTATTGGTCGGTCGAACTCCATTTCCAGAAGGGATTGGCGGGAGGGTCCGAAGAGGCGGTGTCTGCCACACGGGATACCGCGACGAACCCGGATGGTGTTGGACGCTTTCGCGCTCGCAATTGTCGCCGGCGAAGACCCGCCGGCTTTCCCCGGTCTGCCCAGTCACGAGCCGGACCTCACTGTTGACCGCCGTCATGCTCGCGACATCGGGAGAGCGATGAGCGAGCTCAAGGGCGTCGCACCTGGGGCGGGTTCCTATTTTGCGGAGAGCGATTTCTTCGAAGACCGGTGGCAGACGTCATATTGGGGGCCGAACTACCCGCGATTGCGCTCGATAAAAAAGAAATACGATCCAGCGGGTCTGTTCTTCGTGCACCACGGCGTCGGCAGCGAAGAATGGAGCGCCGATGGCTTCACCCGGGCGAACACGCCCTAGCGGCGTTGCCATTGCTGTGGATGGCGCGCCAGACGCGCTCGGGGGTCAGCGGCATTTCGATGTGCGTAACGCCGAATTCGGCAAGCGCGTCGACGACCGCGTTGACCACCACGCCTAGTGCCGGGGTGGTACCCCCTTCGCCGGCCGGGCGGATGCCGAGCGGATGGGTCGGGGTCGGGACTTCGCTGAGCTCGGTCGTGAAAAACGGCAGCCAGTCGGCGCGCGGCAGTGCGTAATCCAATAGCGAGCCGGACAACAGCTGGCCGGTGTCGCGGTCATAGACACAACTTTCGCTGAGCGCCTGGCCGAGACCGTGCGTGATGCCGCCATGGATCTGACCGTGCACGATCAGCGGATTGACCGCGCGCCCGACATCGTCGACGGCGGCGTAGCGGGCGATTTCGACGACCCCGGTCTCCGGATCGACCTCGACTTCGCAAACGTGACAGCCATAAGGGAAGCTCGCGAGACTGACGGTCTCGTCGCTTTCAGCCGCGAGCGGCCCACGCAACTCGTCGGGCAGGTCGTTGCGCCGCAGCGCCTCGGCTGCGGCCTCGAAGATGCCGAGCGAGCGGTCTGTTCCCTTGACCCGGAAGCGACCTTCGGCAAATTCCAGATCGGCCGGAGCTGCTTCCATGACGTGGCTCGCGATCTGGAGGCCCTTGACGATGATGTCGCGCGAGGCGTTGAGCATGACGATGCTGGCGAGACGCAATGCACGGCCGGAATGCGAGCCGCCGCCGACCGACACGCGGTCGGTATCGCCGGTCACCAGCCGCACCGTGTCGATCGGCACGCCGAGCCACTCGGCGATCAGCTGCGCAAAGCTGGTCTCGTGACCTTGGCCGTTCGACACGGTGCCGACGACCACTTCCACGATACCGTTGGGCAAGACGATGACTTCGGCGCGCTCGCGCGGAGTTCCGGTCGCGGTATCGACGTAGTTGCTGACCCCGATGCCGCGGTATTTGCCGCGCGCTCTCGCCTCCGCCCGACGCATCGGGAGCCCGGCCCAGTCGCCGAGCGCGACCACGTGGTCCATGACCCGGTGATAGGCGCCGCTGTCATAGACCATGCCGAACGGGTTGCGGTACGGCATCGCCGATTCCGGCACCAGATTGCGACGCCGCAGCTCCAGCCGGTCGAAGCCGCATTGCCGCGCGGCGAGATCGATCAGCCGTTCCATAACGAACATGACCTCGGGCCGCCCCGAGCTGCGATAGGGCCGGGTGGGCAATGTGTTGGTGATCGCGGCGCGGGCGCGGAAATGCACTGCGGGCATGTGATAGATGCTCGACATGATCTCGACGCCTTTGGCGAGCGGCCCGTAGGAGATCGGGTAGGCGCCGACATTGGCGATGTTGGAACCGCGCATTGCGATGAATTTGCCGTCATGGTCGAGGGCAAGCTCGGCCTCGACGGCGAGATCGCGCGCCTGGTAGTCGCAGAGGAACGCCTCGCTGCGCTCGCAGGTCCACCTGACCGGACGGCCGACACGGCGCGCCGCCCAGGCTACCAACGCGAATTCGGGATTGAACGAGCCGCGGGTCCCGAAATTGCCGCCGACTTCGTGCATGACGACGCGCACCTTGTCTTCGGCGACCCCGAGGATCTTGGCTAGCTCCTGCTTCGGCCGGACGGCGCCGCCGATCCCGGCATAAAGAGTATATCGCCGAGTGTCGGGCTCATAGGTGCCGGTCGCGGCGCGCGGCTCCATCGGGACCCCAACGATGCGCTGCACCCAAGTCTCGAATTTGACGATGTGAGCCGCCTCGGAAAAGGCCATATCGGTCGCGGCCGCGTCGCCGACCTCGGCATCGATGGAGGTATTGGAGGTCGCGTCGTCTCGTGCGAGCGGTGCGCCCGGTTGAACTGCAGTCACGGAGTGGATTACCGCAGGAACCGGCTCGTAATCGACATTGACGAGCTCGGCGGCGTCTTTGGCGGCGGCGAGGGTCGCTGCCACGACCATCGCGACGATTTCCCCGCAATGCCGCGCCTCTTCCGCCGTCATCGGGAAATGCGGCGGAATAAAGGGCGGCGAGCCGTCCCTGTTTTCGAGCGTGATATCGGCCGGGTGCCGGGTCCCGACCGAGTGCGGGATCGCCTGAAGACCATCATCGAGCATGTCCCGCGCGGTCAGCACCGCAAGAACCCCGGGCGCAGTCTCGGCTTCCCGCGTATCGATCGAACGAACGTGGACATGCGCGTGCGGCGAGCGCACCATCACGGCATAAGCTTGCTCCGGAAAGCTGAAATCGTCGCTATAGCAGCCTTTTCCGGTCAGCAACCGAAAATCCTCTCGCCGCCGCACTGGCTGCCCGATTCCGGTTTTTTTCGAGCTCTGTAACATCAGAACCTCTGGTTCGGATTCCCCAATCGGATTGATCGCTCAGCTGCCGATGGTACCGGCCTAAGAGCTCCTTGGCGACGCGGTCGATGAAATCATGGTCTTCGGGGTCTGGATCAGGTTGCCGAGGCGGTGGCCCCAGATCGACCGGATCGGGTCTGTTGCGCGCGAGCGGCCACGCAGCCGCCGAAAGGAGGACGGCTCCGTTGCGATTATGATGACCATAGAATTGCCTGTTTTACATTGCATGCTTCGGACCGACGGCAGCTCCCGAGTAGGCCGATGAAGCACGGGAGTTGCCGATGGCTAAAAGGCTTTCGCTGAAGGACTGGGCAGGCTGCAGATCTGGTCTTGGCTGGTGAAATGTTCAACTTTAGGAGAGATCCCGCTGCAGATCCGCTGCAGGAGCAGCGGGAGGTAATTTATGACTCAACTTAGGTTAGAAGGATTGGGTCGGCGCGGTTTTGGAAAACGGAGGGAGGAAGGGATGCTGTGAGTGACGGAGGTATTCTGCCATCGGTTTCTACCGGCCCAGCAACTCTTTGACGGCGCGGTCGATGAAGTCGTCGTCCTCGGGGTTCTGGGTCGGGTTGCCGGCGCGGTGGCCCCAGATCGACGGGATCGGGCGCAGTTCGGCGTGCCGCATATGCGCGACCTCGCGCTCGTTGTCGGCGACCGTGAAGTAGAGATCGGTCGTGCTCGGCATGATCAGCGCATCGGCCGCAATCGCGCCGAGAGCCTTGGCGAGATCGCCGCCGTAAAGCTCGTTCGCGCTGATGTCGGCATGCTGCCAGGTCCAGATCATCGCCAGCAGATTGTTGGCGTCGCGGCAAAGATAGTTAGCCTCCCAGCCGGCGATCAGAAAATCCTCGAGAGAGGAAAACCCGATCGTGCGCCAGAGTTCTTCGCGGTAGAAGGTTTGGCTCAGTGCCCAGCCGGCGTAGATCCGGCCCATCGCTCGCAATCCGCGCACCGGCGGCTCGGCAAAATACCCGTCGCGCCATGCCGGGTCGGCCGTCAGTGCGTATTTGATGCCCTCCAGGAAGACGAGGTTGTGCGGAGCCGTTCGCGCGCTGCCGCAGACGACGGCGATCCGCTCCACCATTTCGGGATAGAGCGCCGCCCAGTGATAGGCCTGCTGGCCGCCCATCGACCAGCCGTAGACGAGAGCAATGCGCTCGATGCCGAAGCGTTCGATCAGCAGACGGTGCTGCATCCGTACATTGTCGGCCATGGTCACGCCGGGAAAACGGCCGCGATCGTGAGGCGGACCGATATTGCTCGGCGAGGAAGACAGACCGTTCCCGAACATGTTCGGGATGATGATGAAATAGCGCTCCGGGTCGAGCGCGCGCCCCTGCCTGATCAACCACTCGGTGTCGCTGTGCTGCGACCCATACGAAGTCGGGTAGACGATCACATTGCCGCGAGAGTTATCGAGTCGGCCGTATGTCTTGTACGCCAGCTGCGCATTCCGCAATGTGAGCCCGGATTGCAGCGGTACGTCTCCGAGCTCGAAGATTTCATAATCGCCTGACGTCATCCGCGGTTCCTGTTTCACCCGAGGTCATACGCTGTGATGATACGGGTTCCGCCGCGCAGAGTGGAGTGAGCCGAGATGCGTGTCTTCACGATGCTGCCAATGAGGCATTGGAGCGAGGCGGCGCCGTTCGGCGCAGCGGCGGAAGCCGCGGGGTTCGACGCGCTGATGACGGTCGAGCTCGGGCACGACGTCTTTACGCCTCTCGCCTTTGCCGCGCTTGTGACCGAACGCATCGAGCTCACCCCGTCGATCGCCGTCGCCTTCCCGCGCAGCCCGACGGTGATGGCGAGCCAGGCCTGGGACCTGCACGCCAACTCGAACGGGCGCTTCGTGCTGGGCCTCGGCAGCCAGGTCAAAGGCCACAACGAGCGCCGCTTCGGCATCCCGTGGAGCGCGCCCGCGCCGCGGTTGCGCGACTACGTCCGGGCATTGCGTGCGGTGTGGCGTTGCTGGGAGACCGGCGGCAAGCTCGATTACCGGGGCGAGCATTACCAGCTGACCCTGATGACGCCTGATTTCTCGCCGGAGCCGACCGGGCTGCCGATGGTGCCGATCACGATCGCGGCGGTCGGCGAGGCGATGCTGCGCGTCGCCGGCGAAGTTTGCGACGGAGTGCGGCTTCATCCGCTCTGCTCGCGCCGCTATCTCGAAGAAGTGGCGCTGCCGCGCATCTCGGAGGGAATGCAGCGCAGCGGTCGCGGCCGGGGCAATTTCGATGTTTTTGGCGGCGGGTTCGTGGTGACTGTAGGCGATGCGCAAACCGTCGCCG
>Ga0207693_10003515_pt1 | contig 13371 bp, 10 predicted proteins | sample LARL81metaG_FD_184347 | JGI IMG/M metagenome (GOLD analysis project Ga0207693, IMG submission 184347) | Corn, switchgrass and miscanthus rhizosphere microbial communities from Kellogg Biological Station, Michigan, USA - LAR L8-1 metaG... | ecosystem: Host-associated > Plants > Roots >...
CGGTCAACTACCGCGAGGCCTATGGCATGCACGCCTCCAATGGCATTCTGTTCAATCATGAAAGCCCGATCCGAGGTGAAACTTTCGTGACCCGCAAGATCACGCGTGCAGTTGCATCGATAAAATGCGGCCTGCAGAAAAAACTGTTCCTCGGAAATCTCGATGCCTTGCGGGACTGGGGACATGCCCGTGACTTTGTCGAGGGCATGTGGCTCATGCTGCAGCAAGAGGGGCCGGACGATTATGTGCTGGCCACCGGAGAAAGTCATTCAGTGCGCGAATTCGTGGAAAAGGCTTTCGCGCATGTCGAAAATACGATCCTGTGGATGGGATCCGGCGACGCGGAAAAAGGGGTGGAGAAGACAACGGGCGAAGTTCTGGTCGAGGTTGATCCGCGTTATTTCCGTCCCACGGAAGTTGACCACCTTCGCGGAGACCCGAGCAAGGCGCGCGCCAAACTCGGATGGCGCCACAAGACGAGTTTCGAGACACTCGTGCACGATATGGTCAAGGCGGATCTCGTGACCGTCCGCGAGGAACAGGAACGGCGCAACCGAAACGCCTGAGGATCAGCTTCATGCGAATTGCCATGATCGGCAGCGGTTATGTGGGCCTGGTCTCCGCTGCCTGTTTTTCCGACTTTGGGCATCTGGTGACCTGCATCGACAAGGATGCGGAAAGGATTGCACAGCTCGAGCAGGGAAAGCTGCCGATCTTCGAACCCGGACTCGATTTCCTGATTGCAACCAATGTTGCGGCCGGCCGCCTGTCCTTCACAACTGGGTCCTCCGCGGCGATCGCGGCAGCCGACGCCGTGTTCCTCGCCGTGGGGACGCCTTCCCGGCGTGGCGATGGGTTTGCCGATCTGTCGTATGTGTACGACGCCGCGCGGGAGGTGGCCGCCGAGATGACCGGTTTCACCGTCGTGGTCACCAAATCAACGGTTCCGGTTGCGACCAATGACCAGATTGAGGCCATCATTCGCAAGGCTGCGCCAGCGGCGCAATTTGCGGTCGTCTCCAATCCGGAATTTTTGCGCGAGGGGGCCGCAATCGAGGACTTCAAGCGTCCGGATCGAGTCGTCGTGGGGACCGAGGATGAACGGGCACGGGAGGTGATGCGCGAGGTCTATCGACCGTTGTTTCTCAACGAGACACCGATTCTCTTCACCAGCCGCCGCGCCGCGGAACTGATCAAATATGCCTCGAACGCCTTTCTCGCTACCAAAATCACCTTCATCAACGAGATGGCGGATATCTGCGAAAGATGCTCCGTCGATGTGCAGGAAGTAGCGCGCGGGATGGGGCTCGACCGCCGCATCGCCGGGAAGTTTCTGCATGCCGGTCCGGGCTTCGGCGGCTCCTGTTTTCCCAAGGATACCGCCGCCCTGGCAGCAATGGCCGAAAAATACGGCGCTCCCTGCAGCATTGTAGACGCGGTGATCGCGGCGAATCAGGCGCGAAAAATGGCGATGGTCGAAAAGATCGTTGCTGCATGCGGAGGCTCCGTGCGCGACCGGCTGGTTGCGGTGCTCGGTCTCACGTTCAAGCCCAACACCGATGACATGCGTGAGGCGCCAAGTCTGGTCATCGTGCCTGCGCTCATGTCACGCGGGGCACGCGTACGCGCCTTTGACCCGCAGGGAATGGCGGAAGCGCGCAAGCTGATGCCGGGACTTGAAACCGCCGATGACCCTTTTTCCTGCATCGCCGGCGCCGAGGCAATGGTGATTCTCACCGAATGGGATCAGTTTCGCGCGCTTGATCTCGACCGCATCAAGGCGTTGCTGCGCAGTCCGCTCGTGGTCGATCTGCGCAACGTCTACAAGCCCGCTCCCATGGCCGAGAAAGGTTTTGCCTACGTCAGCATCGGACGCAACGACATTCCTTTGCCTTCCAAGCCCGGTGTTCCGTAGCTGGTGCACACACGCGGACACGTAAGGGTGGGCAAAACGCGCCTTACAAGCGCTGCAGCAACTCCGGAATTGATCGCGATTTTGCCCACGCGGTCGGCCGACGCTGGTGGGCACGGCGCGCGAGATGAGGATGAAGCTGAGCGTGGGGTTGGGCGCGCCCTTGCCCACCCTACGTGGCGCCGTCAGCGCAAACCCCTACTGCAGCGCAAACCCCTACTGCCGCCCGTAGGCATCGTCGATGCGCATAATGTCGTCCTCGCCCAGATAGCTGCCGACTTGAACCTCGATGAGCTCGAGCGGAATCCTCCCCGGATTGGCCAGGCGATGAATGCTGCCAATCGGAATGTAAATCGATTCGTTCTCGTGCACGGTACGAACGTCATCGTGCAATGTAACCTCTGCGGTCCCTCTGACCACGACCCAATGCTCCGAACGGTGAAAGTGCTTTTGCAGTGACAGCTTGCTGCCCGGCTTCACGACGATGCGCTTGACTCTGTAACGTCCGGCCAAGTCCACGTCCTGATAATAGCCCCAGGGCCGGTAGATGCGGCGATGCTCGACTGCGGCACGATGGTTTTGGGTCTTGAGCTGCTCGACGAGCCCCTTCACTTCCTCGGCTCGCGTGCGTGGGACAACGAGAACCGCATCCGAGGTCGAGACCACGATGACGTCATCGAGGCCGATCACGGTCGTGAGTATGGAGTCGTCGGAGCGCACCAGGCTGTTGCGAGTATCCGACAGGAAAACCGTTCCCTCGACGGCATTGCCTGCCGCGTCGTGATCGAGCACGTCCCACACCGCGCTCCAGCTGCCAATATCAGACCAGCCGAGATCCGCCGGAACAACCGCCGCATGCTTTGTGCGTTCCATGACCGCATAGTCGATCGACTTCTTCGGCGCCCGCCCGAACGGCTCAGGTGCAAGCCGCAAAAAATCGAGATCGCGGGTCGAGCCCGCGACGGATGCTCTCACGGCCTCTGCCATGAGCGGCTCGAACTGCTCGATCTCCTGCCACATGGTGGCGGCGTGAAACAGGAAGTTGCCGCTGTTCCAGAGATAATGCTCTGCTACGTACTTTGACGCGGTCTGTGCGTTGGGCTTTTCGACGAAAGCTTCGACCTCGCGAACGCCGGCCCCATTGATAGCCTTTCCCACGCGAATATAGCCGTAATTGGTTGCCGCATGGGTTGGATGAATGCCGAAGGTCACGATGCGGCCTTGCGCTGCAGTATCGGCTGCATCCCGACATGCGTCGCGGAACTCAGGCGCTTTGCGAATGACGTGGTCGGCCGCAAGCATTAACACCAGAGCTTCGGGATCGCGCTCGCCTGCGAGCACCGCCGCGACCGCGACCGCGGGACCCGAATCCCGGCGCACAGGTTCGAGCACGATATCCGCGCTGATCCCGCAGTCACGCAGCTGTTCGGCGACGACGAAACGGAATTCCGAATGGGTTATGACGATGGGACGCGCAAACAGCTCGGGGTCGCAGACGCGCCGCATCACCTGTTGAAAGGTCGAACCTTGACCGATCAAAGGAACGAACTGCTTCGGCATGCTCTCGCGGGACACCGGCCAGAGCCGCGTTCCTGCTCCCCCGCACATGATCACCGGAATGATTTGGAACGGCATCAACGAAACCCATCGAGAACCGACGCATCAAGCTGTCCGAGCGCAACAAATCTCCCGCGTAATGGAGGAGCGCGCCTTCCAGCCACTGCCCTCGTGTAGACTGGGGCTGTCATGATGCGCAACCGTTCCCGCCGCCTTTTCGCGCGAGCATGCCGCGATAGAGGGCGATGAGATCGCGGCCGACCCGCTGGCTCGAAAACTCGCGTTCGACGAGCATCCGACTCGCGGCGCCGAAGCGGCGCCGAAGCGGCGGATCAAGCGCCAGTCGGTCGATGGCTTGCGCAAGTGCTTCGACGTCGTCGATTGGGACCAGAAGCGCATTGTAATCTGCGCGCGCAACATCGCGGCAGCCCGGCACGTCGGTCGCGATCAGAGGTCGGCCGCAAGCCGCGGCCTGGAGCAGGCTCAGCGGCAATCCTTCGCGATGCGATGGCAGGACGGCGATGTGGACCGATGTCCAAAGCGCCGCGATATCCTCCACAAATCCCAAACAGGAAACGTTGCGGCGCCTGCCCCAGGCACTGATTTCTTCCTTCGGGATGGAGCCTGCGTTTGCCTCATCCGGCGTACCCGCAATCACCAATCGGATGTCGCGCCCGCGCGTGCAGACGCGCCCGTGGGCCTCAACCAGAGCGCGGATCCCCTTTGCTTCCACCAGACGGCCGAGAAACCCGATCGTGACCGGGCCGGCCGGCTCGGGTGAAGGCGTCATGAGGTCGGTGTCGACACCGGAGCCGGGGATGAGCGCGATTTGGCTGGGATCAACTCCGAAGCTCTCCATGACGCCGCGGTCATCGAGATTTTGCACCAGCACGACCGAGGAGGGGCGACTAAGGACCTTGGCGAGTACCGGGGTAACAATCGTGCGAGCTGCCCGGATTTTCGGCTCGTTGCTGATGAACAGCGTTCCCAGTCCGGTCATTGCGTTGACACACGCCGTCGCAAGGCCGGTAGCGGCAAGCGATCCAACCAGGGTCGCCGGGACTGCCACATGATGCGCGAGATCAGGCGTGAGCTTGCGATACAGCCGGCGCACCTCGCGCAGCACGCGAAAGAGATCGCGCGGGTCCAGGCTGCCGCGGCGCCACGAAATGGGGTGTAGATGAAAACCTTCCGCCTCTATCGCGTGGCCATGGCGATCGATGCGCGTTGCGACATGTACCTCGAACCCTGCCGCGCACGCCGCGCGCGCCATCGGCAAGCGGTGCGAGAGGAAATACCAGTCCTCGGTTACGAGATAGATGACAATCGGCTTGCGCCCTCCCCGACTGACGCGAAGCTGCTTGGGCTCGGCGCAGTCCTGGGGTGGTTGAGCCCTTTCCGGCGATGGGGATTGTGTATCTTTTATGAGATCCTCCTCGGGGAAGAGCGGATTGCACCGAGATCACTGCACTCTTGCTCTGTCTGAGGCACCTCTCCGCCTACCCTTAACGCCGCGGTCAACTCGGTCACAGCCCCTATGATATGATAAAGGCTCGTTGCCCGCGCCGGTTCTTCGACAAACCTGCCGTTTGCGTCCAATCGATCGAACCACAGGCCCTGCTTTTCAACCGCAAGAAACCGAATCAGGGCTGCGGCGGGGCTGGTAATCTGGGCCTCATCCCGGTCCTCGACGAGATAGGCTCGAATTCGCTCCGCCTGAGCCCAGAGCCTCGCCACCGGATCGTGCACGCTGCCGTCGATGAGCACGGCGTTGATGGCAACCCCTCGGACCGGATCGACCCCATGAGCATCCGCGAAGGCGATGAGCCTTGATGCAGCATCGGATCTTCGAGAACCGGTAAGGCTGGCCCAGTGATGGAGCAGAAATGCCCATTCATAGTGATGTCCCGGCTCACAAATGCTGCCAGCGATCCCAGGCGCAGGCGCCCAGTCTGCGGTGAAGAATTCCCGCAGTGCACCGGTCTTGGTGTCGATCATTCTTTCAAGGCACAATGCCACGAGGCGATCCGCCATTCGGCGCCACCCCGGATCGGGATCGAGATGCATCCATGCGAGTGCGGCCTCGAGCAGATGCATGTGCGGATTGGCCGACTGCGACCCTGGCCCTGAGGGGTCTTCGACAAAGCCGGCGACGGGATGAGCATATCGTTGATGAAGAGTAGCGCGAAGCCGCACCGCCATCTCTCGCCAGCCGGCCCCCTCTCCAAACTCCGAGTGAGCACTCGCATAGGCAAGCAAAGCAAATGCCTGGTTGTAGAGCTCAAACCGCGAATCACCGCATCGACCATCGAGATCTACGACCGAGTTGATGGTCCCATCGGCACGGACGAAGTGCTTGCGAAAATACGAAAGCGCGTGATTTGCCGCTTGGCGCCAGGGGCCGGCCCAGCCGAGCCGGCCGGCTTCGCAATAGGAGAAGGCCTGCCGCGCGATGGTGCGCGCACGATGCGGATGCGCCACCGGTGTGCCATCCAGCTCGATTGCCTCATGGAAGCCGCCCCGGTCACGGTCGGCTCCCAGCTCCCACCACAACGGCAGCGCGCCGTCGAGAAGCCAATTCCGAAGCGCGTGCACTTGCGCCGAAAGATCCGTCATTTTGCGCCTTCGGCCTTGTCCTGCCCTTGCGACACCCCGCATCCAACACACCCCTTGGGGTTATGGATTCCAGGCTCGCTGGCAAGTCGGCTAAACCGACTTGCCAGCGCCCCGGAATGACCCCCCCTTGGGCCCGCTGGGAGCCGGGGCCAGGTTTTGCCCATCCTGCAGACCGTACAGCACTACCCACGACAGTATCCGGCGCTCGACCTGCTTCCATCCCGTGTAACTCTTCGACTCAAATCGTGTGCATGGCGCCGGAGCGGAGGAATCGCCACGATGGTCTCGACATGCTAGGGAGGGCCGCCATTCAGCCAGAGGGGGTCTTTTGCCTGTAGGGGTCACATCCGCGGATCTCGGCTCACCCGCCCGATTGCGCATCGGCGTTGTCGGCGTGGGGGTTATGGGAAGCAATCACGCGCGCGTGCTTGCCGATATGGCGGGCGTAACCTTGGTCGGCGTGGCGGACCCGGACCGCAACCAGAGGGAGATGGTGGCCGGGGCGCTGGGCTGTGCAGCCTTTCCGCATGTCGAGGATTTGCTTGCGGAGGGCGTGGAGGCCGTCACGATCGCCGCGCCGACCCACCTGCACCTTGAGCTGGCAGTTGCCTGCATCAAGCGCGGCGCGCATGTCCTGGTGGAAAAGCCCATCGCTCCTTCCGTACCCGAAGGGCGTGCTATCATCGCAGCGGCCCGACACGCCGGTGTTTCCCTCATGGTAGGCCATGTGGAGCGGTTCAACCCTACCGTCGAGGCGATCAAACAGGCCATTCGGGCGGAGGATATCTTGTCCATCGCCATCACCCGCGTCGGCCCTTTTCCGCCGCGAATGTCCAACGTGGGCGTGGTGATCGATCTCGCGGTGCACGACATCGATCTGATTCGCTGGTTCACCGAATCGGACATTGCCGAGGTGCAACCTCAGCTGTCGAGCGCCGTAGCTGAGCGCGAGGACATTGCGCTGCTCCAATTCCGAACTGCCTCCGGCGTCCTGGCGCATATCAACACCAACTGGCTCACCCCATTCAAAGCACGCAACGTAACCGTTGCAACCCGCAACAAATACATCATGGGCGACCTGCTGACGCGGCAGGTCACCGAATGCTTCGGATTTCAACCGGACGGCAGTTATTCAATGCGGCATCTCTCGGTCGGTCACGCCGAACCCTTGCGTGCAGAGATGCAGTCTTTCGTGGAAGCGATCCGCGACGGAAAAGAGCCGGCAGTGACCGGCCAGGAGGCCGTGGCAAGCCTTGAAATAGCCATCCGCTGCCTGGACAGCGGGGCAACATCGAGCGTCGGCCGCCGCCGAGGGGGTCCGCGCAGGGTGATCGGCTAAGGCCCGAGCCTCGGCCGCTGCCTCCGGACATTCGACTGCGGGGCCCCGATTTCGTCGCGCTGCCTCATTTCAGACATTGCGAGGACCATCAGATCGCCTTTGTAGGGTGGGCAAAATCGCCTGCGCTGTGTTGAATTGTCCGCTCAGTAGCCAAGCGATTTGCCCACGCGGAGACAGGCTTGCGCGCCGAGCCGCGTGGGCAAAGGCGCACGCACGCTCAAGTGAGCTGAGAGAGCGTTCATGCGCCTTTGCCTACCATAGGGGTCTGGAACGCGGGCAAGGCCAATGATCGGACGCATCTTTACCGTGGGCGGCTTGACCCTGGTATCCCGCCTTACCGGCTTTGCCCGCGACATCGTACTCGCCGCAGTGCTCGGGGCAGGGCCGGTCGCGGACGCGTTCTTTGTGGCACTGCGGCTGCCCAATCATTTTCGCGCGATTTTCGCGGAAGGCGCCTTCAATGCGGCCTTCGTCCCTGCCTACGCCCGCATTCGCAAGCAAAGCGGAGCAGATGGCGCCGGAATATTCGCTGACCGTGTTTTTACGTTGCTGCTAGCGAGCCAAGTCGTCCTGCTCGCGGCGGCGCTGTTATGCACGCCTACGCTGATCACATTGCTCGCGCCAGGATTCACCGAAGATGCCCTGCGTTTCGGCCTGGCGGTCGATCTCACGCGCATCACGTTTCCATATCTCCTGCTGGTGTCCCTCGTGACCCTGTATGGTGGCATCCTCAACGCGCTGTCGCGATTCGCGGCAGCCGCGGCCGCCCCTATTCTGCTCAACGTCGCCATGATCGCGACACTCGCGTTGGCGGCGTTTTTTCCGACGCCCGGCCAGGCTGCCGCTTGGGGGGTCTTGCTCGCAGGTGTTCTCGAGCTGCTGCTCGTAGGTGGCGATGCGCTGCGCCACGACGTGCTGGCGGGCCTGCGCTGGCCGAAATGGGATGAGGACGTAAAGCGCTTTTTTCGGGCGCTTCTGCCTGCAACGATCGGCTCGGCCGGCGTGCAGGTGGCGTTATTTGCCGATACAATTATTGCAAGCTTTCTGTCTGCCGGCGCTCTGTCCGCCCTGTACTATGCTGATCGACTCAATCAGCTGCCGATCGGAGTGGTCGGCATTGCCGCGGGTACCGTGATCTTGCCGGAAATGGCGAGCCGTATCGCATCCGGCGACGAGCAAGGTGCCCGGCGCGCGCAAACACGCGCGATTGAATTTACGCTACTGCTGTCTATTCCCTGCGTGGTCGCCTTCCTCCTCGTCCCTGATCTGATCATGCGGGCATTGTTCATGCGCGGCAAATTCACTGCGTTGGATGCCAGCGCCGCCGGGCAGACGCTTGCCGCCTATGCGGTGGGCCTGTTCCCCTTTGTGCTGATCCGGAGTGTTACCGCCACGTTTTTCGCCCGCGGGGACACCGCAACCCCCGTCAAGGCCTCGCTCACCGCGGTTGCGGTGAACGTGCTCCTCAAGGTCATCCTGATGCGGCCGTTGGCGCAGGTCGGGCTTGCTCTGGCGACGTCGATCGGCGCGTGGCTCAACCTCGCACTGATAACGTCGTTCGCCGCGCGCCATGGCCACTTCGCGTTTGATCACCAGTTGCGCAAGAGTGTTATTCGGCTGGCCGCAGCGGGCTGCATCCTTGCCTTGGTTCTCTGGCTCGCGCAGGCCGGTCTGGAGCAGATGTGGCCTGCCGGGTCGTCGTCGGGCGATTATGTCGCGCTCCTGAGCCTCGCACTCATAGGAGCGCTAGCCTATGGCGCGGCGTTGCTTGCATTCTTCGGCCGGGACATGCGCAAGAAATAAACTGGGAAGTTGCAGCTTCGACAATGCCTTATTGCCTCGCCGGAACCGGGGCAGGTGGAATGGCAAAGACAACATAGCGTTCGGAGCGACCTTCGCTGCCCCAATAGGAGCGCCTGGCCTCGACTTCTTTTCGCTTGGCGCCGGACACAGCAGCCGCACGCGCATTGGCTGCGCCCAGGCAGATCATCGAGGTCATTGGACACAGCAGCGCAACACCGTCTCTTGCGACGAGGGCTTCTTCTTCCGGCGTTGCCGGTCGCTCGAGCAGATGGACCACCGCGGGGTGCGTGCGGAGGTAAAAAGGAACTCCATAGGTGAATGTATCGGTGCTCCCAAATGCCTTCAGCGGCGTCTCAGTTGCTTCCCGCCAGAACTGATCGACAGTCTCGGCCAGCACCGAGGCGTGCCCGTCCGCAGCTGATCCTGTCCGGTGCACGACGAAGCCGATGGCGGGGGCCGCGGCCAGCATGAGCACCGGGAACATGGCTGCGGCTGCGACGATGCGGGCCGCCTCCTTGCGCGCAATAGTGACCTGGGGGGAGGACAACAGCATCACGGGCAATAATGTCCACGCCGACATCGACCAGAGCGAGGTCAACCGCACTCCACCCACAGGGGCAACCAGCACCGGTATGAGCAAGGTTGCCCAGAATGCGGCAACGGCGAGCCGTCGGTGAAGGTCGAGCGGCCAGAGCATGTCCCGGAGTGCCTTGCAGTTGGGCCGCGCAAACACAAGCACAATGAGAATAGGGATCAGCGCATAGGCGATGCTTCCCGCCAAATAGCCGACCACCCCGGTCAACGAAGACGTCAAGCCTGCCTCTCCGTGCACGAGAAGAGCATAGGAGAATGGCGCAAAATGATTGTCGAGGAGCCAGATCAGATGCGGCGCCATCAGCAGCCCACCACACACCACAGTGATCCAGGGCGAGGGTGAGCGGAAATAATTCGCGCGGCGAGGATCCGCCAGCGCCGCGAGCGCTAACCCCACCAGCAGCATCACGGACCAATATTTCCCATACATCGCCAGTGCGGCAAAACACCCTGCAAGCGCGGCATCGAGCAATCGGCGCGTTTCAAACGAGCGCAGAAAGAACAGGGTGGTTGCGGCCCATAAAGGCATCAAGACCGTATTCGGATTGAACTTGAGAGCATGGAAGTTGAAGAACGGCACGAGCGTAAGCAGCGCCAGCCCGAGAACCCGCTTCTCGCCGTCGAGAAATTGCGCGTAAAGCCGCCACGCGATCCACAGCGCAAGCGCGGCATTTGTAGCCGCAAGCAAATAATAGGCCCAATCCGTCGTCGGGAACACGCCGAACCAGAGCCGCACGATCAACATTGTCAGCGGCGGGTGCTTGGAATACCCCAATGCCAATTCGCGGGCGAGCATGAACTGTTCGGACATGTCGATGTGGACATCCTGGCTGCCCTTGGCGATGACCCCGTAGGCGGTCCACAGCACGACATAGACGAGGAGAGCCACCACGACCGTTCGTTCCCGCCGCGCGGCATCGCTCAGCGGGCTCAGAAAACTGTCGGGAAATTGCGTCTCCGGGCGGATCGCGCCAGTCAGTGCCGGCATCTCAAGTACTCACTGGACATTGCCTTGTCGGTGATTCCTCAAAGCGACGTACCTTTCAAGCTTTCGGGCATGCTCCACTGCGGCCCGCGCTTCCCGGAACTCTTCGCCCGAAAAATGCGTCCGCCGTATGGTGCTCGGTTGAAAAGTGAACCCGGTCCTAGCGTCGGATTTCCCGCACGAGCATGAAGGCTTCGGCTGCATCGCATCCGATGGTCGCGCCTCGCCAGCGGGCCAAATGCTGGATACCTTGATAGGACCGAGGATGCGGCCACGGGCGCATCTCCCGGCTGTAGGCTTTCAACGCCAGCATCTTGTTCTCAAGGGTGCTGCTGATATCGACAAACCAATTGGGGGAAAACGAGAGCGCGCCGGACGGCTGTTGCCATTCCGTGCTCGATGGGGTTTCGAAGGCCAGCATGCGCGTGACCGGGTGGCTCAATTGCGGGCGACACGCGGTCAGTATTGCCTCATGCGTGCGACGATGATCTATGTTCAGATCACCCGCATGATGCGTGTAAACCGTGTCCGGCGAGATTTCGCGGATGTGCTGCTCCACCACTCTGATAATGTCCAGCAGCGGCTCGGCGTCGAGACGGTTGTCGGCAAACCGATGTACGGCGAGGTGCTGCACGCCCAATATGTTGGCAGCTGCCTGGGCGGCGGTCTCGCGCTCGACGACGGCTTTGTCTCCGCTCGTACCTTCGCGGCTGGTTTCACCATCTGCGAGAATGACGACCCAGACCTCGTCGCCGGCGAGAATGTGTCGGCGGATGGTACCTCCGCAGCCCAGCACCTCGTCGTCAGGGTGGGCAACAACGACAGCGACGCGCCGACCAGTCTTCTGGGGTGGGGTCATGGGCTGCAGAGAATAAATTCCATTCCAAGGTCACAACTGGTTACTATCAGGAGGACGCTGAGCTGGAGCATCGGCACCCGGACATCATCAGTCAAACGCTCTTCGAGAACTACCGAATGCCTGAGGTCGTGATCAAGGGAAGGCGAATAGGACCCGCTCACCCCGCCTTCATCATTGCCGAGGCGGGAATAAACCACAACGGCAAAGTCGAGCGCGCGCTGGAGATGGTGCTTGCGGCCAAACAGGCGGGTGCCGACGCCATTAAATTTCAAACGTTCAAAGCCGACGAGTTCGTTGGCGACCCCAACCAGACCTATACCTATCGATCGCAGGGCCGGGAAATCACCGAATCGATGCTGGCCATGTTCCGCCGCTACGAGTTGCCGCGGGAGGCGTGGTTCGCGATCAAGGCGGAGTGCGACCGGCGGGACATCATCTTCATGTCTACTCCCCAGAACCGTTCGGACCTGGACCTGCTGCTGGAAGTCGGCATGCCTGCCATCAAGGTCGGCTCCGATGATTTCACCAACTTGCCAATGCTGAGAAGCTTCGCCAACGAGGAGCTCCCGCTCATTCTATCTTGCGGCATGGCGGATATGGCGGACGTGTATCGTTCGCTCGAGGTCGTCGGTGCGTTGGACGGCCGGCCGACGGTGCTGCTGCTGTGCACCTCTCAGTATCCCACACCTCCGGCCGATGTGAACCTGCGGAAGCTCACGACCCTGCAGGCGGCGTTTCCCATGCTGACATTGGGGTTCTCCGACCATACGATCGGCCCGCTTGCATCCTCGCTCGCAGCCGCTCTCGGCGCCTGCGTGTTCGAGAAGCACTTCACAATGGACAAGAATCTGCCCGGCCCGGATCATTGGTTCTCCGAGGGGCCCGAGGACCTGGCCGCTTGGGTCGGGTCGATCCACACCGCCAAGGCCATGCTCGGAGAAGCCGTCCTGCGCCCCACCAAGGCTGAAACCGCCATGCGCAGGATCGCACGCAGAAGTGTCGTTGCAGTTCGCAATGTTGCCCGGGGCGAACTCCTCACCGAATCGAACATCGCGCTGCGGCGTCCGAGCACGGGCTTGCCTCCGGAAATGTTCGAGCAGGCCTTGGGCAAGACCGCCAGTCGAGACATTCTCGCCGGAGAGCCTCTGCATCTGGGAGATTTTGTCAAATGAGCCGCGGCGCCAGGCTTTCGGATAAAGTGACCTTGGCTGAGTTTACCAAGCTGCTCGCCGAGGCCACGCATATGCCGGAGAACCGATTTCATCCCTTCGTGTGGATTGTCGGCGAGCCCGAGATCGGCGAGGACGTCTACATTGGTGGGTTTTCCGAGATCAATGCGCGCGGAGCACTCGTGCGGATCGGCTCCAACTGTGACATCGCGTCCTTTGTCAGCATAAATTGTGCGGACTCCCACAAGCGATGCATCGGCTTAATGAATGGGGCCGAACGAAAGGATATCATTATCGAGGATCACGTTTTCATCGGATCGCACGCCTTCATCAAGGGCGGCGTCCATATCGGTCATCATTCGGTTGTCGGTGCCGGAACTATTGTAGGACCAGGGGTCATACCGCCGTATTCGCTTGTCGTGGGCAATCCCATGCAGGTAAAGTCCGGGTATTATCGCGCGCGGTTACAGGCAGGCGTCAGGCGGTCCTAATCCTTTCCAGGGATCAACCGCTCGTCACTCAAGAACCTGATGATCA
>Ga0207693_10003517_pt1 | contig 13369 bp, 13 predicted proteins | sample LARL81metaG_FD_184347 | JGI IMG/M metagenome (GOLD analysis project Ga0207693, IMG submission 184347) | Corn, switchgrass and miscanthus rhizosphere microbial communities from Kellogg Biological Station, Michigan, USA - LAR L8-1 metaG... | ecosystem: Host-associated > Plants > Roots >...
TTGCGCTGTCGTACGGGGCAACGCTCGCAGCCCCCGCCGCGACAATCGGCATTCCTCGCCCTACCTGGATAGCTGCCGGCATGCTCGTTCCATTCGCCTTGCTCGGCGGCGATGCCGGGCGGCCGATCGGTGACCGACTCGGAACCGAGGGCTTTGCCCTGTTGGCGATCGGGCTGCTCACCGCCGCGGGGCTTTATACGGTCGCCGGGGCTAGTATCGGACTTGTTACTCGTCAACCATGAAATCGCGCCGCCGCCGCAGCCGATCGGTAAGTCACGATGCAGAGCCGTGACGCGATCGCCAAAGATGGATATTATCGGCCACAGGCCGCGAGCGTTCGCAGCCGACTGTTTCGCGCGTTTTGGGCGATAACGGATCCGGCCTTCGCGAACATCGTTAACGAACACTGTGAAGGCGTGGGTGATATCATGATCGGCCCTCCGGGTTTGCCGAAATACGGACGCCGGGTCTTTGCGTTTGCTGCACCGAACCGGAGCCGATCGCGTCAGCGTCAGCACGCATGGAAATGGGTGACCGGCCTATACCTTGCCGGCGTGCTGGCGCATTTCAGTCACCACATGGTCGGGCTGCCTGACGGCAGCAACCCGTCGAGCGAGGCATTGACGAGCGCCCCGTTGAGCCTGGTCTGGCCGGCCGATCTGATGAAAACACTGATCACACTGGGCTGACTGGATTTATCAGCGGAAGAGTCTCGCCCCGTTTGCTGTCGCTCGCGACAGCTCACGGGTGAGTTCGGTTGACGCCTTTCCCGCCTTATCCGATTGCATGGTTGCCGTTAACGCTACTTTCTGGCGGGCGGTAGGAGTAAAAGCCCCGAACCGTGCGATAAGGGGGACAATATGATGCACACATCGATCGTGGTAGGGATCGGATTAGCGCTCGCTTTGGCGGTCCTGCCGGCAAATGCGGCGACAAAGACGCCCGGCAGGCCGGCTCCGGCTTGCTCGGCGATCAGTTTTCGGCCGCTTCCGCCGGGCGTGGCGGATGGCGAGCAACAGGCCGGCATGTACAAGTCGCGTCATGGGCGCCTCGAACTGCGCGCCGAGGTCAAGCAAGGCAACCCGGTCGACTATTACGTCACGTCCGCGGGCAAACGGGTCGGTGCCGCTCCGTCCACGCTGCCGGAAGCCGCCGCGAGTTGCGCTGCGGCAAAGAAGATGCCGAAACCCGAGGCTCCGGCCACATCCTGCACCGGCCAACGATTTACGGTCGTCGTCTCCCATTCCGGGGACCAGCGCCTGGCGCTGCTTTACGGCCAGAACGGCGGGAGCTGGCATTTTTGCTCCGCCGGCACGTTCTAGCTAAGCTAGCCGAGCATCGCACAACCCAGGGCACAGTCGCGTTCCCACGGGTGGCTCTCATCGCGCTGCCAACAGCGCCATTGCGACCAGGTCGACGGGCCAGAAAAGCGCGGCCGAGAAGGCGACTGCGATTTCGGAGAACTCGATGGCCTGATTCCCGGTGCGCAGATCGTCGATCAGATGGTAGGTGAAGTCGCCGCTGGCCGCGAGCGCGTAAAGTATGAGCGCTACCAGCCAAGCCGAGCGATACGCGTCGGATCCCTCAGACGACGCGGATGTTCTTGAACTGCCACGGATCATCGCGGTCGAGATCTTCAGGGAACAGCCGCTCGCGGTCGTCGAGCGGCGTCCAATCACCCCACACACCGACAACATCGCCCAGATACGGGCGCGCGATTTCGAGAACACGTTCGAAATCCATCTCCTCGGGTTCGACAATTCCCTGCCGCGGCCGTTCGATGGCCCAGATCATTCCCGCCAGCACCGCCGCGGTGACCTGCAGCGAGGTAGCGTTATTGTGCGGCGCCACGCGCCGCGCTTCGGCGATCGACAGGCGCGAGCCGTACCAATAGACACCCTTGGCTTGCCCCATCAGGAGCACACCCAGCTCGTCGATGCCTTCGGCGATTTCCTCCATCATCAGCCGCTTGCGCTGCTGCAGCTGGAAATTCTTTCCGGCGAACTCATGCAGACTCAGAACCGCGTCGTCGCAGGGGTGGTAGGCATAGTGACAGGTCGGACGGCTGCGGACCGTGCCGCCGTCCCTGACAGTCAGATAATCGGCGATCGAGATCGATTCGCCGTGGGTGATCAAAAACCCATGATAGGGCCCCTCCAGAGGGGTCCAGCTGCGCACGCGAGTAACCGCTCCCGGCCGCAGCAGGTATATCGCTGCGCCAGAGCCAAAGTCGTGGCGGCGCCCGTCCGGCGGGAAGTGCCGTTCGTGCGTCCCCCAGCCGAGCTCGGCCGGCTGCGAGCCTTCACTGACGAATCCGTCGATCGACCAGGTGTTGACGAATTCGCCAGGCGCCTTGGGCATGGTCGAGACTTGCGTATCGCGCTCGGCGATATGGATCATTTTGACGCCGAGTGTCTCGGCAAGGCGGGCCCAATCGCCGCGCGTCACCGGGGCTCCGCTCTTCAACCCGGCATTCCCTGACAGGTCGATAAGGGCCTGTTTGACAAAATGCGACACGAGACCGGGATTGGCGCCGTGGGTCAGGACCGCGGTCGGGCCGTGCCGATAACGAGCACGAAGCGCGAGCGCGCTCTCGCGCAACGCATAGTTCGAGCGCGCCGATGGCGGCAGGCTGGGGTCGGTGTACCCGCCCGGCCAGGGTTCGATGCAAGTATCGAGGTAAAGCGCACCTTTTTCCTGGCACAGCTCAATCAGTGCGACGCTCGACACGTCGACCGAGACGTTCAGGAGAAAATCGCCTTCACCAAGCTGAGGCTCGAGCAGCGCTCGGTAGTTGTTCCGGGTTAAAGCGGTTTGGATGAAACGGATCCCGTACTCGGCTGCGACATCGTGTCCGCGCGACTCGGCTGTGATGATCGTGATCCGCTCGGCAGCAATTTCGAGGTGCCTCAGCAACAGCGGCAGGACACCCTGTCCTATGCTGCCGAAGCCCACGATGACGAGGCGGCCGGGGAAGGCGACGTGCTTCTTGTCGAGCATGCGGGCGAAGGCTGTTGGAGATACTGGAGCGGCTAACGTCGCCGATCGGGGAGAGGATTACAACCGCCCGACGCCTGGGCTAATGTGCGGCCGCTTGTAAGGAGATTGCGACAAATGCGGAAGCTGGGCGCGGCGCTCGCAGTGAGCGCAATGCTTGCGGCGGGCCCGGCCCTGGCGCAGGCGAAGACTTCCAAGAGCGGGGGTTACGAGCAGCTGAACCTCTTCAGCGAAGCCTATGACCGCATCCGCCAGGATGCGGTCGAACCGGTCGGCGAGGGAAAACTGATCGGCGCCGCGATCGCCGGAATGTTGTCCGGCCTCGACGCTCGTTCGGCATACATCAACGAAGCCGCGTACCGGGCGATGCAGACGCCGGCCAATGAGGACCAGGCAGGTCTTGGTCTGGTACTGACGATCGAAAATGGGCAGCTGAAGGTGATTGCACCCCAGGATGGCTCGCCGGCGGCGCAGGCCGGGATCAAACCGGGAGACCTGATCTACGCAATCGACAAGGATCCGACTTACGACCTGACGCTCGGTGAGGCCGAGCAGAAGCTGCGAGGCCCGATCGGCAGCGAGGTCGAACTGAGTTTACGCCGCGACAATAAGGGCCTGATCAAAGTCACGATCAAGCGTGAGCGCTACAAGCTCCAGACGGTGACGGCTCGTCTTGAAGAGGGAAATATCGGCTACCTCCGCATCGCCGGTTTCGACGGTGGGACATCGGCGGCGCTCATTAATGCCGTGCAGGACTTGCGGCAACGCGCCGGCAACAAAGTGATCGGCTTTGTCCTCGATCTGCGGAACAATCCCGGAGGCAATTTCGATGCGGCGGTCGCGGTAGCCGACGCCTTCATCGACAAGGGCGACATCGTCGTCGTCAAGGGCCGCAAGCCAGCCAGTCTCAGGCGGATCAGCGCCACTCCCGGCGACATCGCGCAAGGCGTGCCGATCGTGGCGCTGATCAATGGGGGAACCGCGCGCGAAGCAGAACTCGTGGCCGGCGGACTGCAGGACAATCGGCGCGCGGTGCTGCTCGGGACGAAGAGCTTCGGCGAGAGCTCGATCGAAAGCCTGATCCCGCTCCAGGGAAACGGCGCCATCCGACTCACTACCGCGCGGTTCATAACCCCGAGCGGCCAAAGAATTCAGGGCAAGGGTCTCGCTCCGGATCTCGCGGTGATGCCGGTGAAGCTGGCGAAACTCCCGCAGGGAGAGCGGCGTCGCGAGGCCGATCTGCGGGGCGCGCTGAAGAACACCGACCCGGTATCTGCAGCCGGGAAGGATTCGAGTGGCAAGGCGGTTCCGGGGAAAAGCGACACAGCCGCATCGGACACAGCACCCTCGCTCGCGACGGCCGATATTGGTTCGGCAGCCGACGAGCAGCTTAGTGAAGCCGCAGACGTGCTGCGCGGCTTGGCGCTGGTCAGCGGCCGGTCGGGGTAGCAGGCGTGAGCTCTGCTGTGCCGCGCTTTCTGGTGCTCGGGGCCGGCGCAGTCGGCGGATATTTCGGCGGACGGCTCGCGGCTGCCAAGGCGGACGTGACGTTTCTGGTGCGTCCTGCGCGTGCCGCAGCCCTCAACGAGCGCGGCCTCGTCATTGAAAGCCCGCTGGGCGATCTGCGGCTCCCGGTTCGAGTGGCGACCGCCGACACCCTCAACGAGGTTTTCGATAGCGTGCTGTTGGCGGCAAAGGCCTATGATCTCGAGCCAGCGATCGCAGCCATCAGGCCTGCGGTTGGTCCGGAAACGGCAATACTGCCGGTGCTCAACGGTATCAAACATCTCGACCGACTAGATGCGGTTTTCGGACGCGAGCGGGTCCTCGGCGGCGTCGCCTATATAGGAGCGACCGTGACCGCGGACGGAGCCATTCGCCATCTCAACCGCGCGCACGGGATTGCTTTTGGCGAACGCTCGGGCGAAGTAAGCCGCCGGGTCGAGACGATCGCTCGAGCTTTTGCCGCATCGTCGGTCAGCGCGTCGGCGAGCGAGAACATCATGCTCGAGATGTGGGAAAAGTTCGTCATGATCAGCTCCCTGGCCGGCATGAACTGTCTGATGCGCGGGTCTGTCGGCGATATCCTGGCCGCCGACGAGGGCGAGAGCCTGATGCTCGAGCTACTCGCGGAATGCGAGGCGGTAGCGGCCGCCTCGGGGTTTCCGCCCCGCGGCCAACATCGGGAGCAGTGTCGCGCGATGCTAACCGAGCGAGGCAGCGATTTCAGTGCGTCGATGCGGCGCGACCTAGAATCCGGCTTGCGCACCGAGGGCGATCAGGTTCTCGGCGACATGCTGCGGCGCGCCCGCGCCAAGGGAATCGCCACACCATTGTTGCGGACCGCGGTTTGTCATCTCCAGGTGCACGAGCACCGGTTGGCCGCGCGGTACTAGGAACCGATCGAACGTGGGCCCCGCCCGGCTCCGGCGCCGGGCAGTTTTTGGACGGCTGGTCTGCCATAGCAACGGCGACCCTCTCGCCGTCGCTACCGCGATGCACTATCTCAATCGCACGAGAGCTTCTGTACGAGACGCCATTAACGATGAGCCTTTAAAACGTGCTGCACACATTTCTCGACGCCCAAGATCGAAGGCACGCGAGACCCGATAGCCGAGCCGGCGTTGCGCCGCACTCGCTTCGCGCCGCCAGGGACCTCTCGGTTCGCCTCGTAACCTACAACATTCACACCTGCGTTGGGGTCGACCGGCGGTATGACCCGGGCCGAATCGCCGCTGTGTTGCGCGAAATCGACGCGGACATCGCCTGTCTGCAGGAAGTGGACGCCCGCCGCGGCAGCGGGCGGCATGCCGATCAGTGGGCTTATCTCGGTGAGGCGACCGGGTGCCGGGTCATCCTCGGCACCGGCATCCGCGATCGGTGCGGACGATTCGGTAACGCCATTCTCACTCGCTTTCCGGTGTTGAGCGCTCGCTCGATCGATCTCGCCGTTGCCGGCTACGAACCGCGCGGCGCGATCGACGCCGACCTCTTGTTCGGCGACCGGGTGCTGCGCGTCATTGCGACGCATTTTGGCCTGCGTGCCGGAGAACGGCGGTTGCAGGCAAATCGGTTGATGGCGGCGCTCGCTGCAAACGTGCCGCCGCACCGGCGGGAGGCGGATGTGGTGCTGCTGATGGGCGATTTGAACGAGTGGCGCGGCCGGAGCGGCGCCATCCGCGCCTTCGATCGACGGCTCGGACCAAGCGCCGCAGAGCGGACCTTTCCGTCCTGGTTGCCGGTGCTGGCGCTCGACCGGATTTATGCCGATGGGCCGGCGGTGCTGCGCGAGGTCGGCGTCTACCGCAGCCCGCTTGCCCGCCTCGCTTCCGATCACCTGCCGCTCGTCGGCAGCCTGTGCTGGGACGGCCACTCTGCGTGGCGGCGCGAGCGGTCTCGACTTTCGCGGCGCCGGTCTGGACTCGCGATCAACGCGGCGAAGGCGCAGACTCGACGATCCTGACCCGGGCGTAACGCCTGTCCTATCGCTCTTGGCGTTGCATCGACCACCGGCCGGGTCTAATCAACCCGAATGCCGCCCAAGAGAAACCCGCTCGGCCTCAATGCCTTGCAGCTCAAGACTTTGACCTTGCTGCAGGAACTAGCGCGCCTTCCTGCGTATTCCAGGGCGGCGGAGGCCTCGGGCATTGTCGTACAGCCGCCCGATCCGCACGGCGATCATTTCCACCTCGGCGATGCCGTGGTCGCAACCCGCGACGCCAGCGGATTGCGCAATCCTGCGGTGTGGGTGGCGCTGGAGCGGAAGGGGTTGATTCGCTCGATGTTTCCGCATGGAGCGGTTTTGACCCCGCTCGGTCTTGAGTACGAGACCGGACTGCGCGAGGCAATCCTCCACAAAAGCACTCACTGAGGGCTCTCTCACCAACAGAGGCTCCAGGCGACACCGACCGGATTGTACCCGCTCGCGCGCAGGGCAGTTTCGATGCGCCCGAGATCAGGCATTCGCTCGCCAGTTGTGCCGAATTCTTCGGCATGGATGCCGCCGGCGATCAGCAGGCTGTCGATCTCCGCCCCGGCCGCGCCGGCAATATCGGTGCGCAAGCTGTCGCCGACGGCGAGGATGCGCGAGCGGTCGGCGATACCGAGGAGGGCCAGGCAGGAGTCGTACACGGAGCGAAACGGCTTGCCGTGCCAGCGAACTTGGCCTCCCGCTTCCTCGTACCATTTGGCCAATGCGCCAGCGCACAGATGAAGGGTGCTGCCGCGCATGACGACGAGATCGGGGTTGGCGCACACCATCGGCAGACTGCGCCCGATCGCCTTGCGCAACAGCGGCTCGTAATCTTCGATCCGGTCGTCCCATCCCGCCGGCCCGGTGTTGAGGATGAACTCAGCTTCCTCGGGTGCCTCGACGTAATCGAGGTCCAGCCCCTCCCGGATCTCGAGGTCGCGCTCGGAGCCGATATGCAGGCATCGCCGGCCGAGCGCGGCATAAAACAGATCGTCGCGGCGCTTGAGGTGCTGCCAGGTCTCTTCACCCGACGACATGACATGGTGGTACAGCCCAGCCGGCACGCCGACCGCCGTGATTCGTCGGACGACATCGTCGGCGCGGCGCGGCGCGTTGGACAGGAGAACGATTCGCTTGCCGCCAGCAATCAGTGATCGCAGACAGTCGATGGTCCCGGGGATTGGAGCGACCCCGTCATGGATCACCCCCCAAAGGTCGAGAATGAACCCTTCGTAGCGCGGCGCCAGCTCGCGCAGGCCGGCGATCAGATGAACTGACATTTGCTCGACAACTCGCTCGTCATGAACTGCGGTTCGATTGGATCTCGAAATGTCCACAGAGTAGCCGGTGCACGGAATTTACTACCAGTACACTGAAAAGATTTCTCGTTTACTGAATGTTTCCGAACTTAACGGAACATGCCCCCGCTGCACGCGTTCTGTCGGCATAGATAACGCGGAGCGGCACCGGCCCATCTGGACCATACTGCAGTGGTCGAGGGCAAGCCCGGTCCCGATGGGTCGGGATGAGGACGCCCGTTTTGATAGGAATTCTGGCGAGGGCACTCGGCACGAAGATTGCTCGGCTTGGCTGTGCGTACGCGAGGAGCAAGGATCGAAATGGAACTGTTGATTGGGCCGTTGGTCGAACGAAATGGAGGGTACAGCTACGATACCTTCACTCAAAGAGAGGGGTTGAGGCACTCGTTTCGTTACCTCCGCGTTGACGCGGCGAGATACGACCAGCGCGCTCTGGTGGCCGAAGCACGGCGCGATGCGCGCTGCGCGGTGCGCATGTGTGAGACGCAGACGGAATTCGAGCAGCTCGTCCAGGCGGCGACTGCTGGCAACGCAGTCACGACGGAGCCAGGAAAAGCCGACTAGGACTGCCCGCTGGACGCGCCGGCGCGCTTCGAGAGGCTGCTCGAGCGCGCCGCGGCGCCGACGGCCTCGGCTACGGAGGTGAAGCCCTCGGCCTGAAGCAACTCGGCCAGCTCCTTTTTTATGTCGGTAACGAGACTGGGACCCATGAAGACGAGGGCGGTATAGAGCTGTACCAGACAGGCTCCTGAACGAATCTTCTGGTATGCGTCAGCGCCGCTGGCCACCCCCCCGACGCCGATCATTGGCAAGCCGCCTTGGGTTAACCGGTACATGTCGGCGAGAAGAGAGGTCGAAGCCGCGAAGAGCGGTCGGCCGCTGAGCCCACCCGCTTCTGTCGCGTACCGGCTCACAAGGCCGGCGGGCCGGTCCACTGTCGTATTGGATACGATCAGGCCATCGATACCGGCATCGAGAGCAATCGTGGCGATGTCTTCTCGTTCCTTCGGGGTGAGGTCGGGGGAGATCTTGACCAGTAACGGCACGCGGCGCTCGCACTCTTCGCGGGTTCGGAGCAACGGGACGAGCAACGCCCGAAGGCTCGCGCGGCGCTGCAAGTCTCGCAGGCCGGGGGTGTTCGGGGAAGAGATGTTGACGACCAGGTAATCGGCCACCTTCGCCGCCCGGCGTATCCCTTCCGCATAGTCCAAAACAGCGTCGCGCGAATTGCGGTTCTTGCCCAGATTGATTCCGACGATCGCAGTCCGGGGGCGTCCATGGAGGCGGTCGATCGCGGCATCAATCCCGCCGCTATTGAACCCCATTCGATTGACGATCGCCTGATCACCTTCAAGGCGGAACAGGCGGGGTTTTGGGTTGCCAGGCTGCGGCCGTGGGGTGACGGTGCCGATCTCGACAAAGCCAAAGCCGAAGTTCCGCATTGCTTCCGGCACTCGAGCATTCTTGTCGAAGCCGGCGGCGAGCCCGACCGGGTTCGGAAAATTCAGCCCCCACAGGCGCTGCGCCAAGATCGGGGGGTCGGGTTCTCGCGCGGCGCGGTCGATCATGAAACGGCCGAGTCCGGCCTGCAGCGCTCGCACAGTCAAATTATGCGCGACTTCGGCAGGAAGCTGGCGCAGAACCGGCCGGATCAGCGGATAGAGGTTGGCCATGGCAATTGCCGTGTCCTCATAATGAGACCCTGCCGCCATTAGGCGATCTACCAACCCCGCCGCCCGGAGCAGTGAAGGCCGAGCGGCGGATGTGATAAATCATATCTCATGTCCCGACCTACCGATCGAGCACCACGGCGGGTACTGGTGCCGCATGCGCCGGTTCTCGTCGCCGGTTTTCGGGAAGTGTTGTGGCTCGACCCCGACGGCGAGATCGAAGCGCTTGCCCCGGTCGACGCGCGCAGCCGCGTGGAGCGCGAAACGCCGATGCTGTGCCACGGCCCGGCCACCGCACGGCGCCTCGATGCACCCGGTTTCCCCGCGCTCGATCTGCTCGAACTTTTTGCATTCGTTTACCCGGCGCGATTCTGCGTGCCGACGCCGCGCGGTCTCGCCGAAGCACTCGGCCTACCACCGCCTCGCGGTTCGCCGGAGGCTTGCGTCACGCTCGCTACCGTCGCACGGGCCTTGCTCGAGAAGCTTGCCGAAGAGTTTGATCCCGAGGTTCGAGCAATCGCCGAGGTGATGGATCGCGCGGGTTGGCTGTGGGGCCCCGCGGTGCTTGCAGCCTTGCCGCCCGCCCAACTCGACACAATGCGGAAAGCAGCCGCGCTTCGCGTTTGGATACGGCTCGACGAGTGGTCGGAGCCGGCCCCGCCGCCACCGCCCGGCAACGAGCCGGTTCGGTCCGAGGAGGCTCGCTCGCGTCTCGCCGAGCTTCTCGGCGCGGCAGCCGAGCAGCGGCCGCAGCAAAGCGATTACGCTGCGGCAGTCACCGCTGCCTTTTCTCCGCGCGACCAGCCCGACCAACCTCGAGCGGTGCTGGCCGAAGCCGGGACGGGTGTCGGGAAGACGCTGGGTTATATAGCGGCCGCCAGCCTTTGGGCGGAAAAGAACCGGGGTTCCGTGTGGATCTCGACCTACACCCGCAACCTGCAGACCCAGATCGCCGGTGAGCTCGACCGCCTCTACCCCGATCCCGTGCTCAAACACCGCAATGTGGTGATCCGCAAGGGGCGGGAGAATTTTCTCTGCCTGCTCAATTATGAGGACGCGCTCGGCGCCGCGATGGGTCGGCCGGGAAGGCCGGCGGCGCATCTGGGGCTGATCGCCCGCTGGATCGCCGCGAGCGAGGCTGGCGACCTTGTGGCGGGTGATTTCCCAGGTTGGCTCGCCGAACTCATCGGACGCGGCCGGGTGGGCTGGCTGGCCGACCGCCGCGGCGAGTGCATACACTCGGCCTGTCCTCATTTTCGGCGCTGTTTTGTTGAGAAGAACATTCGCAAGGCGCGGCAGGCCCGCATCGTCGTCGCCAATCATGCGCTGGTTATGACACAGGCCGCTCTCGGCGGGATCGACGATGCCACGGTTCCGACCCGCTATGTCTTCGACGAGGGCCACCACCTGTTGGATGCCGCCGACAGCGCCTTTTCGATACGCCTGTCAGGACAGGAGGGGCGCGAATTGCGGCGTTGGATTGTCGGCGCGGAAGCCGGCGGACGGTCGCGTGCCAGAGGCCTCCGGCGCCGCATCGGCGATCTCGTCGAAGGTGACGATGTTGGCGCCAAGGCATTGCTCGATGTCCTCGCCGCTGCCCGCTTCCTCCCTGGAAACGGGTGGGCGCAGCGCGTTTCCGAAGCGTGTGGACATCAGGGCTTCGAGAAATTTCTCGTACTCGTTCGGCAACAGGTGCTGGCCCGCGCCGTGCTCGCCGACAGCGGTTATGGTCTGCAGGCAGAGGCACGGCCGTCTGTCGAAGGCCTGGCCGAGGCAGCTCTATTGCTTGCCGAAACCCTCGAACGGCTTGCCGCCGCCTTGTTGAAGGTATCGGATGCACTGAGACGCCGGCTCGAGAACCCCGACGACCCGCCCGAGCCTGGTCTGAGGCAGCGTCTGGATGCAACGGTCCGCAGCCTCGACCGCCGTCGCGAACTGCAGCTTTCAGCGTGGAGCCGATTGCTTCGTGATCTCGTCGAAGCGCCCCGATCCGATACCATCGAGTGGTTCGCACTCGATCGGACCGACGGGTTGGAGACCGATGTTGCGGTCAACCGCAACTGGGTCGATCCCGGCATCCCGTTTGTCGCCCTGGTAGCACGGCCGGCGCACGGCTTCGTCGTCACCTCGGCTACCCTGACCGATGATGCGGCCGATCCCGAACTGGCGTGGCGCGACGCCGAGGCCGGCACTGGTTTGCGGCATTTGCCGGCGAGCCCGGTCGCTGCCCGTATCGCCTCGCCATTCGATTATCCAGCACAGACCCGGATCTTTATGATTACCGATATTCCCCGCGACGATATTGGGCAGCTGGCGGCGGCTTACGCCTCGCTCTTCGTTGCGGCGGGCGGCGGAGCGCTAGGCTTGTTCACCGCGATTGCGCGGTTGCGCGCCGTGCACCAGCGCATCGCCCCAGCGCTCGAGGCTCGCGGCCTGATGCTTCTCGCCCAGCATGTCGACGCGATGTCGACGGCAACCCTCGTCGACATCTTTCGGGCTGAGGAGGATTCATGCCTGCTCGGCACCGATGCCGTACGCGACGGCGTCGACATCCCGGGGCGCGCACTTCGCCTGATCGTTTTCGATCGAGTACCGTGGCCGCGCCCCGATGTTCTGCATCGCGCCCGCAAACCGGTGTTCGGCGGCGCGCAATACGCCGATCGCATCGCCCGGCTGCGGCTGCGGCAGGCCTATGGCCGGCTGATCCGCCGCGCCGACGATCGCGGCGTCTTCGTCGTGCTCGATCGGGCCCTGCCTTCCCGCCTATTGTCGGCCTTTCCTCGCGGTGTCGCCATTGCCCGCTTGCCGCTCGCGGAGGCGGCCGAGGCGACGGCCCGGTTTCTCGAATCGTCCCCGGCCCTGAGGGCTTGACAGGCGCCGGCGGGTTTTGGTCTGTGAGCCTGCCAATCGTGAGAGGGACCCTCATGCTCGACCAGCACCGCGCGCTGATCTACACGATGATCATCGTGTCGGCGGCCGATAGCGACATGCCCGATGCGGAACTGACCATTATCGGCGACATCGTTGGACACCTTCCGGTGTTTCGCGATTTCGATCGCCGCGAGTTGCCTCGGGCGCTCAACGACTGCACCAATCTAATCAGCCGGGAAGACGGGCTCGAACAAACTTTGAAAGCGATCAAGGCGGCGCTCCCCGCGAAATTGCGAGAAACTGCTTACGCAATCGCCTGCGACCTTGTGGCTGTGGACGGTGAGGCGACCCAAGAAGAGCTGCGGATACTCGAGCTGATCCGCCATAGACTCAATATCGACCGGCTGATCGCGGCCGCCATAGAGCGCGCCGCCAGAGCACGCTTTCAGACCTTGTAAAAAAGCGCTCTTGAGCGAAGACCAGCGGGACATCATCGCCTTTCTGAAGGATCCGTCCTCTTACGGTCTGGAAGTGGATCGCGTCGAGGTCATCGAGACCCATGCTTCGCTAGTTTTTATCGCGGGCGAATGCGCCTTCAAGCTGAAGCGCGCGGTGGCATATCCCTATCTCGATTTTTCGACCGCGGATCTCCGGAGACGCGCTTGTAAAGCCGAATTGGTCTTGAATCGGCGTACCGCGCCGGCGCTTTACGAGCGAGTTCGGGCGCTTTTCCGCGGGGTTGACGGTGCCGTCAGTTTCTCACCAAACGGCGAGGCTATTGACTGGGTCGTCGTAATGCGGCGTTTCGATCAGGCGCTGCTGTTCGATGCACTCGCCGAGACAGGCGGCCTCGACACGTCGGTAATGGAACAGCTTGCCGACCACATCGCCCGGTTTCACGCTTCCGCCGAGCGGCACTCCGATCGCGGCGGCGCGGCAGAGATGGCCGAACTTGCCGAAGTGCAATATCGCTGCCTCGCAGCTCCGAGCCAAGCCGGGTTCAGCCAAGATCGCGTCCACGAAATTCTCGAGGAATGGCA
>Ga0207693_10003518_pt1 | contig 13369 bp, 8 predicted proteins | sample LARL81metaG_FD_184347 | JGI IMG/M metagenome (GOLD analysis project Ga0207693, IMG submission 184347) | Corn, switchgrass and miscanthus rhizosphere microbial communities from Kellogg Biological Station, Michigan, USA - LAR L8-1 metaG... | ecosystem: Host-associated > Plants > Roots >...
CGACAAGGTGCTCGGGCAGAGTAACTCCGCCGCCCAAGGTCAGCCCGGCTTCGTAAAGGGCTTCTTGGGCGGCGTGGTGGCGGACGAGCCACGTGCCGCGCTGGCGGCGCGCGAGGTTCTCTCGGCGGGAGGCTCAGCGGCGGACGCGGCGGTGGCTCTTGGCTTCGTGCTCAGCGTCACGCTGCCGTCCCGCGCAGGATTGGGCGGAGGCGGCGCCTGCATCGCCTATGCTGCAGACAAGAAGTCGGTCAACGAGGGCGTGCCCGAGGCCGTGCTGTTTCCTCCGGTGGCCCCCGCCAGCCTAGGCGCCAACGCCGACCGCCCGGCCGCGGTGCCGATGCTGGCACGCGGCCTGTTTCTGCTGCATGCGCGCTACGGTTCCCTGCCGTTCGAGGGCCTGATCGTGCCAGCCGAGCAGTTGGCGCGGTTCGGCACGCCCGCGCCCCGCCAACTGGTCCGCGATATTGCCCTGGTCGCGGGCCCATTGCTCGGAGACCCAAATGCGCGGGCAGTGTTCTCGCAAGGCGGCACACCTCTCGCCGAGGGACAGACACTGCTGCAGCCGGACCTTGGGGCGACCCTGGCGCAGATCAGGGTCTCCGGTGTCGGCGACTTCTATACCGGGGCGCTGGCGCGTCGGATCGTGCAGGCGTCGCCTCTCGCCGGCGGGCCGCTCACGCTCGCGGAACTGAATGGTGCGTTGCCGAAACTGGCGCCCGCCGTCGTGGTGCCCTATCGGCGCGACAAGGTTGCCTTCCTTCCGCCACCCGCGGATGGAGGCTTGGCTGCCGCCGCTGCCTTCTCGACGCTCGAGCGCGATCCTTCAGCGCTCGGCAACGCCGCCGCCCGGGCACTCGCCGTGGCGGCGCGCTGGCGTCAGGGTGGGGCCGACGCCCAGAGTCTGCTCAACGCGACGAATCTGACTCAGGCTGCGCTGCCACTCCTGCCGGCCTCCACCAGCTTCGCCACGCTTGACAAGAACGGCAACGCGGTCGCCTGTGCGCTCAGTATGGACAACCTGTTCGGGACCGGCCGCATTCTGCCGGGTCTGGGCATCCTGCTCGCCGCTTCGCCGACCGCGGTGGCTCCGCCGCTGTATGCCGCGGCGATAGCCTGGAACGAAAACATCCACTCCTTCCGCGCGGCGGTCGGCGGCTCGGGGCAGGCAGGCGCGCCAATGGCGGTTGCCGTCGGGATGCTGAATGCTCTGCGCACCAATCAAGCGATGTCCGCGGAGGTGCCCGATCCCGGACGCGCCAACGTCATCTCGTGCGTCAACTATCTGCCGGGCGAGAATGGTTCCTGTACCTGGGCAACCGATCCGCGCGAAGCCGGCCTCGCGGCTGGCGGAAGTTGACGTGCTGAAGGTCGGGCGCGGCGCGAGCGCGCCACCGTTCATCGTGATGGACGTGATCGCCGCGGCCAATGCGCGCCAGGCTGCACTGCCACCGGAGGCCCCTCACGTGATCCGCATGGAGGTGGGACAGCCTGGCACCGGCGCACCGGCCGGCGCCATTGCAGCAGCAGCAGCGGCGCTGCGTTCGGGCGATGCGCTGGGCTACACGGAGGCGTTCGGCCGCCGTTCACTGCGAGAGCGCATCGTGGCGCATTACCGCGACTGGTATGGCCTCGACGTGCCGATGGAGCGCGTTGCCGTCACGGTCGGCGCTTCCGGCGGTTTCCCACTGGCATTCCTGGCGGCGTTCGATGCGGGCGATCGCGTGGCGCTGACATCGCCATTCTATCCGCCGTATGTGAACATCCTCACGGCGCTCGGCATGCAGCCAGTGATTCTGGAGGCCGGACCAGAGACCCGGTTCCAGCCCAGCGTCGCCATGCTGGAAAGACTAGATCCGCCACCGGACGGACTGATTGTCGCCAGTCCTTGCAATCCTGCCGGCACGATGTTGCACCCAGACGAACTGGCCGGAGTCGCGGCGTGGTGCGACGGCGCGGGCGTGCGGCTGATCAGCGACGAGATCTATCACGGGCTCAATTACGACAGCGCGATCGCCACCGTGGGATCGGTCAGCGGCAGCGCGCTTGCGACGGCTGCGGCCCTCAGCCCGTCGGCTATCGTGGTGAATAGCTTCAGCAAGTATTTCGCAATGACGGGGTGGAGGGTCGGTTGGCTGGTACTGCCCGAGGATCTCATTCGTCCAGTGGAGCGGCTGGCGCAGAATCTATTCATCAGCGCACCGCATGTCTCGCAGATCGTCGCCGAGGCAGCATTCGATTGCCACGATGAACTCCAGGCGAACGTGGCCCGCTACCGACGTTCCCGCGATCACCTGTTGCGAGCGTTGCCGGAGGCGGGATTCGCTCGGCTGGCACCAGCCGAGGGCGCGTTCTATTTGTTTGCTGACATCACTGACCGGTCGAACGACAGTGCTGCTTTCTGCACTCGTATGTTGGCAGAGGTCGGCATCGCAGCAACACCCGGCATCGATTTCGACCACGCACGTGGCAACCGCTTCCTTCGTTTTTCCTACTGCGGGCCGGAGGCCGACATGCGCGAGGCAGCGGCGAGACTAAAGGCGTGGCGATAGCACAGCAGGGCAACCGATCAGGCGGCGGCCAACGCCGCTGGTGCCAACGGGACCATTGAACGGATCATCTTGGCGACAAGGCTCCGTGGACCCGCGGATTGTCAGCCGTCCAGAGCGTTGCCTGAACATTCATGGACTTCCTGACGACATCGGCCAGCCATGAGGCGGTCCAAAGCGGATCCTCGATAATAGAGTGCCACCAACCGCGTTGCCACGCCTTGACGTCACAGAGCGATCCGGCTTGAGCGCTGCGTTCTCCGCTGACGAAGCCGAGGGACATCTGAGCGCATCCGCTAGCGATGTCGGCTGCAATCGAGGACCAGATCTGTGTGAGGATCGATTGCGGCCGAACCTCCAGCCCGCCAAATGTTGATCCAGCGACTCGAGCGAAAGTCGGATCCGATCCAGCCCTCGCGAAACCGCGCATCCCGGCTCGCAGCCAGAACTCGCGAAAGTGCCTGTTACGCAACAGAGTTGCGCAAAGATCGAGAAATCGCATGGCAGGATCAAAGTAGCGTCGGAAATCTCTCTCGAACTGCGACAAGGACTCAGCGTCAAACCTTCCCCGCTCAAGCGACCGGATCAAAGTGGCCGAGGCAAGAAGTGCCGATTCCATGCCCGGCGTGATACCCTCACCGGTCATCGGATCGGCGAAAGACCCAGCGTCTCCAATGAGCACGCCACCATTGAAGTGGTTGCGCCTGATACCCCCATAGGTATGGACCGCACCACCTAGCGGCCTGCTGACTAGGCGCATCCTTGCGCAACCGGGATGTCGGGTCCGCAGCTTGGCGATGAACGCGGCAAAAAGCTTCGGTACCGATAGTCCGTACCGATGGCAGGTCTCGCTTAGAATTCCAACGCCAACATTTGCCCGGCCTCCAAGCATAGGGAACATCCAGCCGTAACCGGGAAAGATGTCGTCGTCGAAGCAAATCGTTGCTTCACCCATCGTCACTGAGACGTCTTCCACATAGGCTCGCTGGGAGATTGCAATGTAACGTGGGTCGTTTCGGGCAAGTCCAACACTCCTTGCAACGATAGACTGGGCGCCATCGGCGCCGACCACCAGCCGCGAGTTGAGCGTTAAATCTCGGCTTTGGTTGCGGATGCCCACCCGAACATGACCGGCGTCACGATTGATTCCAGTCGCCGCGCAGGCTCGGTACACTGTCGCCGAGGCTGCCTCCGCCTGATCGAGCAGATGCGAATCCAGCTCGTGGCGTGGTACTATATAGCCGTGCGGCGGCAAGCCCAGCTTGTCTTCGTAGTAGGGAATTGCGCCAATGTAGCCGACAGAACTGCCGATAAAGACTCGAGTGCTCGTAATCGGGAGCCGCGAAGCTACATCGAACATTCCTTGACATTGCATTCCTGCCAAAATCCGGAGTCCGCTCGGCTCAACAAAATCACCACAGACCTTTTCTCGCGGGAAACTGGCGCGCTCAACAACGGCTACCCGAACACCTTGCCTTGCAAGCGACCATGCCAATACAGACCCTGCAGGTCCACCGCCAACGACAATGACATCGTATTGGTCAGAGTTCGACATTCACAATGGCAGTCGTGCGCGAACATGCTCGGCCATGTGGCAATGGCTACCGTCCGCTCAGCCGCCGGGTCTCATCGATCAGCGCCAGGAGAAGGGTTGGATCGACTGCGAACAGTCGCGCCTCCGAACGCGCCTCCTCGGCGATCCGGTCAAGGTATGCCTCGGCCTCCGGCAGACGGGCGGCGAACGCGTGCGCAATCGCCTCAAGTTCTTGGGCGTTCGGATCCGGCTTGCAGAAGAGGGCACCGATCGTGGGATCGCGGATGGCCAGAGCAGCCGGAAGGGTCAGGATGCCGTCGCGGACATCTTCGTCGCCACCTCCGCCAAGCGCCGCGGCGCCACGGACATCGCCTACATCGTCGCAGCCGTGGTAGAGCAACCCCAACAGTCCGCCGAACCTGCGCAGCCGGGAACTGCGGTCGCCAAGGCAGGCGCAGACTTCAAACATCGAGCCTGTGTCCTCGCCTGCGAGCCGGCGCCAGTCCTCAACGCCGAGCGGCTGACGACGCAGGCGCCATTGCATACACTCGGCAACCCCAAGCCGCTTAAGAAGCTCGGAAAACAACCCGATCGCACGCAGATCGTCGCCGAGCTGGGCGTATCCGTCGGCAACGATGTAACCGGACACCATCAGCGCGTTGAGTTCGCCGAAGCGGGTGTGCATGGTGGGACGTCCCCGACGCGTGTCCGACCGGTCCAGGATATCATCGATGATCAATGAGACATTATGGAAGAACTCGATCACCAGTGCCGAGGTCATGATCGGCTCGGGTATCGGGCCAGGGATGATGGACCGATGACAGGCGAAAATGGTCAGCGGTCGGAAATATTTGGCGCCAGCAAGGAATTGCCATTCGAGCGCCTCGCGCACTTCTGTATCGCAACTCTCGATCCAGGCGGCGATTCGGCGTCGCAGCTTCGCAATTTCCTCGGTGAAGCCGAGTGCCGCAATGACGCCGGCGCTCGTATGGTCGACCTCGGCAGATAAATTCACGCCTTCACCCGATGCGTGCGACGCGGTGGCCGCTGGTCGGGATGAGACGTCGGCGTCGCGTCACCAGCGGTCCGCGCGATCGACTCGCCAACGACCTCCAGATCCTGCTGCAGGCGGCGTGCCTCTTGCATGGCGGCATCACCGACCTGGCGGAGGAATGCGCGCAACTCGTCAGCAAGCACGCGGCATTCGGCGGGCGAGGCCACGGCATGTCCGGTAGCCCGATCCGCCGCAGCCTGAAGCAGGCTCGACTGATACTGTGCCAAGAGTTCTGCGATGGCGCGCCCGTATCGGAACGCACTCGCCGCCGCCGCCAATCCTGCCTGAGCGACCAAGGGCGACAAGTCGGCCAGCTGAGAGATGGCGGCCTGGCCCATCTCGCCACCTTTGCGAGCGCCGACCGCATCAAGGCCAGGGACTCCCAGCGATGCCGCCATATCCGCGACAGGTCCGAGCATTGTGTCGAAAGGATTGCCCACCGCCTCGCCGCGAGCGCCATCGAGCGAACTGCGCCCGGCCATCGCCTGCAAGGCAGCGAAGCCCTTGAACCAGACATCGATCACCGAGCCCATCAGGCTCGATATCTGGTCGGATGATCCACCTCTGGACGGGTCAAACCGACTGCTGTGGTCGCTCATGCAAAATTTCCAACAAGGGTTCTGAGATGCGCTTTCGTTCCCGATGCTGCGGCAGCCGTTAGCTACCGAGCAGGGGGAGGGGATTACTGCTCCCTCCAATATTCTCTCCAAGTACATCCGTCGGTTTGCGCGGTCCTCGCTGGCGGTCGAGTTCATTCAGGAAAATGAGAATGGAAAGAGCCGGCACACCTGATATTCCGCGCAGCAAGAGCTGGTGAGCCTCGTACAGGGTCCAAACCGTATTCTCCACGGCGTTCTGCCGCTGCTCCGGCGGGGTCTGCAAGGGCTGCATCGCTGTGCGCGTGACGATCGCGGCCTCGCTCGCAAGAAACCGGGTGCAGCGAGACGCCAGATCCAGACATGTCGCGAATACCGCGCCCTGGACCTGCACTGCGGTCCGCAGCATCATGGAGTAATCTGGCGTCATAGAGTGTCTTCCACAGCACCGATAGCACGTTATTCCACCGAGTAAGGGCGGGCAATGGCCGATCACGGCACCAAACCCAGCGTCGTCATCGCAGGCGCGGGAGTCGCTGGCCTGACCGCTGCGCACCGCCTGCTCCAACGAGGTTTCGACGTGACACTAATCGAGGCTGATGACTTCGTTGGCGGGAAGCTCGGCGCCCATCAGGAATCTGGCTCCGATACAGGCGCGGCGACCGTTGCGGCGGAAAAGCTTTGCGAAGCCTGCAAGTCACAAGGCAGCTGCCTTGGCCGACGGGACTGGCATGAACATTGTTATCATATGTATTTGAACTGGTACCATAACTTCTGGGAATTGATGGAGGAGATCGGAACGCTGGACCGGTTCGTCGCAACACCGGCCTTCTTCAATATCGACAGACGCGACGTCGGATCGACTGATCCTCGCGCAATCCCCGTCGTGAATATGGGCTCACCCTGGACGCAGCTGCGCAATCTCTTTGGAGGCGTCGGCACGCCTGTGGACATGTTCCTTTGGAGTCAGGCCTTGGCAGATCTGATCGGCGAACCGGCACGCCGCGGCGACTGGCTCGAGAAGACCAGCATCACAGGCTTCATGAAGTCGCACCCTTACGTCACAAACCAAGCACTCGCGGGCACCTATCGCACGACCGCCCAGGCTTTCGCCTCGCCCAGTTATCTGAGTTCCGCACGGAGCTACAAGACGCTGCTCAGTTACGGTCTGCGGTTGCCAGAGCCCACAATGTGGCTGCTGTCAGGGCCGACACAGGATGCGATCTTCACGCCGTGGCTCAAGCACTTAGCCCGCCTTGCGAGGGATTTCAGCGTCGAGTCGCATGAATTCTATACGCCGGGGCCGGCATTTCAGGCTGCCATGCAGGAAAGAGAGGCCGGATATCACGGGCCAGGCGGTTCCTTGGTCATCAAGATGCTGACATCGCTGTGGAACGTCGAGATCGATCGCGAGACCGGCCGGATAACGCAGCTCGACCTTGCGCTTTGCAAGAAGTCGCCGACCATTCACCGAGGCAGTTGTCCGATCAAGGACGCCGGTTCTGCAAAACCCTTGCCTGTGGACGGTTCCGTTATCCTGGCACTGCCACTGTCCGAACTTCGCCGGCTCGTCACGCCGCAGATTGCGAACTGGGCACCGCACCTTCCGAATGTGCGCTACCTGCACACGGAGCCGATGATCTCGATCGATCTGTACTTCAGGCGAAAGCTGGACGGGCTCCCGAAAGGGGTGACGGTGCTTCTGGATTCGCCCTATGAGATGAGTTTTCTGGACAACTCGCAGACTTGGGCGGACCGTCCTGACAACTTCACGGCGCTGAATGTGGTGGCTTCGAATGCCGATGCACTGACAGACTACGAGTGTGCCGACATCCTCGACATCCTGCTCAAGGAACTATCCCATTACATAGCGTTCGATCGAAAGACCGACCTGTTCCACTGTCGAACGCACCTACAGACCAACGTCGGCGAAGAGCTGTTCGTCAATCAGGTCGGAAGCTGGCAATGGCGGCCGCGGGCGACCTGTGCGAGTCCGAACCTGTACATCGCCGGGGATTTCTGCCAGACTTCTATCGACGTCGTGACGATCGAAAGTGCTGCTGTCAGCGGCTTGATGGCAGCCGAGGCGCTACGGCGGCAGGTCCGGGTCCGACAACCCATCCGCATTCGCTACCCCGATCAGTTTCCTGTCACGGCGATGTCGGCCTATGCCGCTGCACAGCGGCCGCTGTCGTATGCCGCCCGCGCGGTGTCCTCGATCGACGAGGCCATCAAATGGCAATACCGTCAGTGGTTCCCGAACGGCTGAATGCGGAGAGATCCGGGTGCGCCGACATTGCCGGTCATGCGCTCCGTCCAGCCGTTTGCTGCCGGCAATCTCTTGTCGATCTCAAGATGCCGCAACGCGTCGCAAAGGCACGGCGCTTTTGAGTCGCTGCAAAGACACCTGCCGTCACGGCCGTCGTCGGCCGCCTTGCGCCCCAACCGAACCCCGACACTGCCGCCGATCTGTACACCTTCCTGGATTCCGCTGCGATCCATGATCGAGCGGACCGGATGGACATTCGGACGCAGGGGATCCTGCTGACGAGCGGAATAGATGACAATTGGGATCTCGAACGATCGACCGGTCCCGAAGCGAGGCACCGTCAAGCAGAATTCGCCATCGGCTCCCGGGCCGGATTTGAACTGCGCATAATCAGCGTCGTAGTCGACGTGCAAGTCGGGGCAATGATCCAGGTGAAAACCCCAGACCTGCCGTGCCGGGCCGATCGGGAATTGTGCACTGACGGCCATGCGAGCGAAGAAGAGGCCCGGCTTCGCCGCCTCTTCTCTCGGGGTCAACGAAACGGCGAGTGCGACCTCCCGATACCGGCCAAGATCGCCGACGCGGAAATCGGCGCCGATGAGCATCACTGCACTACGTCCGTGGCCACAGTTCAGCGGCTCGAAGTCGGCCAATATCGCGTGTCCGTCGTTCACTCCGTTCTGGAGCAACTCGACGACTTTGCTGCTATCGACGAACCAGACAGCCCAGCCCTGGGACGCGTCCACGATCCGAGCAGGCAGAACGAAAGGCACATCGCCGTCAGCGCCGAGTTCGATCATGGTCCCGACGTCTTCCGGCTCGCTGCCGTGAATAGGTATACGATATTCGCTCAGGATCGCCGGCGATGGGTTGCCAAGGCGCCTGGTGATCCCCTCGATCGTCGCAGGCAGAGCAGAGAGCAATCCGGATGCCAGATTGGCGTATTCTCTGGCGATGCCGCTCAGGAGCTGTTCGGCGCTCCACGGACCGAGCAGGCCCCGTTCGATCCGCCGCTTCACCCGCCTCAGAGTATCCGCCGTCAACCGCAAAGGTCGCCCGACTGTTTCCTCGCCGGCCTGTATATACGCGTCGATCAGTCTGTATAGATCAAGTGTCGTAAAGCGCGGCTGGCGCAGCTGGCGGGTTTCAGGTTCCGGCATGTCTTGCTCCTTTGGTCGTTCGCAGCCTTGACGGCTGCCCGGATGCAAGGAGGCGACTTCACTCTCACAAGGGCTCGCGGCTACGCAGTGCCTTCATCAGCGTCGCGGCTTCACGCCGATCGGCGTTGTCGCGCCCTTCCGTGAACCAGTCGACCACGGGTCCGAGCTTCGCCAACGCCTGGTCTCGGCGCCCTTGCCGCTGCCATAGCCGTGCAAGGCTGAACGCGGCGCGCAACTCCAGAATGCGCGACGACTGTGCCCGGGCGACCGCGAGCGCCTGGCGGAAACACTCCTCGGCTCGGGAATGGTGGGCCGATCCTTCGACCTGCCAAAGTTCGCCTTCGGCGCGATGCAGTTCCGCGTCCATCCAGCGTTCGCCGCCGGCCGCGACCTGCCGCCCCATTTCGACGGCAGCAAATCCCTGCGAAACCTCCCCGCATGTCGCGTAAGCCCTGGCCAACCAGGAACATAAGGCCGGCTGCCACAGCATGGAATTGAATTCCCTGAGCGCCTCCAGACCGGTCCGCAGTCCGACGATACCATCCCTCGTCTGTCCGCGTTCGATCTGAAGCATCCCGAGCAATCCGGTGAGAGCCGCACTCCACGAGCGAGACGAATGGGCCTTGCCGAGTTCCACCAATTCCGACGTCGTGGCATCCAGGTAATCAGCGTCACGGCAATGTGCCGCGAAATAGGCGCCGCCATACGCCAGCGCGAATTGCAGCGTGTGTGCGTGGCCTAACGATCGCGCGTACTCGATCGCGCGATCGCTGTACTGCCGCGCCTGCACCGGAAATCCAAGATGCCACAGGCCGAGCGCGAGATAGCAGGCACACGCGACGAAGTGGTCCTGACCAAACCTATGGCCCGATTCACGATGGCGTGCCGGATCGTATTGGCTGAGCATGCGCCGCAGCTGCTCACATGCGATGCCCGCTTCGCCGCGAAACAACCTCAGGGTCGCGAACAGGCGGCCCGCGAACGGCGCGGAATCGGACGAGGGATTGCGCGCGGCGAGCTGCAGCGCCTCGCGCGCATGCTCTGCTGCCCGATCGAACTGCCCACGTGTGAGCTCGAAGACCTGCCTGCTGTAGAGGGCAGGAAAGATATTCTCGGTGTCGCCGATCTCCTCGCTGAGACGCAAGGCCCGCTCGAATATCCGTTCAAGCTCGGGCGCGGTATATCCCTTGGCTGCAATCAGCGGCGTGAGAAGCGCCAGGCAGAACCTGTATTCGATTCGGGCACGCTGCGCGGAATCTTCGATGGACTCAAGCAGTGCCAAACCCCGCTCGAAATGCGAGATTGAATCCAGATTCGACGAAAGTCGCGTCGCACGCTCCCCCGCCTTGAGCCAATAGCGAATGGCGTCATTGGGAAGCCCGGCCTCGGTGAAATGGCGAGCGACGATCTCGGGCTGTGTTTCCGCCATCTGGGGGAATTGCTCGACGATGACGTGAGCGATCTGCCCGTGGTAATCCCGTCTGGCCGTCTTCAACAGAGAATTGTAAGCAACGTCCTGCAGCAGAGCGTGTTTGAACTGATAGAACGACTGCGCTCCTGGAACCGGAAGAATGATCTCGGCCGATGTCAGAGCCTCAATCGCCATGTCGATGGGGCGCCAGCTTTTCGGAGCCACAGCCGAAAGTAGCTGGAAGGTAAACCCACGCCCGAGCACGGCAGCCAGCTGTGCAACGGGCTTGGCCAGCGACATTCGATCAAGCCTGGCCATCAGCGAGTCTTGCAAGGTTGCGGGGACTACGATCTCGTGCTGACGGATGCCGTCGCCATCCCGACTGGCGCCGCCCGATTCCATCACGGCCTTGCTCAATTCCTCAATGAACAAGGGAACTCCATCGGCCCGAGCGATAATCTCCGCACCGACTTGATCAGGCATCGACAGACTGCTGACATTATGCAGCAGCTCCTCAGCTTGACGCGGGTCGAGTCGGACGAGTGGCAGATGCACCAGAGGCATCTGGCGTGGCAACTCGAAGTTGTCGTGCGGTGTGCGAGACGTCACTACCAGAAGCACCCGCGACGCTTTCAGAGCTAGGATCATCCGAAAAATCAATTCCGACGACGTAGGATCAATCCAGTGTGCGTCCTCGATCAGGCAAAGAACCGGATTTTGGAGTGAAATGTCCCCAATTCGTCTGATGAGCAGTTGCAGTGTCTGCTCCTTCAGCTGTTCAGGCGTCAGGCTCAAGGGCTGATAGCGGTCACCGGGAGGGATCGACAGCAGGGTCGCAAGAATGGGTGCTGTCCGTTCGAGGTCAGCTCCATTGGCAAGCAACAATTCTTCCAGCTTTGCGAGTCTTTTGGCGGAGGAGTCATCGTGTCCTATGCGCGCGAGTCGCTCGTAATAATTGATTACCGGATAAAGTGCGCTCGCCTGATGATGTGGTGAGCAATACAGAGTCAGAATATACGCCTCACTCGGTTCTGTGAGCGAGCGCAGTTCATGTAAGATGCGCGACTTGCCGATACCTGCCTCGCCTGAGATCAGTACGACCTGCATTTCTCCGGAGATGGCGTGGTCCCAGCAATGCATCAACACTGCAAGTTCACGGCTTCTGCCGGTCATGGGAGTGATGGCGCGTCCATGCAGCGCGTCGAACCGACTCTCGGCTACGCTCTCTCCTTGCACCTGCCAAGCCGCAACAGGGTCAGAGAAGCCGTGTAAATGAAGGGCGCCTAGACTGGTGCAGTTGAACAATCCCTCAGTTAGCCGGTAGGTGCTCGAACTGATGATAATGCCGTTCGGCGGCGCCTCGGCCTGTAGCCGCGCTGCGAGATTAGGCGTCTCGCCGACCGCTATCTGCTGGCGCGCGCCGCCGGCACCGACCGGCTCGCCCACGACGACGATGCCGGTGGCTATGCCGATCCTTACCTTGAGCTTCTCTCCCTTGACCAGTGTGTTGCCGACCGTCGACCCCACAGCCAACGCGGCACGCACCGCCCGTTCTGCGTCGGTTTCCTGCGCTGCCGGCCAACCAAAATAGACCAGTACCCCATCGCCCACGTAGCGCGCTATGAAGCCGCCAAATCGCGCGATCGTCTCCTGGACACGCGCCTGATAAACGCGAAGTATTTCGCTGAGATCCTCCGGATCGTGCTTTTCGGAGAGGGCAGTCGAGCTGACAAGATCGCAGAACATGACAGTCAGCTGACGGCGTTCGGGCGTCGATCCGACTGACCGATCGCTGTTCGCGGGGCTGCCTGCCAGCGATCGCGAGGATTGAATCGTATCTGTCAGGGCCAGTGCATCTGTGTGCAATGCGGCGATCGCTTCCAGAATTTGCCGACGATGGCCGACTGAAGTGACGCCGAGATCCTTAAGGTCCTCTGCCGTCAGGCTGGGCAAAACCATTGCGCTGACGTCATTCTCGCGGAATGCCGCTTCATATTGCTCGAGACCGAGCGTTCGCAGCCAGTCCGCAACGTTCATTATCCACCGAAAGGCAACGCAATCCTTGGCTGAGCTTTGCTCAACTGGTCGAAACTGTCTAGACCAGATGCTCGCCTGAGATAGGGGCGACCCGTCTTACACTATGCAGGCTTCGAGGGTTGTGTTGGATACTCCGGTGCCGAGCCTCATGTCGGCCCTGACGTGCGCAAGGATGAGCCGTGTAATGCCTCGCCCCACAGGTGCTGTCCTCGCGGCACCTGCGGGGCGTGTCGTGTTAGTCGTTGCCCAGGCCGTCAGAGTTTCAGACAACCCCGTCCTGACGCAACGTAGCGACCGCCGCGGCATCAAGCCCGAGCCAGTCGGCAAGCACTTCGGAGGTGTGCTCACCGAGCAATGGCGCCGGCTTGACTTCGGTCGGCACGCCGTCAAAGCGCACCGGCCAGGTGGGCATCGTCATCGTGCGCTCGCCATGCGTCATCGTTTGCAGAATGCCGCGCTGCCGGAAGCTCGGCTCGTTGGTGAGCTCCATCGAGTCGAGCACGGCGCCGGCGGGGACGCCGACCGCACTCAACTGCGTCATCGCCTCGTGTTTCGTGCGCTGCTTCGTCCAGGTAGTGACGATCTCGTCGACCTCGGCCTCGCACTTCAAGCGTGCGTCGGGGGTGTCATAGCGCGCGTCGCCGATCAGGTCCTCGCGCCCGATCAGCTTCAGCAGGCGCGGCCAATGCTCGGGATTGGCGCGGCTGGTCAGCAGGTAGACGTAGTCGTTGGGACCGCCAGGCTTGCACGGATAAATGCCGC
>Ga0207693_10003520_pt1 | contig 13368 bp, 8 predicted proteins | sample LARL81metaG_FD_184347 | JGI IMG/M metagenome (GOLD analysis project Ga0207693, IMG submission 184347) | Corn, switchgrass and miscanthus rhizosphere microbial communities from Kellogg Biological Station, Michigan, USA - LAR L8-1 metaG... | ecosystem: Host-associated > Plants > Roots >...
TCGATGAGCTGGCGCTGGCGGAGATCAAGAGCGCCATTCTCGCCAAGCTCCGCCTTGCGATCGGCAAGGACGCCGGCATGGCGACCAGGCAGGACTGGTATCATGCCGCGGCGCTCGCGCTTCGCGACCGCATCGTGCACCGCTGGCTCACCGCGGAAAAGCAGAGCTACGATGCCGGCAGCAAGCGGGTCTACTACCTCTCGCTCGAATTTATGATCGGCCGTCTCTTCACCGACGCGCTGAACAATATGGGACTGCTTGCAGTGTTCGAAGCCGCGCTCGGCGACCTCGGCGAAAGCCTCTCCGAATTGCGCAAATGCGAACCGGATGCGGCTCTCGGCAATGGTGGCCTCGGGCGGCTCGCGGCCTGCTTCATGGAAAGCATGGCAACGCTCGCCATCCCGGCGATCGGCTATGGCATCCGCTACGATTTCGGCCTGTTCCGCCAGATCATCAATCAGGGCTGGCAACAGGAATATCCGGACGAATGGCTGAGCTTCGGCAACCCCTGGGAATTCCAGCGGCCGGAAGTGATCTATCACGTGCATTTCGGCGGCGGCGTCGAACATGTCGAGGAAAAGGGACGCGACCGCGCGATCTGGCATCCGGCGGAAGCCGTGCAGGCGGTCGCCTACGACACCCCGATCGTCGGCTGGCGCGGCCAGCACGTCAACGCGCTGCGGCTGTGGTCGGCGCGTTCGCCCGACCCGCTCAAGCTCGATGTCTTCAACACCGGCGACTATATCGGGGCCGTCGCCGAAGAGGCGCGCGCCGAATCGATCTGCAAGTTTCTTTATCCGAACGACGAAAGCCCTGCAGGGCGCGAGCTGCGGCTGCGACAGGAATATTTCTTCGTCTCCGCCTCATTGCAGGATCTGGTCAGGCGCCACCTCGTTTCCGACGGCCCGCTGCGCGGACTCACACAGAAGGCCGCGGTGCAGCTCAACGACACCCATCCGAGCCTCGCCGTCACCGAGCTGATGCGCATTCTGGTCGACCTGCACAACTTCCCGTGGGAGTCCGCATGGCAGGTCACGGTCGCCACGCTCTCTTACACCAACCACACGCTGCTGCCGGAAGCGCTCGAGACCTGGCCGCTGGAGCTGTTCCAGCGCATACTGCCGCGCCATCTGGAGATCATCTACCGCATCAATGACGCCCATCTCGCGCTCGCCGAGGAGCGCTGTCCCGGCGACGTCGATTTCCGCGCCTCGGTCTCGCTGATCGACGAGAAATCCGGCCGCCGGGTGCGGATGGGACAATTGGCTTTCGTCGGATCGCACCGCATCAACGGCGTCTCGGCGATGCATTCCGACCTGATGAAGGAGACCGTGTTCCACGATCTCAACCATCTCTATCCCGGCCGCATCACCAACAAGACCAACGGCATCACCTTCCGCCGCTGGCTGATGGTCGCCAATCCGAAGCTGACCGAACTCTTGCGCGAGGCCTGCGGCGAGGCCGTGCTCGACGATCCGACGAGGCTTGCGCATCTCGAGGCGCGCGCCAGCGACAGCGCGTTCCAGGAAAGATTCCGCAGCGTCAAGCACCACAACAAGCTCATGCTCGCACGCCTGATCGGCGAGCGGTTGAACATCAAGGTCGATCCGGCCGCGCTGTTCGACGTGCAGATCAAGCGTATCCACGAATACAAGCGTCAATTGCTCAACATCCTGGAGGCCATCGCACTTTATCACGCGATCAAGGACGATCCACAAGCCAACTGGGTGCCGCGCGTGAAAATCTTCGCCGGCAAGGCCGCGGCGAGCTATCGCTACGCCAAGCTGATCATCAAGCTGATCAACGACGTCGCCGAAATCGTCAACAACGACCCCGTCATCGCAGGCCGCCTGAAGGTCGCCTTCCTCCCCGACTACAATGTCAGTCTTGCGGAAGCGATCATTCCTGCCGCCGATCTCTCCGAGCAGATTTCGACCGCGGGCATGGAGGCTTCCGGCACCGGCAACATGAAGCTCGCGCTCAACGGCGCGGTCACCATCGGCACGCTGGACGGCGCCAATATCGAGATCCGCGACCATGTGGGTGCGGAGAACATCACGATCTTCGGCATGGAAGCGATGGACGTGGTGGTGCGGCGCAAGCAGGGGCTGGACGCCACCGACGTGATCCGCCGCTCGCCAAAGCTTTCGCGCGCGGTCAGCGCGATCGGCAGCGGCGAATTCTCACCTGGCGACCCTGGCCGGTTTGAGTCGATCGCCCACGCCCTGCGCCATCTCGATCATTACATGGTGAGCGCCGATTTCGATTCCTATTTCGAAGCCCAGCGCGGCATCGACGCCCGCTGGCAGGTTGTTCCGGCCTGGACCCGCGCCTCGATTCTCAACGTGGCGCGGATGGCATGGTTCTCCTCCGACCGGACCATCCGCGAATATGCCGAGGATATCTGGAACGTGCCGGTGCACGGGCCGCCGTCGCAGGCATCCGCCCAGCGCGGAGCGATGGGCTGAGCCCGATGACTGTCATCATCCGCGAATGCGGATGATCCAGTATTCCAGAGACGATCATTCAAAATCGAGAAGCCTCGGCGTACTGGATACCCCGCATTCGCGGGATACGACCACACGCGAACGAAGTGCGCTTCTCACTGCGATGACGCTGAAAATCAAATAAGGGCGGCATGCTGCCGCCCTTATTCGTCACTGGGACACTCCATCTTTGGAGCGATCGGGAAACGCGAACCTCACTCGGCCGCGAGCCTCACATCGGGCGCGGCCGCACGCACATCCGCATCGACCTGGGCCTCGAACTTGGCAAAATTCTTCTGGAACATGCCGACCAAAGCGCGGGCGGTCTTGTCGAACTCGTCCTTGTCCTTCCAGGTATTGACCGGGTTTAGGATTTCGCTCGGCACGCCCGGCAGCGCGGTCGGGACGGCGAAGCCGAAATATTTGTCGGTACGGAACTGCACATTGCGCAGGCTGCCGTCGAGCGCCGCGGACAGCAACGCGCGGGTTACCTTGATCGGCATGCGGCTGCCAGTGCCGAACTTGCCGCCGGTCCAGCCGGTATTGACCAGCCAGCAATCGACACCGTGGCGCGCAATCAGCTCACGCAACATGTTGCCGTAGACCGAAGGATCGAGCGGCAGGAACGGCGAGCCGAAGCAGGTCGAGAATTCCGGCTGCGGCTCGGAGCCCAGCCCGCGCTCGGTGCCGGCAACTTTCGCCGTATAGCCGGACAGGAAATGATACATCGCCTGCGCCGGCGTCAATTTCGCGATCGGCGGCAACACGCCGAACGCATCGGCGGCGAGCATCACCACATTCTTCGGATGACCGGCACGGCCGGTCCGCGAGGCATTGGGGATGAAATCGAGCGGATAGGCCGAGCGGGTGTTCTCGGTTTTCGAGCCGTCGTCGAAATCCGGCTCTCTGGTGTCCTCGTCGAGCACCACGTTTTCGAGCACGGCGCCGAAACGTTTGCTGGCGGCGTAGATCTCAGGCTCCGCCTCCTCCGACAGCTTGATGCATTTGGCGTAGCAGCCGCCCTCGAAATTGAAAACGCCGTCGTTGCCCCAGCCGTGCTCGTCGTCACCGATCAGCGTGCGTTGCGGATCGGCAGAGAGCGTGGTTTTTCCGGTGCCGGACAGGCCGAAGAAAATCGCGGTATCGCCCTTGGGCCCGACATTGGCCGAGCAGTGCATCGGCATGACGCCCCTTGCGGGCAGATAATAGTTCAGCGTGGTGAAGACAGACTTCTTCATCTCGCCGGCATAATAAGACCCGCCGATCAGGACGATCTTGCGGGCGAAATCGATCGCGACCACGTTCTCCGAGCGCACGCCGTGCCGTTTGGGATCGGCGCGGAAGCTCGGCATGTCGATGACGGTCAGTTCTGGCACGAAATCCCTGAGCTCGGAGAGCTGCGGGCGGATCAACAGCGTGCGGATGAAAAGCGAATGCCAGGCGAGTTCGGTGAAGACGCGCGTCTTGATCTGGAAATTCGGATCGGCGCCACCGTAGAGATCCTGTGCGAACAGCGTCTTGCCTTCGGCGTGTTTGAGGAAGTCGGCATAAAGCGCCTCGAACTGCTCCGAGGTGATCGACTGGTTGCCGGCCCACCACATCTTCCTGTCGGTGGTGGCATCGCGCACCGTGAACTTGTCCTTGGGACTGCGGCCGGTGAAATCGCCGGTATCCGCGCACAAGGCACCATCGGCGGTCACCACCGCCTCGCCGGCGGAAAGGGAGTGCTGGTAAAGCTGGGGGGCGCCAAGATTCCAGTGCACGCGCTTGAGATTTCTTAAGCCGAACTTGTCGGCGCCGAATGCGCCGTTGCGAATACCAGTCTCTTGCACGGAAACAATCCTCCTCGAACCCGCGTATATCGAAGCGCGAAGGCCGCCGCACGCGCCTTTGTCGCGGTTACCGTCAAAATGAATATAACCCTACAGTCAAGGTTCGGCGACCTATTAGTCAGGAACGCCCTGCTTGCCAAGCCGATCCCTTGCTATTGGTTTATTCCCAAGGCCGGCTCATTAAAGGCGACATTTTGATCCGGCTCAATTTCATATGAGAGGGCACGGATGTTTCCCAGTGGCGCTTTGGGAAGCGACAATCAGCCGCGATCCGAACGGCCCCGGCTCCTATTGCGATGCACAATCAATTGACCCGGCAAGCCACTGCGAGTTCGAACGAATCCGCAACAAACCGGCAAACGGACCTCGGTTGCGTCTTGGAAATTGGCGATCTCTGCGGCAAGCCGGCATTGTGCAGTTCGCGGGATAGCCCAATGGCGGCTTCCGGATCGACGCACGCCGGAGTTGTGGGCGCACGCCCGCGAAACAGACCCACATCGACTGTGAATAAGCCCCTACTGATTCGCCCGTGCCTCCTCCGCCAGGCGGACCAGTACCCTGCGCAGCTCGCCCGGAGCGGTGACTCGCTGCGGAAAGTCGAGCCGCACGGTTTGCGCTCCGGCCTGCAGATCCAGCCCGTCCGGATCGCAGCCCGTGCAGCGCCAGTCGGCCGGCTCCGCGCCCACGAGCCTTGTCGCATAGAGGTTGATCGCGTCACGATGATCGGCGTTCATGTGGTCGATGGCACTTTGCTCGGTTTCCAAAAGCGCAGACGCATCGGAAATATCGGTCAGAAACTGTTCCGGCTTCAGGTCCACGATTCGTCCGAAACCGGCAACCAGATGGGTGGCGTTGGCGCGTATCCGGAAGAAGGAAAAATCCTTAAAGTCTACAAAGGCTTCCGCGGACGGATGAGCGTTGAGGTAACGCCGGCGCACGAATTGGAGATCGGGCGCGCCGACTTCCTCGGCCCGCCCCAACAGCATGATCCGCGCCCCCTCCAGCGGATCGCCCTTCCCGCGCTCGTCCAGCATCAACGAAACCCGCGGGTCGGAAAGGATATTTTTCGTGTGCACAGCCAGCCGAGAGATGAGCAGGATCGGCGAGCCGTCGGCGTGGCTTGCGACATTCACCAGCGAGCAATAGGGATCGCCACGGCCTGCCATCAGGGTCGCCAGTGCCCCCTCACGGCGGCGCCGCAGCAAGGAGCGGGCCAGCCTCGCCGGGTCGAAATCGGGGGTCAATTGCATCGATATTACCTCGTCAAGCTATTGCACTGAGGCCCTTTTCTCGGGTAAACGGACCTTCATATGGGTCGGGCGCTTCGCAGGATGAGGCGCTTTTAAGGAACTCGGTCACACTTCAGCCCAGCTTGCATTGCTCGCTGATCCCGTTCGAAGCCCATTTTATGCGGCGCATCACCGAATTATTCGCCGTTTCAGCAACCTAAGTAGCAGTATCTGAAAGCAGGCTCATGCCCACAATCGCCTTGGTCGACGACGACCGCAACATTTTGACATCCGTTTCGATTGCACTCGAGGCCGAAGGTTATCGCATCATGACCTATACGGATGGTGCGTCCGCCCTCGATGGCTTCCGCACCAGTCCGCCGGACCTTGCGATCCTCGACATCAAGATGCCACGCATGGACGGCATGGAAACACTGCGCCGGCTGCGTCAAAAATCCGACTTGCCGGTGATCTTCCTGACCTCCAAGGACGAGGAAATCGACGAATTGTTCGGCCTCAAAATGGGCGCCGACGATTTCATCCGCAAGCCGTTTTCGCAACGCTTGCTGGTCGAGCGCGTCAAGGCCGTGCTGCGTCGCGCAGCACCGAAAGATCCCACCGCCGTGCCGAAGGAAACCGACGCCAAGGCGCTGGATCGCGGATTGTTGCGCATGGATCCGGAGCGCCACACCTGCACCTGGAAAAACGAACCGGTGACGCTCACCGTGACCGAATTTCTCATTCTGCAGGCGCTGGCCACGCGTCCCGGCGTCGTCAAAAGCCGCAATGCGCTGATGGACGCGGCCTATGACGACCAGGTCTATGTGGACGATCGCACCATCGACAGCCACATCAAGCGGCTTCGCAAGAAGTTCAAGGTCGTGGACGATGACTTCGAGATGATCGAAACTCTCTACGGCGTTGGATATCGCTTCAAGGAAACCTGAGGGGGCGCGCGGTTCGCCGACTGACGCCGGCGCACCCTTTTAGTGCGGTTTTGGATTTGCCATTCGCTATAGGACTCGCGGCGATACCGAAGCGAATGTCAGATCCACCGCACTAGGGTAGGATGCGACGGGACGGATCGCAGGACCTTTGGAAACTGGCGGTTTTGGCCATTGCTTGATCGAACGCAACCTGATGCAGGCCTGAGTGCCGACGACGCCTCGCCGCCCGTCGTTCTCGACACCGTTGCAAGCGAAACCCCGCCGCTGTCGGGGCGCGAGCGGCTGCTCGACTGGTTGCGCCGGGTCGGCCAGTTCTTCTTCACGCTCAGCTTCTCCAGCCTTACCCGGCGCATCGTTTCGCTCAACATCGCCGGCCTGGTCGCACTGGTGGCGAGCATCCTCTATCTCTCGCAATTCCGCGCCGGCCTGATCGATGCGCGCGCACAAAGCCTGCTGGTGCAGGCCGAGATCATCGCCGGAGCCATCGCGGCCTCGGCGACGGTGGAGACCAACACCATCACCATCGACCCCGATCGCCTGCAGGATCTCAAACCCGGCGAAACCTATGGTGCGCCGGACGAATCTTCCGGGCTCGATTTTCCGATCAATCCCGAGCGCGTCGCGCCCGTGCTGCGCCGGCTGATTTCGCCGACCAAGACCCGCGCCAGGATTTACGACCGCGATGGCAGCCTCATCCTCGACAGCCGCAGCCTTTACGGCCGCGGCGACGTGCTGCGTTTCGAACTGCCGCCGCCCTCGGTCGAGAAGCCCGGTATCGCCGAACGGACGATGATCGCGATCCGGACCTGGCTCAACCGCGGCGACCTGCCGCTCTATCGCGAACTCGGACCGGAGAACGGCAACGGCTATCAGGAAGTCGCGCATTCGCTGAAAGGCCAGAAGAGCAGCGTGGTGCGCGTCAACGACCGCGGCGAGGTGATCGTGTCGGTCGCCGTTCCGGTGCAGCGCTTCCGCGCGGTCCACGGCGCACTGATGCTTTCGACCCAGGGCGACGACATCGACCAGATGGTTACGGCCGAGCGCCTGGCGATCCTGAAGGTGGGCGGCGTGGCTTCCGCAGTCATGATCGTATTGTCGCTGTTGCTGGCGAGTACCATTGCGGGGCCAGTGCGCCGGCTTGCGGACAGTGCCGAACGCGTCCGTCGCCGCATCCGCACCCGCATCCAGATTCCGGATTTTACCCGCCGCCGCGACGAGATCGGGCATTTGTCCGGCGCGCTGCGCGACATGACAGACGCCCTTTATAATCGCATCGAGGCGATCGAGATGTTCGCCGCCGATGTCGCCCACGAGCTCAAGAACCCGCTGACCTCGCTGCGCTCCGCAGTCGAAACCTTGCCGCTGGCGCGCAGCGACAACAGTCGCGCGCGGCTGCTCGCGGTGATCGAACACGACGTCAAGCGGCTCGATCGCCTGATTTCCGACATTTCCGATGCAAGCCGTCTCGACGCCGAATTGCAGCGCCAGGACATGACCTCCGTCGACCTTCGCCGCCTGCTCACGGCGCTGGCGTCGGTGGCGAACGAAACCCGGCGCGGCAATAATATCGCGGTCGAACTGCGTTTCGAAGGACGGGGGGCCAATGACACCTTCTCGGTGCCGGGCCACGACTCGCGGCTCGGCCAGGTGGTCTCCAACCTTCTCTCCAATGCCCAGTCTTTCTCGCAAGTCGGCAGCAAGGTTCGGATCACGTGCCGGCGCGTGCGGTCGGACATCGACATCGTCGTCGATGATGATGGGCCGGGGATCCGCGAAGACGCGCTGGAGCGGATTTTCGAGCGCTTCTATACCGACCGGCCCCACCAGGGGTTCGGGCAAAATTCGGGCCTGGGGCTGTCGATCTCGAAACAGATCGTGGAGGCCCATGGCGGCCGGATATGGGCGGAAAACCGCGCCGGCGCGCCGGGCGCCGAGGGCGAACCGAGCGTGGCCGGCGCCCGCTTCGTGGTCAGGCTGCCCGGGCCATGACGGGGGCCACGGGCGCCAGCATCCACGCATCCGCGGTGCTGGTGGGAAAACGCGCCGTGTTGATCCGCGGACCGTCCGGCTCCGGCAAATCGCGCCTTGCGTTCGATCTCGTTCTTGCCGGCCGCGCCGGGCAGGTCGCGCCGGCCGTTCTGGTTGGCGACGACCGCGTCCATGTTGCGGCGAAGGAAGGCGTGCTCACGGTGCGGCCGGCGCCGGCACTCGCCGGCCTGATCGAAATCCGCGGGCTCGGCATTCGCCGCTGCGAATTTGCCGACGAGGCTGTTGTCGGGCTCGTGGTCGATCTCGACGCCGAAGACGCCGAACGGTTGCCGGCGCCCGAGGCCTTGTCTGCACGGATTGATGGTATTTCAATACCACGTATCCCCGTAGGTCACGGTTTTGATGGGCTCCCGCTCGTCGTAGCCGCCCTGTCCCTGTCAGCGAATTCATCTTCGCCCCAGCCTTCGGCGGATTGGCGGAAGGGAATTGGTAACCATATCAACCCCACTATCGCGACCGAATAGTTCTAGTGGTCCGAGGCGCGAAGCTCTCTCCCATCCAACTAATTTCCGGGAGAATCGTGACGATCGCCTCTTGCGCGGGGGCTCTGGATGGTCAAAGTGGCGCGTTCGTGCGGTGCACCAAAAGCACCCGCGAGGAGTTCTCGATGATTGGTCTAGTACTTGTGACCCATGGCCGGCTTGCTGACGAGTTCAAGGCCGCACTCGAACATGTCATGGGTCCACAAAAGCAAATCGAAGCCGTCACGATCGGGGCAGAGGACGATGCCGATTTGTGTCGAAGCGACATTATCGAGGCGGTCAATCGTGTCGACAGTGGCGATGGTGTCGCCATCCTCACCGATATGTTCGGCGGCACGCCATCGAATCTCGCGATCTCCTGCATGAGCCGCCCGAAGGTGGAAGTGCTCGCAGGCATCAATCTTCCCATGCTGGTCAAGCTAGCCAAGGTTCGCGAGGAGCGATCGCTTCCAGACGCCATTGCCATGGCCCAGGAGGCCGGCCGTAAATACGTGACCATTGCGAGCCGCGTGCTCGCCGGCAAATGAGCGACGAGGGTTCGTCGCCCGAAGACGTTCCCGGCCCCAGCATCCCGCCGGGCGCAATTTCCCGCGAACTTCCGATCATCAACAAACGAGGTCTCCACGCACGCGCTTCCGCAAAGTTCGTGCAGATGGTCGAGCGTTTCGACGCCGAAGTGTGGGTGACGAAGGGCAGCGAAACCGTCGGCGGCACTTCGATCATGGGCCTGATGATGCTCTCCGCGGGTCCCGGCACGTCCATCACCGTCTCGGCAAGCGGACCGGAGGCGCAGGCTGCACTGGATGCCATCACCGATCTCGTCGCTGGCAAGTTCAACGAGGAAGGCACGTGAGAGCTGCTCCCTCGCCCCGCGCTTGCGGGGAGAGGTGAGCGAAATCATTTCGCCGGCGGCACGATATAGACCTTCCAGGTCGAGGAAGGACCGGGGTGTCCGCGGAAAAAGCGTTGCGTGCTGACGGCGAGTTGCTCGGCGTTCTTGGCGTTCTCCGCCATCCAGGCTTCGCAGATCGGCAGCCGGTAGTCCGAGGTATCGCAGATTCCGATAAAACCGAGGCGCCTTGCATCTTCCAGCGAGGTCAGACCCGAGGACCAGATTTCGCCGGGCGTAAGCGGCGCTGGATGATCCGGACTGTAAAACGTCATCGGCTCGCCGATTTCCGTGGTGCCGGCGACCACGGCCCAGCGGCTGTGGAATCGTTGATGCCACATCTCGGTCAGTTCGCGGGCAAGCTGGGAGCGCGCCGTGTAGCTTGCAGACGAATTGCCCGCGATTTCGCGAAGCGCGATGCCGGGTGAGGCAAGCAGCGTTGCGAGCGTCAACACCAGCCAGATCGCGGCAAGGCGGAACAACGCGATGGCCGGAAGGCGCAGCGCGGGAATGGCCACCAGCGCCAGCGGGGTCAGAAAGAACAGCGAGATCCCCCAATCGGTCTTCATGTAGACCTTGAAAATCAACGCGCCGAGCGGCGGGCCGATCGCGACCACGAGCTGAATGATCCAGATGTTGAGCGCCTGCGATGTGTTCACGCCGGCGTTGGGACCCGGCGACCAGACACGCGAAGCCGCAAGCGAGGGACGACGCAGCAAGCCTGTCCAGAAAATCGCGAGCGCCGCCAGCGCCACCGGCAAAGCGAGCAACGCCAGATTATGGCCGATATACCCGCGAACCAGGATCGCGCTCTGCGCGAAGTCTGAAAGTCCATAGACGTCACCGGCATAGGTCAGCGGCACGAACTCCACCTGCTTCAGCCAGATCAGATGTGGAATCATCGCCACGACGGCGACCAGCATCGCCACCCACGGCGCCGGCGAGCGCAAGAATCTCAGCCGGTCGGGATGAATCAGCGCGGCGAGCCCGATCGCGCCGATCATGGTAAGCACCCAGTATTTCGTCATCAGCGCCAATGCAGCGGCGAGCCCGAGCCAAATGCCCGCGCGGACGTTGCGCTTCTCGAAGGCGTACAGATAGGCGAGCACCAAAAGCGGCAGGGTGACGAGCTGCAAGAGATCGGGGTTGTACTTGTATCCCTTGAAATTGAAGATCGGATAGATCGCGAGCATCACCACGACAAAGAACGCGCGGCGATAATCCACGACGCGCAGCGCAATCAGCCAGCATATCACCATGCCGACGGCGAGAATCGTCATTGCCAGCGCATAGGTGGACCAATCGGCAATCGGGAACAGCTTGAACCAGAGCCCGGCGACCCAGCCCGACAGCGGAGGGTGCTTGCCATAGCCGAGCTGAAATTTCTGGCCCCAGGCGAAGGCTTCGGCGACGTCCATGTGGACGTCCTGCGCCGCCTTGAGATTGATCAGGATGAAAGTCCACAGAACCGCATGGGCCGCCGCAAAGCCGATCACCAGCACCGGAGCCTCGTGGCGGTCCGTTGCGGATGCCACCAGCCACGCCGCCAGCCGGCGTGGACTGAGCCAGCGGCGGCGGCGGGATACCCGGGCGGAGGGCGAAAATGTTGCTGATGACATGCCGTCGTGGTCTCTTGTTACAGCGGCCCCCGACGAATCCGAAGGTGCTGCTATTCGATATCAAGTTCCGACTGGCGGAGCCCGCGCTTTCTGGGTAGCGCGTTTTTCACTGAAGTGGAATCAGCTTGGCGTGAAGAAGCCTCGCCGGAATGGCTTAATATGGTTGCCGCGCGGGAATGCGAATGCTATCCCGCGCCCATGACATCCATCCCTGTTTCGAACATCCGCAACTTCGCCATTGTTGCGCATATCGACCATGGCAAATCGACGCTGGCCGACCGTCTGATCCAGACCACCGGGGCGCTGCAGGCGCGCGAGATGAAGGAACAGGTGCTCGATTCCATGGATATCGAGCGCGAGCGCGGCATCACCATCAAGGCGCAAACCGTGCGCCTGACCTATGCGGCCAGGGACGGCAGGACCTATATCCTCAACCTGATCGACACGCCCGGTCATGTCGACTTCGCCTATGAAGTATCGAGGTCGCTTGCCGCGTGCGAAGGCTCGCTCTTGGTGGTCGACGCCAGCCAGGGTGTCGAGGCGCAGACGCTCGCCAATGTCTACCACGCCATCGATGCCGGCCACGAGATCGTGCCGGTGCTCAACAAGATCGATCTTCCCGCCGCCGAACCGGATCAGGTCAAGCAGCAGATCGAGGACGTGATCGGCATCGATGCGTCCGACGCGGTGATGATTTCGGCCAAGACCGGGCTTGGCATCGACGAGGTGCTGGAAGCCATCGTCCACCGGCTGCCGCCCCCGAAGGGTGACCGCGAGGCTTCATTGAAGGCGCTTCTGGTCGACAGCTGGTATGACGTCTATCTCGGCGTGGTGGTGCTGGTTCGGATCGTCGATGGCGTGCTCAGGAAGGGCCAGCGCATCCGGATGATGGGCACCAACGCGGCTTACGAGGTCGAGCGCGTCGGCTTCTTCACGCCGAAGATGCAGCAGATCGAGGAGCTTGGTCCGGGCGAGATCGGCTTCATCACCGCCGCGATCAAGGAAGTGGCCGACACCCGCGTCGGCGATACCATCACCGACGACCGCAAGCCGGTGACAGAGATGTTGCCGGGGTTCAAGCCGGCCATTCCCGTCGTGTTCTGCGGCCTGTTCCCGGTCGATGCCGACGATTTTGAAAGCCTTCGCGCGGCGATGGGGAAATTGCGGCTCAACGATGCGAGTTTCTCTTTCGAGATGGAAACCTCCGCTGCGCTCGGCTTCGGCTTTCGCTGCGGTTTTCTCGGGCTGTTGCATCTCGAAATCATTCAGGAGCGGCTGCAACGCGAATTCGATCTCAACCTGATCGCAACCGCCCCTTCGGTGATCTACAAGATGCACCTCACCGATGGGCAGGTGATCGAGATCCACAACCCCGTCGACATGCCCGACGTGGTCAAGATTGCCGAGATCGAGGAACCCTGGCTCGAGGCCACGATTTTGACGCCGGATGAATATCTCGGCAGCGTGCTGAAGCTGTGTCAGGACCGGCGCGGCTCGCAGAAGGAGCTCACCTACGTCGGCAACCGCGCCATGGTGAAATACGAATTGCCGCTCAACGAGGTGGTGTTCGATTTCTACGATCGTCTCAAGTCGGTCTCCAAGGGCTACGCCTCGTTCGATTATCATCTCACCGATTACAAGCCGGCCGATCTCGTCAAGATGCAGATCCTCGTCAACGGCGAGCCGGTCGACGCGCTCTCGATGCTGGTTCACCGCACCCGCGCGGAAGGCCGCGGCCGCGCCATGGTCGAGAAGATGAAGGAGCTGATCCCGCCGCACATGTTCCAGATCCCGATCCAGGCCGCGATCGGAGGCAAGATCATCGCGCGCGAAAC
>Ga0207693_10003521_pt1 | contig 13366 bp, 11 predicted proteins | sample LARL81metaG_FD_184347 | JGI IMG/M metagenome (GOLD analysis project Ga0207693, IMG submission 184347) | Corn, switchgrass and miscanthus rhizosphere microbial communities from Kellogg Biological Station, Michigan, USA - LAR L8-1 metaG... | ecosystem: Host-associated > Plants > Roots >...
AAGTTGGTTGACGGGCCGCCGCGATGTGCGTCAAACAACGATGCGTCACCGATCACCTTGCCGGTGACGCGGCGAATGCCCACGCCGCGCAGCTGGTCCACGAGCTGGGTGGCCGTGGGCCCGTAGCCCTCCTCCCAGACGCGATTGAAGGCGCCGTCTCCAAACGTGGGGTCGCCGCCCCCGCGCAAGTACAGGTTCCCGTGCCAGACGCCGTGGCGGCCGAGATGGCCGGTCCCCATCACTGCCGTGTGCAGGCGCGCCCCGGGGCCGAGCATCCGCAGCAGCGCCAGCGTCGTGTAGAGCTTCTCCACCGAGGCCGGTGCTCGTCGCACTCCTTCGCGAAGCGCGAACACCTGTTGATGTGCGGTCAGGTCGTAGACCATCGCGCCGGATTGGCGCCCCGCCTTGCCGAACTGGCGCGTCAGCGACGCCTGCAGACGGGCCTGGGCGGGGGAGACGGCCGGGCCCTGGGGTTGAGCGCTGGCGCTGCCGGCCGCGACCGGCGCCGCGGACGCCTCCGCCGCAGCGCCTGAGGCGCCTGCCGAGGACGTGGTCGTCGTCGTGGTCGGTGGTCCGCCAGACGTCGTCGACGCGCCCGCCGTCGTCGAGGGACGGCTCGAGCCACCGCAACCCGCTAGCAAGAGCGCGGTGAGCCCGGCCAGGACAGCGCCGCGCGTCAGGCGGACGCGAGCTCCTCTTCGGTGTTGGGACCCACGCAGGCCACCGATAGCGCGTCCGGGACGCTCGCGGCGATCTCGGCCACCTGGTCGAACGTGACCTCGTCGAGGCGCGCGATCGCGGCGTCGGGATCGACATCCTCGCCGTAGACGATCGTCTGTTGGGCCGCGTACCGAGCGATCGACCGGCTGTTCTCGAAGTCGATCGCGCGCGCACCGGCCGCGTACGCACGGGCGCGGTCGACCTCTTCCTTGGTCGGTCCCTGCTCGCGCAGTTCGGTGACGATGTCGCGCATGCGGCGGTACGCCTCGACGCACTTGGCCGACTCCAGGCCCGCCGACAGCTGTAGCACCGGCACGTCAGCGTACGCGTGGGCGATCGAGTGCACGGAATAAGCCAAGCCCCGCTGCTCGCGGATCTCGTCGAACAGTCGCGAACCCATCGAGCCGCCAAGCAGCGTCGAGTAGATCGCAAGCGCGGCCCGCTGCCGGGGCTGGGAGATGTCGACCTCCGGGCGGTAGGACATGCGCAGGTGCGACTGGCTGGAGTCGCGCTCGCGCACCAGCAGCCGCGGCTCGGCCGGAGGGGCGGGCTCGTAGGGCTCTGGCAGCGGGTGCGACGGGAAGCGGCCGAACAGCTCGTCGAGGGCGCCGTTGTCGCCCAGCCCGCTGAGGTTGCCGACCACGAACGCGCCTCCCCGCGACGGCGCCCAGCGGCGCGAGCGGAACGCGATGATGCCGTCGCGCGTGAACGTATCCCGGATGTGCTCGGCGGGACCGAGCACGGGGCGCCCCAGCGGATGATTGCCGAACGCCGCTTCGTCGATCAGGTGCTCTGCCATCACCGACGGCTGATCGTTGGCCCGTGCAATCTCCTGGACGACGACGCCGCGCTCGCGGTCGAGCTCTTCGCCGTCGATCCGCGGGCGTCCGACGAAGTCGGTCAGCAGGTCGGCGGCCTCGCCCGCGCGCTCGGCGCGCGCGGTGATGTGAAACGCGACCAGGTCGTGGCTGGTGTAGGCGTTCAGCACGGCCCCGATACCGGTCGCGGCGTCGTTGACGTCGCGGTAGGTCTGGTACTTCTCGCCGCCCTTGAAGACGAGGTGTTCGAGGAAGTGCGCCATCCCGTTCTCCTCGGGTCGCTCGGTGCGCGCACCGGCGTCGAACGCCACCAGCATCGTGACCGAGCGCGTTCCCTCGACTTCGATCCTGTAGAGAGGAAGGCCGTTAGAGAGGGTCGATTGCGAGATTGATGGCATCGCTGCTGAACGGTAGCGCCCGCGTGTACCGGCGGCATAAGAGTCGGTCAAAATCCCTGCTCTGACGGGGTCCGTCGGGAGTCGCATCGCAACTCCTGCTTCACAAACTGCCTGCAAACCACGTTGCAGAGCATCGGAGGAGGGGGCGTGCCGGGAGAGGGACCGCTACGCTGCCAGCACCCCATGGCTAGCGAAAAGATTGCTCAAAACAGAACGCGGCGCCGGACGAGCACCGCGGCGGCGGAGCGCGGCGCTGCGGCTGTCGCGCGCGCCCAGGAGATTGCGCCGCGCCCGTCGGGCGCTCCCGTTATCGAGTTCCGCGGCGTCTCCAAGCAGTACCCAAGCGGCGACACCGGCCTCGAGCAGGTCACGTTCTCGGTGGAGCGCGAGGAGTTCGTCTTCCTGGTCGGCTCGACCGGTTCGGGCAAGTCGACCGTCATGCGGCTGCTGATCAAGGAGCTCGAGCCGACAGCCGGGACGATCAGCGTCGCGGGACGCGATCTGCACGACATCCGCCGCAAGCGGGTGCCGTTTTACCGACGCAACGTCGGCGTCGTGTTCCAGGACTTCAAGCTGCTTCCCAACCGGACCGTGTACGGCAACGTGGCCTACGCACTGCAGGTGACCGGCGGCACGCGCCGCGAGATCCGCGAGAAGGTGCCCGACATCCTGCGCCTGACGGGTCTGTCGACGAAGCTGCACAACTACCCCGACCAGCTGTCGGGCGGAGAGCAACAGCGCGTGTCGATCGCGCGCGCGTTCGTCAACCACCCGCCGCTGCTGCTCGCCGACGAGCCGACCGGGAACCTCGACCCCGAGACGAGCATCGACATCATGCGGTTGCTCTACCGGATCAACAAGACCGGGACGACGGTGCTCGTCGCGACCCACGACCAGGCGATGGTCGACAAGATGCGCCGGCGCGTGCTGGAGCTGTCGAACGGACGGCTCGTGCGCGACGAGGCCACCGGCTTCTACGCGCGCGACGAAACTACCCGCGAGTTCGCCCGGCGGATGCGTTCGCCCAACGAGCGGCCGCCGGGGGTCTAACGGATGCGCTTCGGTTTCTTCCTGCGCGAGGCGATGCGCGCGATGCGCCGCAACGCCGCGCCCAGCTTCGCCGCGCTCGCCACGGTGCTGGTGACGATGCTCGTCCTGGGCGTGTTCATCCCGATCGTCCAAGCCACCAACGGCGCCGCCAACAGCGTACGCAGCCGGGTCGAGGTCGACGTGTACCTGAAGACCACGGCCACGTCGGCCGACGTTGCGAGGGTCCGCAACGAGCTGCTCGGCGTCCCGCACGTCAAGACGGTGCAGCTCGTCACCAAGCAGCAGGCCTACGCGCAACAGGTCAAGCAGGACCCGCAGGCCTACCAGCTGCTGGGCGCCAACCCGTTGCCCGACACGTTCCACGTGATCCCGGACAACCCCGGCAACGTGCTCGCGGTGCGCAACAGCCTGACGCCGCCGGCATCCGGCGGCGGTGCCAAGCCGCTTGACCCGGCGATCCAGAACGTCTCCAACAAGAAGAGCGACACCAAGAAGATCCTCGAGGTCACCAACCTCGTGACGATCACCGCCGCGGTGCTCACCGTGCTGCTGACGCTCGCCTCGATGCTGCTGATCGCGAACACGATCCGGCTGTCGCTGTACGCACGCCGACGCGAGGTCGAGGTGATGAAGCTGGTCGGCGCTACGGACTGGTTCATCCGCTGGCCGTTCGTGATCGAGGGCGTGTTCGTCGGCGCGTTCGGGGCGTTGCTTGCAATCGTCGTGCTGGGCGTGACCAAGGTTGCGCTGCTCGATCCGCTCGCCAACCACTGGACGCTGATCGCCGCGCCACGGACGATCGCGTTCTCGGCGCTCGTGGCTGTGCTCATGGGCGCGGCCGTCGTGGTCTCGGCAGTGGGGTCGGGGCTGTCGCTGCGTCGCTTCCTGCGGGTGTAGGAACCCCCGGACGCCGCCAGGGATCGGCGCGCGCCTGGGGCGAGCGCGCACGTCTCCAACCGTGCGCTCGTCCTCCGTGACCGACCGTTCGCGCCAAATCACGCTTGACGCCGACCTTCGGAGGCGATATGTGTTTTAAGCGTTTGTGAGCGTTAACATGACGGCTGCATCCGGCTTCGGAGGCCGTCCGTCCACAACGTTCGCTTGCTGAGTCGAGCACGCGAACCAAAGGAGAGGGTCATGCACCACGCCTTACGCCTCAGTAAGAGGTTCGTGGCGATCGCGGCAGTCAGCTTGCTGGCGATCGGGACCACGGCGGCGGTCGCGACGAGTGCCTCAGGGCATCGCACCCATCATCGCGGCCCCAGTTCGAAGTCGCACAAGGGCCCCCACCACGGCAATTTCCACAATGGTGGCCTGAGCATCAGCAGCTCGTCGTTCGGCAACCTGCCGACCGGCAACCCCCGGATACCTAATGGTGGGGCCGCGGTCACCCGCTACACGCTGTCGAACGCGCGCGGGATGACGGTCTCGATCCTCGATTACGGGGGGATCATCCAGTCGCTGTACGTGCCCGATCGCAGGGGCCATGAAGACAACGTCACGCTCGGGTTCGGGAACATCGACGGGTACACGAACGCGGCGTATATCGCGAGCAATCCGTACTTCGGCGCGTTGATCGGACGCTACGGGAACCGGATCGCCGGTGGGAAGTTCTCGATCGGCGGCCACAACTACTCGGTCGATATCAACAACAACGCCAACACGCTCCATGGCGGCTTCATCGGCTACGACAAGGAGCTGTGGGATGCGACGGAGATCCCGCCGAACAACGGCACTGTCGGGCTGAGGCTGACCAGCTTCCCTGGGTTCCCCGCTAATTCTCCCGGCAGGGCCGGCGAGGGCTGCACGCCCAGCCTGAGTCAGCCCGGGATCCCCAACACCTGCACGACCGGCTATCCCGGCAACCTGACAATCAGCGTGACGATCACGCTCAACAACCAGAACCAACTACGTTTCCACTACGTCGCAACGACTGATGCGCCGACGGTGGTCAACCTCACGAACCACTCGTACTGGAACCTGTCGGGCGAGGGCTCGGGGACGATCTACGACCACCAGCTGAGGATCAACGCCGATAGCTTCACCCCGGTCAACAGCGGGCTGATCCCGACCGGAGAGATCAGGTCGGTACGCGGCACGCCGTTCGACTTCACGAGGTTCCACGCGATCGGCGAGCGCATCCGCGGCAACGACCAGCAGCTGGTGTTCGGACGCGGGTACGACCACAACTTCGTCCTGAACAACCCGCATCCGGGTAACTTGGCGGCGCAGCTGTTCGACCCGGCGAGCGGGCGTCTGCTGACGATCCTCACCGACCAGCCGGGGCTGCAGTTCTACTCGGGCAACTTCCTGGACGGCACGCTGTACGGCACGAGCGGCCGGCAGTACCGTCAGGGCGACGGCCTAGCGCTGGAGACCCAGCACTTCCCGGATTCTCCGAACCACGCGAGCTTCCCGTCGACGAAGCTCGATCCGGGTCAGACGTACGACTCTACGACGGTCTACGAGTTCTCGACCGCCAAGCAGCACCACAGCTCGTCGCACCACCACTCCTAGCGGTGCGATTGCCGAGAGTAGCCGGGTCGAGGTTTCGGCCCGGCTACCCTCATCTGCATGGTTTCCCGCCGTCCGCCTCGTAGTCAGAAGATCCTTGTACGACTGGCCATTGGGCTGGTTGTTCTGTTGATCGGCGTCTGGCTGGGCGGACACCCGAGTTGGCTGCCGTCGGGAGTGCGCAGCACGTTCGAGGGCAACGGCAACGGCCAGTTCGTCAATCAGGTCCTCGACATGCTGTCGAAGGACTACTACCGGCCGGTCGACCGCAGCCAGCTCGTCAACAAGGGCTTGGCAGCTGCGATCGCCAGCCTCAACGATCCGTACTCGCACTACTACGACCCGACGGCCTACAAGGCATTCCTCAATCAGGACAACCCGCACCTCAACGGGATCGGGATCGACGTCCAGAACGAGTCAAAGGGACTGCGCGTCGTCGATGTGTTCGACGACTCCCCGGCAGCGAAGGCCGGGCTTGCGCGCGGCGACGTGATCGTTGCGGTTGGCGCGTCCTCGCTGGCCAACCGCTCGGCCGACTTCGGCTCCAAGCTGATCCGCGGCGAAGCCGGCAGCAAGGTGACGCTGACGATCATGCGCGGCGGACAGAAGAAGACGATCACGGTCACGCGCGCGAACATCGTCGTGCCGGTGGCGAGCGGCAAGGTGCTCGACTTCAACGGCAAGAAGATCGGCTACGTCCAGCTGACGAGCTTCACCGATGGCTCGGGCGCCGAGCTGCGCGCTCAGGTCAACAAGGTCCTCAAGCAAGGCGCCACGTCTCTGATCCTCGATCTTCGCGAGAACGGCGGCGGCCTGCTCGACGAGGCCGTCAACGTCGCCAGCATCTTCGTCCCCGACGGCACGATCGTGTCGACCGACGGCCGCAGCCAGCCGAGACAGGTGTACGTGGCCAAGGGCGGCGCGATCTCGACCAAGATTCCCGTGGTGGTGCTCGTCGATCGCGGCACGGCCTCAGCGGCCGAGATCGTTACCGGCGCCCTGCAGGACCGCCACCGCGCCGAGGTCGTCGGCACCCGCACGTACGGCAAGGGCGTCTTCCAGGAGATCCAGCCGCTGCCCAACGGCGGCGCGCTTGACATCACCGTCGGCGAGTACTTCACCCCGAGCGGTCGCAACCTCGGAGGTGGAGGCGTCAAAGAAGGGCAGGGGCTCAAGCCCAACGTCTACGCGCTCGACAACCCTCACACCGCGCCCGACGAGGCGCTGAAGGCCGCCGAGCGGACGGTCGCATCCGAGCAGCAGTGAGCGCGCCCCCGCAGGCGCCCGGCGCCGCGGCGCGCGTCGCCGTGCTCGAACGCCGCGGCAAGTTCCTGGTCGCCGAGCCGTTCTTCGAGTCGGGAGCGCGGCTGGTCGTCACGCGCGACCGGCGCGCGGACGTCGGCGACCTCGTGGTCGTCGACCCCGGCACCGCCCGCAACCGGCGCGGCGCCGGCCGTGCCACCGTCGCCCGCCGTCTGGGCCGCCCGGACGTGGCGCGCGACGTGATCGAGGCGTTGATGATCGACCGCGGACTGCGCCGAGGGTTTGACCCGGCCGTCGAGCACGAAGTCAGAGACCTGGCGGAGCTTGACCTGGCCGGCGAAGCGCTGCACGGGGTAGGCCGCCGCGACCTGCGTGAGCTGCCGACGTTCACGATCGACCCGATCACCGCGCGCGACTTCGACGACGCGATCTCGGCGGCCGCGGAGGACGACGGCTCGGCACGAGTCTGGGTCCACATCGCCGACGTCTCGGCGTACGTGCGTCCGCGGTCGATGGTCGACCGGGAGGCGTACCGCCGCGGAACGAGCGTGTACGTGCCCGGTGCGGTCGAGCCGATGCTGCCGACCGCTCTGTCCAACGGCGCCTGCTCGCTGGTTCCCGGCCAGGACCGGCCGACGGTCACCGTCGAGATGGAGATCGACGGCGACCGGGTGCGGCGAAGCAGCTTCTACAGGTCGATGATCCGCTCCGACGAACGGCTCGACTACGGGCGAGTCGACAGGATCTTCGAGGGCGGCGAACGGGCATCCGGGCCCTGGGGCGCGCCTCTGGACGTGGCGCGAAAGGTCGCCGCAGCGCTAGGCGCGAGACGAGCCGCTCAATCAGCGGTGGAGCTCGAGTCCAGCGAGCCGGAGTTCGAGTTCGACCGCAAGGGAAACGTGACCGCCGCCGAGCCGGCCGAGCAGACCGAGTCACACCGGCTGATCGAGCATCTGATGATCGCCGCCAACGAGCAGGTTGCATCCCTGCTCGAAGCGCGAAAGGTGCCGACGCTTTACCGCGTGCACGAGCGGCCCGACGGGCCAGCGGCGCAGCGGCTGATCGACCAGCTCGCATCGCTCGGAGTCCCGACGCCGCCGGTGCCGCGGGGATCGATGACGCCCCAGCAGGCCGCCGACGTGATTGGAAGCGCATCGCAACTGCTCGAGCGCTGGGTCGAGAGCAACGACGGGAGGGGCCGCCGGGGGCTGACGAGCCTGGTGCTGCGGTCGCTCAAGCAGGCCCACTACGACAATCGCAATCTCGGGCACTCGGGACTTCAGTCGCAGAGCTACTGCCACTTCACGTCGCCGATCCGGCGCTACCCCGATCTGATCTGCCACCGGGCGCTCGTGTCGGCTGTGGCCGGTGACGGCCCCGCGCCCGATCCGGGCTGGGTCGCGTCCGCGGCTCCGTGGACGTCCACCCGCGAGCGCGAGGCGATGTCGATCGAGCGAAGCGCCGACGACATTGCGCTGTGCTTCATCCTCGAGCAGCGCCTGTTCGAACAGGGCTCCGATCACGTCTTCGAGGGCGAGGTGGTCGGCGTGATCGGCGCGGGCGCGTTCGTCGCGTTCGGCGAGGGTGGTCTATTCGATGGGTTGCTGCCCGTTCGCCGGTTGCGCGGCGACTGGTGGGAGCTCAACGACGAGGCCACGATGCTCGTCGGGAGCCGCAGCGGGCGTGCGATTCGCATCGGCGATCCGGTGTCGGTCCGGGTCGCGCGTGTGGACGCGCCGCGGGGTAGGGTGGACCTCCTTCCGGCAGGCGATGAGGAGTGATCGAGCACTAGATGGCGAAGGGACGCAAACGCAAGGCAGCTCCCGGCGACGTGGCGACCAACCGCCAGGCGTCGTTTCGCTTCAGCCTGCTCGAGCGGTTTGAGGCGGGGCTCGTGCTGACCGGAACCGAGGTCAAATCGCTGCGCGAAGGCAAGGCCCAGCTCAAGGACTCCTACGCGACGGTCCGCGACGGCGAGGTCTGGCTGATCGGCGCCTACATCCCGCCGTACGGGCCCGCCTCGCGCGAGAACCACGATCCCGAGCGCCCGCGAAAGCTCCTGCTCCATCGCTGGGAGATCGAGCGGCTGGTCGGCAGGACCAAGGAACGCGGCCTGACGCTGGTTCCGACTCGGATGTATTTCTCCGGACCTGGATCGCGCGCCAAGGTTGAGATCGCGCTGGCGAAGGGTAAGGACTTCTACGACAAGCGCGAGTCGATCAGGAACCGCGATGTCGCCAGAGACGTGCAACGGGAGCTGCGCGAGGCGCGGCGGTAGCGGAACCTGCGGGTACGTTCCCGCTTCACGGGGTAGACCCCTCGTATGACAATCGGAACTTCCATCGTCCTGATCGCCGTTGGCGCGATCCTCAAATGGGCCGTGACGGCACACGTCAGCGGGGTCAACCTGCAGACGGTCGGAACGATTCTGTTCGTTCTCGGCATCCTCGGACTGATCCTGTCGCTGCTCTACACGTTCATGTGGTCGCGCCGCCGGCCGGTCGACGAGACCCACGTAGTGCAGCGGCCGGCCGCCCCGGACGACCGTTATTACTAGGCGCTAGCCGCCGAACGTGCGCGGCAGGTTGGTCGCGTCCATCCCCACGACCAGCAGGGCGATCAGGCTCAGGTAGACCGCTGCCACGAGCAAGCGGTCTAGTGGCCTGACCTTGTAGTAGGCGAGCGTCTGTGCATCGGGCGATCGCCGCTGCTTGAGGCGGCGGTAGGTCTCCAGCCCGGCGAAGATCAGGATGATCAGCATGATCGGGTTCGAGAAGACGAACACCAGTGGGATCAGCGCCAGGAAGCCGACGACCCACATCCACGGACTCATCGCGGCCATCGCCCGACCGCCGTCGAGCGGCACGACGGGCAGCAGGTTGAAGAGGTTCAAGAAGAACCCCGTGTAGGCGAGCGCTCGCCAGATGTCGTTGCCAGTGGTGTGCCAGATGACGATGCACACGGCGGCGCCGATGCTGCCGAGGACCGGGCCGGCCAGGCCGACACGGGCCTCAGCCGCGGCGTTGTCGCCGAGCGACTTGGCGGCGACGACCGCGCCGAGGAACGGTACGAACATCGGTGCGCTGGCCTTGATGCCCTCGCGGCGCAGCGCGATCACGTGTCCCATCTCGTGCACAAACAGCAGGAGCACGAACCCGGCCGCGAACGGTATGCCCCAGATCCATCCGTAGGCCGCCAGCGATACGGCCATCGTGCCGACGGTCGTGAACAGCTTGACCTTCGGAAGCAGGACGAGGAACGCCTTGATCTTGGCGAAGAACGCCACCATCGCGGCGAGTACCGGGCCAAACCGGCGCTTGATCCACGACTGCCGTGGCTGCCGCGGCGGCGGCCAGTCGGGCGGAGGCTCGGGGACGTGCGGATGCGGCACCGACGCCTGCGGCGGCGGCACCGACGCGGGCGGCGGCGGCGCCTGGACCGATCCCGACCACCACTGATTGTCTGGTTCCATCACGAGAGTGATTGTGGCAGCCGTCACGACGCTCTCGGACGGGGTCTTACGATGCTCTTCGGGTGGCGGGCGCTGGGCGGGCGGTTATCTATACTGGAGGTGCATACATCCCCGGGGACGACAGGCTTCGACGTGGTCGATTCGTGGGGGTGGTTGCGAGTCGAGGTTCCGGGTGGCCTCGTTAAACCCCCGGAAAACCATAAGTGCGGACACGCACACGTTTGACCTCGGTCTTGCCGCTGCGTAAGCAGCTGACCTAGGTTGTCTCGGCCTCCGGCCAGCCTGCGGCTGGAGCTCCGGGATCAATTAGCAGGCTCGCTCGGTGAGGTCCGCTTCAGCCAATCCGGGGACTTCTAATGAAGCTGGCTCTCGACAACCCCGCCGGCGTGGCGAGTCGGGAGTGAGATCAGAGCGCCGGCTACGCTCGTAGACGCCACCTTTTGCGCGATTGCGGACGCGGGTTCAATTCCCGCCGTCTCCACCTTTGCAAAGAATTCGAACCGCCCTCCGCACCCGCGGGGGGCGATTCGGTTAAGGCGAGCGCGTCAATGCTCGTGATCGCCCGGTAGAAGGGCCGTCCGATGTCGGGAGTCACGAGCTCCATGCGGATTGGGCCAAGGATGTCCCGCAGCGCCTGAGCTGAACGAACGGTTCGTTGCTCGAGGACGTCTTGGAGCTTGCTCATGCGGTCGCTGATCCACTCGATCGGTGGCGTCCGGAAGATTTTGTCCCGGCTGCGGCGCAACCCGTCGACCTCCGCCGTCAGGGACTCGACCCGCCGCTCGGTTTCGACCAGCGCCTTCGCGAGCGCCTGGCTGCCGCGTCCTTCGCCGATGAAGTCGACGAAGTTCGCCATCCGGCGCTGCTCGGCCGCCAGCTCAGCTTCCTTCAGCTTCAGATTGTCGGGCAGGTCGGCCCGCAGCTTTGCGATTTCCTCCTGGACGCGCTGAAGGACGTACGCGACCTGCTCGACATCTGAGATCCGCTGCTTGATCGCGTCGAGGATCACCTTTTCGGCGAGCGTCCTCCGCACGAGCGTCTTGTTGTCGCATGCGCCCTTCGTGGCCGCGAGGCATCCGTAATAGCCGCCGCTCTTGCCGCTGACCTGAGCGATCGTGCCGCCGCAGCAGCCGCAGACCATGCTGCCGGCGAGCAGATGCGTCGGGAACTGCTTCTGGCGGCTGCCCTGCTCCTTTGAGAAGCCACGCTTCCCTTTGCCGCCGGGCCACGTGCGATGCATTTGCGTGCGGCGCTCCCGGACTGCCTTCCACAACTCTGCCGGGACGATCCGTAGCTCCTCGTCTTCTCGGACGAGCCATTCCGACTCGGGCTTGTCGAAGCGCCGGCGCCGGCCGGTCTTAGGATCGCGTCGGCTCTCCGTCTTGTTCCAGACCCACCGCCCGGCGTATTTCTCGCTGTCGAGGATCCGGCTGATGGTTGCTGGCGACCATCCCTTCGCCGCGCGGATCGCGCCGGGGACGCCCTCCTCGTTGAGCGTCTTGACGATCCTTGTCAGCGGCGTGCCGTCGGCGTAGGAGGTGAAGATTCGCAGGACCACCGCAGCTTCTTTCGGCTCGATCTCCATCTTGTAGCCCTCGGGCCGCGGCCGGCCCTTCTTGTCCATCCGCATCTCGCCGACGGGGACAGAGCGGTAACCAAACGTCTTCTCGCCGACGAAGAAGCCACGCTCCTTCTGACCGATCTGACCCCGGAGCGTCTTCTTCTTCAGGTCGCGCAGCTGGAGCTCGTCGAAGATCCCTCGGACCTGGATGGCGAGCGTCGACTCCTCGTCAGTGCTATCGAGGCCGTCAGCGACCGAGATGACGCGGATGCCCTCGAAGTGGAGCTCCGCGATGATCGAAAGCATGAGGTAGTTGTCGCGCGCGAGCCGCGAAAGGTCGTCAACGAGGACGACGTCGAACTCCCCCTTGCGAGCCGCAGCCATGAGCGCCGCGAGGCCAGGCCGGTCGGAGCGGGCGCCGGACTGCGCCTGGTCGGCGTAGATGTGCTCGTCTGAGATCGTCAGCGAGCGGAGCTTCGCAAGCTTCCGGCATGCCGAGACCTGATCGTCGATGCTCTCGGGCCGCTGGTTCTCCGAGCTGTAGCGGGCATAGATCGCGGCAGCCATCTTCGTCCTCCGTCACGCGTCCGTAGCGGATGTGGCCGCGGCGGCCTCGCAACTCCCTGCCGCCTCCATCAACTGGATGTATTCGTGGGCAAGCTCAGCCGCGACGTGATCAAGCAGTGCGCGCAGCCCTGGATCAAGGCGTTCTACGCGGCCTAGTTCGTGATCTTCTGCCGCCGACATGATAGACATTGTCTATCATTGCCCGGACGGAAACCCCTTGTGCATGGGGTCGCTCAGTCGATCGGAAGCGCGCGCGCGACAGCTGTAACGCTGAGCTCAAGCCGGCCATATCGGCTGTTCTCGGGCCCTAGCCCGCCAGCCCCGTTTCGCGCGTTGTGGCGAAGCCGCGCCGGCTCAACGTGACCGCGCCATGTCGGCGCGGCCCCTTCCGGCTGCTCCAGCGGAATCCCGCCGAACAGCTTTGGGTCCTGATTAGGGGTGCCGAGCGAGAAGTAGACCGTCCGGCCGTCGCTGATGATCACTCGGAGGTCCGGCGCCCGATCCTCGCGCAGGCTCTCGGCGAGCGCGAAGTGGGGGAGATCCTTCTGAAGTTCCTCCTCGAACGCTCCCAGGACGTGCACGACGGCGCCAACAGCCGCAACCGGCAGCATCATGTCTCGAAGCCGCAGTGCGACCGCCAGCTCGAGAAAGTTCCGCTCCGAGAACACGCGACTCGAGCCACGGCCGGCGGCGCCGTGAACATCAGGGACGACCACGCCCTTCTCGCAAAGGTGGATCAGTCGATGCTGCGGGACGTCCAACCGTCGTGCGATCTCTGAGAGCGTGAATGAGGGCGAGGACGGCATGATAGACGGACTCTATCAATGGTGGTTCTCGACTCAGGTTCAGCGGCGAGGTTGGATCGGGACCGGACGCCTCCTCCAAGTTTCGTGCGAGTCCCGCTCGTCCTGGAGATCAAAGACTTGCTGGGGAGCGACGGGCTCGGAGGCCCGTCGTTCACCAGCAAGTAACCGCGACGCGGTGCCTGGGCCTACCGCGCACC
>Ga0207693_10003522_pt1 | contig 13364 bp, 12 predicted proteins | sample LARL81metaG_FD_184347 | JGI IMG/M metagenome (GOLD analysis project Ga0207693, IMG submission 184347) | Corn, switchgrass and miscanthus rhizosphere microbial communities from Kellogg Biological Station, Michigan, USA - LAR L8-1 metaG... | ecosystem: Host-associated > Plants > Roots >...
ATGGTCACGAGGGCGCGGCTTTCATCGTCGCCTTCGGTAATGTAGCGGCCGTTGGCGGGCACGACTGGATCGATTTCGCCCATGTTGGCAGTAACGCCGCGGATGTTGGAGTCGTCGACGCTCTGGGAGCCGACGCGGACTTTGCCGGAGGTGCGCTGCTCAACGCCGAGGCGCAAGGGCAGCTTCAGATTTTCGCGCAGGGATTCGTAGTCATCCCAGGTGACCTTCTTGTTGCGGCGATTGGCTTTCACGAATTCGTCTACGTCGGTGATGATGGGGAAGCGTGTGAGCAGATAAACGTTCGAGCCGAGATTGGCGACGCGTTCGGCGATGTAGCGGTTGACGCCGGAAATGAGGGCGATGACGACGATCAGAGTGGAGACGGAAAGGATGATGCCAAGCAGGGTGAGGAAGGAACGCATTTTGTGCGCGCGCAGCGTTTCGAGGGCCACGCCGACTGGTTCGCGAAGCTGCATTCTCCGTCTCACTGATGCGCCCTCTCAAAAGGGGACTCCGCCTGCAAATTGAAGCTGCGCTGAAAGATAAGGGTAGCACTGGTAAGTGTCAACGTGGAAACGGGCGGGGCAGTTAGGTAAAGAGGCATGCATTTGCTCCTGGCAAACGCGAAGCTCAGACGGGCCCTAGCGCTGATGTGCGAAGGACGGGATGAGAACCGCGAACAGAGACATTCTGTAATCAGTTCTCAAGACACCAGGCTTTGCGGCACGGGCGTTTCGTTTTTCAACGAGTGGCGGCGTAAAGCCGCCTCTACAGTTAGAAAATATGTCGTATTGCGAAGGAGCTCGACGCGGCTTTCTCAGTGAACATAATAGCCGCTTTTCGCAAGGATTACGTAATCGTGGCCCTTTTTGCCGAACGATGGCGCCAGGCGAACATCCAATTTATGCGGCTTGCCTTCGGCTGCGGTGGCCTTAGTGTAATAGCCCAAGGTATAGCGTGTCTTGATGCGCTGGATCAGAGCGCCAAATGCGGCATCCAGATGCGCCACGTCTTGCACGTCGAAGATTTCGCCGCCCGTCTGATCCATCACTTTGCGAATGTTCACGAGCCCGGGAACCATGCTGGCGGCGAACAGCGTTCCGGGCGGATTGTACCCGGGTATTTTCAAGTTGTATAAGACTGCGTCTGAAGCGATGCATTCAGTGATGATGTCGTGCGTACCCTGTCCGCCGGCGTCCGTGCCAACATCATCGCTGATGAGGATGATTACGCGGCGGCCTTTCGGCGGGGTGTTGAGCAGATATTTGGCGGCGACAAAGATGCCGTCATTGATATTGGTGGCGCCGCCGACGTGGAAGGCGCTGATTTGCTGAGCAATTTCGGTCTTGTCGGTCGTGAAGGGGACTTTCAGCTCGGCCTCAGTGGCAAACGTAAACAGCGCCACCTGATCTTCGGGTTTGAGAGCCGCAAGCGCGGTCATGGCGGCTTCCCGCAACGGTCCGAGGAATGGACCAATCGAATCACTCAAATCCAAAACCAGAGCAACGTTCAGGGGCAGTTCGTCGCGGCTGAAGATTTCGATCTTCTGGGAGACGCCATCTTCGCGGAGTTCGAAGGAGTCTTGCTTCAGATCGCCGAGGATTTGACCGGCTTTGGTTTTCACCGTGGCGTCAAGCAGGACCAGGTTCACATCTACGTGGATGACACTTTGCTCCGGGGTCTGCGCAAGTGCGGGGAGGCGGAAGAACGCCGTAGCGAAAACAAGAGGAAGTAATGAGCGCAGTAGGTTTCGCCAGGATATGAACATTGTTGTTGCTCAAGCCTCCGCTGCGTTCAAGCTGGAATTCCGCGCTCGACTTATTTTTACACAGTCCGATTATAGACCGCACGGTTGTCACACCCAAGGCAAACCCAAGAGAGAAGCCTCACCCCTCCTCACCCCTGAGGGGGTGAGCTACAGACGGCATTGCGCATTACGGCTGGCATAAAAGCCAGCGGGCCACTGATCGCGAAGTCCGTATCCATCAAGGACGCTGGTGGTAAATCCGGCGGTCGCGTATCGACAGCAGCCGAACTTATCGCGGGAGATCAGGAGCGTGGATTAATTCACGGCTGATCCTGTAGCAGAAGTCAGCAGCGGGCGTAGTGCGTGTTGAGCAGCGTGTTGTTCAGGAGGGTTAAAGTCCCTCCGGTGCCCGAATGCGTCTCGGCAGCAGTGAGTCTTCGTGAAAGCTGCATACGCGAAATGTGTGCGTGCAGTTTGAGCGGTGGACGGAGGCTAACGCGAAAGCGCGCCTCCTCCGACCCAACACTCACGGAAGTGAGGAAGGCGCAAACAGTCAGAGCGAATAGTAGAACGTCGAACTCACGGGTGGCACTGCGCCCGCCAATCAGCTTCGGCTGAGCTTGGCGGGTTCAGAAGACGGTGAAGCCGAAACGGAAACCTGCCGAGCGGTGAAGCCCTTGTGGCGAACGACGACTCGAACCTCCGGCCCGCACGGGCGCAACTCACTGAACCGCCGTATTCGGACCCGCATGTGAAAGCAATCGTGTTTCATGAAAGCGTTAAAACGAACTCTCAATTCGTATTTCGATTACTATCACCGATTGCGAACACAGAAGGACGTCGCTGGAGCCACGAGCGATTCAGCCCCCGGAAATGGGGTCCGTCGTGGCGGTGCGGCAGGTCGGTGGACTGCACCACGGTTACTAACGACGAGGCGCCTGAACAAGCCATAATCCACCGTGCTAGGCGATGCCTCTCCTTGGTTCGTTGAAATTTGTGCGCGAACTTTGCTCCCTTGCACACGCATGCATCATCGGGGAGCGAATTGTTATTTCCCCCCGTGGTTCCTCAGGATTACCTGTACCTGCCGAAAACCCCATTCAGCGGTTTTCACCAATGTAACATTGTTACTTTGCGCTCAAAACTTGGCACAATATTAATTCGCCAGGGACACGAGAACAATCGCAGATTGTAAAAGCGATGGATTGCGGTACGCTGAGGCGAACTTTACTATAGGGCTGCGGAAACCAAGAATAAGCGAGCGCTGACCTGTGAACGAATTCGAAAATAAAGTTGCGATCGTTACCGGTACGACTGGAATTGGCCGCGCCATCGCAAAGAAGCTCGCAGGGGGCGGCGCGCGCATCATGGCCTGCGGTATCGATCCGGCCGCCAATCGTGAACTGCAACGGGAATCGGATGCGAGCGGGTTCAAGCTCCGTGCGGAATTGTGCGATGTAAGCCAGCCGGAACAAGTGGAGAGAGTTATCGGCAAAACGGTTGTACAGTTCGGGGGAGTCGACTTACTGGCAAATTGCGCAGCGATTCATCCCTTCGGTAATTCAGTCGAGACCGACCCGGAGACGTGGAACCGTTGCCTGGCGGTGAATCTGGGAAGTGTGTACCTGATGGCGCATTTCGGAATTCCGGAAATGAGGAAACGCGGCGGCGGTTCGATCGTGGTGGTGGCGTCGGTGCAGGGGCACGCGTGCCAGCTCGGCGTTGCGGCGTATACCGCTTCGAAGGGCGGCTTGCTGGCGTTGACCCGTTCGCTCGCCGTCGATCACGCGACCGACCACATTCGTGTCAATTCGATCAGCCCGGGATCGATTCACACGCCGATGCTGGAGGTGGCGGCAGCTCATTTTTCACCGGACCTTCCGGTAAACGAGGTTGTCGAGCGATTTGGAACAGCTCATCCACTCGGTCGCGTAGGAACGGCCGAAGAGGTCGCCGAGTTGGCGGCGTTTTTGCTGTCGGATCGGTCCGCATTCTGTACCGGCGGAGACTACCGCATCGATGGAGGTTTGCTGGCGGGGATCGGAGTGAAATGAAAATCGGGAAACCGATTTGCGTGGCGCCTACGGGAGACGTCTGCGGTGAAGGCGCGGTGTGGCATGACGCACACCAAGCGGTGTATTGGACGGACATCAACCGGTTCCTGATTCATCGGCTGAATCTCGCGGACTTCTCGGTCCGCACGTGGTTTTTCGAGGAACCGGTGACCGCGCTGGCGTTGAGCGATCGTGACGATGCGCTGGTGGCCGTATTGGGCTCGCAGGTCGTCCTGTGGGAGCCAGCCACGGATGCGCGGAGCGATGCGCTGTACCGGCTGGCGGAGTTTCCGAAGGTGCGATTCAACGATGCGCGGTGCGATCCGCGGGGATCCCTATGGATCGGCTCAATGCGCAACAACGTGAATGCGGATGGGTCATCGAGCGAAGCCGGCGGGCGAGACGGCTGCTTGGTCCGTGTGGAGACGGACAGGCGAGTGACCTGTTGGCGAAAAGCCCTGGGGATTTCCAATACGCTAACGTGGAGCCCTGACCGGCGGCATTTTTATTTTGGCGACAGCATGAAGAATGTGATCTGGGTGTATGACTACGACGCTGAGTCGGGCGCCATCTCCAACGAAAGACCTTTTCTCGAAGGGTTCACGCGAGGTGTCCCGGATGGATCGACGATGGATGCGGAGGGTTATCTCTGGAACTGCCGATACTACGGAAATTGCGTGGTGCGGGTGGCGGCCGACGGAACGATTGACCACGTTGTGGAGATGCCGGTACAGAATATTACGACGTGCACGTTTGGCGGCGCGGACCTGAGTACACTTTTTGTCACAACGGCGTCAGCGGACGCTCCGCGCGGCGATCGGCTGGCCGGAAGCCTGTTCTCCATTGCGACGGACGTGAAAGGCCAGCCCGAAAATCGATTTCGATACTTTGGTGGTGGCCGGTAGCGGGTAGTGGAATCGGCTATTTGCGCTGAACCACGATAAGTTCGACCGTACCGGGGATGAGAGGGTTGGCCAAATGAAGAGTACTCCCGCTCCCGGATTTTTCTTCGACCAAATCGAGATTCTGGCTTTTGCTGATGCGGAAACGCTTGACGGTGAAGGCCGAATGGCCCCAGGGCAGATTCCTGACCGTGAGATTGTAGCCGGCGTTGTTACGGTAAACGACATCGGTTCGCGGCGGGAGAAACTTAACATTTGAAACATCCGGCAGCGGCGGTCCCAACTGCTGAATTTCCGGCGGCATCCCGAACGAGTGGGGTTTGTAGCCTGCTGGAATGGCATGATTGCTTATGAAAATCTGAACCGTGTTGCCGTCCAGGAGCGGCCGGCAATCGCCGAAACACCAAAGGTGTCTGTGCTGGTCACTGGCAGGCGCTTCGGAGAAGCCAGCATTTGGCCGGCAGCTTTGAAAGTATACGCCGTTTTGAAATATTGCCCTTGCACATCGAAGAGTCCCATCCATGCGGCAGCGCCTCGATAAAACTGTGCATGGTCGACGGGCGCATCCTGAAGATAATTCAGCACGGCTCCGATGTACGCGGCGTTTTCCGCACCCTGCAGAATTTGTTTCTCATTTTCGGTGAAGTCCGCACGCAGATTCCATTCCGAGAGAATGCTTTCCGCTTTTGGGAATCCGTGCGTATCCAGGACGCCGCGGATTTGCTTTGCGAGACGAACAGCATCATATGGATCGGCAGAACCATCAGCGTAGGTATGCCAAGAGTAAAAGTCGAGAGGCAGCTTATGGGCAGCACAGTAATCCAGAAAACCCTCGAAGTCATCGCCGGCATCCGGGCCAGCGGCGCGCAAGTCTATTACCGGATTGGCTGCAGTTTTGGCGTGAATGTGAACCCGCCTGACGATTTCGATAAATTTGCTAGCGATACTGTTCGGTGAGTTTTGGTAGCCCGGCCATCGCGGGATCCGGAGGCCCAGTGAGGCCTTGAAAGGAGTGTATCTCTCCGATGATTTGACTCGCGTCCACGTCCAGCGAACGGAAATCATCGGTTGACGGGTTTTGGGCAAATGCGGCGGGGCTAAGCAGGGTGAGCCACAGAAAGCACCGCGCGACGATACATTTGATGAGCCTCCTAGTCGATGTGAACCGACGACGAATCTACCCGAGGCATGAATCCAAACTATGCCTTAAATTTTTGCTGCAGGAGGGTCAGCAGAGGCCGATCCAGTTTGTGCCCCTGCCAATCCTCGAACTTGGTTCCAGGACGCTCGGTATCCAGCACGCCAAAAGGGCCGCGGAAATTCCACAAAGCCCATCCGGAGTTCAACTCGGCCAGAACGTCGAGAGTGTCGTTGAACCAGGCCAAAACCACCTCGGGCGGAGTGTGCTTGTAACAACCCATTTCGCCGAAGTGAATGGGCACACCCTGGACCGCGAGACCGGCCCAGGAATGAAAGTCTTTTTCGAGTTTCTGACGATCGCAGACTATGTTTCCTTTTTCATCTTTCATGGGCCACGTGGGCACTTTGTCGGTTGCGGTGCCGCCACCGCGCACCCATTCGCAGTCGTGGTGGGTGACGGGCATCGGGTTGTAGGTGTGACCGCTCTGCAGCATCCTGCTGGCGAACAGTCCGGGAACGGGAGAGCCACCGCCGGGATAGCCGTCGGTCACGACCAACCGCAGGGGGTCATGCGCGCGGATGGCGTTTCCGGCGGCGCTCGCCACGCGGACGTAGTCCCTGGCATGGCGTTGCAACATTTCCGACTTGAAGAAATCGGGTGTTTTGAGCGGACGCTGTTTTTCGATCTGCGCTGTCTCTGCCGCGTCTGGGGGAACGAGTGGCTCGTTGACGAGGTTGAAGCTGAGCCTTTCGCTGGGAATCCCTTGGTAGCGGTCGGCGAAGAAGGCCCACTGATGAACGAATGCGTCGAGGGTGCGCGGGTCGTAATAGAGGCTGGTCTTTTCCTTAGTGATGTGGATGCCGGTGAACTGCTCATCCATGGTGTCGAGGATGCAGAAGCCGGGCGCGCGGTGAAGACAGATGTTGATGTGGACGTGGTATTTTTCGCCCAACCGCACGGCGCGGTCAATCGGCTCAATTTTTTTCTCGTCGATGGTGAAGAGATCGGGAGCGGTCCAGAAGCGATAATCCATCGGCAAACGGACCCAGTTGAAGCCCCAATCGCGAATCCAGCGAAAATCGTTTTCGGGGAACATCCCATCGTCGCGGTATGGAAAGTATTTCATCCAATCTTGATCGGTGGAGAAGTACTCGAGAAGATTGAAGCCGTACCATCGCGGGTTACTGGCCGGCGGTGATTCCGCGGCGGAACCGGACCAGTCGGCAGGAAACGCCGCCGCGGCGAATTCGAAATTCGCAAATCCCGCCGGCAGGATAGCACCCGATGCGACAGCCGCGGCGGATTTGATGAGGCTACGACGGGTGTATTGAGGCGCAACCAGGGTCTTTCTGGGCATATGCTTCTCTCAGATTGTTCACAAGCTGGGCATGCCTTCGATAAGAAACCAAGCTATGAACGGTTGTGCGGGGCACGGTAAAACGTTACTCTAGCCGGTCCTGCGGGCCAAGTGGACATGAGAGCTCTCCCGTGAATATCACGCGTCTCAAGACCGCTGTTGTCGAAGGAAATTTCGATTGGACGTTCGTGCGCATCGCAACCGACGAGGGCATCACCGGGCTGGGTGAATGTTTTTTTGCTCCTGGCCTGACGTCGATTTTGCGTGCTCTTGAGCCACTTCTGGTTGACGAGGATCCGCGCGACGTTCACCGGTTGTTCCGCAAACTGCGACTGGCGGCTTCCGGAGCAGGTTCCACCGGTGGGATCATTTACAACGCGATCAGCGGCATCGAAGCTGCGCTGTGGGATGTGCTGGGGCAGTCGCTGGGCGTGCCGATTCATCGCCTGCTGGGCGGAAAGTTCCGTAACAAAGTTCGCATTTACGCCGACTGTCACGGGAGCGAGGCTCTGGAATGTCTGGACGAGGTGTTGCGATCGCGACCCGCACAATGGTTGCCGCACGGTAACGCGCACGTCGCGAAAGATTACTTTGGCGAAGGCGGCGACGAGCCGATACCTTTGCCCGAGGAATACCGGCAGCACGCTCTGAAGAAAAAGGCTCAGGGATACACCACGTTGAAGTTCGACCTTGACGTACCGGAAACCAAGGGAGCCGATCCGCACAACAGGTTGCTTAGCAATCGCGCGATCGACCACGCGGTGCGTGCCATCGGAACGGTTCGAGATGCTGTCGGTCCGGATACCGATATTGCCGTCGATTGCCATTGGCGCTATAACGTCAGCGACATCATAAAGGTTGCGCGCGAACTGGAGCCATTTCGACTATTGTGGCTGGAAGATCCCGTACCACCGGATAGCGTTGCGGCGCTGATGGAAGTGAGCTCGAAAATACGGGTGCCCATCGCGACCGGTGAGAATCTTTTCCTTTTTGAAGGCTTCCAGGAAATCATCGCCAAGCACGCGCTGAGTATCGTTACACCAGATCTGCAAAAAGTTGGAGGCGTGGCCGTCGCGCAAACTATCGCGCACTTTGCCGATGTGCACACGATGCCGGTCGCGCCACACAACATCAGCAGTCCAGTGGGAACGCTGCTTTCGGCACATTTTTGCGCCTCGATACCGAATTTCCTCGCGTTGGAGTTTCATGGGACCGACGTGCCGTTCTGGAATGACCTTATCGATGGTTTGCCGAAGCCGCTGATCAAAGATGGATTCATTCACGTTCCGGACAAGCCGGGCTTGGGGATCACGTTGAACGAGGAAGTCGCACGGCGATACTCGCGAAGGGGCGAGCCGTTTTTTGAATGACGTTGTGGGCATTGAATTAGAGTAAGGGGCTAGGCGAAGCCGGGCGGTTGGACAACTGAGAAAAAGGCATGGGTCCATGAGCACGACGAAGTTGTGGAAGACCGACGACGAACTTTTTGCGCTAATTCAGCGGGAACTGTTTACCTGTGTCGTGGGCGACGTGATGGACAAGATCGACCTGCAACACCAGTTTTTGCCGCCACAAATTCAGCCGATTCGCGGGGACATGGTGGTGATAGGCCGCGCAATGCCGGTGCTCTCGGTGGACGTGTTCGCGGAACGAACCTCGGGCAGCGCCAATCCGTTGATGAACAAATCCTTCGGATTGATGCTGGAGGCGCTGGACGATCTTCGCAAAAACGAAGTGTATGTGAATACGGGCTCGTCGCCGCGAAACGCATTGTGGGGAGAGTTGATGAGTACGCGGGCGCGTAAGCTGGGCAGCCGGGGCGCGGTTTTAAATGGCTACGTCCGAGACACAAAAACGATTCTGGAGATGGGCTTTCCGACATTCGCGTTTGGTTCATACGGACAGGACTCCGCGCCGCGTTACAAAGTAGTCGATTTTCGTGTGCCGGTTGAAATTGGTTCGGTGCGGGTTCGCCCTGGAGACATTCTGTTTGGCGACAGTGATGGAGTGCTAGTGGTTCCCGCCGGCGCGGAAGCCGAGGTGTTCACACGCGCGCTCGAAAAGGCGCGAGGTGAAAAGCTGGTGCGCCAGGCCATTGAAGAAGGAAGTAGTGCGGTGGAGGCGTTCGCGAAGTACGGAGTCATGTAAGCAAACAACTCTCCGAGAGGACGGACAGGCGAGCCATGATCAGCATCGATCTCACCGGGAAGTCGATTCTGATTACCGGCGCGTTAGGCGCGATTGCCGAGCACATCGTCCGGAGGCTGACGGAGAGCGGCGCAACGCTGGTGCTGACCGATATTAAACCAGAGCGGGAAGCGAAGGCGCTCCTCGATGGCTGGCAGACACCGCCAGCAACCTACACCTACATCGCCTCGGACATAACCGATTCGAAGCAAGTCGGTGCCGTAGTGAAAACAGCGTTCGAAATGTTTCCCAACATGGACACGGTCATCGGCCACGCCGGGGGCTGCGGACTACACCCTTTTGCGACCACTTCGGAAAGTGAGTTCGAGCGCATTTTTCGCTTCAACTTCTTTGCGCAAACGTATCTGGCACGGCCAGTGCTGGCGCCCTGGAGGGAGCGCAAAATTGCCGGGCACCTGATCTTCACGTCTTCTTATGTGGCGCGAATGCCGCATAGTCTGATCTCTTCGTACGCGTCAGCCAAAGCGGCGCTGGAAAATTTCGCCCGCAGCCTGGCGCTTGAATATGCAGAGAGCGGCATCCGCGTGAATGTCGTCTCGCCGGGAAACGTAGCGGCGGGCAGTTCGCTAAAAGTCTTTGAGGAAGACCCGGCTTACCGGGAGTTTGTGTTGCGGGTTTCGCTGGGTAGGAGAAACAGTCCCGAATCGATCGCGGATGCCTTTGTATTTCTTTGTTCACCGCTGGCTCGCGAGATCAACGGACAAATTCTTAGCCCGGATTACGGCGGAGGGATCGGAAACCGCCTATGAAGATCGGCATCGGACTTTACCGCCACATGTTGGCGACGGACTACTACGACTTTGCGCGGCAGGCAGGATGTACACACGTGGTGGTGCACTTGGTGGACTACTTCAACCAGGGCCCGTCCAACCCTCGCGACAATCAGCCCACCGGTTCGAAATACGAACCATGGGGAGTTGCCGGCGATCCTGCCCGACTGTGGACGGTGGAGGAATTGAAGGAGCTCCGCGCAAGAATTGAAGACGCAGGTCTGAAGCTTGCGGCGATCGAGAACATTGATCCCGCGCATTGGCACGACATTCTGCTGGATGGCCCGGAACGCGCGCAACAAATTGAAAAAGTGAAAACCATCGTCCGGCGGCTTGGAGAAGCGGGCGTCCCGGTGCTTGGCTACAATTTTAGTTTGGCGGGGGTATGTGGACGAATCACCGCAGCGCTGGGCAGGGGCCACGCAGTAACGGTTGGCATGGACGGTCCGGCGGAGGACCTGCCTATTCCGAATGGGATGGTCTGGAACATGGTTTACGATCGCAACGCTGCGGCGGGCGACTTGGCTCCCATTTCGCACGAAGAATTATGGCGTCGATTGGAGCGATTTCTGGCGGAAGTGGTGCCCGTTGCGGAAGAGTCGGGCGTGAAGCTGGCCGCTCATCCTGACGATCCGCCAATGCCAACGATGCGCAGGCAGCCGCGACTGGTGTACCAGCCGCACATGTACCAGCGGTTGATCGATCTGGTTCCCAGCCGCAGCAACGCCCTGGAACTGTGTGTGGGAACACTTGCGGAAATGACCGAAGGAAACATTTACGAAGCGGTGGACGAGTACAGCAAACAAGGGAAGATCGCGTATCTGCATCTGCGGAACGTTGTGGGCAAGGTGCCGCACTATCGCGAAACATTCATCGATGAAGGCGATGTGGACATGATCCGCATCCTAGGTATTCTGCACCGCAACGAGTTCGACGGCGTTGTCATTCCGGATCACACTCCGCAGATGACCTGCGCGGCGCCGTGGCATGCGGGAATGGCGCACACGCTGGGATTCATGCTGGCCGCAAAAGCGGTGCTCGAATCTTCGGAACGATCAGGTAAGGCGCAGGAGCCCACCACTCGTGGAAACCGGTAAGCGGAATAGCCAGGCGACGGCGGAATCGAACCTACCCCTGATTATTTCGGCAACGGTTTCAACGCTGGGCGGATTGTTATTCGGCTACGACAATATTGTGATCAGTGGAGCCATTGGTTTTTTGAGCCAATTGTTTCACCTGGATGCGAGCGGGATCGGGTGGGCCGCGGGCTGCGCACTGGTAGGATGCATTGCCGGTTGCATGGCAGCAGGGCCGGTGGCCGATTACCTTGGAAAGAAAAAGGGTCTGGGGTTGTGCGCCCTGTGCTTCGCACTTTCTTCCGTGGGGATGTTGTTCGCCACGAATCTGCAGCAGTTTGTTCTGTGGAGGTTGATTGGCGGCCTGGGAATCGGGGCAGCATCGGTGATTGCGCCGAACTACATCGCCGAGATCGCTCCGACGCGCGTGCGGGGACGCTGCGTCACTCTCTATCAGCTTGGGATCGTAGTGGGAATTCTGGCGGCGGTGTTCGTCAACATGCGGATTCAACACATGGGAGACGAAGCCTGGAATATCAGCACGGGCTGGCGGTGGATGTTTCTGGCCGGAATTGTACCGGCGATTCTTTTTGGACTGATGATCCTGCCCGCCGTGGAAAGTCCGCGGTGGCTGATGAAAGTGCGCCGTCGCGTGCAAGCGATGGACGTGCTGACAAAGCTGAACGGCGCGGACACGGCGCGGAGCGAAGCAGCGGAAATCGAGAATGCGCTGCATACCGAAGACGGGCACATTTCGGAACTGTTCACCACATTCCGGCGTCCGTTGATGCTGGGAATCCTGTTGGCAGGATTGCAGCAAATCAGCGGAATCACGCCAATCTTTTCGTTTCTGCCGGAGATTTTCAGGTCGGCCGGAACCGCAACGAGCGACGCGTTTTTTCAGTCGGTGCTGGTGAGTGTGATCAATCTGTTGTTCACCCTATTTGCGTTGTGGCTTGTCGATCAGGCCGGGCGCAAGACACTGATCCTGGCAGGCACGGGACTGCAATTTATTTCGCTGGTGTTGGTGGGCTGGTTTTATCACGTACATGGCAGCAGCGTGGCGATACTGATTTTTGTGATGAGCTTCGTGGCCGGGCACGCGTTTGGCAATGGTGTGGCCTGCTGGGTGATCATCTCGGAAATTTATCCAACGAAGGTGAGAGGCCGGGGCATGTCGATAGCAACGACGGCCCTGTGGCTGGTGGGTTACCTCGGGAATCAAATGTTTCCGGTGATGCAGAAGGAATTGGGGTCGGACGGCACGTTCTGGGTGTTTAGTGGCGGAGCCTTGCTGACGATCGTGCTTGTTGGATGGCTGATTCCGGAAACGAAAGGCAAGTCACTGGAAGAGATTACGAGTTTTTGGATCGGGCAGAAGGCAATGCGCTGATGCCGGATCACATTGTAATTAGAGCCGTTTGCCGGGATTCTTGTTTGCCCGGTTACGAAAGCGGTTATCAAGCTGATCGAAGACCCGGCCAACAATCTCCTTGTCATAATGAAGGATGGAAAAATCTATAAAACCACCCTCAGCGGTGATCAGCCGAGATAAAAGCAGTCCGGGTTTGGATTCCGCATCGGCCTTGCGGATGAATCGCATAGTGCAACACGATCTGATTAACGCATCCCGCGAAATCTTGCAGACTTCCCCGAAAGCGCCATTCGGGGGACATCCTCAGTGATCTCCCACAACCCGTTTTTCGCCAGTGACGGGCGCTTGTCCGGTTACCTTGCCAGGACTTTAAGGAACCGTATTCGTTCGCTTGACAGAAGGCACGCGCGGAGGTACACGGGAAACAGAGGTGGCTATCATGAAAATCGTAGTAATCGGCGGCAGTGGACTCATCGGATCAAAACTCGTCACCAAGCTTCGCGAGCAGGGACACGAAGCAATCGCGGCGTCACCTAAATCGGGTGTCAACTCCATCACCGGCGAGGGACTGGCCGAAGCGCTGAAGGGTGCATCGGTGGTCGTTGATGTAACGAATTCGCCTTCCTGGGAGGACGCGGCGGTGATGACGTTTTTCGAGACATCAACCCGCAACCTCCTCGCCTATGGAGCGGCCGCGGGTGTGAAGCATCATGTTGCGTTGTCGGTTGTTGGAA
>Ga0207693_10003523_pt1 | contig 13364 bp, 8 predicted proteins | sample LARL81metaG_FD_184347 | JGI IMG/M metagenome (GOLD analysis project Ga0207693, IMG submission 184347) | Corn, switchgrass and miscanthus rhizosphere microbial communities from Kellogg Biological Station, Michigan, USA - LAR L8-1 metaG... | ecosystem: Host-associated > Plants > Roots >...
GCGCGGTACTCGGCGGCCAGCCGCGGCCATTCCCGCAGCAGCCGGGCGTGCAGCAACGTGCTGCGCTGACTGAGCGAACGGAACAGCTTCCGGTCGCGCTGGTACCAGGCGGCGCTCGCGCCGTCGGCCGCGGACACCATGGCACTGTCCAGCCGGGACAGCACCCACCACGCCGTATCCTGGTTGGGCAGGGCCATCTGCGGCCGCTCGCGGGCGCCTTTGCGCGGGGCCCGGAGCTGGTGCATGGTCCCGGTCGCGGCCTTCGTCAGCAGGTTGATCTTGTTGGTCGGGGTGGTCGAGGCCTTCAGGTTGTCCGGCGCCTTCCGGCGGGCCGGGGGGAAACTCTCGATGTCCGGCTCGGCCTGGGCGTCGCGGTAGGGCCGGCGGTACTCCTGCAGCTCGCTCAGCCTCGTAGCCAGGTCACGGTGCAGGTGGGCCGGCCCGGACAGCACGTCCTCGATCGCCAGCAGACGCAGCGCGGCCGTCGAGTACTGCATCGACAGCAGGCTCTGCAGCTGCCGTTCCGCGCTCTCGGCGAGCAGGCGGCCGCCGCGCTTGTGCGGCGAGTGCAGCAGCGCGGCGACGATCCGGTTGCGATGGTGGTAGTACGCCTGCCAGTCCAGCGCGTCGGTCTTGTCCTGCCAGGTGACATGCCAGGTGGCCATCCCCGGCAGCGACACCGTGGGGTACCCGTGCTCGCGGGCACGCACCGAATACTCCGCGTCGTCCCACTTGAGGAAGGCCGGCAGCGCCAGGCCGATCTCGGCGATGATCTGCACCGGGATCAGGCACATCCACCAGCCGTTGTAGTCGGCGTCGGCACGCCGGTGCAGCCACGGGGTGTTGCGCAGGTTCCGGTGGCCGAAGTCGTGCCGGGGCTTGGTGTTCGGCGCGATTTCCCACCACCACTTGCCCGGGGCAATGGTCTCGGCGAACGCGTGCAGCACCGCGCGGTCGAACAGGCTGAACATGTGGCCGCCGACGATCGTCGGCCGGCGGGCGAGGTCGGCGAAGGTGGCCGCGCGCCGGATGGACTCCGGCTCCATCTTGACGTCGTCGTCAGACATGAGCAGGTAGTCGCTCTGCGCAGCGCGCCGGGTCTCGTCCATCATGCGGGAGAACCCGCCCGACCCGCCGAGGTTGGGCTGCTCGATGACCCGCAGCCGGTCGCCGACCTTCTTGGCCGCGTCGGCGAAGTCCGGGTGCTCCGTTACATGGCTGGTGCCCTGGTCGATGACGTAGATCACGTCGAGCAGATCCAGCACCTCCGGGGCGTCGCCCAGGGTGCGCAGGTGGTCGAGGATGAACTCCGGCCGGTTGATCGTGGTGATGCCGAGGCTGACCCGGCCCGGGCGAGCCTGCCCGGCCAGCGCGGCCCACTCCGCCTCGATGAGCGTCGTCCCCCGCGCGCCTGCGACGATGTCGAACCAGTACCAGCCGCCGTCGATGAACGGGGCCAGCGACAACGTGCGCTCGACCGTCTCCGGCTGGTCGGTCTCGACGCGCATCGTCTCGACCGGGTAGCTGTGCCCCTTGGCCGCGGAGCGGTACACGATGATCGTGCACTCGCCGGCCACCCGGACCCGCAGCGTGACCGAATCCACCGTGGTCCACCGACGCCAGTAGCTCGCCGGGAACGCGTTGAAGTAGGTCCCGAACGAGACCCGGCGGCCCTCGCTGATCACCGCGGTCTGCCGGGGCAGGATCTCGTCCACCGGAAGGTACGGCAGGCCGGCCCCGAAGCGGATGCTCGACTGCGTCTCACCGGTGGCGGCGCTGCCCGCCGGCACGACCGGGGCCGCCTTCGGGTCCTCACCCAGCGCTTCGGCCGCCAGCTCCGCGGCCAGCTCGGCGGCGCCCCGTTCGGGATTGGTCTCCACGTAGAGGGGGACCACGTCGAGGTCCTCGCCGGGGAATACCACGCGCTGCAGGACGCGCAGGCCGCGGCCGCCCAGGCTCTCGTCAGTCACGGTCGCCACCCCGGCTGGTCAGCGGCTCGCCGTCGGCGAAGAACGGGCGCAGCCGGTTGTCGTACATGGTCAGCGCGGACCCGATCGCCATGTGCATGTCGAGGTACTTGTAGGTGCCCAGGCGACCCCCGAACAGTACGCCGGGCTCCTCCTCCGCCAGCTCCCGGTAGGCCAGCAGCCGGGTCCGGTCCTCGGCCCGGTTGATCGGGTAGTACGGCTCGTCGCCGCGGTCGGCGAAACGCGAGAATTCCCGCATGATCACTGTCTTGTCCTCCGGGTACCAGGCGCGCTCGGGGTGGAAGTGCCGGAACTCATGGATCCGGGTGAACGGAACATCCTCGTCCGCGTAGTTCATGACGGGAGTCCCCTGGAAGTCCCCGGTGGCCAGCACCTCCAGGTCGAAGTCTAGGGTGCGCCAGCCCAGGTCACCCGCACAGTAGCCGAAGTAGGCGTCGAGCGGCCCGGTGTACACGACCGGCACGTTACCGACCACGTCAGGCCGCAGGTCGCCGAAGTCGGTGTTCAGCCGCACCTCGATGCCCGGGTGATCGGCCATGCGCTCCAGCCAGGCGGTATAGCCGTCGACCGGCAAGCCCTCGTAGGTGTCATTGAAGTAGCGGTTGTTGAACGTGTAGCGCACCGGTAGCCGGGTGATGATCTCCGCGGGAAGTTCGGCGGGATCGGTCTGCCACTGCTTGTAGGTGTAGCCGCGGATGAACGCCTCATAGAGCGGGCGTCCGATCAGCGATACGGCCCGCTGTTCGAGGTTGGCCGCACGCTCGGAGTCCACCTCGGCCGCCTGCTCGGCCACCAGCGCCCGCGCCTCCTCCGGGGACATCACCCGGCCGAAGTACTCGCAGATGGTGCCGAGGTTGATCGGCATCGGGTAGACCCGGCCCTTGTAGACCGAGAACACCCGGTGCTGATAGCCGGTGAAGCCCGTGTAGCGGTTGGCGTACTCCCAGATGCGGTCGTTCGACGTGTGGAACAGGTGCGCGCCGTACCGATGGATCTCGATGCCGGTGTCCGGTTCGCGCTCGCTGTAGGCGTTCCCGCCGATGTGGTGGCGGCGCTCGACCACGAGCACGCGCAGGCCCAGGTCGCGGGTGCATCGCTCGGCGATGGTCAGCCCGAAGAATCCCGACCCGACGATGACCAGGTCGACGTTCACGGCTTCACCGCCCCGTGATGCTCGGTGTAGCGCGCGACGACCGGGCGGTACACCGCGCGGCGGCACCACCAGGGGACCAGCCGGTAGCCGCCGCGGACTACCACGTTGCGCAGATACTGCGCGGGCGAGGTAAACCCGCGCCGCAGGAACTCGCGCTGCAGCCGGAGCTCGGAGCGCAGCAGGTCGGTGCCGCCACGCCGCTTGAAGGACGTGGCGCCGACCCGGTAGAAGACCAACGGCTCGGGCACGTTGACCGCCCGCGCGCCGTTGGCGAGCATGCGGGCGAACAGGGCGTAGTCCTCCATGAGCGGCAGGTCGCCGTATCCGCCCGCGGCCAGCACGGCACTGCGCCGGTAGACCACGGTCGGATGATTGAACGGGTCATGCATCCGCGCGTAACGCTGGATGTGGCCCGAGCCGATGGGCGGGACGCGCTGCCCCACGACGTGGTCGGTGTCGCCGGTGAACTCGAGCAGGCCCGACCCGACGATGTCCGCGTTCGCCATCAACGGGATCTGCACCTCGAAGCGGTGCGGCATGGCCACGTCGTCGGCGTCCATCCGTGCGATCACGTCGAACTGGCTGGCCGCCATGCCGCAGTCCAGCGCGGGCCCGAGGCCGCCGTTGCGCGGCAGCGGCACGAATGTAACCGGCACCTGGCTGGTGACCCTGATGTCTTCCAGGCACCCGGCGAGCTCATCCCTGACCGGGCCGTCGCGGACGATCACCACCTGATCCGGGCGCACCGTCTGGTCGTCGACCGCGCTGCGGAACGCCCGCCGAAGATAGTCCGGCCGGTCGCCGTCATACACCGGTACCAGGAGGCTGAAGGGCTCTTGCATATGCAGAACCCGCCTTCCTTCGGGGACAGAGGCGCACGGCGACACAGAGACTAGCTGCTGTAACCAGCTTAGGGCGCGGTTTGCGCACCGTTGCCGTCTGCGGCGCGCCCTCACCCCGCGCCTGGTCTACCCTGACACGGAGCACGATCACCGGCGATTCGCGAGGAGTTCCCGATGTCCCGCACCCCGGCGCCGTCGCGGCCGAAGGTGTTCCTGCACATCGGCGAGCCCAAGACCGGCACGACCTTCCTGCAGCAGGTCATGTGGGGCAACCGGGCCGTGCTGGCGGCGCAGGGTATCGCGCTGCCCGGCCACCACCCGCAGGACCACTACCGGGCCAGTCAGGACCTGCGCGGCCTCGAGAAACTGCGGTCCGATCCGGCCGGATCGTGGGCCGGCGAGTGGGAGATCCTGGCCGAGCAGGCGAAGCGGGCGCCGACGGCCGCTGTCATCTCGCACGAGCTGTTCTCGGCGGCCGACGCCGGGCAGGCCGAGCGGGCCGTCAGGTCCCTGCAGCCCGCCGAGGTGCACGTCATCCTCACCGTGCGGGACATGGCCACGCTGCTGCCCGCCGAGTGGCAGGAATCGGTGAAGCATCGCAGCGTCCGCAGCTGGCAGGACTGGCTGGGCGACGTGATCGACCGTGAGTCGGGGGATGCCGACCGGCGTCGGTGGTGGTTCTGGCGCGTGCACGACACGCTGGCCATCCTCGATGCCTGGGCGCGGCATGTCCCGGCCGAACGGGTACACGTGATCATCACCCCGCCACGCGGATCGTCTGCCGGGCTGCTGTGGGAACGGTTCGCCGCCGTCCTCGGCGTCGACCCCGCGCGGGCCGACTTGTCCCTGGCCCGCGCGAACACCTCGCTCGATGTGGCCGAGATCGAGTTCCTGCGACGGCTCAATCAGGAACTGCCCCTGGACGTGCCGGACTGGTTCTACATGTGGCGGGTCAAGGAAGGCATCGCGCACCGGGCCGCGCCGCGGTCGGACGGCGGGCGGCTCGTACTCCCCGCCGACCGGGATGCCTGGGTCAAGGAGCAGGCGGAGGCCCTCATCGCCGGGCTGGGCGACGCGGGGTACGACCTCGCCGGCGACCTCGGCGAGCTCCGGCCCCGGCCGGTCACCGAGCCGGGTGTCGATCCCTCTGACCAGCCCGCCGGGCAGGTGCTCGACGCCGCGGTGCAGGCCGTGGTGGCGATGGTGGTCAACCAGTACCACCAGGAGAACCCGGCGGCCGGGCAGCAGGCCGGCCCGGGCGCGGCTCGCGGGCTGGCCCGCCGGCTCGAGTCGGCCGTGGCGTCCCGGCCGCGGGTCAAGCGGGCGGTGCGCGAGCTCAGCAGCAGGTCCCCGGCCGTGCGCCGGCTGCGCGTCCTGGCCTGGCGGGAACTCGAGCGAACCCGGGCCGGGAGACGTGGCTAGCGTCCCCGAAACCGGCGACAGCCCCGGCAAGCCCGCGGCCGGAGGTGGGGGTGCGGCACCCGGGGCCGGAGGTGGGGGTGCGGTACCCGGGGCCGGAGGTGGGGGTGCGGTGTCAGAGGCCGGCGGCCCTGCCACGGAGCCCGCGGCCGGCCGGGCCGTGGTGCCCGAGACCGGCGGCCAGGGCGCGAGATGGCTGGAGCCGCCCCGGGTGATCGCCGTCGTGGTCACGTACAACCGGCGGGAGCTGCTGCTGGAGGCGCTGGCCGCGGTGCAGGCGCAAAGCCGCGCGCCGGATGCCGTGATCGTGGTCGACAACGCCTCGGCCGACGGCAGCGCGGCGGCGGTGCGCGCCCGGTTCCCGTCGGCGCGGCTGGCCGAACTGCCCCGCAACATCGGCGGCGCGGGCGGGTTCGCGCACGGCATGGCGCTGGCCCTGACCGATGCCGCCGACCTCATCTGGCTCATGGACGACGACACGGTGCCCGAGCCGGATGCGCTGCGGGCGCTGCTCCAGGCCCGGGAGTACGACCCGGCCCGGCCGCCGGCGCTGATCGCCAGCCGCGTGGTCTGGACCGACGGGCGTGCGCACCCGATGAACACCCCGCGGACCAAGCCGCTGGCCAGCCGGGGCGAGCGACGTGCCGCGGCCGCAGCCGGGTGCCTGCCCATCCGGTCGGCGTCGTTCGTGTCGGTCCTCGTGGACGCGGCCGAGTCCCGGCGCCGCGGCCTGCCCCAGGCCGACTACTTCCTCTGGAACGACGACTTCGAGTTCACCACCCGGCTGCTGCGAGGCAGCAGAGGCTGGCTGTGCCCGGCGAGCGTGGTCGTGCACAAGACGCGAACCTTCGGTTCGACCGACGCCGACCCCGGTCCGCGCTTTTTCTACGAGGTGCGGAACAAGATCTGGATGCTCAAATCCGGGGCGTCGCTCAGCCCGCTGGAGAGCGCGCTGTACGGAGGGGCGACGCTGCGCCGCTGGGCTCGCACGTTCGCGAACTCGCAGGACCGGCGCACGCTCTGGTCGTCACTGGTCAGGGGCGCCGCCGCCGGGGTGCGGACGAGGCCGCGGCGGACCGAGGAGGTGCTGGCCGGAATCGGCCCGGGCGCGCCGGCCCGCGAAGACGGCGCAGCCGCCCAGCGCGCCGGCCGGCACGAGGGTGATCACGGCCGGTAGCGCGTAGCGCCAGGAGAACTCGTAGACGTCCGGGATCAGCAGGACCACAACGGCCGTGCCGGTAAACAGCAGGCAGCCCAGGGCGAGCTGGCGGCGGCGTGCGTCCCCGCCGCGGAACACCAGGGCCAGGGCCAGCACCGAGCCGGCCACGCCCGCCAGCGCGGCCAGGGCCAGCAGCGGGCCCGGGGTATAGCCGCCGTCAAGCTGGTAGGAGCGCAGGAACGCCGACACCGGCTGGTTGACCTGCGTCCGGCCACCGTAGGACGGGCTGAGCGTGGTGGGCTGGAATTTCCCGCCCCCGGTCCGCTGCACGCCGACAACGAGGGTGCCGCCCGGGCGGAGCAGCAGGTCCGAGACCGGTGCCACCCTCTTCCTGAGAGTCACCTGTTCGTTTAGGCACGCCTTGGCGCTGAGCTGTCCGGATGGGCAGATGTTGGTCCACGGCGGGTAGGTCGGGTAGCCGGCCTGGAACTGCCAGCGCGCGATGGGCGTCACCCACGGGGTGGCTTGCCGGGTGGGCGCGAACAGGCGGACCGAATCGGCGAGGATCGAGACCACTACCCGGCCGGGCTGCTGGTGCACGACGGCGTTCTTGATGTCGCTGATCAGGGCGCCTCGCGTGCCGAGCGGCACATGAGTCGCGTACAGCGGCGACAGCCCCCACAGATGCTCCAGCCCGTCCGGGCCCAGCGCCTGCTGCTCGGCCGGCGTCGGGCACAGCGGCCGGGCCTGCGCGGGCAGCTTCAGCGTCGCGCAGTCGGCCGCGGCGGCCAGCCGCCCGGTCAGGGTCTGCTGCCGGGCCAGCCAGAAATGCCCCGTCCTGGCGTAGTTGATGCCGCAATAGGCGAGGATCGGCAGCGCGAACGCGGCGACCAGCGCGGCCGACACGCGCACGATCCGGCGCCAGCCGCCGCCGGCCGCCAGCAGGTATACCAGCGCGGGCAGGATCAGGAACTCGCCCAGCGCCTTGACCGTCGCGGATGCTCCGAGGATCAGGCCCGCCGCGACCGCGAGGCGCGGCGTGAGAACCGGCCGCCAGAGCAGCACCGCGAGCCCGGCCACGATCAGCGCCTCGAACCAGACGTCGGGCATGATCGTCTGCTCCATCTGCAGCTGGTAGGCATCCAGCAGCACCGGGGCGACGGCCAGCGCCGACAGCCACACCGGCACGCCCCGGCGCAGCAGCACGACATAAAGCGCGACGGCCATGGCCAGGCCGAGCAGGTGCTGGATCGCGGCGACCGTCCCCAAATCGCCGACCAGCAGGATGACCTTCAGCACCAGCCGGTAGCCGAGCGGGTCAGAACCTGGCGACGCGCCGTACAGGTACTTGAGGCTGTCCACGTACAGCAGCGCGGGCCGGTAGCCGATCTGGGCCAGCACCCGCAGCACGAACCCGGCCACGAACAACGCGGAGACCAGCCAGTGATTCCTCAGCACCCGGACGGCCTGAGCGCGCCACGCCCGCCAGCGCTCGCCCGATGCCGGGGCCGGCCGCGCCGCCTGGGCCTGCGCCGAAGGACCCTGTGCCGAACGGCCCTGCGCCGAAGGGCTCTGCGCCGAAGCGGCCTGCCCCGCGGGGGCCTGCTCGCGCGGGCTGCCCCCGTCGCCGCCACGCGTGGCCAGAGGCGGCTCGGTGTCGTCGTCGAAGGAGGTCAAGCCGATGCCGGCGGGTAGACGTCAGCAGCGGACCGGGACGGGCAGGGGTGCGCCGGGCGCCTGGGCGCGCTGGGCAGCATGCATGACTCCTTGAGTAGCGGGCGATGAGGTGACCATCGTCGCCTGCCTGGTGGCATCGAGAGCCAATTATTCCATTATCCAGCGGGTCACCGTAGCAGGTCCGGGGCCCGCAGCGAGCCGGGCGCAGGCTCGTGCAGGCGGAAGATGACGCCCAAGACCGGGCAGGAAGTGGCGCAAAACGGGGTGCCTTGACCTGGACAACCGGTTTCTCGTGCCATCCTGGCTGGCATGGGCTCGCAGTCTGTCCACTCGCGCCGGGCCTTCATCGGCCTGGCCGCTGTCGGCGCGGCCGGGGTCGCCGCCGTGGCGGCGAAGCTGGCCGAGAACGGCAAGAAGGCGTCTGCCGGGACCACGCACCCCACGGCGCACCACCGCACGGTGAGCGAGAACTCGCAGGTCGGCGACCCGCACTGGTCCATCAGGCACTTCGGCGCGCCGGACGCGATGATGGGATACGCCGGACAGGCCAGCGTGCTGCCGGGCGAGCCGATCACGCTGTACGCGTCGACCACTGCCCGCTCGTTCCGGGTGAAGGCGTTCCGGATGGGCTGGTACGGCGGGGCCGGGGCCAGGCTGGTCTGGCGGTCAGGGACCGTGCCCGGTCACCGGCAGCGCAAGCCCACCCTGATCCACCCGACCAACACCGTGGAAGCGGTATGGGGCCCTTCGCTCACCATCCCCACCCACGACTGGCCGGAGGGCAGCTACCTGCTCCGGATGGACGCCGAGTCGGGGGCGCAGCGCTACGTGCCGGTCACCGTCCGGTCGGCCAGCACCGCCGGGAAGACAGTGATCAAGAACTCCGTTTCGACCTGGCAGGCGTACAACACCTGGGGCGGCTACGACCTGTACAACGGGCCCGGCGGGATCGTCGATTACAACAACCGCGCGCTCGCGGTGAGCCTGGACCGGCCGTACGACGCCAGCGGCGCCTACATGTTCCTGTACCACGAACGGAAGCTCATCGAGTTGGCCGAGCGGCTCGGGATGCCGCTCGCCTACGTGACCAACCTGGACATCGCCGGCGACCCGCACCTGCTGGACGGGGCCAGCTCGGTATTCTCGCTCGGCCACGACGAGTACTGGTCGCCGCCGGAGCGGGCCAGCGTCACCACGGCCAGGGACGCTGGCGCGAACCTGGCCTTCCTGGGCGCGAACTGCTGCTTCCGGCGGACCCGGCTGGCCAGCACCAGGCTGGGTCCGCGCAGGCTGGTCATCTGCTACAAGACCAGCTACACGCAGGACCCGATGTACGGCAAGGACAATGCGCTGGTCACCAGCGACTGGCGGGAGCCGCCCAACCCCGACCCGGAGTCGTCGCTCACCGGCACCCTGTACGAATCGAACCCGACGGACGCGAGCTTCGTCGTGGCCACGCCCGGCGCCTGGGTGTTCGCCGGAACCGGCGTGCAGACGGGGACGAAGTTCACCGGGCTGGTCGGCATCGAGTACGACCGGGTCAACCCGGTCTATCACGTCGAGCGGCCGATCCAGATCCTCTCCCACTCCCCGCTGACCTGCCGCGGCGTGCACAGCTACTCGGACTCGGCGTACTACACGCACCGCGGCGGCGCTGGCGTATTCAACACCGGGACCATGCGCTGGGTGGCGTCCTCCGCCCGGCCTTATCCCCCCTTCGGCCTGAACCGGCACACGGCCGAGTTCGTCTCCCGGGTCAACGCGAACGTGCTGCGCGCCTTTGCCGATGGCCCGGCGGCGACCAGGCACCCGGCTCACGACAACCTGGATGCGACGCATGAGTGGCCCGGCGACCCGATAGCCGGCCAGCACAACCTGTGGCCACCGGTCCGGCTGTGACGCGGCGACCGTCATCCCCGGTGCAGTTCCTGGCATCCCCGGTGCAGTTCTTCGCCAGGATGTAGATGTAGAGGTGAAGGCCGTGCAGCTGCTGCACTCCGGGAAGGTCAGGGACGTGTATGCCGACCGCGGCGACGTGATCCTGGTGGCCTCCGACCGGGTGTCGGTCTACGACGTAGTGCTGCCCACGCCCATCCCCGGGAAGGGCCGGATCCTCACCGCGCTGTCGCTGTGGTGGTTCGGCCAGCTGGCCGGGGTCACGCCCAACCACGTGATCTCCGCATCGGACGTGCCCGCGGAGTTCGCCGGGCGAGTGATCAGGTGCCAGCGGCTGGAGATGCTGCCGGTGGAGTGCATCGCCCGCGGCTACCTGGCCGGGCTCGGGCTGGCCTCCTACCGGGAGTCGGGCTCGGTCTCGGGCGTCAGCTTGCCCGCCGGGCTGGCCGAGGGGTCGCGACTGCCCGAGCCCGTGTTCACCCCCACGACCAAGGCCCCGCCGGGGCAGCACGATGAGTTCATGACCTTCGAGGACGTCGTGACCGCGGTGGGCAGGCAGACGGCCGAGGAACTGCGCCGGGTCACGCTCGAGGTGTACCGGCGCGGGCACGAGCTCGCGCTGGCCCGCGGGATCATCATCGCCGACACCAAGCTCGAGTTCGGCTACGCCCCGGACGGGACGCTGACCCTGGGGGACGAGCTGCTGACCCCGGACTCGTCGCGGTTCTGGGCCGTCGCGCAGTGGCGGCCGGGCGGGCCGCAGTACGCGTTCGACAAGCAGTTCCTCCGCGACTGGTCCAGCCGCCTGGACTGGGACCGCACCCCTCCCGGCCCGGAGATCCCGCCCGAGATCGTGACCGCGACGCGGGACCGGTACGCCGAGGCCTTCGAGCGTCTCACCGGCGCCCGGGGGCCTGAACCAGATGAGCAGCCGCCGGCCTAGAGCGCCCTGACCAGCTCGACCAGGGTCGCCTCGAGGCTGATGTACCTGCTCGCTGCCTCCAGGGAGTTCATCGCCTTGCTGATCCTGGGTGCGAGTTCGTCCACGGCCAGCCTGACCGGAGGGATCACGGGGCGGTGGTCTGGATGTCGGATTCTGTCGTCATAGCTGTGAGCCTACGGACCAGGTGGATCGCAGATAAGATCCAGTTTCATGCCAGAAGATTGGGCCACTTTCGGCGTCGACCTGCACCTGGAGACCGACGCCGGGACCGGCCGGCGGTCCGGGCTCGAGCGCGCGCTGCGGGACGCGATCCGTTCCGGCCGGCTCGCTCCGCACGTCCGGCTGCCCTCCACCCGGGCGCTCGCCACTGACCTGGGCCTGTCCCGTGGAACCGTGAGCGCCGCCTTCGATCAGCTGGTGGCCGAGGGATTCCTGACCGTGCTGCGAGGATCGGGCACGACCGTGAGTGAGCTCCCGCAACGCCCCTCGCCAGCCGGCCAGGAGCGGCAGGCCGCGGCGGAGCGCGTCCCGCGGCACGACCTGCGGCCCGGGCGGCCCGACGTATCGCAGTTCCCGGTCGCGGCCTGGCTGCGGGCGGCCCGGCGTGCGCTGGGCAACGCCCGGTCCGAGGCCTACGGCTACGGCGACCCGCGCGGCCGGGTCGAGCTGCGCACCGCTCTGGCCGAGTACCTCGGCCGGGCCCGCGGCGTGCTCGCGGCTCCGGACCAGATCGTGATCACCTCGGGGTATGTCCAGGCCCTGGCCCTGCTGGCCCGGGTGCTCGGCGCCGCGGGGACGGCCGCGATCGCGATGGAGGATCCCGGCCTGGAATTCCACCGTGAGATCGTCCGCCGGGCCGGCCCGAGCGTGCTGCCGCTGCCGGTCGACGAGCGCGGCGCCCGTATCGAGGCCCTGACCCGGATCCCCGGGCGGCGCGCGGGCGCGGTCGTGGTGACTCCCGCTCACCAGTACCCGACCGGGGCGACCCTGCATCCGGCCCGTCGGCGCGCGCTCGCCGAATGGGCGCGGACGGCGGATGGCCTGATCATCGAGGACGACTACGACGGGGAGTTCCGCTACGACCGGCAGCCGGTGGGCGCGCTGCAGGGCATGGCCCCGGGGCGCGTCGCCTACGTCGGCACCGCCTCCAAGACCCTGGGGCCGGCGCTCCGGCTGGGCTGGATGGTGCTGCCGGACCACCTGGTCGGGCCGGTGGCCGAGGAGAAGAGGCATCTCGACAACCTCACCGAGGTGCCCGGTCAGCTCACGCTGGCGGAATTCATCACCAGCCATGCCTACGACAGGCACATCAGGTCCTGCCGGCTGCGCTACCGCCGCCGCCGGGACCTGCTCGTCGCCCGGCTGGCGCCCGAGTCGGGCCGGTCGCTGCCCGGGCTGCGGGTAGGGGGCATCGCGGCCGGCCTGCAGGCTCTGCTCAGCCTGCCCGCCGAGGGCCCGGGCGAGCGGGAACTGATCGCCCGGGCGGCGCAGCACGGCCTGGCCCTGGACGCCCTGGCCGACCACTGGCATCAGCCCGGCGATCACCCGCAGGGCATCGTGGTCGGTTTCGGGACGCCCAGCCAGCGCGCCTACCCGGTCGCGCTGGAAGCCCTCGCGCGGGTGCTGCACACCGCGATCGGCCGGGGCGCCGCGACACGCGGGTAGCGTTGTCTGCCCAAATCTAGGGCTGGCGCTAGATCTGGCCATAGAGTCGGATGCTGTGGATCCGGTGCGAAACCCCTATGCGCCCGGCGCCGGGCAGCGGCCGCCGGAACTCGCCGGGCGGGACCGGGAGATCAGCCAGTTCAGGGTGGTCTTGGAACGGGTGGCCCGCGGGCGCCCGGAGCGCAGCCTCGTGCTCATCGGGTTGCGGGGAGTGGGCAAGACGGTGCTGCTCAACTCCTTCCGCTCGATGGCCATACAGCAGTTGTGGGGGACCGGGAAGATCGAGGCTCGCCCGGATCAGTCGATCCGGCGGCCGGTCGCGGCGGCCCTGCACATGGCGGTGCGCGAGCTGGCGCCCCGGCACCGGGCGCCGGACCGGATCGAGCATTTCCTCGGGGTGCTCAAGGCCTTCGCGGCCCGCGACCCCCGTGCCCCCAAGGGTAGTGCGCAGCTGGGCATCGACGTCCCCGCGGTCCGCGGGCGCGCCGATTCGGGCGACCTGGAGATCGACCTGACCGAGCTGCTGGCCGATGCCGCGTCGGTGGCGGGGGACCTCGCGGTCGGGATCGCGCTGTTCGTCGACGAGATGCAGGACGTTCCGGCAGCCGACGTGTCCGCGCTG
>Ga0207693_10003527_pt1 | contig 13355 bp, 10 predicted proteins | sample LARL81metaG_FD_184347 | JGI IMG/M metagenome (GOLD analysis project Ga0207693, IMG submission 184347) | Corn, switchgrass and miscanthus rhizosphere microbial communities from Kellogg Biological Station, Michigan, USA - LAR L8-1 metaG... | ecosystem: Host-associated > Plants > Roots >...
GGCAAGGCGCCGTAGCAGTTCCGCCTGCGGCCCGCCGCCTTCGAAGCCGCGCGCCCAGAACCACATCTGGTCGGACAGCAACTGGGCCACCCGGCCCTGCCCGACGCGATCGAGGACAAGAAGCGGGCCGCCGTGATCGCCGTTCATTACCGTGATCCCGCGCTGAACACGGGAATCGACCTGGCGGAACCAGCGACCCCAAGATGGATAGCTGCCTGCGGCGCCGGCCCCAGGAAGATCCTCGGTCACTGGGTGGCGCCGGCCGAGGTCGGTCAGCTGCGGCTTATAGCCCTCCTCGTAGACGTTGCCGGTCGGCTCGGTCGGCAAGATCGACCCGAGCGGTGAGCGGGAAAGGCTCAACGGCGTGCCAAAACTCGGACCGGCCGCCTCGAGAAAAGCGCCGCCCTTGCGGACGTAGCGTGCGACGTTTTCGAGGTAGGCCTGCGGGATCACCCCCCGGCGGCTGTAGCGGTCGAAGATGATCAGGTCGAATTCGTCGAGCTTGACGTCGAACAGCTCGCGGATTGGAAAGGCGATCAGCGACAATTCACGAATCGGCGTGCCGTCCTGCTTTTCCGGCGGTCGCAAGATCGTGAAATGGACGAGGTCGACAGAGGGATCGGATTTGAGGATGTTGCGCCAGACGCGCTCGCCAGCATGCGGCTCGCCCGAGACCAGCAATACCCGCAACCGGTCGCGCACGCCGTTGACCACGACGACGGCATGGTTGTTGTCGAGCGTCAGCTCGCGCGGGCCGGGCTCCACTGCGAGCTCGAGAATGTTGGGGCCGCCATGATCGATCGGGAATGTCAGCGGCACATCGCGGCCGACCGGCACGGTCACTTGGCGTGGCGAGCCGCCGTCCTTGCGCCACGTCACGACCGCCTGGCCCTGTGCGGCCTCCGGCTTATCGCGGGGTTTTTCCGGCAAGTCCTCAACCCGGATCTTCAGCTGCAATTCTTTGCCGACCAAGCCAAAGCTCGGCGCCTGGGCGACCACGAGCCGACGGTCGCCTTCGTCGGGTAGGCCCGAGAGCAGAACGTGCAGTGGCGCGCCGATCGTTTCGGCGACGGCTTTGGCGTCGCCTGCGGGGACGTCGTGGACCTGCCCGTCAGTTATCATAACGATGCCGGCGAGGCGCTGCCGCGGCACGTCGGACATGGCCCGGGTGAGTGCGGTGAACAAGCGCGTGCCGTCGTCACCGGCTCCGGGCTGCGGCTTCCCAGCCCGGATCACGCGGACGTCGATGTCTCGCTCGCGCGCCAGGCGTTCGCTGAGTCGCGCTAGCGCCTCGTCGGTCGCATGCTGACGATCGCCGATCCGCTGGCTCGGCGATTCGTCGACGATAATGATCGCGGTATCGCGCTGCGGCTGGCGCTTTTCTTCGACAACCGATGGATTGACGAGAGCGGCGAGCAGGATCGCGACGGCAATCATGCGCCACAGCACACCTCGCGCCCCGCGCAGAACCCCGAAAGCCAGAGCAAGCACGCCCACGGCGCCGAGTGCGGCGATCGCAGGCCACGGCAGCAGCGGCGCGGTGGCGAGCGACATCGCATTGCCGGTCATTGGCCCAGGCGCTCCAGAATGGCCGGCACGTGGACCTGGTCCGATTTGTAGTTGCCGGTCAGCACGTACATGACGAGGTTAATACCGAAGCGCATTGCCATTTCGCGCTGCGGCTCACCGCCGGGAACCACGGCGAACGCACTGCGGCCCTGAGCATCGATGGCCCAGGCGCCGGCCCAGTCGTTGGCGCCGACAACGACGCTGGAAACCCCGTCGTTGACACGGTCCTCGACCGGCTCGACCCACAATGTCCCGACATTCCAACGCCCCGGGAACTCGTGCATCAGGTAGAAGGACTTCGTCAGCACATGATCGGGCGGGATCGGCACCAGCGGCGGCATCTTGATCCCGGCCACCAGCCGGCGAAGGCGTTGCGCCGAAGAATCGCCACCGCCGATCGGGCCCGGAGTCTGATCGTTCGCGTCGCGCGTATCGAAAAGTATCGTGCCGCCGGTATCGAGATATCGGTTGATCCGCTCGACGGCCTTCGGCGACGGCGCTGTCTGGGTGGGTACGACGGGCCAGTACAGGAGCGGAAAAAATATCAGCTCGTCAGTCTCGATATCGACCGCAAGCGGTTCGGCGGTTTCGACTGCCGTGCGCCGGTTCAATGTCGCGGTCAGACCGATGAGACCGGCGCGGCTCACCGCATCGACCTCCTGGTTTCCAGTTCGAATATAAGCCAGTCGCAACTCCGAGGTTGCCTGCACCACGAAGGCATCGTCGGCGTGCGCCGTAGGAGCGAGGCCGAGCAGCAGCACAGGAAGCAAGACGGCTGCGAGGCGCGCCGGCCGTCGCCACAGCAGTCCGCGCAATCCGTAGGCAATCAGAAGATCGGCGAGCGCGAGGAGCAGCGCCGCGGTCAGCAACGGGGCCCGCAAATCGATCTCGCGGCCGGCTGAAAGGGTTTCGCGCAGGGTTTCCGACGGCAGCCCGTCGACCGGTTTCAGTTCGGTGATCCCGGCCGAGAGGTTGAGCGCGCGCCGGGCGTCGGCAGTGCCGTAGAACCCCGGCGGATGGCGCGGGGACGCTGTTGCCGTGGCGATCTCGCTGGCGGGGATCGGGCGGGCCGTCGGCGGCGCTCGCTGCAGCCGGCCAAATCCGTCGAGAGTTTCGATCGGTGCCAGGGTCTCCTCACCGGCTTCGGTCACGCCCTGGCTCATTGCCTCGATCCGCCGCAGCATCTCGACAAAGAGGCCGGATAGGGCGAGGTTCGACCAGTCGGCATTTGCCGTTGTATGGACGAGAACGATCCAGCCGTGTCCGTGCCTCTCCGCGGTTACGAGCGGTGTGCCGTCAACCAGCCGCGCCCAGGTTTTGCCGGCGAGGTCCAGATCCGGTTCTGCCAGCACCTGGCGCGAAACCGTGACGTCAGCCGGAATGACGAGACCTGCAAAAGGACTGTCTGGGCTAAACGGGGCGAGCTTTGCCGGCTGCTCCCAGGATAGCGCGCCGCCGATCGTACGTCCGCCGCCGTGCCGCAGCCGCACCGGCAAGAGATGGTCGCCCTGCTCGGCGAGATGCGGGCCGGCGAAACGCAGCAACAGCCCTCCGGCTTCAATCCATTTGCCTACGGCCGCCTCTTCCGCCGGCGAATCCGGTCCGGTATCCGCAAACACCAGCACCGCGAGCTCGCGCTTCAGAAGATCCGTAGCGCTGCCTCGACGCAATTCGGTGAATGGGCCGAGCGCTCGCTCGAGATAATAGTTTTCGCCGAGCAGCGGCTGCCCTTTGGTGTTGGGCGCCGCGACGACACCGACCGGGCGACGGCGCCACCGCTCGTCGATCAGCAGCACCGAGCCGGCGGACTGATCGCCTTCGATCTCGATCCGGGTCATGCGGTTGCGCAGCTCGCTCGGCATCGCCAGACGGAGCTCCGCACCCGTTGCCCCCGGCTCGATCGTCGCCGCTTGGCGTGCGAGCAGGCGGCCATCATCGCCGCTCGCACGCACCTGAAACAGACGCGGCACCGGTGCCGGCAACGACCGCAGCGCGACCCCGACATCGTTCGCTTCGGCGTTCCCGGCTGCAAGTAACACCGGGGCGTCCGCGGGCTGTGCCGTCAAGTAGCGCAGGCTCCCCCGTTCGACGAGATGAGCCGCCAGCGCTTTGTTCCCGCCATCATCGTCGACCCCATCGCTGAGCCAGATGGCGGCGCTGGTCGCCGGTAGTGATAAAGCTTCCAGCCGCCCCAGCGCGGCGCGGCGGTCGACAGGCCATGGCTTGGGCAGCAATGCCTGAACCGCCGCCCGCGCATCGGCTGCGCGCGTCGGGCGCAATTCTGCCGCCGGCTCGTCCGCCGCCGTTGGCGCGGTCGTAACCAGAATCACCTGTCGATCCTCGCGCTCGGCCTCCGCCAGCACTTCGGCGAGCGCCGCTTGCCGGGCCGGCCAGTCGCGCGCTGCCGCCCAGCCGTCGTCGACGACGAGCACGATCGGACCGGTCGATGCCAGGCGCGCCTGCGGATTGAGCAGCGGGTGTGCGACCGCGAGAATCACCAGCGCGGCCAGCAACATGCGCAGCAGGATCAGCCACAGGGGGGTCCGCGCCGGCGTCTCCTCGCGCGGCACCAGCCCGAGCAGCAGCCGGATCGCCGGAAAGACGATGCGGCGCGGCGCCGGCGGCGTCACCCGCAGCAGCCACCAGATTATCGGCAGCGCCGCTAGTGCCACGAGCAGCCACGGTGAAACGAAGGCGAGGGAGCCTAGCGCCAACATCGGTTAGCTTCGACCCGTCGAGGGCTCGTACCAGGCCATTCTCACCGCCGCCGGTCTGCCGACAGCGCGGCGTACAGCGCCAACAAGGCGAGGTGTGGTGGACGATCGGTGCGGTGGAAGCCAAAGCTCCAGCCGAGGGCTGCGGCGATCGCGGCGAGCCCCTCGCGGTGGAGCCGGAACCGCTTGGAGTAATCTTCGCGGACACTCTCGACACGGCTGATGACGACCTGGTCGCGCTCCTCGACACCCTCGAACCGCACTCGACCGTCGAACGGCAGGTCTTCCTCTGCCGGATCGACGACCTGCAACAGATGGCCCTTCAGCCCCGCTGCGGCAAAGGGGGCAATTGCGCTGTTGACGGCAACGGGCGGCGACAGGAAGTCCCCTATCAGCACGAGCTGGCCCGCGCGCGGCAGAGGCTCGAACGTGGGGAGACCTGCTGGATCGTGCTGCTCGCGGCCGATCAGCTCGGCGACACGTGACAGGGCAATACGCCCGCTCATCGGCGTCATGCCGCCGCCGAGCACCGTCAGGCGCTCGCCGCCGCGGACGAGAAGGCTAGCCAGCGCGACGAGAAGCAGATCGGCCCGATCGCGTTTGGTTGGCCACTCGGCGCCCGGAACGTAATCCGCTGAAGTGTAGCTCATCGATGCCGAGGCGTCCCGCCACAGCCATACGCTCTGCGCCGCTTCCCATTCGGTTTCGCGGACATAAAGGCGCTGCGACTTGGCGCTCTCGCGCCAGTCTATGCGGGTCGACGCGTCTCCCGGTTCATATTGGCGAAATTGCCAGAAGGTCTCGCCTTGGCCGACGCGCCTGCGGCCGTGCACCCCCTGAGCGACGGTGACGGCGACCCGCTCGGCCGCGACGAGCAGCGGCGGCAGCACGGCCGCCGCCTGCTCCGCCCGATCGCGCAGTTCGAGGGGCGCCGGGGCGGGGCGCGACAGCAACCCCGCGCCGGCTAGCGTTTGACTCAGGCTCAACGCAGCGGCGCCGAAATCTGCTCGATGACCCGGGCCACGGTGACACCTTCCGCGCGGCCGGCAAAGCTGACCGCCATGCGGTGCCGGAGGACCGGCGGCGCCAAAGCGAGAACATCGTCGATCGACGGACTGTACCGGCCATCGATCAACGCCCGAGCCCGGCAAGCCAGCATTAGGGCCTGGCTCGCGCGGGGTCCCGGCCCCCACGATACGAAGCGCCTGACCCCTTCGATCGCCGTCTCGTCCGGTCTGCCGGAACGCACCAGCGTGAGAATCGCGTCGACGACGCTCTCGCCGACCGGGATGCGACGCACGAGCCGTTGCGCCGCCGTCATCTCGGCGACGTTCATCGCTGGTCGCGGCCGGTCTTCAAGGACGCCGGTGGTCGCGATCAGCATCTGCCGCTCTGCATCGAGGTCAGGGTAATCGACGTCGATCTGCAGCAGGAAGCGATCGAGCTGAGCTTCCGGCAGCGGATAGGTGCCTTCCTGCTCGAGCGGGTTCTGGGTCGCCAGCACATGGAACGGGCGCGGCAGCGGGTGATATTGGCCGGCGATCGACACCCGGCCTTCCTGCATTGCCTGCAGCAGCGCCGACTGCGTGCGCGGGCTCGCGCGGTTGATCTCGTCCGCCATCAACAGCTGGCAGAAGACGGGACCCGGGATGAAACGGAACGAGCGCCGTCCTGTTTCGCTCTCTTCGAGCACCTCGGAGCCGAGAATGTCGGCTGGCATCAGATCGGGCGTGCACTGGATGCGCTTGTCGTCGAGGCCGAGGATCGTGCCCAAGGTCTCGACCAGCCGGGTCTTGGCGAGACCGGGCACGCCGATCAACAGCGCATGCCCGCCGCACAACAGCGTGATCAAGGCTTGCTCGACCACTTCGCGCTGACCAAAGATGATTTCGCCGATGCGCTCGCGCACCAGGCTGAGGCTTCGACCCAGGGCCTCGACCTCGGCAACGAGATCAGTGGAGGAGGCGTTGATGGATGCAGTTGAAGTCAAGCCGACCGATCCCTCTTCAGACTCTATGGCGGGTACAAAGCTGACCGAAAACGCCGGCTCGGGCAATTCCTCTCCCGCAATGACCGCCTCCACCGGAAGGCGGCCGCCGATCGACTGTGGCGATCTCGATATGAGGATCGCCCGCGACGGCACCTGGTTTTATCGCGGATCTCCCATCGGCCGCTCGGCTCTCGTCAAGCTTTTCGCCTCGGTCCTGCGCCGTGAGGCGGATGGCCGTTATTGGCTGGTCACCCCGGCCGAACGCGGCCGCATCGAGGTCGAGGACGTGCCATTCCTCGCCGTGGCGCTGACGGTCGAGGGGGAAGGTCGCGACCAGCAGCTGATATTCCGCACCAATCTGGACGAATTTGTGACGGCGGGACCCGACAACCCGCTGCGTGTCGAAACGGCTGCGAGCGGTGAACCCGCGCCCTATATTCTGGTACGCGACGGACTCGAAGCGAGGCTCGCGCGGCCGGTATTTTATGAGCTTGTCGAACTCGGGACGGAGGAACAGGTCGGAAAGCGCACCCAATTTGGAGTGTGGAGCAGGAGGACATTCTTTTCTCTGGGCGAGCCTGCACCGGATTGGGGGTGAAGGAGCCCATCTCATTGACGTCGACAAATTCTTTCACTCAAGACCGGGTTATCGGACGTTTTCTGCAGCTCGGGCGGCCTGGACGACGAGGCTTCGGCGGAGCCGCCGACCCCGCTGAGGCCGCCGCGCTCAGAGAGGCGACCCGCGGCGACCACGACCTCAATCCGGGGATGACGCCGCCGAGCACCGCTCTGCGCCCAGCTGCGGTGCTGGTCCCCCTGATCGACCGCCCAGAGGGAATGTCGGTGCTCCTGACGCAGCGCACGCCCCATTTGACGGCGCATGCGGGACAGATTTCGTTTCCCGGCGGACGCATCGAGGAGAGCGACGCGGATGCAACCGACGCGGCGCTACGCGAGACCGAGGAGGAGGTCGGGCTGACGCGCGACCATGTCACGGTGATCGGCCGGCTCGATACTTATGTAACCGGGACCGGCTTCGAAATCACTCCGGTCGTCGGCATCGTCAAGGTCCCATTTCCGCTCGTCATCGATCCGTTCGAGGTCGCCGAGGTGTTCGAGGTGCCCCTTTCTTTTGTTTTAGATCCAAAAAATCACCGTCGCACGACGCGCGACTTCGAACATCGAACGCGCGTTTTCTTCGTGCTGCCGTTTGAAGGCCGAAACATTTGGGGAGCAACGGCCGGAATGCTGGTGAATCTCGCTGAGGTGCTCGCGGAGTGAGGAGGCCATGCTCCGGGTCTTCCTCACGATCGTACTACCGCTGCTTCTGCCCAGCGCGCTGTATCTGCTGTGGGTCAGCACCTTTGGAGCCGAGCCTGATAGGAGCGCTATACGGTGGACGGCAGTTCCCTGGATCTGGCTCGCCGGTGCCGGCGCCCTGCTGTTGGCGATTGTGCTGTTCTTCGTAACCGTCCATTTCGGCTCGCCGCAAGAGGGGGTCTACGTGCCGCCGCGCTGGGAGGGCGGCCGCATCATACCCGGACACGTGGAACCGAAAGCGAGTCGATGAGCGGCGACGAAAATCCGCTACGCATCGAGCCGCAGGCCTGGATGGTCGAGCCGGCGACCCTGGACGTGCTCGATGCGCTCGCGGCGGGCGGGGCGCAGGCCCGATTTGTCGGCGGCGCGGTCCGCGACGCCCTGCTCGGCCGACCGATTGGAGACATCGACATCGCCACACCGGCGCCGCCCGAGCGGGTGATCGAGGCGCTGGAGAAGCGGCGCATCAAGGCCGTGCCGACGGGTCTCGACCACGGCACGGTGACCGCGATTGCCGGCACCCCGCTGCGCCATTTCGAAATCACCACCTTGCGGCGGGACGTCGAGACTTACGGACGCCGCGCCCGCGTCGCCTTCGATGTGGACTGGGCGGCCGATGCGGCACGGCGCGACTTCACGATCAACGCGATCTTTCTCGATCCCGACGGCACGGTGCATGATCCGGTTGGGGGCCTCGCAGATTTGCGGGCACGCAGAGTGCGATTTGTCGGCGACCCGGCGACCCGCATTGCCGAGGATGTGCTGCGGATCCTGCGTTATTACAGATTCGAGGCGCGGTTCGGCACGGGTCTCGGCGATCCGCCGGCGCGCGCGGCCTGCCGTGCCATGGGCAGTTTGTTGCCCACTCTCTCCAACGAACGGGTGGCTCAGGAGCTCGTCAGGTTGCTCGAGACTTCGGACCCCGTCGGGGCGTTGCGGATGATGCAGGAAGACGGCGTACTCTCCGTTGTCTTACCGGAGGCGCAGCGGTTCGACCGGCTGCGGCATTTGATCGCGATCGAAGAGGAACCCGATCCGCTGCGGCGCCTCGCCGCGCTGATCGAGATCGACGGCGCGGGAGCCATAGCGCTCGCCGAACGCCTGCGGTTTTCGAATGCATGGCGTGACCGGCTCCGCGGTCTCGCCCCGCCCTGGGGGATCGACCCGTCGAAGGATATTTCCGCGCAACGGCGCGCGCTTTACCGGCTGGGCGCCGAGCGTTACCGAGATATTGCGCTGCTACTGGCAGCGGAAGGCGCGATGAGCCGGGACCGGCTTGCGGATCTGCTCGCCCTCGCCCGCGACTGGACGCCGCCCGTATTTCCCCTGGCCGGCCGTGACATTGCCGCCTTCGGGGTCCCGCCGGGCCCTCGAGTCGGCCGTCTGCTCGATGCGGTACTCGCGTGGTGGGAGGCGGGCGACTTCAGCGCCGATCGCGCCGCCTGCCTAGCCCATCTGAGGGAGCTCCTCGCTGCGGGGATTTGATCACACCAGTAAGAGGTGCGTTGGCCGCGGCAATAGGTGTGACTGCCGGATGGCCTCCCAATGTTCACCGATTAACGACCGAGTCAGCGCTGATAGAAGCGATGACGTAGCCCCAATCCTCGTAAAAATGTGCGTCCCGTCTGTTGTGGTAAATCGCCTTGACCCGGCTCGCGCATATATACAATTTAACCCTGGGAACTGTCGCGTTTTCCGACGAGCGCTAAGAGTCAGTGGGGGAGGAAGCGCAATACTTAGCTGCGGTTGTGGTCAGCCCCGAGCGAGGACGCCGTAACGCAGGAGGGCGCTTCTGATATCTGGAAACCGGCGTTCGCGCCGGAAAAGTCATGTCTTAGCCGAGCGTCCGCCTTTCGAACGCATTGCCTTGCTGCTGCAAGGCGGCGGCGCCCTCGGCTCCTATCAGGCGGGAGTCTACCAGGCTCTGGCAGAGGCCAATCTGCATCCCGACTGGGTCGCCGGTATTTCGATCGGCGCCGTCAACTCGGCCCTGATTGCCGGCAATTCGCCTGACAAACGCGTCCAGAGATTGCGGGAATTCTGGGAAGCAGTCACCACGCCTCCGTTTGGAATACCGGATATGCAGTGGTTTGAGCTGAAGGGAGAGTTTGCACACAGCGTCATTAATCAAGCTCGCTCATTGGGTGCGCTGTTGGGGGGCGCCCCGGCTTTCTTCAAACCGCGCATGCCGCCACCCTACTTCCAGCCGAACGGCACCCTAGAGGCGATCAGCTATTACGACGTCGCCCCGTTGCGAGCCACGCTCGAACGCCTGGTGGATTTTGACTTGATCAACGCCGGCGCGATGCGGTTCAGTGTCGGCGCGGTCAACGTCCGCACCGGCAATTTTGTTTATTTCGACAGCGCTACCCACCAGATCTGCCCGGAACATGTCATGGCCAGCGGATCATTGCCGCCCGGCTTTCCGGCTACCGAGATCGAAAGCGAGTATTATTGGGACGGCGGCCCGGTTTCCAGTACGCCATTGCAATGGGTGCTCGACAGCCGGCCGGGGCAGGACACTCTCGCCTTTCAGATCGACCTGTGGAGCAGCCGCGGCGAATTCCCGCGCAATCTGCTCGAAGCCGAGACGCGCCAGAAGGAGATCCGCTGTTCGAGCCGCACCCGGATGGCGACCGACCAATTCAAGAAGAAGCAGCTGCTGCGCCGCGCCGCCGCGAAGCTTCTCGCCAAAATGCCCCCGGAGTTGTTGCAGACTCCTGAGGCCGATGTCCTCGCGGCAGAGGCGGACGAGAAAGTCTACAATCTGATCCAGCTGATCTACCGCGCCAAAAACTACGAGGGCAACTCCAAGGACTACGAGTTCTCGCGGCGGACGATGGAGGAGCACTGGAGATCGGGCTACAACGACGCGGTGCGCACGCTGCGCCATCCCGAGGTGCTGCAGCGCCCGAACGGCTCGGACGGAGTCTTCACCTTCGATCTCGCATTCGACGGCCGCGAATAGCCTTCTGCAATCAATTTGCCATTGAGGAGATACGGCCGATGAAGCTCGCCGAGGTTCGCCGCAATGCTTTTGCCATGCCGCTCAATGATCCGGCTTATCCCGCGGGCCCCTACAAATTCTACAACCGCGAGTTCGTCGTCATTACTTACCGCACTGACCCCGACAGACTGCGTCAGGTAGTGCCGGAGCCGTTGGAGGTGACCGGCGACACGGTTGCCTACGAATTTATTCGCATGCCGGACTCCACCGGATTTGGCGACTACACCGAGACCGGCCAGGTGATCCCGGTGCGGTTCAAAACCAAGGACGGCACGGTGCAGGAGGGCGGCTATGTGCACGCCATGTACCTCGACGATAATGCGCCGATCGCCGGTGGGCGCGAGATCTGGGGTTTTCCGAAGAAGCTGGCGAGCCCGAAGGTGGCGCATGAAGGCGATGTCGTCGTCTGTACTTTGCACTACGGTTCCGTGCTGTGCGTCTCCGCAACGATGGGCTTCAAGCATCGCGAGCTCGACCCAGCGCCGCTGCTAAAGGCGCTCGCCCGCCCGAATTTCATGATCAAGATCATCCCGCATGTCGACTGCACGCCGCGGATATGCGAGCTGGTGCGGTATTACATGGAGGATGTCACCGTAAAGGGGGCGTGGGCCGGTCCGGCCGCGATCCAGCTGTTCGATCATGCGCTGTGCGACGTGGCTCGGCTGCCTGTGCGCGAGGTGGTCTCGGCCACCCATTACGTGACCGACCTGACGCTCGGCCTCGGCGAAGTCGTGTTCGATTACCTGAAAGACGCGTGAAAGGAACGTCGCATGTCCCGTTTCGATGGAAAGGTTGCGATCATCACCGGTGCAGCTAGCGGCATCGGCGAGGAGATCGCGCTGCGCTTTGCCGCTGAGGGCGGTACACCGGTCATCGCGGATCTCAACCTCGATGCCGCGGATGCCACCGCTCGGGAGATCAAGGCCAAGGGCGCGGACGCCTTTGCGGTCGGCATGAACGTGGCCGACGAAGCCGCGGTCGAGAAGGGTGTCGCCGACACAATGGCAAAATACGGCCACATCGACGTGCTGGTCAGCAATGCCGGAATCCAGATCGTCAAGCCGGTGGTGGACTTCCCGTTTGCCGACTGGAAACGCCTGCTGGCGATCCACCTCGACGGCGCCTTTCTGACTACCAAGGCTTGCCTGAAGCATATGTACGCCGCGAAATCCGGCAGCATCATCTATACGGGCTCCGTGCACTCGAAGGAAGCCTCGGTCCTGAAGGCGCCCTATGTCACTGCCAAACATGGGTTGCTGGGATTGTGCCGGGTCGTCGCCAAGGAAGGAGCGCAGTACAATGTGCGCGCCAATGTAGTCTGTCCCGGCTTTGTGCGCACGCCGCTGGTCGACAAGCAGATCCCGGAGCAGGCCAAGGAGCTCGGCATCAGCGAAGAGGATGTCATTAAGCACGTGATGCTGAAGGACACCGTAGACGGCGAGTTCACAACCACTGAGGACGTTGCCGAAGCAGTGCTGTTCTTTGCCGGCTTCAAGACGAATGCGCTAACCGGGCAGTCATTGGTCGTCAGCCATGGCTGGTTCATGGAATAACGAGCGGCGGACGATATTGGTTCAACGATCAGCGTGCTTGGCGGCGCGGATCGCGCGCCAGAGCCGCTCCGGCGTCGCCGGCATATCGATATGGTTGATGCGGAGCGGGGCGAGCGCGTCGACAATGGCGTTGATGATCGTCTGCGGCGCCGCGATGCACCCCGCCTGGCCGGAACCCTTGACGCCGAGCGGGTTGGCGGAAGTCGGCAATTCGGCGAGAGTGATGTCGAACGGCGGCAGATCATCGGCTCTGGGCAGTGCGTAGTCCATCAGCGAGCCGCTCAATAGCTGGCCCGAGCCAGGATCGTAAACGGTGTGCTCGAGGAGAGCCTGGCCGATGCCCTGTGCTACCCCGCCCTGAACCTGCCCCTGGGTCAGCAGCGGATTGATCAGTCGGCCGTAATCGTCGACGGCAGTGTAGCGTTCGAGACTTACGACACCGGTATCTGGGTCGACTTCAACCTCGGCGATGTGGCAGCCGTTGGGGAAGGTGAACACGTCCAGCATATTGTAGACGGAGCTGTCGAGACCGGGAGCCATGCCGTCTGGAAGATTGGCGGGGTCGGTCGCGGCGCGCGCGACTGCGAGAAGGTCGATCTCGCGCTCCGTCCCAGGGACGGTGAAGCGGCCTTCTGCGAAGACAACCTCGGTGCTGTCGGCCTGCAGCAGGTAAGCCGCGACCCTCCGACCTTTTTCGACGACCAACTGCGCCGCCTTTGCCAATGCCGTGCCGCCCTGGTGCATCGAGCGCGCGCCACCGTGCCCGGCGCCGCGCTGCACCAGTCGTGTGTCAGCCTGGATGAGGCGAAACCTCTCCAGCGGCAAGCCAAGCAACGATGCGGCGATCTGCGGATAGCTTGTCTCGTGTCCCTGGCCGTTCGACTGGGTGCCGAGGATCAGTGAAATCCGGCCGTCGGGGTCGAAGCGGATTTCGGCAGCTTCGTTGGGTGTGCCGCGGGCCGTTTCGAGAAAACATCCGATCCCGAGCCCGCGCAGCCGGCCACGCGCCGCTGCGTCGGCGCGTCGCGCCGTAAATTTGCCATCGCGGGCCTGCGCCAGAGCATCATCGAGGTTGGTGGCAAAGCGCCCGCAATCGATGGTCATACCAAGCGCGCTGCAATGGGGGAAGGCGGCGATCATATTACGCCGACGCAAGCTAACGGGGTCGCTGCCGAGCCGGCGCGCGGCGATGTCTATTAGGC
>Ga0207693_10003532_pt1 | contig 13350 bp, 15 predicted proteins | sample LARL81metaG_FD_184347 | JGI IMG/M metagenome (GOLD analysis project Ga0207693, IMG submission 184347) | Corn, switchgrass and miscanthus rhizosphere microbial communities from Kellogg Biological Station, Michigan, USA - LAR L8-1 metaG... | ecosystem: Host-associated > Plants > Roots >...
CCCGGCCGGATCGCGACGGCGAGGCTCGACGAGCTCTACCCCGGAGGGCCGAGCGACGAGCAGCTCGAGGAGATCGCGCTGCGGCGGTGGGGAACGCCGCGCGAGTTCGGCGACGTCGTCTGCTTCCTCGCCTCCGACCGCGCTCGCTACGTCACCGGGCAGACTCTCGTCGTCGACGGCGGACTGAAGCGGTTCCTGTTTTGAGGCGCCACCTTTCACCGTGGCGCGTCCTGGGCGGTGTAATCGTCCTCGTCTTCGCCGTGCTCGTGATCCTCTACGTCGTCCCCTCCGGAGACTTCCCCGGCCAGGCGCAGAAGTACATCCTGCTCCCGGACGTCGCCCATCCCGTCTCTCCGCTCGTCAACGTGCAGGGAGCCCGTCCCGCCAAGCCCGGCAACCTCTACTTCGTCGACGTGATCGAGCGACGGGCGAGCACGCTCGAGGCGCTCTTTCCGTCGCTTCGACCCCGCGCGACGCTCGTGCCGGCCGGCGCGATCGTCCCTCCGTGCGCCTCTCCGGCCCAGGCCGAAGCGGCAGCGCTGCAGGAGATGTCGTTCTCCCAGCGGGTCGCGGCGGCCGTCGCGTTGCGCAAGCTCGGCTACGACGTCGAGGTCAAGCCGACCGGCGTCGTCGTCTCGCAGCTGATCGCCGACACGCACGCTCCATGCCGCCTGCAGCCGATGGACGTGGTCGTCTCCGTCGACGGCAGGCCGACCCCGACCGAGGCCTCCCTGCACGAGGAACTGGGACACGTCCAGCCGGGGGCCGTGGTGAAGCTCCAGGTCCTGCGAGGCGGGCACACCCTGACGGTGCCCGTCCGGACGGTCGACGTAGGGGGGCGGGCGCTGGTGGGCTTCGTTCCGGACCAGTCCGCGAAGATCAAGCTGCCGATCAAGGTCGCGATCGACACCAGCGGCATCGGCGGGCCGTCGGCAGGGCTCGCCTTCACGCTCGAGGTGATGCAGAAGCTCGGCCGGAACGTCCTCCACGGGCACAAGGTGGCGGCGACCGGCGAGATGGAGCTGAACGGCCAGGTCGGCCCGATCGGCGGCATCAAGCAGAAGACGTACGGAGTGAGGCAGGCCGGGGCCGACGTCTTCCTCGTGCCGGCCGGGCAGAACGCGAGAGACGCGCGCCGCTATGCCGGGCCGGTCCACATCATCCCCGTCCGCAACATCGACCAGGCGTTGCGCGCCCTGGCAACGCTGCCACGGGCGTAGGACATACCATCGTTTTCCTCACGTTCGAAACTGGCGGAAATTCGTCAGTTTTCGTCTGCGGCAACGCTTGCGTCTGCGGAATCTGCGCCTATCATCGCACCTCGAGAGCGGCCCGCAGTTCCTTAGAGCAAATACTTAGATGAGCAAACGTCCCACACCAACGTGTGCAGATTGCTATTTTCGCCGCGCGGGCCTCTGCGCCCTTCCCGGCGAGACGATCTGCCCGACGTTCCGCGCCCAGTCCGTGGGTCGGCTGACGCCGCCGCCGCAGCCGCGCCTCGTCCCGCGCCCCGTCGCGGTCCACGCGGTGGCCTAGCTCATAGGATCTCGGCGTGCGCCTGCGCCGGCCCAAGATCGACACCGACGAGGTTGCCGACCGCTGGCAGCCGCGGCTCTACGTCCGCCTGATCGTTCTCGGCCTGCTCGTCGCCTACGCGATCGGCTTCGTCCTCGAGAACCGGGGGCAGGTGCACGTCCACTTCGTGCTCGCCTCGGCGCACGTCTCGCTCGTCTGGCTGATCCTGCTCGCCCTCGGAGTCGGTCTGCTCGGCGGGATCCTGCTCGGGCAGCTAGAGCGCCGCCGGCGCCGCCGCTCGCACGAGCCCGCCGAGCACTGATACGCCGTCGGCGATCTCGTCGGGCGAGACGAAGCTGAATGCGAGCCGCAGCGCGTGCTCGCCGCCCTGCCCGCCGGGGAAGAAGTCGCTTCCCTTGACGAACGTGACCCCCGCGTCCTCGGCCTCCGCGAACAGCTCGCCGGCGGGAGGTCCGGACGGAAGCTCGACCCAGACGAAGTAGCCGCCTTCCGGCCGCGTCCAGGTCGCGTCGTCGGGCAGCTCGCGCCCGAGCGCATCGAGCATGGCGTCGCGGCGCTCGCGCAGCAGCCCGTTCACCCGCTCGAGGTTCGGCTCGAAGCTGCCTCGCTGCAGGAACTCGAGCACCGTCGCCTGCGAGAGGTACGGCGGCGAGATGTAGGTCGAGACGGCGAGCGCCTCGATCTCGGCCGCAAGCCGGGACGGCAGGACGTACCAGCCGACGCGCACGCCGGGAGCGACCGTCTTGGAGAACGACGAGCAGTACGCGATCTGGCCGCCGCTCAGCTCGAACACGCTCGGGAGGGGCTCGCCGTCGTAGCGCACGAGCCCGTAGGGATCGTCCTCGAGCACGAGCAGGTTCCGCTCGGCCGCGAGCTCGGCGAGTCTGTGCCGCCGCTCGACCGACAGCGTGCGCCCGCTCGGGTTCTGGAAGGTGGGGATCGTGTAGAGGAACGCGAAGTCGCCTTCGGGGAGTTCGTCGGGGATGAGCCCCTCCTCGTCCATCGGCACGGTCACGATCTCCGCCCCGAGCCGCGTGAGGATCTTCAGCGGCCGGTCGTACGTCGGCGCCTCGACGAGAACGCGGGTGCCCGGCCGGACGAGCTGCTCGGCGAGGAAGACGAAGCCCTGGAGGGAGCCGCTCGTGATCACGACGCGCGACGGCTCGACGCCGTGCCGTTCGGCGAGCAGCTCGCGCAGCGGGCCGTAGCCGCCGCCGGGGCCGTAGCTGAGGATCGCCCGGCCGTCGCGCTCGAGCGCTGCGCGCGCGCAATCCGCGAGCTCGTCGACGGCGAGACACTCTGGGGCGGGGACACCGCGGGCGAACGAGATCACGGTCGGAGCGTATCGCCGCTTCCGGCCGGCCGAGCGCTACTTCATCCGCTCGGCCACCATTTGCGCGACCTCGGTCGGCGTCGTGCCGACCGCGATCCCGCGGGCCTCGAGCGCCTCCTTCTTGCCCTGCGCCGTCCCCGAGGAGCCGGAGATGATCGCCCCTGCGTGGCCCATCGTCTTACCGGGCGGCGCGGAGAAGCCGGCGATATAGGCGAGCACCGGCTTCGTCACGTGCTCGGCGACGAACGCCGCTGCCTTCTCCTCCTCGTCGCCGCCGATCTCGCCGACGAGCACGATCAGCTCGGTCTGCTCGTCGGCCTCGAACTTCGCGATCACGTCGACGAAGGACGAGCCGACGACCGGGTCGCCGCCGATGCCGACGATCGTCGAGTTGCCGAGCCCGAGCTGCGTGAGCTCGTGCCCGATCTGGTACGTGAGCGTCCCGGAGCGCGAGACGAGCCCGACGCTCCCCTCGCTGAAGATCTCGGCCGGGATGATGCCCGCGTTCGCCTTGCCCGGCGAAAGGACACCGGGGCAGTTCGGCCCGATCATCGTCGTGCCCTGGCCGCGGAAGTAGGTGTACGCGCGCAGCATGTCGTGGGCCGGGATGTGCTCGGTGATGCAGATCACGGTGTGGATGCCCGCGTCCACGGCCTCGTAGATCGCGTCGACCGCGAAGCGGGCCGGGACGAAGATGAGCGACGTGTTCGCGCCGACCTCGACGACCGACTCCGCGACGGTGTCGAAGACGGGTACTCCCTCGACGTCCTGGCCGCCCTTCCCGGGCGTGACGCCGGCGACGAGGTTCGTGCCGTACGCCCGGTTGCGGAGACCGTGGAAGCGGCCCTCCGAGCCGGTCAGGCCGGCGACGACGAGGCGCGTGTCGTTGTCGACGATGATCGCCATCAGGCGGCCTTCGTCCCCTTGAGCACGACCGTCGGGAGCTCGAGCCGGCCGTCGCGGATGCGGCTGTCGAGCAGCTCGCGCACGCGCGGGCGGACCTCTTGCGGCGTCTCGGTGCGGTCGAGCCAGTCCTCGAAGTCGGTCTCGCGCACCATGAACGCCTCGTCGGCGACCTCCAGCCCCGCCAGCTCGAAGAAGCTGTGCCATTCCGGAACGCCGTAGTTGCGGACGTGACTCGGGTCGCGCAGGCGGTCGGCCTCCTCGGCGGACTCGCTCGTGAACGTGTTGTCGCAGATCACGAGGCGGTCTCGCGCCACGCGCGCCATCTCCTTCAGCGCGGCGAGCGCGTCCGGGAAGTGGTGCGCCGCGATGCGGCAGGCAACGGCATCGAAGCTCGAGTCGGCGAACGGGAGATGGTCGGCCGGCGCGATCACGTCGGGCTCCATGCCGGGCGCCGCGTCGACGGTGACGACCTTCGCTCCCGCCTCTCGCAGGCGCCGCGCGACGTGGCCGCCGCCGGTGGCGACGTCCAGGACGTTCACGCCGGGGGCCGGCTCGCACCACTCGACCACGAGGTCGAGATCGTCGCCGGACGCATGCGTGGGACTCTCGCGGTAGGCCTGCGCCCGCTCGTTCCAGAGGTCGGTCACGCCGCCAGCTCCACCGCGCGCCGCGCGCCGTCCAGCATCGTCGCCTCGGGATGGATGTTCTCGCGACCGGCGTCGGCGAGGATCTGCCGGCCCGCCTCCGCGTTCGTCCCGTCGAGGCGGACGACGATCGGATAGCGGGACATGTCGAGACGATCGAGCGCGGCGAGGATCCCGCGCGCTACCTCGTCGCAACGCGTGATCCCGCCGAAGATGTTGAAGAAGATCGAGCGGACCTGCTCGTCGCGCGTGATCACCTCCAGCGCGTCCACGACGCCCTCGGCACTGCCGCCGCCGCCGAGATCGCAGAAGTTCGCCGGCCGGCCGCCCGCCTGTGCGACCACGTCCACCGTGGACATGCCGAGGCCGGCGCCGTTCGCCAGCACACCGACGTCCCCGTCGAGCTTCACGTACGTGACGCCCTTTTCGCGCGCAAACGTCTCGATCGGGTCGGCGGCGGTCGGGTCGCGCCACTCGGCGACGTCCGGATGGCGGAAGAGGCCGCTGTCGTCGACCGTGAACTTCGAGTCGAGCGCCTTCACCTCGCCCTCCGGCGTGACGATCAGCGGGTTGATCTCGCAGAGCATCGCGTCGAACTCGACGAACGCGCGATAGAGCTTCTCGACGATCGCCGCGATCTGCTTCTGCTCGGACGGATCCTCGACACCGCCCGCGTAGACGAGCCGGCGGGCAACCCAGGGCTGGAAGCCCTCGAGCGGATCGACGTGGAGCCGGACGAGTGCGTCCGGGTTCTCCTCGGCGACCTGCTCGATCTCGACGCCGCCCTGCGTCGTGAACATGAAGAGCGGCTTCTTCGCGCCGCGGTCGAACGTGATGGAGAGGTAGTACTCGCGCTCGATGTCCGACGCCTGCTCGATCCAGAGCGTGCGGACGACGTGGCCATTGATGTCGAGGCCGAGGATGTCGCCGGCCTTCGCCTCGGCATCTGCGGGATCGTCGGCGAGCTTGACGCCGCCGGCCTTGCCGCGTCCCCCGGTCAGCACCTGCGCCTTGACGACGACCGGGCCGCCCAGCTCCTCGGCCGCCTGGCGGGCCTCTTCGGGCGTGGTGGCGAGGCGACCGTGGGAGACCGGGATTCCGACCCGGCGGAAGAGATCCTTGCCCTGGTACTCGTAAAGGTCCACCGGCGCCGGACACTAACGACGCGACGCCGGTGGACCGCGCAGTTCTGCGCTGCCGCCTTCCTCTAGGGGCAGCCGTAGATGCCGCAGTCAGTAGTGCCGGTGGTCGGGGTGGTCGACGTCGTGCCGCCGCCCCCCGGAGGCGCCTTCTTGTTCGCGGCTCCCGACGCAGAGACCGCGAACCACTTGCCGCCGAAGAAGTTCTGGCGCTGACCCGCGATCTGGCCCGACGCGTGATCGAGCTTGAACAGATACAGCGGGTGGCCCTTGTACGTGACCTGTGAGTTGCCGTTCTTGCGCTTCGTGGTGCCGAGAAGATTGCTCTTGACGCCCGCGCCCGCGTGCAGCGCCCCCTTCTTCATGAGCGGCGGCCAATAGACGGCGCACTGGCCGTAACACGCGCTCTTCCCGTTCTTGTCCTTCATGAAGAGGTAGAGCGTCCGGCCCGAGCTCGTGGCGAGGACGTTGCCGATCTTCGTCTTGTGAAGCGTGACCTTTCCGGCGGTCGCGTTGCTCGCGGCCGAGCTTTGGTGTGTGACGGCAGCGGCCGCAGCGACGCCGGCGGCGGCGAGGGCGACTGCGATCGCGGCGCCCAGGACGGTTCTCTTCTGCATCTCTCTCCTCCTACTGGGTTCACCGTTTTCTACGCGCACCGACGAGGCGCGGATTGCTAGTCGGCCTCGATCGTGCAGATGACCTGGCCGGTCGTGACGGACTGCCCGGCCTCGACGGAGAGGTTCCGCACGGTGCCGCCGCGATGCGCGCGCACCTCGTTCTCCATCTTCATCGCCTCGACGATGCAGATCACCCGTCCGGCCTCGACGTCGTCTCCGTCCGCCACTGGCACCGTGAGGACCGTGCCCTGCATCGGCGACACGACGGCGTCGCTGCCTCCTGCACCGCCGGCGCCCTGGGCCACCCGGTCCCGTCGCCGCCGCGCCAGCGCGCGCCACTCCGGCTCGGGCTCCGAGAGCCGCACCTCGAAACGCCGCCCGTCCACCTCGACGGTGCGAACGCGCTCGACCATCCGCCCGTCGAGGACCGTCTTCCCTGGTAACAGACTCGGCTCTTCGTCCAGCTCCGCCACGCGAACCGCGAGGTCCTCGGACTCGACGACGCCGTGGCACGTCTCGCCGGCGACGAAGCAGGGATGCGCGAGGAGCGCCTTGTGGAAGTCGATCAGCGTCGTCGGCCCCTCGATCCAGAACTCGCCGAGCGCGCGCAGCATCCGCCGCCGCGCGTGCTCGCGGTCCTCACCGTGCACGATCAGCTTCGCCACCATCGGGTCGTAGGAACCGGAGACCTCGTAGCCGGCAGCGACGCCGGAGTCGACGCGCACGCCGGGCCCTCCCGGCTCGCGGTAGCCGGTGACGGCGGCAGGCGCCGGCAGGAAGCCGCGCGCCGCGTCCTCCGCATTGATCCGACATTCGATCGCGTGGCCGCGCAGCTCCACGTCCTCCTGACGTACCGACAGCGGCTCGCCGAGCGCGACGAGGATCTGCTCACGGACGAGATCGAGGCCCGTGACCATCTCGGTGACCGTGTGCTCGACCTGGATGCGGGTGTTCATCTCCATGAAGAAGTAGTCGCCGTCCTGCGTGAGCAGGCCCTCGATCGTCCCCGCGGAGCGATAGCCGCAGGCACGGGCGGCCTCGACGCCGATCGCGCCGATCCGTTGCCGTAGCTCCTCGTCGACCGCCGGCGACGGCGTCTCCTCGATCAGCTTCTGGTGACGCCGCTGGATCGTGCAGTCGCGCTCGCCGAGATGGATGACGTTGCCGTGCGCGTCGGCGAGCACCTGCACCTCGACGTGCCGCGGGTCGACGATCAGCTTCTCGACGTAGACGTCCGGATTCGCGAAGTACGACTGCCCCTGGCGTCGGGCCCGCTCGAATGCCTGCTCCGCCTGCGCCGGGTCGTGGACTTCCTCCATGCCCTTGCCGCCGCCCCCCGCCGCGGCCTTGATCAGGAGCGGATAGCCGAGCTCGTCGCCGAGCGAGAGCAGCTCGTCGACCGAACCGACCGGATCGGTCGTGCCGGGGATGATCGGGACTCCGGCCGCCTGCATCGCGCTGCGAGCGGCCGTCTTCGATCCCATCAGCTCGATCGCGGCGGGCGGCGGGCCGATCCAGACGAGCCCCGCATCCTCCACACCTCGAGCGAACGACGCATTCTCGGCGAGGAAGCCGTAGCCAGGGTGGACGGCCTGCGCACCGGCGCGCTGCGCAGCGTCGAGAATGCGGTCGACCGCGAGGTAGCTCTCGGCCGCCGGCGTCGGCCCGAGCAGGAACGCCTCGTCCGCGTACGCGACGTGCAGCGCGGCCCGGTCACCCTCCGAATAGACACCGATCGCGCCGATGCCGAGCTCGCGCAGCGTCCGGAAAACGCGGATCGCGATCTCTCCTCTGTTGGCGACGAGAACCTTGTCGAACATGAGCGGGCCGTATTCTCCACGCCGTGGACCTCACGGCCGCCGATCAGCTGACCATTGCGCGCGCTGCGTCGGTGCCGATCGTCGTCGTCCTCTACGCCTGGACCTTCCCCAACCACGACTACTGGGCCACGGCGGTCTTCTGTATCGCGATGACCACGGACTGGTTGGACGGGAGGCTCGCACGCCGCCAGGGCCGCGCCACCTCCGTCGGAACGCTCCTCGACCCGATCGCCGACAAGATCCTCGTGCTGGCCGCACTCGTGATGCTCGTCGAGCAGGGAGTCGCGCCGGGTTGGATGGTCGCGGCGATCGTGGTGCGCGAGGTGCTGGTCACGGGTCTGCGCCAGGCGGCGATCGAACGCGGCGTCGTTCTTGCCGCGCGAGACCTCGGGAAGCTGAAGACGTGGGCTCAGGCCGTCGCCGCCGTCGTGGCTGGCTTTGCCGCCGCGGGCGCCTGGACCGACCGCGTCGCCTGGTGGGCGCTACTCGTCGCGGTGATCCTCACCTGGCTGTCCGGCCTCGACTACGCCCGCAGCGCTCCACGGCTCTTCGGCCGCGCTCAGCCCGAGTAGCGCCGCAGCTCAGGCTGCGATGTTCTGCGTCTCACACCACTCGTCGAACCGGGCCCATGCGCGGAGGTACTCGCGAAGGGCGTAGAAGCCCTCCTCGACCTCAGCCCGAACGGCCCAGTGACAGTGGCCGCAGTAGCCCTGATCGTCGACGGCGGGAGCCTCGTTACAGCGGATGCACTCCTCCCACATGTGGGAAGAACGGCGCTCGGCTCGGCGCGGTTACGGCTCGGGATCGTCGTCGCGCGCCGGTAGAAACGCGGCGGCAAAACGAGAGACGCGGGACTGCTCGGCCTCCTCGGCGGCGAGCGCCGCGAGAATCGCCTTGCGCTCGGCCTCGTCGGGCTCGGGCGTGATCTGAACGGGTGCCACGTGAACGAGGTTAAAGGCCCGAGGTGCGCCGGTCGATGACCGGAACGTGGGTCAGCGCATTGCCACCCTCGCGGCCGCTTGCGCGGTCGCTGCCGTCCTTGCCGCCGCAGCGGCCGGGTCGAGCTCCCCGAACTGGGCGGCTCCGCAGATCGCGACCGTCGTGGCGCACAAGCTGATGGACGCCAAGAGCGTGAAGAAGTTCCGGCCCAATGCAGCGCTGACGCAGAAGACGCTGACCGGTCTCACGGCAGGTCTGAAGCAACAGCTCGGGACGTCGTCTTCCCCGCCTGCCGGCTCGGGCTCCGGAGGTCCGACCGACACGACCACGACCGGTACGACCAACACCACGACGACCAGTGGGACGACCACCGCCCCGACGGACTCGTCGAGCGCTCCCGAGACGATGGCCCAGCTCGACAGGAGCCTCGTCCAGGCCGTCGGCCTCAAGAAGGCGGCGAGCGAATTCGTGCAGGGTGCACGCGCCGACGGCCTCACCGTCCCCGGCCGCTTCGGCAACGAGGTCGTTGCCCGCCTGCTCGGGCTCCGCCTCAACCATCCCGCGGCAGAGGACTTCCTCGAGCTGCGGCCGCAGGATCCGGCGACCCGCGCCGAAGCCGCATACTCGGCGGCCCAGATCCTCAGCTTCGGCTTCCTCGCAGACAGCTGGCAGGTCGCCCAGGTGAAGAGCCTCGCGGCGTCCTTCGCACTCCCCGAGGTCAACGACTGGCAGCGGCAGATCCTCGACATCGCCTTCTCGAAGATCGGGATGCCCTACATCTGGGGCGGGACGAGCGACGGCAAGGAGACCGAGTTCGGCGTTTCGTCACGCGGCGGGTACGACTGCTCGGGCTTCGTCTGGCGCGTGTACAAGCTTCAGAGCTACGCGGACGAAGGAACGCTCGCGTCGACGCTCCAAGGGCGCACGACCTACCAGATGAGCATCGAGGTGCCTCGGTCGCAGCGGATCGGCTTCAAGAAGCTGCAGCCCGCGGACGTGCTCTTCTTCGGCTCGCGCGGCCCGAAGTCGAAGGGATCGCAGATCTACCACACGGCGATCTACGTCGGAAACGGCTGGTTCATCCAGTCCTCGGACCGAGGTGTCGCGCTCGCCCAGCTCACCGGCTGGTACGAGCAGAAGTTCGCCTGGGGCCGGCGGCCGCTGCGCGAGGCCGGGCTCGAACCCTAGATCGCGCGCCGAGTCGCACGTAGTTCCCCCCTTCGAGTGACTGCGCTACCCCCTTCGGGTGATTCCCGCTCGGAACGGCTACGCCCACAATTCCCCCGTCTGGCGTCCTTAACGACGTTCTCCCCTGGAGGCACAATGCTCGAGTGGAAGTTTCGCCTCGTGATTCTCCTGGCCCTCGCCGGCGTCATCGCCGCCGGTCTCGGGAATCTCGCCGGCTCGCTGCACGTCAACTTCGGCTGGTAAGCGCCCACGAACCTCGTAGGGGAGGTAACGGTGGGGGCTGACAAGCAACCGGCTCTCGCCGGCACGAAGTTTCCGGCTCCGGCCGCGGTCCCGGCCCGGGTCCTCGCGATCGCCGTGCCCGTGATCGTCGCGGGCACTGCGGCGCTCGTGTACGCGATCTATCGCTACGTGGGATCGTCGCCTTCGGCGGCGGATCTCGCGGAGCTCGCGGGCCTCTTCGTGAGCATGGCCGTCGCCGAGCGCTTCCCCGTGCCCGTGGAGGGAGTCAGCGCCGGCGGCGTCACGCTCGGCTTCGTCTTCTCGGTCTCGGCGATCATCCTGCTCGGCTGGCCGGCGGGCGTGATCGTCGCCGCCGGAGGGCCGATGGTCACGCATCTCCTGCAGCGGCGCCCTCCGTTGCGCGTGGCCTACAACGGGGCGATGTTCGCGCTCTCGGCACTCGTGGCCGGGCTCGCGGTGGAGCACATCCACGGGGACTCGGTCCCGATCCTCGTCGCACAGGTCGTGGTCTGCGGGTTCCTCTACTACTGGGTCGTCAACCTCATCCTGATCAGCGCCATCCTCGCTGCGAGCTCCGGCCGCTCGTTCTTCACGATCGCGAAGGAGAACATCACGCAGACGACGGCGCCGTTCGCGTTCATGGCCTCGGCGGCGCTGACACTGATCGTCCTCTGGCAGCGCCAGCCCATCCTGTCGGTGGCCCTCGTCGGGCCGCTGCTGGCGATCGCCCTCTATCAGCGCTCGACCCACAAGGCCATGCAGGCGATGCGGCTCGCGCTGACCGACCCGCTCACGGGTCTCGGCAATCACCGCAGCTTCCACGAGCGTCTTCAGCGCGAGCTCGTCGTCGCGGAGCACGAGGGCTCGTCGCTCGCGCTGTGCCTCGTGGACTTCGACGACCTGAAGAGTGTCAACGACCAATTCGGACACCCCGTCGGCGATCTCGTGCTCGGCCAGGTCGCGTCCCGCCTGCGACAGGGCGGCGAGTCCTTCCGGCTCGGCGGAGACGAGTTCGCGGTGCTCCTGCCGCGACAGGACGAGCGGCAGGCGACGGCCATTGCCCGCTCGATCGTCGAGCGCGTCGCGTCGCTCGACATCGAGGGCGTAGGCCCCGTGACCGTCAGCGCCGGCGTCGCGACGTACCCGATGCACGGCACCGGCCGCGACGAGCTGATCCGGCTCGCGGACAGCGCGCTGTACTGGGCGAAGAAGGACGGCAAGAACCGCGTCCGCGCCTATGCGGCCGAGTCGATCCTGAGAGCGAACCTCGAACAGATCGCGGACACACCCGACCGGGCGGCGCAGTACCGGGCGGCGGAGAGTCTGGCCAAGGCGGTCGACGAGCGCGACGCCTACACCGGGAGCCATTCGCAGCGCGTGGGCGACTACTCGGCGCGAATCGCACGCCGCCTCGGCGCCGACGACGCGGCGGTCGAGCTGACCCGGCTCGCCGGCAATCTCCACGACCTCGGCAAGCTCGCCATCCCGGAAGAGGTCCTCCGCAAGCCGAATGAGCTGGGCGAGGCGGAGCGGCTCATCCTCGAGCGGCACCCGCAGATCGGCTACCGGATGCTCGAGAGCCTCGGCGTGCAGCCCGTCGCGGAGTGGGTCCTCCATCACCACGAGCGGTGGGACGGCGCCGGCTACCCGAACCGACTCGCCGGCGACCAGATCCCGCTCGGAGCGAGGATCATCTTCGTCGCCGACGCCTATGACGCGATGACCTCCGATCGCGCCTACTCGCAGGCGATGTCACAGGGAGAGGCACTCGCCGAGCTCGAACGGTGCGCAGGGACCCAGTTCGATCCTGCGGTCGTCAGAGCGCTCGCCGAGGAACTGGTGCCGACCGGCGGCGAAGCCGTCGCGGTCTGACGTTCCGCCCGCTCTGCTTCGAGCTAGGAGAGGTCGTCGATGAGCTGGATCAACTCGTCGCGCCTGTAGCCCTGCTGACGTGCGAAGCGGACGAGCTCGCGGGCCCGCGCGATCACGGCGCCTTTCTCCGGCGTGCCCGCGACCGTGACGCCGCGGCCGCGCCGGAACTCGAGCATTCCCTCGTCGCGCAGGAGGCGGAGCGAGCGCAGCACCGTGTTCGTGTTCACGCCGAGGACGGCGGCGAGGTCGCGGGCGGGCGGGAGACGCTCACCCGGCTTGGCCTCGCCGTCGGCGATCGCGCGCCGGATCTCGGCAGCCACCTGCTCGAAGAGCTCGGTCGGTTCCCGCCTATCGATCTTGACATCGAGCATCGTGCTGTTCACACTAGCACTAGATGATCGCGCCACCAAGGCCTCCTTCCCACGACGACCCCGAGGCTCTGATCAAAGAGGCTCGCGAGCGCCAACTGCGGAGAAGGCTACTGGGCGCGGCCGGGGTCGCGATTGCCGCGGCGATCGGGCTCTCGGCCTACGCGCTGACCAACGGCAACGGCAAACAGGCGTCGGCCCTAGGCCGTACTCCAATCGGCGCGGCGCCGCTTTGTCGCTCGTCCCAGCTCTCGGCCGTCGGTGGAGTGAACGGAGCGTCCGGGATGATGCTCGGACCGATAACGCTCACGAACACGGGCGAGAGTCCCTGCTCGCTGCCCACCGGGCAGCCGCAGGTACGCATCGCCTGGCAGGGCAGGGTCCTCCGCGTCCGGGAGACCGGCGGTCAGGATCTCTCGGGCGGCACCCAGGCACGCGTACTCGCACCGCACTCGACCGCGATGGTCTACACGGCGTGGGCCAACTGGTGCGGGAAGCCGAGCGAAGGGACGATCATCCAGCCGACATTCGAGCTGCGCTGGGTCGACGGGCTCGGCGTCGACGCACCCAATAACCGCTTGACCCCGCCGCGCTGCGGTTCACGGGCCGCCGGTTCCACGATCGCCGTCAGCGGGCCGGTCAGGGACTAGAGCGGGATGTTCCCGTGCTTGCGGCGGGGCCTCGGCTCCGCCTTCGTCAGCGCGGTCTCGAGCGCGTCGATCAGGACCGGACGCGTGCGCCGAGG
>Ga0207693_10003533_pt1 | contig 13349 bp, 15 predicted proteins | sample LARL81metaG_FD_184347 | JGI IMG/M metagenome (GOLD analysis project Ga0207693, IMG submission 184347) | Corn, switchgrass and miscanthus rhizosphere microbial communities from Kellogg Biological Station, Michigan, USA - LAR L8-1 metaG... | ecosystem: Host-associated > Plants > Roots >...
ATGTGCCTGCGCGGCATTCGCGTTGGCGAGTGCGATGCTTCGGGCATGCATGCGAGTGCGGATGCGGTCGAGCGGTAGCGGTTGGCATGGCTTCGGGGGCGAGGACCGCTGCGACGACCCGCACGTCGGTGAGTCGGCGGTTTCGCTCGTCGACGCGGACGCGGACGTCCTCGCTGCGGCGTGGCCGTGGCGTGAGTTCCGATGGCGCGCCGGGCAGAAGCATTACTCGGCAGCAATTGGTCGGCGACCGAGGGTCGCCATGTCATCTATGAGTCGCGGCTGGAGCTCGCCAGGCTGTTGTTCGCAGATTTCGATCGGTCGGTGCACCGCACTTGTGCACAGCCGTTCCTGTTGGTGACGCGATCCCACGGGCGCATGATGAAAATAATTCCGTGAAGCCTCTCCGCTCGGGCGGAACTGCGGGTAAGAATGAGCCGATTCGGGCACTACAGCCCATATCCTGGAGGACGGGAGCCTGACCGCGCAGCGGCCTGTACTGAGGCGTTGAGATCGGATTCTGCAGGAGGACAACGTGGTGCGATGTGCGCCGACCAGTCCGTCGAGAGCCTGGGTCAGCTCGGTGGACCTCCCGGGACGGGGCACTACTGCCGTGTGGCAGTGTGCCGGCCCACCTCAGGCGGAGACGCTTGTCCTGCTGCACGGCGTGGCGATGACCGCCGAGTTGTGCTGGTTTCGGGTTCTCGAGCAGCTCGGCCGGCAGTTCCGCATTGTGGCGCCTGACCTGCGCGGCCATGGCGATGGGATCCCGCTTGGTGGCTCCCGGTTCCGGCTGGAGGACAGTGTTGACGACATCGCTGCGCTGGCCGATGTGCTCGACATCAAGCGCTTCGCCGTCGTGGGCTACTCGATAGGGGGGATGGTCGCGCAACTGCTGTGGCGCAGGCATCCTCACTTGGTGTCCGGGCTTTGTCTCTGCGCCACCGCTCGCAACGTCCGGGGCTCATGGCTGGAGAAATTCACATCGCTTTACCTGTCGACGACGACAACGGCACTGTATCTATTGCCGTTTGCGCAGGCGATCACCGCTGAATGGTTGGGCAGCAGCCTGCTGGGGCGCATCCAGGATGGCGAATCGCGGGCGTGGGCCCGAGCACAGCTATCCAGGACGAGCCTGCCTGCCGCCATGTCGGCCGTTGAGTCGGCAGTCGAGTTCACCTCGCATGAGTGGATCGCGGAGGTCGACGTGCCCACCGCTGTCGTTATCACCACGGCCGACGATGTGGTGCCGCCAAGTCGACAGCGCCGGCTCGCCCGCGCCATCCCGCATGCTGCTGTGTTCGAGTTGATCGGCGACCACGCCGTCATTCTCAACGACCCGGCACGTTTCGCTCAGGTGCTGGTCGCTGCGAGCCGATCTGTGACCGGGGCAATCGCCGGCCAAGCGGTCGGGGGTGAGCCGGCCTGAGCGCTGCCGCGGGAGTGCGCCCGGCCGACCGCGACGTAGCCCGCCCCGAGCGAGAACTCGTCGACCCGAAGATCGGTGACGAACTCTTCCAGCCGAGCCCAGGGCCGGCCGAAGCCATCAAACGATCGAATGTAGGGTTCATGTAGTGCCCGAATCGTCGGGTTCATCATGACCATCCATTCCGGCGCGTACTTGCCGCCACCCGCTGCGACCCACGCCCCCGGACGTAGATGGTCGAACACGTTGGCCAGCGCGGCCGGCGACTGCAGGACATCGTGTACCGCGCAGAACAGGGCCGCGTCCGCCATAACGGGGATAGCCGCGGTTTCGACCGGGGCTTGCACGATGGTGATGTTGTCCCACCCGTGTCGCGCGATTCTGTCAGCGGACAGCGAAGCCATCTTCGGCGCCTGATCGATCCCGATGACCGCACCGGAGTTGCCCACCCGGTCTCGCAGACCTTCGAAGCACAGGCCGGTCCCGCAGCCCACATCGAGCACAACATCGCCGACTCGCAGCGGGAGTGCGTCGATGATCCGCAACCGGTAACTCTGGAAGGCTCCCGTCCTGCGGTCGTAGAACTCGGCGTCGCACCCGTATGAACTCTCCACCGTCGCTAACACCACTCACCTCACTAAGGTCAATCGTCAGAAGTATCCGTTGAGGCCGTGGTGTAGCTGAACCCTGAGCGTCACAGCGAGCCGCTTTGCCTCGGTGAGATGGCCGGCATCAAAGAGATGCGAGACGAACTCCTCGGTCTGCTCTATGAGCAGCTGGGATTTCTGGACCGATCGCACCATCTTACCATGCCCGCATACACCTCCCCGGTTTCCCGGTGAATTATCTTTTCTATCTGGGCTTTTCGGCGCCCTTGCGTTGGAGGGTAGCTGAGCGGGTTGACGCTGCCTGGCTTGCCATGCAGCCTCGAATTCGTCGGGCGAACGCCCCACGAGTCCTTGTGGGATGCGGCGCGGTTTCTGCCATCCCTCGATGTAGCGGAACGGCGCCGCCTGCGCCTCAGCTCTGCCCGCGAAAGTGGTTGCGGGCTAGTAGATCAACTCGATCTTGAGGGTCGACGGTTCGTCGACCATGCTTGCCCGACTAAGCGATCTTCAGGCCCGCAAGACCATCAGCTCGGTAGTGCTCACCCCCTAACGCGCTCACGGTTACCGTGATGGTCTCAGCGGCGATCGTGTCGAATAATTCGCCTGTCCGCCAAGCGAACTCGTCCCGCGTGCGGATGAAGTGGGGCCGAGACGGACGGGTGAGATACACCGAGTCGGCGGCGTTGAGCCGCTGTGGGTCCAGCGGTCGCACCGGTCCGCCGGCCGCACCGAACAGCGCCGGCGTGCCCCGGATTGCCGGGCTGGCCAGGCTGGCCTCAAAGGTTGACTTACCGACACCGTCGTAGACGGCGGCCGCACCGTTGCCGTCGGTGAGCGCGCGGATCTTGTCGCCGAACTGCTGCGGGTCGTCGGGTTAAAGGAGTCAACTGCTGCGCTTCGGAGCCGCCTGCCGCTGGCGGTGCCCGCCCTTTTCGAACTATTCGTGAAGGCGAACGGCCGCAACAGGTGTCGTACCGGATCCTGCCCAATTTCGTCGAATTCCTCATCGGGCGGCTTGATCTCGGGTGTCGCGACCGTCTCCTCCAGATGTGCCACCCGCGCGGTGCTGCCCCGGGTGTCCAGCAGCACCGGCTGGTGCGGATTTGGCCGCTGTAAAGAGCGAAGTTGGTCGAGCGCAGCGTCGACCCGGGGGGATTGTGGGGGACTCATCGTGGACAGAAGAGATCATCCATGAAAGATGGCGTAAACCCATTGCGGCCCAGCCATATTGAGTGCACTGGCCCCTGCGATAGGGGAGAACGTCACTATGAGGACGAATTTGCCCTCGCAGGGCGATCCGCAATTGCTGTCGCGGTGGCCGGACTCCAGAGGGGCAGTCGGCACCGGACCGGTGTAGGGCTTCTCGCTGGCAGTACGGCGCGGGTCAGGCGTACGAGCACATCGGCGTTGACTGCGACCATGTTTCCCGCGATCGAGGTCGGCTTCCGACAGCGGGCCGCGCGTACCGTCACAATGACGAAAACGGCTCCGCTACTGCAGACGTGAGCGCGCCGGCATGAACAGCTGGTGTAGCCGCCGCACGTGCAGGTTTGGCGAGTCCTGAAGAAAGGACACGAATCTGAGACAGAAGCCAGATGACATCGCGTGAGACAACGGGCATCGCAGCAGGTCAGACGCTCGCGATATGACACGCGATTTGAGAAGCTACGTGTGCCACGAGCACGGAGAGGGGTTCTATGTAGGTAGAGCTTCTTGACATGGTGCGGTGCAGGAGATGAAGGTTTGGCCCTTCGGAGTCGCCCTGCGGTGGGAGGCTCGCCATCCACAACACGAATGGCGTTGTCGGGGCGCGCCTTCCCACGTTCCGTACAGAAGCAGCAGACCGGACTCACGTCGCCTACATGCCGGACACCGTCTGGCCAGTCAGCGGTTCTCCCGCCAGGCTCATCCCGGGCTAGCTACCCCACCCGGTTTTGATGTCACCTACTGAGTTACGACACGTCAACAGCGATCCCCCGAACACGGGGACTGCGCACCGTCTTTCCGATCCCCACCTGACGCATCACGTGCGCCTTTTCCACATCGCTCACCACGACGGTCTTCAGCCAACGCAGCATGTGGCTAGAAGGCAGCGGTGATGCCCAGTTCGGCGCCGAGTTTTTCCAGATCGGTGCGGGTCTGGTCGGGCAGGATCACTCCGCCGGCGGTGAGGTTGTTCTGCTCGTTGCGGTCTTCGAGTTCGCCGGGGTAGAAGATTTCGTCATACCCGGGGGCTAGTGGGGTGGTTTTCACTTCGTCGATGAGCTGGCCGACGGAGGCGAGGTAGTCCTGGGTGTCGCCCATGGCGGCCACGTCGATGGCGATGAAGAGATGTCCTGCGCCGCTGACGCGTTCGGCTTCGTAGGGTCCGCCCACGCGGGTCGCGGTGTTGGAGCCGGTCAGCGCACCCGACAGCACGTCCATCATGAAGGTGATGGCGTAGCCTTTGTGGCCGGCCATCGGGAGGATGACGCCGTTGATGGCATCGCTGGGGTCGGTGGTGATGTTGCCTTCGCCGTCCATGGCCCAGCTGTCGGGGATCTTCTCGCTGCGGTTGCGGGCCAGGTAGATCTTTCCGCGTGCCACTGCGGTGTTGGCGATGTCGACGGCCACGACACCGCCTGCGGTGGGGGAGGGTGCGGCGATGGACCAGGGGTTGGTGCCCAGGACTTTGGTGCGGCCACCCCACGGCGCCATGGCTGGGCTGGCGTTGGTGGTCAGGATGGCGACACAGCCGTCCTGAGCGGCGCGGCGGGTGAAGTACATGGCGGTCCCGAAGTGGTTCGAGTTGCGCACCCCGACCACGCCCACTCCGTGTTCGCGGGCGCGGGCGACGGCTTCGCTGCGCGCGGTCTCGGTCAGTACCTGTCCGACGCCGGCGCGGCCGTCCAGCAGGAGCAGCGCTCCGCCGTCGACGAGGGTTTCTGGTGCGGTCTGGGCGGTCATCGCCCCGCTGGACAGGCGGGCGGCATACCAGGGCAGGCGCAGCACGCCGTGGGACTGGTGGCCCCAGAGGTCGGCCTGGACCAAGCTGTCGAGGACCAGGGCGGCGTCTGCGGCGGGCATGCCCAGCTGCTGCAGGATCGCCACGCCGTAGTCGACGAGGGCTTCGGTCTGTACTCGCTGGGGTTGATTCATGTCGCGCCTATCCGGGGGTTTCGGAAACATACCTTATGGAATACACTATGGCATACCATGATGAATGCGCCAAGCTTCTTAGGAGAATCCACGATGTACACCTTGTTCGTGTCCCTGCAGGTCCACCCAGACAAACGTGACCGGTTCCTGACCGCGATCGCCGACAACGCGGCGGCCTCTGTGCGCGACGAGCTCGGGTGTCTGCGGTTCGACGTCATGCAGGACGCCAGCCAGCCCGACCGGTTCTACTTCTACGAGATCTACACCGAACCGGCGGCGTTTGATGCCCATAAGGCTGCCCCGCACTTCGCCGTGTGGCGCCAGGCCGCCGACGAGTGCGTCGTACCGGGCAGTCAAGTCAACACCTTCTCCGACATGTTCGTCACTCACGCCTCCGCAGTCTCAGCATGACCACCCGCACTTCCCCTCAATCAAAGGACCTTTGATGTCGACGATCGTGACCGTCAATCCCGCCACCGGTGAGCAGCTCGCGAGCTACCCGGCGATGACCTCTAAGCAGATCGACGCCGCTCTCGACGTTGCGGCGGCCGCGCAGACTGTCTGGGCGGCTGAAGACTTCAAGGTCCGCGGCGAGGTGCTGCGGGCCGCGGCCACCGTGCTGCGTGAGCGCGACGCCAAGCTGGCGCTGCTGGTGACCCGAGAGATGGGTAAGCCGCTGGCCGAAGCCTTGGCCGAGGTGCACAAATGCGCGACCGGGCTGGAGTTCTACGCCGACCATGCACCCGATTTTCTGGGCGAGGAGATCTATCAGACCTCAGCAGATCGCTCCTGGGTGTCCTACGAGCCGGTCGGGGTGGTGCTGGCGGTGATGCCGTGGAACTTCCCGCTCTGGCAGGTGTTTCGGTTCGCCGCGCCGGCGTTGATGGCCGGCAACGCCGCCCTGCTCAAGCATTCCCCGAACACCACCGGCGCTGCGCTGATGTGCCAGGACATCCTTTCTGCCGCAGGGCTGCCGGACGGCTTGTTCACCGCGCTGGTGGTCGCCGAACCCGACGTGCCTACGACCACGGAACGTCTGATCGCCGATCCGCGAGTGGGTGCGGTGACCATCACCGGCAGTGAGCGTGCCGGCAGCGCCGTCGGGTCCATCGCCGGCCGGGAGATCAAGAAGTCGGTGCTGGAACTCGGCGGGTCGGACCCGTTCATCGTGTTGGCTGACGCCGACCTGCCCCGGGTCGCCAATCTGGCCGTCAAAGGCCGGTTCCTCAACGCCGGTCAGAGTTGCATCTCCCCCAAGCGCTTCATCGTCGAAGCCTCGGTCGCCGAGGAGTTCACGCGCCTGGTCGTCGAGCACACCGTCGCTTTGACCGTCGGTGACCCCGAAGCGCCCGACACCAACGTCGGCCCAATGGCGCGCCGCGACCTGCGCGACGGGGTAGCCGATCAGGTCCGCGCCGCGGTCGAGGGCGGTGCCACCTTGCTGTGCGGCGGAAGCCCCCGTGACGATCTGGGCGGCTTCTTCTACCAGCCCACCGTTCTCGGCGACGTGCACAAGGGCATGTCGGTCTATGCCGAGGAGGTGTTCGGCCCGGTGGCCACCATCATCACCGTCGCCGACGCCGACGAGGCGGTCACGGTGGCCAACGACACCCCCTTCGGGCTCGGCGCCAGTGTGTGGAGCCGCGACGTCGACGCCGCCCTCGCGGTCGGTAAGCGCGTCACCTCCGGTGCCTGCTTCATCAACTCCATCGTGGCCTCCGACGCCCGGATGCCCTTCGGCGGCACCAAACGCAGCGGCTACGGCCGCGAACTCGCCGGCCCCGGCATCCGCGAATTCGTCAACATCCGCACCTGGTGGGCGATGAACGAACCCCAAGCCGACGCACCGGCATCCGAATAACCCACCACCCACATCGAACCCTTCATCGAAACCTCAAGGAGATAAACATGACTGACACCGCTTTCACCGAGAAGTCCGCCCAGCTACGCGACGGACGCACCGCGGCGATCCTGCGCCCCGCGGAGATCACCCCCCGCGCCCGCGTCGGCGGCGCCCGCACCATCCCGATGGTCTCCCGCCAGGTCGGCGCCAAAGTCTTCCTCAACGGCATCACCGCGTTCCCGCCTGGGGCCGCCATCCCCGAGCACTTCCACAACTGCGATGAATCCGTTCTGATCATCCGGGGATCGGCCGTGGCCCACATTGACGGTCAGACCTACCCGGTGGGGGTCGGTGACACCTCGTTCATCCCCGCCGGTATCCCGCACTTCTTCAAGAACGCCTCTGACACCGAAGAACTCCACATTTTCTGGACCTACGCCTCCATCGACGCTGACCGCACCATCGTGGCCACCGGTGTCACCACCCGCATCGACGAGGAACACGGCACCAACGTCAGCTAGCCCCAAAAACTTTGGGTACACGATGCTTTCGTGTGGCCGCACTCGACATTGATGGTGGGCATCGCCGCGGCGGGCCGCGCGGTCGTGGCCGCTGATCCTCGCGACCGCCACCCGCGTGGGCCCCGGCAGCACGGCGGCGGACGCGGTCGTGGTCGATCTCGAACACGGGGTTCCCGATCACGACAAACACCGTGCCCGCGAGGTGGCGGCTGCATATCTGCAGCGGGCGGATCATCCGGTGTGGGTGCGGATCAACGACATCCACATAGCGCACGGTCGGCCGACCTCGACATGATCAGCAACGCCCCGGCCGGGGTGTCGCCGGTGTCGTGTTGCCGACAACGGAATCGGCCGGCGCTGTCACAGCCACGCTTGAGCGGCGCCGCCAGCCGGTGGACCTGGTCGCCCTGGTCGAGACTGCGGCCGGGCTAATTGCTAATGGCGGCTGGCGGGATCGCCGGTGCGGGGGTGTTACGGCTGGTGTTCGGTGTCGGCGACTTCTGCCGCGACACCGCAATGGCACCGGACGCGGTCGGGCTGGCCTATCCGCGGGCGCAGTTGGTCATCGCCAGCCGGGCCGCGGGTATCGCCGCACCGATCGACAGTCCCACCCTCGATGACCACGACCTCGAGGACGACACCGCGCGAAGCCCCGCCAGCGGGATGACCGGCATGCGCTGCATCCGCAGTGATCAAGTGGGCCTGGTGAACTCGGGCTTCATCTCGTCAGCAGGCGAGGACCAGTGGGCCCAAGCCGTCATCGCCCGGCTGGGGGAGGACGGAGCAGGGGTGCGGGTCCGCAGTGACCGTCCACTGCTGCACCGCGCGTTGCGGATTCGTCTCCAGGTGCAGCAGTACGCGCGCGGTGCCTGACCCAGCGTCCCATCGCCCACACGATCACCGGGGCACTGATCAGCATCAGCACCAGACGGATGATCTGACTGGCCGCCACGAATGTGGCGTCGGAGTCGGTGGCGCTGGCGACCGCGAGCACGGCGGCGAGCCCACCTGGGGTGGTCGCCAGGTAGCCCTACAAGAGGTTCACCCCGGTCCATAACGACAGCAGCACACCGAGTCCGGCGCACGCCGCGATTACGGCGGCCATCAATACGAACACCCACACGAATACCCGTCCCAAAACGGCGATACTGCTGCGTTGGAAGGACAGCCCGGCCTGTCATCCGATGATCAGAAACGCCGCCGGCATCACCGCCGCCGGCAGGACGATCCCGTCGGCGCAGCCGCACAGTTCAAGGGCTGCGGTGAGCAGCAATGGCCCCAGCGTCGCGGGAATCGGAAGACGGATCAGCGCGGCGATACCGGTACCGGCGACGGTGGCCGCCACAAGAAACGCCGCGCCCACCCACCACGGCGCCACGCCGGAATACGCTGCATTGGAGGCTGTCTGGACGGTGGTGTCCGCGGCGAAGAGATAAGTGACGACCAGCGGCATGGTCAGCACGACCAGCGCCACCCGCAGGTATTGCGCGACGACGACAGTGCGTTCGTTGGCGATCAGCAACGCGGAGAACAACTCTGGGGCGGCGATCCCGAATATGGGAGAACACCCACCAGCCTCCGAAATGTCGCAACCAGCAGCCCACACCAGCGGGCGGTGGCGACACCGAAGTGCCGCCACCGCCCGGATGGAACCGAAGCGTTGACCGGTTTACTGACTGCTACTCCTTGACCGCGACGACGGGGCAGGGCGCGTCGACGAGGATGTCGCGGGCATGGCTGCCGATGAACAACTTGAGTGTGGCGCTGCGGGTAGGCAGACCGATCACCACCAGGTCGGCGTTGACCTCACCGGCCAATGTGATCACCTGGTGGGCCGGGTCGGTGGACTCGGCATAGATCGTGTGCGTGATTCCGCTGTTGCGTATCTGGGTGGTGACTTCGTCGACCAGAGACGGCGAGACGTAGCGGGGCCCGCCGGGGATGTCGGTCGACGGCCCCAGCACCACACGCAGTTTCGTGTCACCGGCTGCGGTTGTGGCGGGCTGACCTTTGAGGGTCCAGTCCAGCGCGGCGCGGCTTTCGGGACGCTCGTTGACGAGGATGACCATCGTATTCATCTGTTTTCTCCTAGAACGGGTAGGCGGCGGTCAGGGTGCCGATGGCGAGCATCACCAATCCGACGACACACGCACGCCAGATCACTTTCCTCATGTGGTCACCGAGTTCGACTTTGGCGAGCCCGACCAGCAGCAGGAACGAGGCGACCAGCGGACTGGACTGATGCAGGGGTTGTCCGATGATCGAGGCGCGCGCCATTTCCTCGGCGCTGACGCCGTAGTGGCCGGCCGCCTCGGACAGGATCGGCAGCACGCCGAAGTAGAAGGCGTCGTTGCTCATGAAGAACGTCAGCGGCAGGCTCAGGGCGCCGGTGATGATCGCCAGATGAGGCCCGAAGCTGGTGGGGATGATGTCGACCAGCCAGGCGGCCATCGCCTCGACCATGCCGGTTCCATTGAGCACCCCGGTCAGGACCGACGCCGCGAACACCAGCGCCACCACCGACACCACGCTTGCGGCGTGCGCTTTGAGCTGATCGGACTGGGCGGCCACTCGGGGGAAGTTCAGCACCAAGGCGATACCGACGCCGATCATCAGGATCACCGGCGGCTCGACGAGGCCCCACACCAGCATGGTCATCACCGCGGCGGTCAGAGCGAAGTTCAGCCCCACCAGCTTCGGGCGTGCCTTGGGCCGGTGTAGGTGATTCTCGGCGTCGGTCGGCAACTCAGCGAAATCCGATACCTCGTCGTCGCCACCCAGCCGCGAGCCTGCGTCGTGCGACGGCGCGACCGGCGGGATGGCGGAACTGGCACCACTCGACGCGCCGACCAGCTGCTCGGACTCCTTCTTCACCGTGACCGACCCTGCAGCGTCATCGTGCATGGCTACCAGGTCATCGAGCGTCAGCAGACCGACCCGCTTGCGTTCGCGACGGCCCAGGAAGTAGGCCAGCACCAGCACAGCGATGATGCCCGAGGCGATGGCAGGGATCATCGGCACGAAGATGTCGATGGGGGAGACGTTGAGCGCCGCCGATGCCCGGGCGGTCGACCCGCCCCAGGGCACCGTGTTCAGCACGCCGTTGGCGGTGGCGGCAACCACGGTCAGCACCACCGGGCTCATCTTCAGCTTCAAGTAAATCGGCAGAAACGCCGAGGTGACGATGATGAACGTCGTCGACCCATCGCCGTCCAGAGACACGATCGAGGTCAGCAGCGCGGTACCCACGACCAGGCGCATCGGATCGTTCTTGACGAACCGCAGGATCAACCGGATCAGCGGATCGAACAGGCCAACGTCGATCATGATCCCGAAGAACGTGATCGCGAAGAACAGTAGGGCCGCCGTCGGCGCGAGTTTGAGAAGCGCCTCCATGATCATGTCGGACAACCCCCAGCCGGCGCCGGCGAATAGCCCAAAGATGGTGGGCACCAAAATAAGTGCCGCTACGGGGGTGATTCTCTTCGTCATGATCAGGTACATGAAGGCCGTGATCATGGAAAAGCCAAGTATGACAAGCATCGCTTCTCCTCAGTTGTGTGGCGTGCGTCATGGTATACCATACGGCATGCATTAACGAATGCCAATAGGCGTGCTAAAGTTGGCGGCATGGCGCGCGACAGCAAAGCCGATCAGATGTACTCGGTGCTGCGCGAGGAGATCCTCACCGGCGGGTTGCGTCCGGGTGACTCGCTCAGCGTGTTGAAGATCGCCGATCGTTTCGGCGCCTCCAGGACTCCGGTGCGCGACGCCTTCATTCGCTTGGAATCCGAGGGACTGGTCTCGCTGATCGACCGCCAGGGCGCGCGCGTGTCACCAATCTCGATCCGCGGCGTGCGTGACCTGTTCGAGATACGAATCATGTTGGAAGGCCAGGCAACTCGTCAGGTAGCCGAGACCGCCGCCCAGGACGCCAAAGTTCGCGGGGCATTCAGCGACTTGGCGGACCAGTTCGAGGCCGTCGGCGCCCAACAGCCGTCACCCGAGCGCCGGGAGCGCTTCTACGAACTCGCCGAAGCCTACGACCAGGCGGTCATCGCCCATACACGCAACGAGCATCTCTCACGGATGGTCGCTGAACTACGTCCCCACAGCGCCCGGCTTCGGATCATTGCCCATTCCCGGCCTGACCGCCTTGAAGTCTCCCTTCAGGAACACCTCGCAATGTGCACGGCCATCATCGACCACGACCCCGACGCGGCCGTTGCGGCAACCACCGCGCACCTCGAAATGACGCAGAAAACCATCCTCGATGCCGTCCTGAACCCCGACGGCTCCGCGGTACCAGTCGATATCGTCTCTGCCTGAACGGCCGTTCTGGGTGCCGCGTCTCGCTACGGCCGCCGCGAAACAATAGACTTGCCCGGTGCTATTCGCGCCGTACATGCCTGTCCTGCAAATGCCTGTTTAAGCGGCACTCTCGTGATCATCGGTTGCCAACTCTCGAATCGCAACGCGGGCGCACCTTAGCGTCAGCCAACCTGTCAGGTCGATAGACCTAGCCACTGACCACCGAGGAGGCACGCCAAGTCACTCACCACGACCGTAGCGAACACAGTGCACCTCGGGGCCCGTCCTTGGTTGCTGCCACACCGAACTCGGTGGACAACTCATCAGCCAGCAGCGCCGCGGCGACCCCGAAACGGCTATGCAGGTGAGCGCCCACTTCTCGAAGCCACCTTCGTGCTCGGCCTCCCCCGACGCCAATGACGTCCGGCCCCGGTGTTCAGCAGTCGGCCAGACGCTCCATGATGTCGGCGGCTTTCAGCAGCGTCCGGCGCTCGGCGAGCGTGAGGTTCTGTTCGATGGCTGCTTCGAGCCAGGCTTCCCGCGCGGGGCCGATGGTCGAGATGACCTTGCGCCCAGCGGATGTGGCCGACACGAGTGTCTTGCGGCCGTCTGTGGGGTCTGACCTGGCGGCGACGAGTCCTGCCTGACGCAAGGCGGCGACCGTCTCGGCCATCGACTGATGACGTACGTGCTCGGAGACGGCGAGAGCGCTGACCGTCGTGGGTCCTTCCTCGGCAATGCGACTCAGTGTGGTCAGCTGCGACCACGTCCAGTGCATGGCGCCGGGCGCGGACTCGGTACGCAGCCGTGCTCGCAGCCGAATCATCGCGCGGGGAAGGTGGCGAGCCACGTCGCGAGGAAGCGGTGCTGTCATGGATGGGCACTCCATCTCGCTCAAGCCCGTCGAAAGTATTGCCAGGCGTTGGGTAGAGCTTACGCAGGCAGCCTGCGCAGAGCGCATGTGTGGGTGCACCCGCATGCAATCGGCGTCATTGCCTGTGCCGTAGGCCCTGGTGGCAACGAAGGTTCCGGCGCGATTGCCCTGTCGCCGGCGAGGTTGCACTACAGCGGTTCAAGTCGCAGAGACGCGACTCCGAAGCCAAGTGCATCCCAGCGCACTGTGCAGGTACTCTGTACAGGTTACCTGTATATAAGTTACACTCGAACGCGGCTAGGAGCTCGACACGGCATGGGCTCCAAACCGTGGACGGCATTGATCTCTGCAACTCAACGCTGACAACGACGTCGCGCCAGCCGAACGCGTTCTTGCGGGACCGTCCTCGCCGGGTGTCCGGCAGGACCCGCCCTCGGTCGGCCAAGAGCGAACGGAGATCGATGACATTCCGAACGAGAACCAAGCCTTCCTGCAACGCGACGACGTTCGGCGTCGACCGGCAGGACGGGGCATTCTCGTGGCGCTTCGTCAGCCCACTGTATGTCGCTGCGACGCTCAATCCGATCAACAGTTCACTGATTGCGACCGCATTGGTGCCCATCGCGCACGC
>Ga0207693_10003534_pt1 | contig 13346 bp, 11 predicted proteins | sample LARL81metaG_FD_184347 | JGI IMG/M metagenome (GOLD analysis project Ga0207693, IMG submission 184347) | Corn, switchgrass and miscanthus rhizosphere microbial communities from Kellogg Biological Station, Michigan, USA - LAR L8-1 metaG... | ecosystem: Host-associated > Plants > Roots >...
CTTCGAGCGGATTGAGATCGGCACGCTGCACGTTTTCGATGATCGCAAGCTGCAGCGCCTCGGCGTCGTTGGCTTCGATGATGACCACCGGCACTTCGTGCAAGCCGGCGCGCTGAGCCGCCCGCCAGCGGCGTTCGCCAGCGATGATCTCATAGACATCGGCGGCGCCCTGCACCGGCCGCGCGACGATCGGCTGAATAATCCCGCGCTCGCGCAGCGAAGCAACCAATTCTTCGAGCTCGGCATTGAGAAAGGCGCGGCGCGGATTGCGCGGATTGGGCCGCAAGGCAGCGGTCGGCAGACGCCTTTGACCGCGCGGCCGATCGACCGATGTTTCAGCGGCCATGTCGCCGATCAAGGCGGCGAGCCCCCGGCCTAATCGCGATCGAGCATGGTCTTCGGCCAGTTTTCCCGGATTAGCGCTCATGGCAACGCCTCATCGTGCGCACAGTATTTTCTCGCGCTGGATGACCTCGGTCGCGAGCCGCAAATAAGCTTCACTGCCGCTGCATTTGAGGTCGTAGACCAGCACAGGCTTGCCGTAGGACGGCGCTTCCGAGACACGCACGTTGCGTGGAACGATGGTGTCGTAGACTTTCGCGCCCATGAATTCGCGGACGTCCGCGACCACCTGGGACGATAAATTGTTGCGCGCGTCGTACATGGTCAGCACGACGCCATGGATCGTCAGCTCCGGATTGAGCTGGGCGCGAACCGACTCGACGGTCTTGAGAAGTTGCGACAATCCTTCGAGCGCGAAGAATTCGCACTGCAAAGGAACGACGATCGCGTTGGCGGCCGCCATGGCATTGACCGTCAGCAGATTGAGCGACGGCGGGCAGTCGACCAGGACGTAAGTGAAACGCGTGCCGTCCTGTGCATTCAAGCTCGCGAGCGCGTTGCGCAAGCGGAACGCACGATCGCGCGCCTGGCCGATCTCGAGCTCAAGGCCGGATAGATCGAGGGTCGACGGAGCGATCTGTAGCCGCGGCACCGCTGTGGGCACGATCGCGTCGCGCAGCGTCGCCTGCGCGGTCAGTACGTCATAGGTCGAATACCGCCGGCTGCGGCGGTCAAGACCAAGTCCGGTCGAAGCGTTGCCCTGCGGATCGAGATCGACGACGAGCACGTCCTCGCCGATCGCCGCGAGCGCAGTACCGAGATTGATCGCAGTCGTGGTCTTGCCGACGCCGCCCTTCTGGTTGGCGACGGCGAGCACCCGCGGCGGCTTGGTCGCGAGCGCCAACCGCGCCTGGTCGGGCGCGGAGAAATCCGCCACTTGCGACGATAGGGCAGCTTCTGTCATTTGGCTTTTCGCAACCGCTACGTGCTCTATACAACTTAAGATAGCAGAAGACTGGGCTATTTCCGCTTGGGCTTAGCCTCGCGAATCACCACTACCCGCGACTTTGGATCAGTCCGACTCGGAACTAAAGAGGCCTGAATGCTCCAACATTTAGTCGCTTGGGTCAATTCGGCTTCCACATCTTGTCCCTTTTGGAACAGGGCCCGGGCGCCTCTTTTCAACAGCGGATATGCGATCGAAAGCAATTCCGGCAATGGCGCAAGCGCGCGCGCAGTTATTGCGTCAAGCTCGCCGCGAAATCCCCCCGCGAAGTCGGCAACGCGCTCGGCGTGAACAATGGCCGGCGCGCCGGTGACGCGAACGGCCTCGCGCAGAAAAGCGGCCTTCTTTTTATTGCTCTCGATCAGATGGACTTCTGCTGGCTCCTGCTCAGCCAACGCACACGCGATCGGCACGCCGGGGAATCCACCACCAGAGCCCAGATCGGCCCATTTACGAGCCCGCGGTGCGATGGTGATGAGCTGCAGTGAATCGGCAATGTGGCGCGTCCATAGCGTCGGCACGGTCGAAGCCGCGATCAAATTCATCCGGCTCTGCCAGTCGAGCAGCAGCGCGACAAAGCTATCGAGACGCGCTGCTGTTTCACGTGAAACAGGAACGAGCGCCAACGCCCGGGCGCGATCGGCGGTGAGGTCAGGCCGCGCCACGTGTTGGTTTGCTCGCCGCGCTGCCGCGCGCGCGGCGCAGATACGCCACCAAGAGCGTCAACGCGGCAGGCGTCACGCCATCGATGCGGCCTGCTTGTCCGATCGTGCGCGGGCGATGCAGCTGCAATTTCTGGCGCGCCTCGTTGGAGAGGCCGGGCAGGGTCGCGTAGTCGAGATCCTCGCCCAGGATGAGGCTCTCGTCGCGGCGGTAGGATTCCACGTCGGCGGCTTGGCGACTGAGGTAGACGTGATACTTCGCGTCAATCTCAAGCTGCGCGGCGATCTTGGCATTGAATTCGCCAAACGCCGGCCAGATCCGCGCCAGATCGGCGATACCGATTTCTGGATAGGACAGGATTTCAAAAGCCGAACGGCGCTGTCCGTCTCTGCGCAAGGCGAGCCCGTGGCGCGCGGCCTGAGTCGGCGTGAGGCTGAGTGAGTGCGCCATGGTCCGCGCCGACTCCAGGGCTGCCATTTTGGCGCGGTAGCCTTCCGCGCGCACACTCCGGACGCAACCAAGTGCGATCCCCCTCCCCGTCAGCCGTTGATCGGCGTTGTCGGCGCGCAAGGTCAGCCGGTATTCGGCGCGCGACGTAAACATTCGATACGGCTCGCTGACACCCCGCGTGACCAGGTCATCGATCATTACGCCGAGATAGCCCTCGGCCCGGTCGAACAGGACCGACGCCGCGCCGGCAGCGGAAGCCGCGGCGTTGAGGCCAGCGACAAGGCCTTGCGCGGCGGCCTCCTCGTAGCCGGTCGTGCCGTTGATTTGGCCTGCGAGAAACAAGCCTGGCAGGCGCTTGGTCTCCAAACTTGGATGCAGCTCGCGGGGGTCGACGTGGTCGTATTCGATGGCATAGCCGGGGCGAACGACACGCGCCCGTTCGAGCCCGGGGATAGTCGAGATCAGCGCCGCCTGCACATCCTCTGGCAGCGAGGTCGAAATGCCATTGGGGTAGACCGTGGTGTCGTCGAGCCCCTCCGGCTCAAGAAAAATCTGATGACCGTCGCGCTCGCCGAAGCGCACGATCTTGTCCTCGATTGAGGGGCAGTAGCGCGGACCGCGGCTCTTGATCTGACCGGAATACATCGGCGAGCGATGCACATTGGCGCGAATGATGGCGTGGGTCGCCACGGTGGTGCGGGTAATGCCGCATTCGACCTGGCGGTTCGCGATCCGCTCGGTGAGCATAGAGAATGGCTCGGGCGGATCGTCGCCCGGCTGCATCTCGACGCAGCCCCAGTCGATGGTCGTGCCGTCGAGCCGGGCCGGCGTGCCGGTCTTCAATCGACCGAGTCGAAAACCTAGACGCTCGAGGGTGGCGGAAAGTCCGAGCGCCGGCCCCTCGCCCATCCGGCCTGCGGGAATCTGCCGCTCGCCAATATGAATGAGGCCGCGCAAAAACGTGCCGGTCGTCAGGACGATGGCGCCGGCTTGAAACTCGCGGCCATCGCCCAGGCGAACGCCCGTTGCCCGTTCGCTACCGAGCAAATCGTCGACTTCGCCCTCGATCACGGTGAGATTTGCCGTGGCTCGGATCGCCTCCTGCATCGCCGCGGCGTAGAGCTTGCGGTCGGCCTGGGCGCGCGGACCGCGCACCGCCGGCCCCTTGCGGCGATTGAGCATACGAAACTGAATTCCGGCGGCGTCAGCGACGCGGCCCATCAGGCCGTCGAGCGCATCGATCTCACGCACCAGATGGCCTTTGCCAAGACCGCCGATCGATGGATTGCACGACATCGCGCCAACGCTCGCGAAGCGCTGCGTGACAAGGGCCACGCGCGCGCCCAGGCGCGCGGCCGCCGCCGCCGCCTCGCATCCGGCGTGGCCGCCGCCAACCACAATCACATCGAAGGGACGATCCATTGCGTCACCAAATCCGGGTGCCGTTCTAGTGAATGCACTAGCACCGGTCAAAACGGTGTTTCACGTGAAACAACACCCGATTAACGATTCATTTACCAATGCAGAAGTCGCGGAAGATCTTGTCGAGCACGTCTTCGACATCGACGCGGCCGGTCAGTCGGCCAAGGGCCCAGGCGGCGTACCGCAGTTCTTCGGCGATTACCTCCTCGCGCGGCGTCCGTGCAGTGCTCTCCGCCACGGCGCGGTCCAAGGCGGCGGCAGTGTCCTCAAGTGCGCCCCGGTGGCGCGCTCGCGTTACGACCGCTGCTTCGCCAACCGGAAAAGATTTTCGAGCGAACTCGGCCAAAGCGCCGAACAATGCGTCGAGCCCCTCGCTGCGCTGCGCTGAAATCGAAAAAGCGAATTCAAATTCATCTCTTTCTGGATGCCCACACGAACGGGCAAGCGATCCGCTGCTTGCGCTCGCTTCGAGCAGATCGATTTTGTTTTCGATGATCCATTGCGGCGCATCGCCTTTCAGTCCCGGTGGCTGCGCACCAGCTCGGCCTTCGACCGATACGTCAGTGACCCACAAAATCAAATCGGCTGCAGCGGCGCGAGCGCGGGCGCGGCGCACGCCCTCCTGCTCCACCGGCTCGGCGCTGTCGCGAATGCCGGCGGTATCCAAGACGGTCACGGGGTAGCCATCGAGATCGAGATGGACCTCGATCACATCGCGGGTGGTGCCGGCGAACGGTGAAACGATCGCTGCCTCGCGCCGCGCCAATCGGTTGAAGAGCGTCGACTTGCCGGCATTCGGCGGCCCGGCAATGGCAACGATGAGCCCGTCGCGCAGCCGCTCGCCGCGGCCGCCGTCGGCCAGCGCGGCGGCAATTTCATCGCGCAGCCCCCCCGCGATTTTCAGCGCTGGGGTTATCAAGTCCTCCGGCACATCGGCTTCGTCGGAAAAATCGATGCGTGCCTCGACCAGTGCCAGCGCGTCGATCAGGCGCTGGCGCCACGCCTCGGCGCGATCGCCGATCAGTCCCTTTAATTGCCGGAAGGCTTGGCGCCGCTGCACCGCCGTCTCGGCGGCAATGAGATCGCCGAGTCCTTCGACAGCGGTGAGGTCGAGCTTGCCGTTTTCGAAAGCGCGCCGCGTGAATTCGCCGGGCTCGGCCATGCGGCAATCTTTGACGGCGCTGAGCGCTTTCAGGACGCCGGCGATGACCGCGTGACCGCCGTGCAGCTGCAATTCGGCGACGTCCTCGCCGGTCTCGCTCGCCGGCGCCGGAAACCAAAGCGCGAGCGCCTCATCGATCACTTCCCCGTTTTTCGACTCGCGCACGCGCACCAGCGTCGCCTGGCGCGGCTGCGGCACGCGGCCGGTTAGCCGTTCGAGCGCAAGCCGCGCCTGCGGACCGGAAATGCGCACCACCGCAATGGCCGCCGGCGGCCGGCCCGAGGACAAAGCGAAAATGGTGGAACGATCGGCCATGATGCAGGGTTGGCCTCTATTGAGGTCAGCGCTTCGCGCGATGCGCGCTACTTGCTACGGTGCGTCCATGTCAACGACGCAGTCAACAAAGACGTCAACGCCATCGCAGGGCGCCTCGCCAAACCTCGCCGGCCCGGGCCGCAACCGTCTGGCCGCAGAGACTAGTCCGTACCTTCTGCAGCACCAGGACAACGCGGTCGATTGGTGGCCCTGGGGGCCCGAAGCATTGGCGCAAGCCAAGCGCAGCAACAAGCCAATTCTTCTCTCGGTCGGTTATGCCGCCTGTCACTGGTGTCATGTGATGGCGCATGAGAGCTTCGAAGATGAGCCGACCGCGAGCGTGATGAACGAACTGTTCGTCAATATCAAAGTCGATCGCGAGGAACGGCCGGACATCGATCAGATCTACATGGCGGCGCTCCATCACCTCGGCGAGCATGGCGGCTGGCCGCTGACAATGTTTTTGACGCCGGACGGCGAGCCGATCTGGGGCGGGACCTATTTCCCGAAGACGTCGCGCTACGGCAAGCCGGCGTTTGTCGACGTCTTACGCGAAATCGCGCGGCTGTTCCGCGAGGAGCCGGCAAAGATCGAGCGCAATCGCGCGGCGCTGATGGAGCGGCTTGCGGCCGCGGCGCGGCCGGCCGGTACGGCAACGATCGGGCGCGCCGAACTCGACAATGCCGCGCTGCAGCTTGGCGGGCTCATCGACCCGGCCAATGGCGGCACGCGCGGCGCGCCGAAATTTCCGCAAGCCGCGCTGTTCGAATGCCTCTGGCGCGCTGGCTTACGCACCGGCGACGCGCGCTATTTCGCGGCCGTTGAAATCACGCTCGACCACATCTGCGAGGGCGGTATCTACGACCATCTCGGCGGCGGCTTCGCCCGCTATTCGGTCGACGAGCGCTGGCTCGTGCCGCACTTCGAAAAAATGCTCTACGACAACGCGCAGCTTCTCGAACTTTTGGCGATCGCTTACCGGCGCACCGGCAAGGATTTGTATCGGCGCCGCGCTTACGAGACCGTCGGCTGGCTCGAGCGGGAAATGACCACGGAGCAGGGCGCGTTTTGCGCGTCGCTCGACGCCGACTCCGAAGGCGAGGAAGGAAAATTCTACGTCTGGTCCTATGACGAAGTGATCCGGCAGCTTGGCATCGAGGACGGCGAATTTTTTGCCCGGCACTATGACGTCACGCCCGCCGGCAATTTCGAAGGTCACAATATCCTCAACCGGCTGACGCCACTGCCGCGCAGCGACGCCGATGAGGCGCGGCTCGCGGCTTTGCGCGAAAAGCTTCTTTCGGTGCGCGCCTTGCGGGTGCGCCCCGGCCTCGACGACAAGGCGCTCGCCGATTGGAACGGGTTGATGATCGCGGCACTCGCCAATGCCGGATCGATGCTGGATGAGCCGCGATGGGTGGACCTGGCCAGCCGAGCGTTTGACTTCGTTGCCCAAACCATGACGCGCAGCGATCGCCTCGGCCATTCCTGGCGGCAAGACAAGCTCACATTTCCGGGACTTGCGTCGGACTACGCCGCCATGATTCGCGCCGCGCTCGCGCTCCATGAAGCCACGGGCATAGCGAGCTTCCTCGATCACGCGCTGCGATGGCAACAGGCTCTGGACCGCGATTATGTCCAGGCCGAATTTGGCACCTATTATCTCACAGCAGCGGACGCGGAGGGGCTCGTCATTCGTCCGGCGGCAACGAGCGATGAGGCGACGCCAAACCACAATGCGGTCGCGGCACAAAATCTCGTCCGCCTGGCGGCGCTCGCCGGCGACGATACCTGGCGCGACAAAGCGGACCGATTGATCGCCGCGGTGGCGCCGCTGATCGCCCAGAATCTTTACATGCACATGGCGATGCTCAATGCCATCGATCTGCGGCTGCGCGGCGCCGAGATCGTGATAACCGGGCAGGGCGCCGCCACCGACGCGCTCCTTGCCGCGGCGCGGCGGTTGCCATCCCTTGACCGCATCGTCTTCCATGCCGCGTCTGCCGCGGCGTTGCCAGGCAAACACCCGGCGCGCGCGAAGTTAGACGCCGCGCGCGCGCCGCAAGCCTTCGTCTGTGTCGGGGAAACCTGTTCGCTGCCGGTGACAGACGCTTCAGCGCTACCTGAAGCAATCGAGGCGATGCGCGGTTCGCGCTAGTTAAGCCGCGATCAGGTATTCATCGAGTCGAAGAACTCGCCGTTGTTCTTGGTGTTGCGCAGCTTGTCGAGAAGGAAGTCGATCGCGTCCATCGTTCCCATCGGATTGAGGATGCGGCGCAGTACGTACATTTTCTTGAGCTGATCCGGCGGCACCAACAGCTCTTCCTTGCGCGTGCCGGACCGGGTGATGTCCATGGCCGGGAACGTGCGCTTGTCCGCCACTTTGCGGTCGAGGATGAGCTCCGAATTGCCGGTGCCTTTGAACTCTTCGAAGATCACTTCGTCCATGCGGCTGCCGGTATCGATCAGCGCGGTGGCGATAATCGTCAGCGAGCCGCCTTCTTCGATGTTGCGCGCTGCGCCAAAGAAGCGCTTGGGCCGCTGCAACGCGTTGGCGTCGACACCGCCGGTGAGCACTTTGCCGGAGGACGGCACCACAGTGTTGTAGGCGCGGCCAAGCCGCGTGATCGAATCGAGGAGGATCACCACATCGCGGCCGTGCTCGACCAGCCGCTTGGCTTTTTCGATCACCATCTCGGCGACCTGGACGTGGCGCACCGCCGGCTCGTCGAAGGTCGACGAGATCACCTCGCCTTTCACCGAACGTTGCATGTCGGTGACTTCCTCCGGCCGCTCGTCGATCAAGAGCACGATCAGGTAGCATTCAGGATGGTTATGGGTGATCGAATGCGCGATATTCTGCAGCAGCACCGTCTTGCCGGTGCGCGGCGGCGACACGATCAGCGCGCGCTGTCCCTTGCCGACCGGCGCGACAATGTCGATGACGCGCGCCGAGAGATCCTTCTTGGTCGGATCCTCGTATTCCATTTTCAGCCACTCGTCCGGATAGAGCGGCGTCAAATTGTCGAAATTGACCTTGTGGCGCGCTTTCTCGGGATCTTCGAAATTAAGCGAATTGACTTTGAGCAGCGCGAAATAGCGTTCGCCTTCTTTGGGGCTGCGGATATGACCGTCAATCGTATCGCCGGTGCGCAGTCCGAAGCGCCGGATCTGCGACGGCGAGACGTAGATGTCATCGGGGCCGGGGAGGTAATTCGCTTCCGGCGAGCGCAAAAAGCCGAAGCCGTCCGGCAATACCTCGACCACACCTTCGCCGACAATGTCAGTCTCGCGCGCCGAGAGCTGCTTGAGGATGCCGAACATCAGCTCCTGCTTGCGCATGGTCGAGGCGTTCTCGACCTCCAATTCTTCGGCAAAGGAGACAAGCTCGGCCGGAGTCTTGGTCTTGAGTTCTTGCAGTTTCATTTCCCGCATAGAATGTCCTACGGAAATTAGGCCAGCGAAGTACAATCGTGGCGTCGCTGGCTGGGGAAGTTCGCAGGTCTTTGGGCTGGTAAGGGTCTTTGGGCAGGTAAGGGCTTGGGGACCCCCAACCCGATGCACTGGTGGCTCCAGTCCACTGGAGCCGAGACGCAACTGCATCCGCCTACGTTGGGTGGGATAACCTGAAGATAAGAAAAGACCGCACTTCAGGCAAGGGCCGAACCGGATTCCGCCTTAGCAACGCGTTACTGTCAGAACGGTTTCACCACCGCCAGAATAACGATCGCCGCCATGAGGATAGCCGGTATCTCATTGATCAGACGATAGAATTTCTGAGAATGCCGATTGCGGTCGGCGGCAAAATCCTTCACCCAGCGGGCGCACCAGCCGTGTAACGCGGAGAGGATAACTACGAGCACGAGTTTGGCTGAAAGCCAGCCGGAAGCGAACCATCCGTACCGAGAATCAGGGCCGTGCCAGGCGAGCCACAGCCCCAACAACCAGGTCGCGACCATGGCCGGATTGATAATGATTCGGAAGAGCCGGCGCTCCATAATCTTGAAGGTCTCCGACTGGATCGACCCCTTTTCGGCGGCGCAGTGATAGACGAACAAACGCGGCAAATAGAGCATGCCCGCGAGCCAGGCGATAACGGCAATGACGTGGAACGCTTTCATCCATTCGTACATGCGGCGGCGGCGAGTGCTCTCTCAGCCGGCCGCGCGAACACGCGCCACCAGCTGTTCAACATGCGCAACCGGCGTATCCGGCAGCACGCCATGGCCGAGATTGAAGATGAACGGTCCGGCCTTGAAGTTTTCCATGATTCGGTCGACCGAACGATCAAGTGATCGGCCGCCAACCAAGAGCACGACAGGATCGAGGTTGCCTTGAACGGGCCTGCGCCGCTGCAACGCATCGCGCGCGAAAGCAAGATCGACGGTCCAGTCAAGTCCGACCGCATCGACCGGAACAGCATCGATATATCGTTGCAGCCGGCTACCGGCGCCGCGCGGAAAACCGATGAACTTCGCAGCTGGAATATGCGCGCGCACGGCGGCAATGATGCGCGCGCAGGGTTGAACGCAACATCGATCAAATTCGTCGTCGGGCAATATGCCCGCCCAGCTGTCGAATATTTGCACGGCATCGACGCCGGCCTCGAATTGCCGAATCAGATATGCCGCCGAAGCGTTCACAAGAATATCGAGCAATTCGGCAAATAGCGTGGGAGCGCGATAGGCAAATTCACGCGCCGGAATTTGATCGGGCGTGCCCGCTCCGGCGATCATGTATGTCGCTAAAGTCCACGGCGCGCCGCAAAATCCCAACAGCGCAATGTTCGGTGACAGCTGCGATCTAACCCGCACGATCGTCTCATAGACCGGCGTAAGCCGGTCATGATCGAGCTCGCTCCGCAGCCTGTGCAAACCTTCCGCACCATCGATCGCATCAAGCCTCGGCCCGTCCGTTGCAGTAAATGCAACACTCTGCCCGAGTGCGTAAGGAACAACCAAAATATCGGAAAATAGAATCGCAGCATCGAATCCGAATCGTCGAATTGGCTGCAATGTAACTTCCGCCGCTAGCTTCGGGTCAAGACAAAGATCGAGGAAATTGCCGATCTTTTGCCGAAGCGCGCGATACTCCGGTAAATATCTTCCGGCTTGCCGCATCAGCCAGATTGGCGGAACGGTCTGTTGCTTACCGGCAAGAACACTCATCAGGGTTTTGGTCACAGGTTTACCTGCGGCACTTTGATCTCCAATACAAATAGAATCTTAGAATCTGTTGTAGTGCTTGGGCAGTTGATTGGACTCATAAATCGGCTTGCACATTGCATGCGCGGAGTACCCACATATCCCCAGCTTCCGGGTGGATAAGTGGTTGGTCTGAAAAGTGCGTCGGCGTGCGTGTTTCCTGATCATTCTGGATTAGTTGTCAACTCGGTATCCACATTTCACCGATCCTGGCCATTACCGGCGAAATAAAACGCCGCAGGATCTGCTGTGTGGACTGGCAAAGCGTTCGCCCCGTTAATCTCTTGCGCCATGCGTAAAGCCATGGCCTTCTCCCCAGAGGTCAACAGCTTTTGCAGCCGGTTTGAACAAACTCATGGCGCACGCGGCGGGCTACTTCCACCTGCATCTGATCTCGGATGCGACAGGTGAAACCTTGATTACGGTGGCGCGAGCCGCCGCGGCGCAATACGCCAAGGTCATGCCGGTCGAGCACGTCCATCCGCTGGTGCGTACGCAGAAGCAGCTCGATCGGGTTCTCGCAGATATCGAAGAGTCGCCCGGGATCGTCCTCTACACGCTGCTGGAAGAGAACTTGGCGCAGCGGCTGGAAGAGAAATGCCGTGCGCTGGGCCTTCCTTGTTTGTCAATTTTGGGGCCAGTGCTGCACCTGTTCCATTCTTATCTGGGCGCCGAATCGACGCATAAAGTAGGCGCGCAGCACACACTCAACGCCGAGTATTTTCGCCGCATCGATGCGCTCAATTACACCATGTTGCATGACGACGGCCAGCACATCGACGACCTGGAGGAGGCGGACGTGGTATTGGTCGGGGTGTCACGAACCTCGAAGACGCCGACCTCGATCTATCTCGCTAACCGCGGAGTAAAAACGGCCAACGTCCCGCTGGTGCCTGGTGTGCCCCTGCCCGCGCGTGTCGAAGTGCTTAAGCATCCCTTGGTTGTCGGGCTTTACGCGACGCCGGAACGGATCGTGCAAATTCGGCAGAATCGGCTCCTCGGGCTCAAAGCCCATCGCGATGACGATCAATACATCGATCGGCAAGCGGTCGCCGAGGAAGTCGCCGCATCGCGGCGGCTCTGCGCCAGACACAACTGGCCGCTTATCGACGTCACCCGCCGCTCGATCGAAGAAACGGCCGCTGCAGTGCTTGCCCATCTTGGCGAGCGGCGCCGGCATCACGTGTCCTGAAGGTCAGCCCATGAAGCGGCCAATGGCGCTATGGCTTGCCGACGCGCCGCTGATCCTGGCGTCGCAAAGCAAGACGCGGCGGATGCTTCTCAACGCAGCCGGCGTGCCGGTCGAAACGGACCCGGCCGATCTCGATGAGCGCGGCCTTGAAGGGGGCGCTGGATCGAAGTCTATCGGCGCGGTGGCCGCGCTTTTGGCGCGCGAAAAGGCCATGGCCGTGGCGCGCAAGCATGGCGGAGGTTTGACGCTCGGGGCCGATCAGACGCTGTCCTTCGGCGCCGGACACTTGACCAAGCCGCAAGATCGCGATGCGGCGCGGGCGCAACTGCGCGCGCTTTGCGGCCGCACGCACGAACTTCACTCCGCGATCGCCTTCGTGCAGCATGGTGCGGTGCTGTTCGAACATGTCGGCGTGGCGCGGCTGACCATGCGCAATTTCTCTGAACGTTTTCTCGAGCTTTATCTTGAGGCAGCCGGCGAGTCGGTAATCACAAGCGTTGGCGCCTATCAACTCGAAGGCCTCGGCCTACAGTTGTTCGAACGCGTCGATGGCGATTATTTCACCGTTTTGGGCCTGCCGCTGCTCGAAGCGCTGGAATTCCTGCGGCGCTTTGGGTGCCTGGCGCGATGAATACCGACCGGCCGTTCGTCCTTTGCCTTACCGGCTCCCTCGCCATGGGGAAATCGACCGCCGCCAAGTTTTTTGCCGAATGCGGTGTGCCGGTTCACGACTCCGACGCCGTCGTTCACGCCCTTTACGAGAGCGAAGCGGCGGCTCTGATCGAGCAGTCATTCCCGGGCTCGACATCGGGCGGCAAGGTGGATCGCAGCAAGCTTGCGACAATCGTCGTCAACGACAAGGCCGCGCTTGCGCGCCTCGAAGCAATCATCCACCCGCTTGTGACCGCGTCGCGCGAAAAGTTCCTGGCGGAGGCGCAAGCAAAGGGCGCCGCCGTCGTGGTTGTCGATATTCCTTTGCTGTTCGAAACCGAGGCGCAATCGCAATGCGATGCGGTGGTGGTGGTTTCGGCGCCGGCCGCGGCTCAGCGCCGCCGCGCTTTGGACCGCCGGGGAATGACCGAGGAGAAGTTTGCAGCGCTGCTTGGCAAGCAACTGCCGGACGCGGAAAAGCGCCGCCGCGCCGATTTCGTCGTGGACAGCTCGCAGAGTTTCGATAACACCCGAGCGCAGATTCGAGACATTTTACGCAACGTCGCTACAATGCGGCGCCGGTGATTCGCGGCGGCCAACGAATTCTCGATGCGTGAAATTGTCTTCGATACCGAAACGACCGGACTGGACCCGCTTGCCGGCGATCGTCTCGTCGAGATCGGCTGCATCGAGCTTTTCAATCGATTCCCGACCGGCAAAACGTTCCATGGTTATTTCAACCCAGAACGCGACATGCCGGAATCGGCCCTCAAAATCCACGGACTGACGATCGATTTTCTCAGGAATCAGCCGCTATTCGCGCACCGGGTGGGGGAACTCATTGATTTCCTCGGCGACGCGCAGCTCGTTGCGCACAACGCCATGTTCGATCTGGCCTTCCTCAATGCCGAATTGGAGCGTGCCGGCCACCCGGCGGTA
>Ga0207693_10003535_pt1 | contig 13346 bp, 10 predicted proteins | sample LARL81metaG_FD_184347 | JGI IMG/M metagenome (GOLD analysis project Ga0207693, IMG submission 184347) | Corn, switchgrass and miscanthus rhizosphere microbial communities from Kellogg Biological Station, Michigan, USA - LAR L8-1 metaG... | ecosystem: Host-associated > Plants > Roots >...
TGGGTGCCGACCATCGACACCGTCCCGTACAGCAATGCCGCATTGATCTCGCCCTGGGTGCACAGCGACGCGCGGACCTGAACGGCGTCGCGCGATGAGTCCGGCAGGACGAGCACCGACGCGCCGTAGATGTCACAGGCGTGGCTCAGGCCGGGAGGGGGCAGCGTCGGCGCGGCGAGCACCATCATTGGGCCACCCCGGCGCGCCGAGTCGTCACGGTATCGTGCTGCCAGACCGTCGATTTCGAGTGCGAGCAGCATGTAGCCGTTGCCGGAGAACGCGTTCGGGTCGCCCATCGCCGACGCGTCGAGTTGCGCGCCGTCGGCACGAAACGCCTCAACGCTCGTGGTCTTGAGCACGAGTCCGGTGTCGTTCTCGTTCGTCGGCAGCACACCGACGGGAAACGCCGCGGGGTAGGCCGCCGCGGTGTCGGGAATCCGCTCGCGTGGCGAGTACACGTAGACACCGCGCACCTGGGACTGATCGCGCTGCGGCCCAAGACACACCGTGCCGGTGAGCCGGTCCGGGGTCGGGGCCGACAATGGTTGCAGCGCAAGGCTTGTCACATCCTTGCACGCACCAAGGGCGTTGGCCTCGATCGGATGCGCCAGCGCCCCGTAGAGTCCGAACCGGATGGCCTCGGGTTTGGTGTGCGGGCCGTCCTTCGGCGATGCGGAGGCGTCCACGTCGACAAGGACGTAGTCGCCGTCGAACCGAAGGTTCGTCACCGAGATGTTCCAGCCGAGGACAGACAGCGATTCGGCGATCGCCGCGTATTGCGTGGAGTACGGATGGACGCGGCCGTCGTCGCCGGAACACGCCGACGCGACCATGACGATCGTCGCCAGCACGGCGGTTAGTGCGCGCACAGTTCGAGTGCAGCTTCAGGTTCGTTTTCGACCATTGCCAACGATTTTCGTCATGGCGCGCACCAGGTTTCGGGGCACCACCCGTCCGCCGGTCGTCAGCGCCTTGTACTGCAGGCCGGGAACAATGACCACCTTGCCCCTGGCGACGTCGGCCATGCATTCGCGCACCACGTCGTCGACCTCGAGCCAGAGGAAAGATGGGGTTTTGGCCATGTCGATGCCTGCGCGCGCATGAAATTCGGTGTGCACGAAGCCAGGGCATAACGCGTGCACCCCGACACCGCTGTCGCCCAGCCCGTTGGCAAGCCCTTCGGAGAACGAGATCACCCACGCCTTGGACGCCGAGTACGTCGACCCGCGGCCGGGCAGCAACCCCGCCACGCTGGCGACGTTGATCACGGTGCCCTCGTGCGCGGCCAGCATGGGCGGCAGCGCCGCGTGCGTCAGCTGCATCACGGCGGTGACATTGACGTCGAGCTGGGATTGCAGCAGCGCCAGATCGGCGGTCCAGAATTCCCCGGACGTACCAAATCCCGCGTTGTTCACCAGGACCCGTACCCCGGCGGCCAGCCGATCCGCCACCTTCGCGCGGTCGGCTTCGGCGGCCAGGTCGGCGACGAGCACTTCAACGCCGGCGCCGGCCTCGTCATGCAGCTCGGCGGCGAGGCACTCCAGCCGGTCGGCGTCGCGGGCGACCAGCACCAGGTCGTAGCCGTCGATGGCGTAGCGGCGGGCGAATCCCGCGCCGAGTCCGGATGTCGGTCCAGTGATCAGTGCGACGGGGCGTGACATGCGTATGAGAGTACTTACCGCTGATAGTGCGGCGACTGCCTTCCGTTGCGCGACGGTGGCGGCGGGCGGCGCACCGGTTCGGCGCGGCCGGCCTCGGGGCGAGGTGCGTAGCGGCCGACTTCGGGGCCGGAGGGCGGGAGTACATCCGCGCGGCCCGGCGGCAGGTCGGCCCGGCCGGGCGGCGGCTCGGGGCGGGCAGGCGTCGGCGTGAGCGGGCGGCTCGGCGAGCCACTGCGACGCGCGACGGCCTGGCCCGCGATGGCCTGTGGGACCGGCGGCAGCACCCGCAGCAGGTCGTTGAACTGGCGCACGGTACGCAGGCCTTCGTCCCACTGCGCCCTGGTGCTGGTGACCGGCATCGACACCAGCGTCCAGTTCTGTTCGTTCCACATGATTTCGGCGCAGTCGGGTGCCGTATGGGCGAACGTCACCATCCGCCGGTCGCAGGCCCGCCGCGCGGCGTCGAGGTTGGTGGAATACACCATCCGCGGGCCGATCGCACCGAGCAGCCAGATGTCGTTCTCCCGCGGTTCCTTGATGCCCTTGAGCCGCAGGTCCACGACGACGTTGGTGCCCACCTTGCGGTGCAGCGCGATGACCGTCGCGACATCTTCGAGGTCGAAGATGAACACGGCCTCGCCGCGGATCTGCCCGAGCACGACATTCTTGGCGGTGATGTCACCGACCGTCGACATCACGCCGCGCTTCCAGCGCTTGAGAATGTCGGCCGATTCGTGCTCGTAGTCGAAGCCGTGCGACTTCGCCCAGGACTTGCGGCGACGGCCCAGTCCGCGCCGACGATCGATATCGACGTACAGGAGCACCGCCGCACCCACGAAACAGAGTGCGGACAGCGTGAACCAGAGCGGGACCATTGCCGCCTAGCCTACTTGCAGGTAGCGGTTAATCCCGAACTCCACCACATCACAACCCCGTATCGGGCATGAACAGAGGACGTCGGCGTCAATTCGGGAGCGGTTAGCTCCGCGTCTAATTCGGGAAGGTCGCCGCGGCAAGCTCGAGGACCTCGGCGCGGTCCCCAGGCATGATGAACCCGGAGTCGATTGCGCGGTTGAGCGCCTCGGTGAACCGCTCGAGATATTCCGCCGAACCGCCGGGGTAGAGCCTGGACAGAGTGGCGGCGTCGAACGGTTCTCCCGAGCCGAACAGGAACGACATGGCGCTCTCGTCGGCTGCGATGCCGGAAGTTTTGGCGATCGGCACGTCGACCCACGGGGTGCGGACGCCGCCTTCGACAAGCCCATTCGCGTCGAGGACGAGCTGCGGCGGGTTCGCCTCGGCGACGGCCATCGGCGGTGCGGTCGGTGCGGGCTCGCCGGTTCGAACCCAGGTGTTCAGCTTCGCGATGGCCGCTTGCAGGACGTAGTGGTGCTGTGGGGCGAAATTGATGGAGTACGACAACCGCGTACCCATCAGCTCATTCGTCGGCGCATACGCCGCCGCAAGGTCGGCCAGCGGCGCGGATCCGCTATCGATGAATCCGACGCGGATGGTGTAGTTGTCCGCGTGCGCGGTGCCGGGGATCTCCCACGCCCGGAAGCGTTCGTTGTCGGGCCGTCTGGCCAAGTGGTATCCCGTGCGCCAGCCGCCCACCAGGTCGGTTTCGGTGATGACCGTCATGACCGGAACGCGCAGGTCGGCCCGGAATGGTACCGCCTGCGGCGCGTCTGAGCTCGACGGTTCGAACACGCTGGTGCCATCCAGCGGCGCCGCGGGGCCAAACCGGGAATGGACCAGGAAGCCGTCGTAGACCTCGGCGAGAGGATCGACCTCGTTTACGTAGGTCGTCAGATACGCCGCAGATTGCGACTCACCCACCGCCAGAATGGCTTTCGGACTTAGTTGGCCGAGAAGGCCGTTGGTGCCGTCCCGGACGAACTGGCCGACCTGCGAATAAATGTCGTATGCGAACGCGTCACCCGGGTGACTCAGGCGCGAATAGCGTTCGGAATCCTGGGCTTTGAGCGACATGTCGGCGCCGACGAGACTTGTTCCACCCTCGACGCCAACACGCTGCGCGGAGACCGCGACATAGGCATAGCCGTCGCGCACGATCTCGCGATGGGCCATGAACCACACGGCGGGAGCGTCGATGCCTCCGCTGACATTGAGCCACTCGACGATGACGGTGCCGTTGAACTTGGCGTCATCCGTTGGCGTCAGGACCACGATGCGCGTGGTGTAGTCAGCTTTCGCGAAATTCGCGCATGAAGACGCGGTCTCCGAGACGAAGAACTCCTCGGCGCTATAACCCAGCGTGGCCAGGTCGTAGGCGCCGAGAAGCAGATTGGGGTAACCAGAAACAGGCGAGACGGGCGTGATCACCATTCATCGATATCACGCCCGTCCCGGCCGGTACTCAGCCCAGAACCAGCGAGTCGCCGTCGGCGCTGACGTTGACCGGCACGATGTCGCCGTCGTGCACGTCGCCGGCCAGCAGCATCTTCGCCAACTGGTCGCCGATCGCCTGCTGGATCAACCGACGCAGCGGGCGGGCGCCGTAGAGCGGGTCGAACCCGCGCTCGGCCAGCCACTTCTTGGCGGGCAGCGACACCTCGAGCGTGAGTCGCCGCTGCGCCAACCGCTTGGCCAGCTGCTGGAGCTGGATGTCGACGATCTCGACCAATTCTTCGGGGTTGAGCCCGTCGAAGATGATCACGTCGTCAAGACGGTTGATGAACTCGGGCTTGAACGCCGAGCGCACCGCCGCCATCACCTGCTCCTCGCTTCCGCCAGCCCCGAGGTTGGACGTCAATATGAGGATGGTGTTGCGGAAGTCGACCGTGCGGCCCTGTCCATCGGTCAGCCTGCCCTCGTCGAGGACAGCCAGCAGCACGTCGAACACGTCCGGGTGGGCCTTCTCGATCTCGTCGAACAGGATCACCGTGTACGGACGGCGTCGCACCGCTTCGGTCAGCTGGCCACCCTGGTCGTAGCCGATGTAGCCGGGAGGCGCACCAACCAGACGGGCCACCGAGTGCTTCTCGCCGTACTCGCTCATATCGATGCGAACCATCGCGCGTTCGTCGTCGAACAGGAACTCCGCCAGGGCCTTGGCCAGCTCGGTCTTACCGACACCGGTCGGGCCGAGGAACATGAACGAGCCGGTCGGCCGGTTCGGGTCGGCGACGCCGGCCCTGCTGCGGCGCACCGCGTCCGACACCGCCTGCACGGCCTTCTTCTGCCCGACGACGCGCTTGCCCAGCTCGTCCTCCATACGCAGTAGCTTGGCGGTCTCGCCTTCGAGCATCCGGCCTGCGGGAATGCCGGTCCACGCGGACACCACGTCAGCGATGTCGTCGGGCCCGACCTCCTCCTTCAGCATGACGCCCTCGCGGGCCTCGGCCTGCGGCACAGCCGCATCGAGCTTCTTTTCCAGCTCGGGGATGCGCCCGTAACGCAGCTCGGACGCCTTCTCCAGGTTGCCGTCGCGCTCGGCCCGGTCGGCCTGGCCGCGCAACGTCTCCAGCTGCTCCTTGAGCTCGCGGACCACATCGATGGCGTTCTTCTCGTTCTGCCAGCGGGTGGTCAGCTCGGCCAGCTTCTCCTTCTGGTCGGCCAGCTCGGCGCGCAGCTTCTCCAGCCGTTCCGCCGACGCGGCGTCCTCCTCCTTGGCGAGTGCCATCTCCTCGATCTCGAGTCGACGCACAAGCCGCTCGACCTCGTCGACCTCGACGGGCCGCGAGTCGATTTCCATCCTGAGCCGCGACGCGGCCTCGTCGACCAGGTCGATGGCCTTGTCCGGCAGGAAACGACTGGTGATGTAGCGGTCGGACAGCGTGGCCGCCGCGACCAGCGCGGAGTCGGTGATGCGCACGCCGTGGTGCACCTCGTAGCGGTCCTTGAGGCCGCGCAGGATGCCGACGGTGTCCTCCACCGACGGTTCACCGACGAAAACCTGCTGGAAGCGTCGCTCCAGCGCGGCGTCCTTCTCGATGTACTTGCGGTACTCGTCGAGCGTGGTGGCGCCCACCAAGCGCAGCTCGCCGCGCGCCAGCATCGGCTTGATCATGTTGCCGGCGTCCATCGAGGACTCGCCGGTCGCGCCTGCGCCGACGATGGTGTGCAGCTCGTCGATGAACGTGATGATCTGGCCCGCCGAGTTCTTGATGTCGTCGAGCACGGCTTTGAGCCGCTCCTCGAATTCACCGCGGTACTTCGACCCGGCGACCATCGACCCGAGGTCCAGCGAGACAACGGTCTTGTCGCGCAGGCTCTCCGGCACGTCGCCTGCCACGATGCGCTGCGCCAGGCCCTCGACGATCGCGGTCTTGCCGACGCCGGGCTCACCGATCAGCACCGGGTTGTTCTTGGTGCGACGGGAGAGCACCTGCACGACGCGACGAATCTCGTTGTCGCGACCAATGACTGGGTCGAGCTTGCCCTCCCGGGCACGTTCGGTCAGGTCGGTGGAGTACTTCTCCAGCGCCTGATAGCTGCCCTCGGGGTCGGGGCTGGTCACCCTGGCGCTGCCGCGGACCTTGACGAACGCCTCTCGCAGCGCCTGCGGGGAGGCGCCGTGCCCGGTCAGCAGCTTGGCGACGTCCGAGTCGCCTGCGGAACGACCCGAACCTCCAGCCAGGCCGACCATCAAGTGCTCGGTCGAGACGTACTCGTCGTCCATCTCGGTGGCGAGGTTCTGGGCCGCCGTGATCGCAGCCAGCGACTGGGGGCTCAGCTGCGGCTGAGATGCCGCGCCGCTGGCGCGGGGCAGCCGGTCGAGGAGCCGCTGCGTCTCGGTGCGGATAGTTGCAGGTTCGACGCCGACGGCCTCAAGGAGTGGGGCGGCAATGCCATCGTTCTGCGTGAGCAGTGCCATCAACAGGTGGGCGGGCGTGATCTGCGGGTTGCCTGCGGCGGTCGCCGCCTGCAAGGACGCAGTCAGCGCCGCCTGGGTCTTGGTCGTCGGGTTGAACGAGTCCACGACTACTCCGATCAGTCTTGAAAGGGCTGGGCAAAATGCTTGTCGCGATGTCCAACGTCGTCAAGGTTGAGTCTGTTCCGCTCAAGTCTATGTTTTTTTGCGTGCGGCGCGTCGGGCGTCCGCGCGGGCTGTCATCGGCGATCGTGAGCTCATGCCCATCAACGCCCGTCCCGGGCTCCTCGTCGCCGGTGCGGTGGCCGCTGCGCTGCCCATCGCCGCGGTGTTGATCGTGTTCTCGACGGGGTCGACGCCGACGGCAACGGACGCAGACCGGGTGCGCGCGGTGCTCAACGGGATGAACGGCTCATACAACCGATCCGATTTCGCGGCGTTCGCCGCGCACGTATGCGAGGACATGCTGCGCGCTGACGGCTACAAAGCAGGGTGGTACGAGAGCAGAAGGTCCGACGGCCCGACACAGATCACGGTCAACTCGGTCGATGTGACGGGTGATGACGCCGTCGCCAACGTCCGATTCGTCGCGGCCAACCGCGGCGACGCCAAGACGCTCGACATCGACTTCTTCCGCGAGGGCGCCGACTGGAAGGCCTGCCGGTACCACGCCGGCCGTTCGGTGTAGGCGGGCGTCGGCGTTTCGGGGACGATTGAGCGCGTGCTCACCGAACTCATCCCGCTGGCGTTGGTCGTTGCGCTCTCGCCGCTGTCCATCATCCCGGCGGTGCTGGTGCTGCACACGCCGCGACCCCGGCCGACGGGCCTGGCCTTCCTGGCCGGCTGGCTTGTTGGCCTGGCGGCGCTGACCGCGATCTTTCTAGAGGTGTCAAACCTGTTGGGTGGCCTCAGCAAGCCACCGGGTTGGGCGTCGTGGCTGCGCATCGTCGTCGGCGCCGCGCTGATCGCGTTCGGCATCTACCGATGGCTGACCCGCAAGCACTCCGGGCATACCCCTGGCTGGATGCAGAGTCTCGGCAAGCTCACTCCTGCCAGGGCCGCCCTTGCAGGTGTGGCGCTGACAGTCGTTAACCCCAAGGTGCTATTCATCTGCGCCGCAGCGGGTTTGGCGATCGGAACCGCCGGGCTGGGCACGACCGGTGCATGGATCGCAGAAGCGTGGTACGTGGCGTTCGCCGGCTCGACCGTCGCGATTCCCATTCTGGCGTATGCGGTTTCGGGTGACAGTCTCGACGGACCGCTGCGGCGGCTCAAGGACTGGATGGAGCGTCAGCACGCCACTCTCGTCGCGGGCATCCTGATCGTGATCGGTCTTCTTGTGCTGTACAAAGGAATTCACGGGTTATAGGTCAGGCAGGCCCAGCTCGTCGGCGGCCGCGGTCAGATAACGCGTCACCGTTGGCGCGATCAGCTTCACCACTATGTCGGCTGACAGCGTTGCCAGCGGCGGCACCTGAATGATGTAGCGCAGCATCGCCGTACCGACCAGGGTGCTCGCCGCCAGGATCGCCCGCAGCCGGGCCTCCTCGCCTCCACCCAGCACACCGGACACCGCGGTCAGCACGTAGTTCTGCATGAAGCCGCGGAACGCGTCCTGGGCGTCGGAGTTCGACGTGGCCGACTGCAGCATCGCCCGCATGCTCGCGGCGGTGTCGGGTGTCTCCCAGATTCGCAGATACGTGCGCACCATCCGGGTGCCGATGTCGGGATCGTCGTCGGCAGCGCCGGTCAGCGCCGCGACCAACACCTCGGGGTCGATGATCAGGCGCAGCGACTCGCGAAACAGCTCCTCTTTCGACCCGAACAGGTAGAGCACCATCGACGGGTCGACGTGCGCGTCCTGGGCGATCACGCGCAGCGTGGTCTTCTCGTAACCCTCGGTCGCGAACCGCTGCTTCGCCGCAGACAGCACCGCGTCACGGGACACCGGTTCGCCCTGGCGTCGGCCTCTGCGCTTCGTCGTCTTGGCTGCTGAAGGCATATGTCGACGGTATCATTTCAATATCTGTTGAATAGTGACCGCGCGGCATTACGCTCGCAACGGAGCGATTAATTCAACATCGGGTGAAAAGGAATCGATCATGACTGGGACCTCATTGGGCTCGCCTGTTGTACGGCACACCCACCACGGGCACCCTCGGTCAGTGATTGCCGCAGGGCGCCAACGCGACGTTGCTGCGATCGACCGCATTTTTCCGACGGTGCAGGGGCGACGACCGCGATCGCGGTACTGACGTGCTGGGCGATCGCCGATGCCGCGCTGATCGTCATCGCGGCTGTTCGCCAGGGTAGGTCTGCGCCCGCCTAAACTCGGGCGGCGTGGGACTCGACGACCGCGACGCGCTGCGCATGCTGCGCGATGCGGTCGATCCTGCGTTGGGGTCCGACGAAGTTATCCGCAGGTTCTACACCCGCTGGTTCGCCATCGACATCTCGGCCCGCGACCTGTTCCCGCCAGACATGGGTGACCAGCGCGCCGTGTTCGCGAAGGCGATGACGTGGTTGTTCTCCGAGTTGATCGCTCAGCGGGCCCAGGAGCCGGTGGCGTTCCTCGCTCAGCTTGGCCGCGACCACCGCAAATACGGTGTCACGCAACGGCATTACGACAGCATGCAGGATGCGCTGCTCACCACGCTGCGCAGTCACCTGATCGAGAGCTGGGACGACAAGCTCGCCGAAGCGGCCCACGACGCGGTCGCGCTGATCATTGGGGTGATGCGTGGCGCCGCGGACGCCGAGAAGGGTCCGCCGTACCGCGACGGCACGGTGATCGAACACATGCGGACCACCCGCGACGTCTCGGTGGTCCGGCTGCAGCTGGATCAGCCGCTGTACTACTACCCCGGCCAGTACGTCACGGTCCAGGTGCCGCAGTGGCCGCGGAGGTGGCGGTACCTGAGCCCCGCTATCCCCGCCGACCGCGGCGGAGCCGTCGAGTTCCACATCCGCTCGGTCACCGGCGGCATGGTCAGCACCGCGATCGTCGGCGAGACCAAGCCCGGCGACCGGTGGCGGTTGTCCAACCCGCACGGCGGCATGCATGTCGACCGTGACGGCGGCGACGTGTTGATGGTCGCGGGCAGTACGGGTCTGGCGCCGCTGCGCACGCTGATCATGGACCTCACCCGCTACGGCGAGAACCCGCGCGTGCATTTGTTCTTCGGCGCCCGCTATCCCAGTGAGCTCTACGACCTGCACACGCTGTGGCAGATCGCCTCGACGAACCCGTGGCTGTCGGTGACGCCGGTCTCGGAGTACAACACCGATCCGCCGTGGGCCGCCGAATACCCCGATGTCGAGCCGCCCCGTGGCCTGCATGTGCGGCAGACGGGCGTGCTGCCCGACGTGGTGACCCGCTATGGCGGCTGGGGAGATCGGCAGATCCTGATCTGTGGTGGCCCGAAAATGGTCGAGGCCACCAAGGCGGCGCTGATCGCAAAAGGCGCACCCGTCGAGCGCATACAACACGATCCCCTCGCGAGCTAGCCGTGGCAGGATCGTCAACCATGCCCGAGTTTGAGACCGTCACGCTGCATGACCATTCGTCATCCCTCACAGCGACCTACGTCCCCAACGCCGGCATGATCGGCACGTCGCTCTCTGACGATGGCGTAGAACTACTCGGCCAGCGCCGCGGTCTGCAGGCGTACGTATCCACTCACCGCACGATGGGCATCCCGATCCTGTATCCGTGGGCGAACCGGCTGAGCAGCAACGGTTACGGCGTCGAGGGCGCCGTCGTCACCCTGACCCCGGGCACCGGTGGCGTGCGCACCGACCAGCACGGGGTGCCGATCCACGGCACGTTGGCCGGTTACCCCGACTGGCATGTCACCACGCAGCTGGAATCGCAGCTGACCGCCGAACTGGATTTCGCGGCACGCCCAGGGCTGCTGGCCTGCTTCCCGTTCCCGCACCTGGTGGAGTTGGACGTCACACTCGCGGACCGCACGCTCACCGTGAAGACCACAGTGACGGCGACGACGGGTGCGCGCGTCCCGCTGTGCTTCGGCTTTCACCCGTACCTACAGCTGCCCGATGCGCCGCGGGCGCAATGGCAGATCGAGACACCGGCCATGCGGTTCCGTCCAGTCAACGCGTGGGGCATCCCGACCGGTGCCATGGAAGCCCACGAGGCGACCACAGAAACGTTGGGCGACAAGTTCTTAGACAACGGATACGACGAAGTTCCAGAAGGTTCCATGTTCGCGGTCTCGGGCGGCAACCGTCGCATCGAGGTGCATTTCGATAAGGGTTACACCGCAGCGCAGGTGTTCGCGCCCGGCGACGACGATGTGGTGTGTTTCGAGCCGATGGCCGCGCCGACCGACTCGCTGCGCCGCGGCGGCTACCGGGTGGTCAATCCCGGTGAGTCCGCGGTTGCGCAGTTCCGGATCAAGGTGAGCTGACCGAAGCCGGTCTTTGTCCAAATGGCACGCGAAGGTTCAGTGACACCGCGGCGATCTCGTGCCCGTTGCTATGTGCCCGCCTGGTAAACACACAAGATGACCATGGCTGACCTGACACCCGTCACGCTACGCGACCCGTCGTCCGCGCTGTCTGCGGTGTATGTACCCGGTGCAGGCATGCTCGCCACCTCGCTGTCCGACGGCGGTACCGAACTGCTCGGGCAGCGGCGAGGCCTGGACGCCTACGTGTCGGCAGGCAAGACGATGGGCATCCCGCTGCTCTATCCGTGGGCAAACCGATTGAGCGCCAAAACATATGACGTCGACGGTGAGACGGTCACGCTTGCCCGGGACGCCTACGGGATGCGCCCGGACAACAACGGACTGCCCATCCACGGCCTGCTTGCAGCCTATCCCGGATGGCGAGCACAGCAGGTCTCCGCCCAAAAGCTCACGGCCGAATTGGATTTCGGAGCACACGAGGAACTGCGCGAGAGTTTCCCATTCCCACATCTGATCGAGTTGACCGTTGAGCTCTCCGATCGCACGCTGGCCGTCAGCACCACCGTTACGCCGACATCCGACATGGCCGTGCCGCTGGTGTACGGATATCACCCATACCTGCAGCTGCCCGACGTGCCGAGACCCGAATGGCGCATCGAGATGGCGAAGATGCGCCACCTGATTCTCGACGCCACCGGCATTCCGACCGGCGTATCAGCCGACTGGCCGGCGACCGCGGAGCCGTTGGGCGACAAGGTGTTCGACGATGGTTTCGATCAGCTCGCCGACGGGGCGGTGTTCGCTGTCTCAGGCGGCGGACGTCGGCTCGAGGTGCGATTCGAGCAGGGCTACCCGGCCGCGCAGGTATTCGCGCCCGCGGGCGAGACGGTCATCTGCTTCGAGCCGATGGCCGCGCCCACCGACGCACTGCGCCGCGGCGATTACCGAAGTGCGCGGCCGGGTCAGCCGGACACCGCGGTGTTCTCAATCAAGGTGAGCTAGCGGCTCGACAGATCTGGTGTCGTCCTGACACTGTCATCAAACGTGGCTCTTGTGCCATATGCGTGGGTAGCTGAGTGCGCCTGAACGGCCGCACGCCGTTCTCGGTCTAGGTTTCTGGCTTGTCGAAGGTCAGAAACTGCAGAGCGGAGAACGGCGTGCAGAATGCCAGCTTATGGCGCGCCTTGTTGGGCATCGAGAACACGGTGGTTGAGGATGTCGAGTTCGATGAGGAGGCACAGGTTCTCGTGGCCCACGTGCGGCCGCGACGAGCGAGTCGGGGTCGATGCGGAACCTGTGGTTCGACAGCTTCTTGGTATGACCGTGGACAGGGGCGGCGGCGGTGGCGTGGGTTGGATATGGGAACCATCCAGGTCTTCGTTGAAGCTGACGCCCCGCGGGTCAACTGCCCTGTGCACGGGCCGACGGTGCGACAAGTGCCCTGGGCCCGACACGGCGCTGGACACACCCGCTGTTTCGATCAGCAGGTGGCCTGGTTGGCCACCCAGTGCTCCAAGAGGGCAATCACTGAGCTGATGCGGATCGCTTGGCGCACAGTCGCATCGATCATCACTCGGGTGTGGGCCGACACCGCCGCCGGGGTCGACGCGTTAGCTGGCCTGCAGCGGATCGGGATCGATGAGATCTCCTACAAGCGCCGCCACAAGTACCTGACCGTCGTGGTCGACCACGACAGCGGCCGGTTGGTGTGGGCCTGTCCCGGTCGCGAACGCGCGACCGTGCACGCCTTCTTCGATGCGCTGGAGGCATCGGGGCAGGGGCGATGCGCCCAGATCACCCATGTCAGCGCTGACGGGGCCGAATGGATCGCTGACGTGGTCCGCGATCGATGCCCCGACGCGATCCGCTGCGCTGACCCGTTTCACGTCGTCGGTTGGGCCACCGAGGCAGTGGATGCCGTGCGTCGCGAGGCGTGGAACACCGCCCGCCGCGGAGGTCATACCCGCAATCACGGGTGGGCCCATGGCCGACGCTCCACCGTGTCCACCGGACCAGCGCTAGCACTGCGACGCGCACGGTACGCGCTGTGGAAGAACCCGGAGAACCTCACCGACCGCCAACGGGTGAAGCTGGAGTGGATCGCCAAAACCGACCCACGGCTCTACCGCGCCTACCTGCTCAAGGAAGGCTTGCGCACGATCTTCAAACTGCCCGCCGACCAAGCCGGCGAGGCACTGGACAGTTGGGTCGCCTGGGCACGGCGCTGCCGCATCGAATCGTTCGTTACGTTGCAACGTCGCATCGTTGGCCACCGCACCCAGATCCTCGCCTCCATCGCCCATGGCCTATCCAACGGGCTCATCGAGTCGGTCAACACCAAGATCCGACTCATCACCCGCATAGCCTTCGGCTTCGCTCACCCCGGCCCCTTAATCGCCCTGGCAATGCTCACCC
>Ga0207693_10003537_pt1 | contig 13342 bp, 10 predicted proteins | sample LARL81metaG_FD_184347 | JGI IMG/M metagenome (GOLD analysis project Ga0207693, IMG submission 184347) | Corn, switchgrass and miscanthus rhizosphere microbial communities from Kellogg Biological Station, Michigan, USA - LAR L8-1 metaG... | ecosystem: Host-associated > Plants > Roots >...
CGGCACGCCGCGTTCGGCCTCGGCATCCACCGCTGCCTGGGCTCGCACCTGGCGCGGATGGAACTGCGGGTCGCGCTGGAGGTCTGGCTGGAGCGGATAGGTGAGTTCAGCCTGGCCGACCCGGTCGCGGTGACCTGGTCGGCGGGCCAGATCCGGGGGCCGCGCGCGCTCCCGCTCCGGCTGGGGCCACGTTAACCCCGCCCCTGTGCGCGGTCCTCCCAGACGCGGTAACAACGACGGCACAGGCTGGTCAGATCGTCAATCTCGGTGTAGCACCCGCATTTGAAACAGTAGTTCTCACGCACTTACAGAAGCCATTCTCACGAACCGGTCCCCGTATAGCGCAGCGGCGCGCCGGTTATTCCCGACCGTGCGGGACCGCACGCACGGAGCGGCAGAAGGCACCGAACGAGTGGGGGAATTTGCCCTGCTGACCGGGACTGCGGACGTATCCGTCAGCGGAGCAGGGCGGCGGGGAGCAGGCTGGCACGCGCGTCACACGATCGTGAACGGGGCCGGGAGGGTCCGGGCCAGCAGGGCGGGCAGGGCGGGGTGGCTGGTGACGACGGGGACGTGCAGCTCGGCGCCGGGGACGGCCTCGTCCTGGGCGCGCAGGACGTCTCGGTGCTGGGCGTCGGTGGAGACCACGTGCACGTACACCCGGGTACCGGCGGTGACCAGGTGCAGCGCGTACCGGTCGGTCATCTCGGCCACGGTGATCTGGCCGGGCGCCGTCTGCCCGGCCCCGCTGGCCGCCCCGTAGGTGAGCAGGCACTGCGGGAAGGCCGGCGCCATGATCCGGGTGGGCGTGCCGGGGGTGCCCATGGCCAGGGCGATGACCGGCGTGGTGGCGTCGCGCAGCAGCTCGAGCACCGGCAGCACGTCCATCGCCGAGTGCGCGATGCCGACCAGCTTGACCACCGCGCAGCGGTCGCGCAGGTCCAGGTACCGGTCCCGCAGGTCGGCCGGCATGTGGCCGAACCAGTGCTGCGACGCGATGATCTGCGTCGGCGAACCGGCCCAGCCCGACACGCTATCCAGGCAGTCGGCTTCCACGTCGATGTAGGCGCTGCCGCCGTCATAGGCGGAGCGCAGGATCCCCATCCGTTCGGATTCATGGCCAGTGAACCCGCCGCGGTCACGCTCCGGACGGCACGTCAGGATGAGCGGGACCGGGGAACCGGCCACCAGCTTCCCGACGTCGAAGCTGGGCATCAGGTCCAGCCGGACCTCGGCCAGCCCGATCCGGGGCGCCAGGCGCTCGAGCTCTCTCAGGCAGGCGTCGGTGTCTTCGGGTGCGAGCGAGGCAGCGACCCGGTTACCGTCCATGGCGGTCCCCTCCGCGGTCAGCCGGGTGAGCGCGTCCAGGGCGACGGCCTCGGGCGGCCGCCCGTCGGTGTCGACGATGAGGACGGACAGGTCCTCGTACACCGGGACCCGCCGCCGGAACACCCCGTCCAGGCCGGGCTGGTGCAGCATGGGCCGGAACTCGTCGCTCTTGACCCGGGCCAGGGCCTCGTCGTAGCTGACCCGCAGGTAGACGACCCGGGCCTGGCGCAGCACCGCCTGGGTCCGCGGATCCTCGAGCGCGCCGCCGCCCAGGGCGACCACCGCCTCGGGACCGCGGACCAGGCCGGCCACCGTCTGGTGCTCGAGCTCGCGGAAATAGGGTTCACCCTCAGTGCGGAAGATGTCCCTGATGTCGCGGCCCGTGCGCTGCTCGATCAGCACGTCACTGTCCACGAAGGGCAGGCCGAGCCGTTCGGCCATGATGTGGCCCACCGTGGTCTTGCCGGCCCCCATGAAGCCGACGAGCACCACCACCATCGGGTTTCTCCTTCGCGTGACGCGTGACGCGGGCGACGAGGTGGATGCTACCGCTGACCGGCGCCGGGCGGTGCGGGGGCGCGACGGCAGACGCGGTGGATGAGGTCGGTCCAGGCGCACTCGATGCGGTCGGCGATGCGGGGGGCGGCCTCGGCCAGGTCAGAGGACGACAGGTAGAGCAGGAGCGGGCCGTCTAGGGCGGCGGTGAGCTGGACGGCGAGCATGTCCAGGTCGGCCGGTCCGAGGTCCAGCTGGCCGAGCAGCACCCGGATGTGCAGCTGGGACAGCGGGGTCTGGTGGCCGGCCGGGATGGGCTGGCTGCCGTCCAGCGAGGCGCGGGCGACGTCGCGGTGCTCGATCAGGAACGCGATCCGGGCCCGGCCGTAGGCAACCAGGCGGTCGAGCGGGTCAGCGCCCGGGCCGAGCGGGGGCGGACCGGAGAGGACCTGCTCCTGGAAGGTCCGTTCGGCATCGTCCAGGAGGGCCTGGAAGATGCCGGCCCGGGTACCGAACCGGCGGAACACCGTCCCCTTGCCCAGCCCGGCCCGCTCGGCCAGCGCGTCCATGGTCAGCGTGTCCGCGCCCTGCTCGGCCAGCATCTCGCGGGCGGTGGCCAGCAAGTGAACGCGGTTGCGGGCGGCGTCGGCCCGCTCGGCCGGCGGCGCTCCGCTCGCCACCACGGGCCAGCTCACCTGTTCCACGGGATTCACTCTACGGCGGGAATACTAAGCGGGGTAAAGTCCGTTTAACTGGCTGGTTCGAGACTACCGGAGGAGACCTGCCGTGAGCATGACCGAAACTTCTGACCGCTTCACCGCGCTGCCCGACGAGAACACCCTGGCCGCGACCGTCGTCGCGCTCGAGGAGCACGGGTTCAGCGTCGAGGTGGTCGACGACCTGGCCGCCGCGCGCGCGGCCGTCCTGGCCCGCATCCCCCGCGGGTCCTCGGTGATGACCAACACGTCGATGACGCTGGCCGACGCCGGCATCACGGACGCGATCAACGACGACGGCGGCCCGTACGAGTCGGCCCGGAACAAGATGTTCGCGCTGGACTTCGCCACCCAGGCGCAGGAGATGAAGGCGATCGGCGGCCAGCCCGACTACGCCCTGGGCAGCGTGCACGCGGTCACCCGCGACGGCACGCTGGTCATCGCGTCGGCCTCGGGCAGCCAGCTCGCCTCCTACGCGTGGGGCGCGGCCAACGTCATCTTCGTGGTCGGCGCGCAGAAGATCGTGCCCACCCTGCAGGCCGCGCACGAGCGGATCTACCAGCACAGCCTGGTGCTGGAGGACGCCCGGGCCCAGGCCGCCTACGGACAGCACAGCTTCGTCGGCAAGATCATGGAGATCCACCAGGAGCTGCCGGGCCGCATCCACGTCGTGCTGGTCAGGGAGCCGGCCGGATACTGAGGTCAGCGCCCGGCCGTCGGCCCCGATGACGATGCAGCGCATGACACCAATGTTGTCAGGGCCCGCGCGGCGGGCTTCAGCTGCGGTACGGGTGCGGCGGCAGGTCGCGGCGGCGTTGCCGGTGCCTGGCCACGTTGACCTGGTTGGCGCAGCGGACGCTGCAGAAATGACGGCGCCCGTTGCGTGAGGTGTCGACGAACGCGGTGCCGCAGCCCGCCCGGCTGCAGGTGCGCAGCCGCAGGCCGCCGCCCTCGTCGATCACGTGCGCCAGCCCGGCGGCGGTGAGGGCCTTCACCCGGGCCGCCAGGCCGCTGGCTACCGGCGCGTAGTGGAAGTGATGGGGCCGGCCGGGGCCGTGGCTGACCAGCCGGGGACGGCAGTCGGCCGCGATGAGCAGCGCGTCGGCGCGTTCGGCCTTCTCGGCCACGGTGGCGGCTTCGAACAGTTCGCGCAGCCGCTCCGCCCACGGCCGTAGCGCCCGGGTCTGCGCCGGGTTCGTCACCGGCTGGTGCACGTCGTAGCCGTCCAGCACCGCGGCCAGGTCCGGCGCGCTGGGCGCGGGGTTATTGACCAGCCAGACCGCGATGTGCGCGCCGGCCGCGGTGTAAGTGTTGAACTGCATAAGACCATTACAGCATGCTGTCCGGGAGACGACCGTCCGGAGAGGAGCGGCTGATGGCGGCAGCGGAGGCCGCGCCACCCCGGGGCCGGGGCCGGTACGGGCCGATGGCCGGGGGCCTGATGGCGGTGGTCATGTGGGGGCTGGCGCCGGTGGCCACCCGGGCCGCCGTCGCTCACCTGGCCCCGCTGCCGCTCCTGGTGCTGCGGCTAGGCCTGGCCGCCGTGGTCCTGCTGCCCTGGGCGGTCCCGGTCTTCCGGCGGCTCCGGCCGCGTCAGGCGGGCCGGCTGGTGGCTGCGGGCCTCCTCGGCCTCGTCGGCTACAACCTGCCGGTCACCGTCGGCCTGCAGTGGCTGCCCGCCGCCACGGCGGGGCTGCTGCTCGCCACCGAGCCGGTGTGGGTCATGGTGCTCGGCTACGTGTTCCTGGCCGAGCGGGCCGGCACCCGGGCCTGGCTGGGCAGCGCCGTCGCCCTAGGCGGCGTGCTCGTGCTGGCCGGGCCGGCCGCGCTGTCCGGCACGGGCGGCTACCGGGCCCTGGCCGGCGCCGGGCTCGTCCTGGCCGGCACGCTGGCGTTCGGCGCCTACACCATCGTGCTGCGCCCGCTCAGCCAGGCCTACGGAGCCGTCCGGGCCACTGCCGCCTCCACGGTCGTCGGCGCGGTTCCCTACCTGGCCTTCGCCGGGACGCTGTCCGGCCCGCGGCTGGCTCAGCTGGCCCCGGCGGAGTGGGGCGAGCTCGCGTTTCTCGCCCTCGGCAGCACGGTGGCCGGGATGCTGTTGTGGAACCTGGCCGTGCTTTCGGCCGGCGCTACCCGCGTCAGCCTGCTGCTGTACCTCGAGCCGGTGGTCAGCGTGCTCGGCGCGGTGCTCTTGCTGGGCGAGCGAGTCACCGTGGCCATGCTGGCCGGCGGCCTGCTCATCCTGGCCGGCGTGGCCGTGGCCAGCACGCGCTCCCGAACCTGCAAGAAAAGGCTCGGCGTGTCCGACCACCCCGACCACGACACCGGGAGGACGGGCCTGGAGGCGCGCACCGGAGGGACAATCCGCACGTTCCCGGGGAAGACTAGACAGGACACACCAGGGAGGCGACGTGAACACGACCGAGACCGGTGACGTCCGGCAGACCGCGGCGCAGCAGGTCGCGGACCGGATGGCAGAGGCCGCGCGGGCCTGGCTGGACGCGCTCGACCCCGGGCAGCGGGCGGTGGCCGTCGGCCGGGCGCCCAGCGCGGACGCCGCGTCCGACGCCGAGCGCAGAACCTGGTTCTACACCCCGACTGACCACGGCGGCCTGACCCTCGGCGCACAGCGCCCGGCCCAGCAGCGGCTGGCCCACCAGTTCGTGGCCAGCGGGCTGTCCACCGCCGGTTACGTCACCGCCGCCACCATCGTCGGGCTGGACAACATTCTGGACCGCCTCGAGGGCTGGATCAGGGACTGGGGCCGCGAACGGGGGCGTGACCCCGGCCTGTACTACCTGCGGGTGTTCGGCGAGCCGGGCGGCGCGGCGCCGTGGGGGTGGCGCTTCGGCGGCCACCACGTGTCGCTGAACAACCTGATCGCCGACGGCGCGGTCCGCGCGGTGACCCCGTGCTTCTTCGGCGCCGACCCGGCGTCCTCCCCGCTGCTCGGCTCGGCGCTGCTGCGCCCCCTGGGCGGGACCGAGGAGCTGGCCCGCGAGCTGGTCCGCTCGCTCGACCGCGAGCAGGCCGCCCAGGCTGTGCTGCTGGACCGGGCACCGGCCGACATCGTCGGCGGCAACCGGCCGCAGTTGTCCGAGGGCAACCAGATGCTCCTGCTGCGCGACCTGTGGCGCGGGTACTTCGCCGAGGCACGGCTGGACGAGCTGGTCACCAAGATGGGCGACGGCGCCGAGACAGCCTCCGGCTACGACGCCGCCGACCACCGGCGGATGGCGCTGACCCGGGCGCCGAAGGGGCTGCCCGCCGCGTCGCTGGACGCGGGGCAACGGGAGATGCTGCGCGCCCTGCTGGCCACCTACCTGGGCCGGGTCCCGGATGGGCTGGCCCCGGAGCTGGACCACGCCGCGCTGGACGCTGTGCACCTGGCCTGGGCCGGGCCGGTCGAGCCTGGTCAGCCGGTCTACTACCGGCTGCAGGGCCCGCGGCTGCTGATCGAGTACGACAACACCCAGCGCCAGGCCAACCATGCGCATGCGGTGTGGCGGGACCCGATGGCCGACTTCGGTTACGACATACTCGGGGCGCACCTAGCCGCCCATCACCTGTAGCGGGTCAGCCCGGGTCGGCGAACCGGGGCGGGCGCTTCTCGAACTCGGCGGTGACCGCCTCGACCTGGTTCGGGCTGCCGATCAGGGCGCCGATCTCCTCTTGCTCGGCGTCGAAGCCGGTCTTGAGGTCCACCCGGCCGGCCAGGTCGAGCAGCCGCTTGGCCGCCCGTATGGCGTGCGGGCTGCGGGCGGCGATCGACCGGGCCAGCTCGAGCGCGGACTGGCGCGGGTCGGGGTCGGTCCGGGTGGCCAGGCCCAGTGCCACGGCCTCCTCCCCGGACACCACCCGGCCGGAGAAGGTCAGCTCCTTAGCCACGTCCCGGCCGACCAGCTCGGGCAGCAGCTGGCTGCCGGTCATGTCGGGAATCAGGCCCCACCGGATCTCCAGCACCGACATCCGGGCGTCCGGCGCGACGATGCGGATATCAGCGCCGAGCGCGATCTGCAGGCCGCCGCCCAGGGCGTTACCGGTCACCGCCGCGATGACCGGGACCGGGATCTCGGCCCACACGTACGCGGCGCGCTGGCCGGTGGCCTGGGCCGGGCCGGCCGCGACCGGAAGTTCCGCCTGCAGGCTGAGCCGCTCGCCGGAGCGCATGGCCTGGAACGAGCCGAAGTCCAGGCCGGCGCAGAAGTCCGGGCCTTCCCCGGACAGCACGACGGCGCGGACCCCGGGTTCGATCTTGAGCCGCTCGCCCGCCGTGACCAGGCCGGTGAACATGGCCACGTCCAGCGCGTTGCGCTTCTCCGGCCGGTTCAGCCGGACGTCCGCCACTCCGTCGGTGATCGTCACCGTTACCCGCTGCCCGGTCATCCGCGCTCCCTCCGCCGGACCCTGTCACTCAGGGCCTCTGGACGGAAGCCTAGATGCCGACGGCCGAGATGATGGCCACGTCGGCGGGCGGGACCTCCCGGCCGTCCCGGCGCCGGGCCCGCACCCATCTGGATGTATCAGCGCGACCCGGCGCGGCTCTGACCGGTGTCGGCCAGCTGCGGCCGGGGGCGGAGGGGCTGCAGATGAATCGCATGGGCCGCAGGGGCGCGAGCGCCGCAACATCGGCGCGGCCCCTGCTGGTGCGGACCGGGGACGCCGAGCTGAGCCTGTCCGCGGGCCCCGCGTACCTGGTCGGCCGCGATCCCCAGGCGGACATCGTGATCGCCGACGGCCGGGTGTCCTGGCAGCACGCCGTGCTCCGGGTGGAGGACGGCCACTGGGTGCTGGCCGACAACGGCAGCACCAACGGCAGCTACGTCGCGGGCCGCCGGGCCGACCGGATCGAGTTCGACGGGGAGGGCCAGGTCCGGCTCGGCGACCCGGCCGACGGGCCGCTGCTGAGCTGCCTGGTCACCCAGATGCTGAGAATCGGCCGGTCGCCGGACAACGACATGGTGATCCCGCACCTCAGCGTGTCCAGCCACCACGCCGAGCTGCGCACGGTGCCCGGCGGGTACCGGGTCGTGGACCTGGGCAGCCACAACGGCACCTACGTGAACGAGCAGCGGGTCACGGACACGCTGCTGGCCGAGGGGGACATGGTCGGCTTCGGCGACACCACGTTCCGGCTGACCGGCCGGGCGCTGCAGGCCGCCGACCAGCCCGGGGAGGCGCAGATGCCGCCGACCCCCGAGGACAGCGCCGTCGCGGACGCCGCGGCCGAGGGCGGCGTCGGGGACGGCGGCGTCTCCGGGGGCGCCGCTTCGGACGCTGAGGCGCCGCTGGAGATCCCGTACGCGGTGCGCTGGCTGGTGCCGCGAGGCGAGCGCTTCGCCAACTTCGGCATCCTCAACGACAACGACACCCAGCTCGACTACTACCGCCGGTTCGGGCACATCTACGCGGTCGGGATCCCGGCCAAGAAGTGGCGGCTCGTGGTGGTCTCGGATCCCGAGCTACTCGACGAGGTGGCGGCGGACGAAGAGCGGTTCGGCAAGCGGGTGGAGGAGATCAACTTCTTCGCGCAGCTGGCCAACTCACGCGGCGGCGGCATCTCGGTGATCGGCGACGGCGAGCACTACGAGCGGATCCGCCGGGTCATGCTGCCCTGGTACTCCCCGCAGCACCAGCGCACCCAGCTGGAGCGGATGAAGGACCAGGCGCGCAAGCTGGTGACCGCCTGGTCTGCCCGGCCCGATGCCCAGGCGATCGACGCGCGGGCCTGGATGGAGCGCTACACCCTCGAGGTCTCCGGGCGGGGCGCGTGCGCCTACGACTTCGGCCTGCTGGACGGTCCCGCCGACAGCGCCCCGCACCCGTTCGCGGCGGCCGTCCCGGCCAGCACCAAGGAGAGCATCCTGCGGGTGGCCGACCCGCGACCCGACTTCACCGTGTTCGCCGGCCGGGTCCGGCGGGCGCGCCGCAAGGCGTACCGGCGGCAGAACGCCGAGCTGTTCCGGACGGCCGGCGCGCTGGTCCGGGCCCGTATGCACACCTGCCCGCTCGGCCAGCAGACCGATCTGCTCAGCCGGCTGGTCAGCACGCCGGACCCGGAGACCGGCGAGCTCCTGGACGCCGCGACCATCCGCGACCAGATCCTCATGCACCTGTCCAACGGCTTCAACGGGCCGTCGATCACGGCCGCGTGGCTGGTCTACGTGCTGGCCACGAACCCGGACGTGGAGGCGAAGCTGATCGCCGAGATCGACGGCGTCACCGGCGGCGATCCGGACTATGACCTGACGTACGACGACCTGATGGCGCTGACCTACACCACGCAGGTGATCAAGGAGGCGATGCGGATCTACCCGCCGATGCCGGTCACCATCCGGCGCAGCCTGAAGGACGGGACGCTCGGCCGGTACCGGATCAGGAAGGGCGACATCATCCTGGTCGGGACGCTGGCCGCGCAGCGCGACCCGCGGTACTGGGGCCCGGAGCCGGACCGGTTCGATCCGGAGCAGTTCGCCCCGGACAAGGTGACCAGCCGGCCGCGGCACGCCTTCATCCCGTTCTCGATCGGGAAACGGCAGTGCATGGCGCAGGAGGTCACGTTCATGATGCTGCGCGTCGTGCTGTTCGAGGTCTACCGGCGCTACCGGCTGCGGCTGGCGCCAGGCGCGACCGTGGCCAAGAACACCGTGGTGACGACCAAGCCGGCCGCGGTCCCGGTCATCCGGATACCGCGGGAGCAGGACGGCCGGGCGGTGGCGGCCACCGCGGTCCCGGCGATAGCGGCCCCGGTGGCGGCCGGGGCGGCCGCCGGGGCGGCGGCCGCCGGGGCGGCGGGCGCCCCGGCCACGCAGGCCGCGCCCGGCTGGGGACAGCCGACCGAGATCCCGCGGTCCAGCGCCTACCGTCACCTGGTCATCGCGTACGGCAGCAACTTCGGCGCGAGCAAGGAGCTGGCCGAGCGCTTCGCCGAGCGGAGCGACTTCCACGGCTACAGCACCGAGGTGATCACGCTGAACGCGCTCGCCGACGCGCCGCCGCGCACCGAGCCCTGGCTGCTCGTGGTCATGACGTCGACCTACACCTCGAACCCGCCGTCCAACGCGGCCGCGTTCCGGGCCCAGCTCGAGCACACCCGGCCGGGCACCGCGACCTGGCGAAACTGCCGTTACCTGGTCTGGGGCCTGGGTAACAGCCAGTGGAACGCCTTCCTCGCGTTCCCCCGCTACCTGCACGCCAAGCTGGCCGAGCTCGGCGCCACGCCGCTGGCCGGCCTCGGCTACGGTGACGTGGGCACGCCGGTGTGGGAGCACCTGCACGCGGACTGGAACGGCCGGGTCTGGCCCGTCCTGCTCGACCTGTCCGGAGCCCGGCCCACGGCCGGCGCGGCCGAGCGGGTGGCCGCCGGGAACGCCGCAGCCGGCGAGCTGACCGGCACCGACTCAGACACCGCGATGCGCAGGTCGCTCTGCGGTGCCGACGACCCGACCGCGCCGATCCCGCGCCCGGCGAGCGACACCTCGATGCTGCGCCGCCTGGCCCAGGAGTCCGCCGCGCAGTCCCGGGTGCTGCTCGCCCCGGCCATCCTGACCAACGCGGCCGGGGTACGCACGGCCGAGGCCCGCGTCCTGGCCTGCCAGGAACTGCTGGCCGCCGGGTCGCTGCGACAGATGCGGCAGCTGGACATCAGCCTGCCGCCCGGCGTGACCTACCGGGCCGGCGACCACCTCGGCGTGTGCCCCAAGAACGACCCGGAGCGGGTGGAGCGGCTGGCCCATCACCTCGGCGCCACCCTGGACGGCCTGTTCATGGCGCCCAGGACCATGAACGTCCGGGCCGTGCCGAAGGGCGTCGTGCTCCAGGTCCGCAACGTGCTGACCAGCCTGGTCGATTTCGCCGGCCGGCCGGGCGTACCACTGCTCGACCTGCTGGCCGAGAAGGCCACCGACCCGGCGGACCGGTCGCGGCTGGCCGAGATCAGGCAGATCCTGGCCACGCCGGGCGGCCCGGACTCGCCGCTGCGCACGGCGGTCGACGCGGGCGGCTACGACGTGCTCGGGCTGCTCGAGGAGTTCCCGTCTTGCTCGCTGAACATCTTCGAGTTCCTCCGGGTGGCGCAGCCGCTGCGGCCGCGGTACTACTCGGTCAGCTCGAGCCCGCGGATCCACGGCGACGGCGTGGCCCAGCTGACCGTCAGCCTGGAGGCTATCCCGGCCCCGGGCGGCCGCCAGTTCCGCGGTTTGGGCGCGCATTACCTGCACACGCTGCGCGAGGGCGACCGGCTGAACGTGTTCGTGGACCGCGCCGACGGATTCCGATTGCAGCAGGACACGACCAAGCCGATGATCTTCGTCTCGGCCGGCACCGGCCTGGCCCCGATGCGAGCGTTCCTGTGGGAGCGGCTGGCGATGAAGCGCGCGGCCACCGCCCTGGCTGAGGCGGCCCTGTTCAACGGCATCCGGTCGAGCAGCCAGGACTATATCTACCGGGACGAGATCGGGCGGTTCGCGGCCGAGGGCGTGCTGAACCATGTGCACGTGGCCACCTCGCGCGAGCGGCCGGGGAGCCGCGAGTACGTCCAGGACCGGATCCGCGCGCAAGGCGCGCTCGTCTGGCGGCTGCTCGAGGCCGGCGGGTACGTCTACGTGTGCGGCGCGCAGCCGATGCGGGACGCGGTCCGCGCCGCCTTCACCGACGTGGTGGCCGAGCACGGGATGATGCCGCGCGAGCGCGCGGAAGCCTACCTGGATCAGCTGGACACGACCGCACGCTACCGCCCCGACCTGTGGGGCTGACCCCCCTTGGAGCCATCATGGATGCCCTCGCCCTTGTCCTGTCCGCCGCGGCGCTGATCATGTTCGTGTTCGCGGCCAGCGGCCGGGAGCTGCGCCGCTTCAACGAGATCGCGCTCGGGCTCGTATTCCTGACCGCGGCGCTGATCTGCCAGTTCACTTCGGTCACCAACACGCACATCGGCCGGTGACGGGCACGGAAATACGCTGTCGGCCGGTGGAGGTCAACCGGGAGCCCCTTGTCCGTGCGGGTAGAAAGGAATCGTGATCGACCCGTACGCGAGCGGCGCGTACCGTGGAGTCGGCTCCCTATGCCACGCCAGCCACCTCGGCCTCATCTGCCGCAGGCGGGCCGAACGAGTAACCACAGCAATGTGACAGTGCTGTTGTCCTGGCCACAGCGATGTCACATCGCTGTGGTTGCGCAGACAGAATCGGGGCAGGCTCTTGCGCCGCGGGGGACTCAGGAGACCCCACGGCAGTGGCAGGCCTTCCTGACCCCGGCTGACCGCACACTCCAGGCCGGCTTTCGTGCCGCGCGGCCCCGGGCCGCCCTCGGGTGCACGGAGATGCGGCACCGTTTGTGGTTCCGCCGGGGATGGCGCAGGGCCGCCGCGATCGGCGAGGCACGCGCTAACCGCCGGCGACGCGGAAGGCGGCGTCGATCTCAGGCCGGGCGGCCCCGCCGGCGAGCAGGACGTGCAGCAGCAGCCGGGCCTTGACCGGGTCCAGGAAGCCGGCGCTGATCAGGCCGCGGCCGAGCAGGTCCCGCTCGGAACCGGGGAAGCCGTAGGTGGCGGCCAGCACCGAGCCGCGGCCGGTGCGGGAGGCGAGCACCACCGGGATCTGCCCGGCCAGGACGGCCAGGATCGGGACGATGGCGGCGGGTGCGTGCCCGACGCCGAACGCGGCCACGACCAGGCCGTCGAGGCGGCCGGCCGCGGCCCGCACCAGCTCGCCGTCGTCGCCCAGGGTGAGCATGACCAGGCCGGTGCGCACCGGCCGCGGCGGGCCGGGCAGCGGCGCGGTGAGTGGCGCCGTAAACCGGCCGGCTGGGCGGGTGAGCAGCCGCGGCTCGCCCTCGACGATACGGCCGAGCGGGCCGGCCTGCGGTGAGGCGAACGCGGTGACGCTGGTCGTGTCCGCCTTGCGGACGAACCGGGCGGCGTGAATCTCATCGCCGAATACCACCAGGGTGCCCAGGTCACGCAGCACCGGGCTGGCTGCCGCCCGCACCGCGGCCAGTATGTTGGCCGGGCCGTCCGGACCGGCCAGGCCGGGGTGGCGCATGGCCCCGGTCACCACGACCGGCTCGGCGCCGGGGTGCAGCAGGTCGAGCAGGTAGGCGGTCTCCTCGATGGTGTCCGTACCCTGGATCACGACCGCCCCGGCCGCCCCGGCCGCGAGCCGTGCCCCGATCGCGGCGGCCAGCTCGGTGATGTCGCCGATGGTCAGGGAGGCGCCGGGCACCTGCCGGAAATCGTGTACCTCGACATCAGCGTCGTCCAGCCCGGGCACCGCGTCGAGCAGCTGCCGTCCGGTCAGGGCCGGAACCGCCCCGTCGGTCCCCGCGGGCGTCATCGCGATGGTGCCGCCCAGGGTGAACACCGCGACCCGGGCACGGGCGGGCGAGGCGGTCATCACGTTAGCGTAGAAGACGTGGACGGCCACCGTTCGCCCGCGCACGGCTTCTGCGACGACGAGGAGACCACGCGGCTGCTGCGGTCCCGGCCGCCGCGGCAGGCGCTGGACTGGGCCGGGGCCCGGCTGGGCGGCCGGGTGATCTCGGCCCGGGCGCTGCGCGGCGGGATGTCCTCGGCCGTGCACCTGGTCACCGTGGCCGGACCCGGCGGCGGGCCGGACCGGGCGGTGCTACGCCGCTATGTGCGGGCCGACCCGGACGAGCCGGACGCGGCCGCGCGGGAGGCCCGGGCGCTGCGGCTGGCGGCGCGGACCGGCGTCCCGACCCCGGCGCTGCTGGCCGTCGATCCGGACGGTACGGAGGCCGGGGTCCCCGCGGTGCTCATGACCCGGCTGCCCGGCCGGGTCGAC
>Ga0207693_10003538_pt1 | contig 13340 bp, 13 predicted proteins | sample LARL81metaG_FD_184347 | JGI IMG/M metagenome (GOLD analysis project Ga0207693, IMG submission 184347) | Corn, switchgrass and miscanthus rhizosphere microbial communities from Kellogg Biological Station, Michigan, USA - LAR L8-1 metaG... | ecosystem: Host-associated > Plants > Roots >...
GAAACCCGGTTTCCCCCGTGCTAATCGGGGTGCCCAGATTTGAACTGGGGACCTCTCCGACCCGAACGGAGCGCGCTACCAGGCTGCGCCACACCCCGGAAAAACAAGATTAGCCGAGGAAGTTTTCGATCGCCTCGGCGCAGATTTCGGGACGTTCGCCGATTAGGAGATGGCCACAGTCGGCGATCACTCGTAGCGGGGCGTTGAGGCGGCGGGCGAACTCGAAGCCGTCGACCAGCGGCAGTTGGTTGTCTCGGGCGCCCCAGAGGACCAACGCTCGGCACCGCAGGTGGCCGAGCTCTTGGCGGACGTCGTCGGCCACGACCGCGCGGGCCGCGCTGACCGAGTCGCTCGTCAGCCGCGTACCCTCGAGGAAGCCGTCGACGGCTTGCCGCGAGAGTGCCAAGGGGTCCGCGGCGCCCCAGCGCCCGAAGACGGCGTAGCGCAGGAAGGGGCTGCCGGCCACGGAGTCCGCCCAGGGGGCGACGAGCCGGCGAGGGCCGATGATCCCGAGGATGCGAAGCCCGTACTTGGCGCGCCGCGTGGTCGACGAGATCCCGGCCCCGGCCGCGAGCACGAGCGCGCTGACGGCGTCCGGACGCCTCAACGCCAGTCGCAGCGCGACGACGGCGCCGAGCGAGTGGCCGACGAAAGCGGCGGGCAGCAACTGCTCGCGCTCGGCGATCGTGGCGAGCCGGTCGGCGAAGACGGCGAGGTTCGGCACTGCCGGCAGCGGGGTCGATAGCCCGTGACCGGGTAGCTCGGGTATGACCACCCGCCGCGTCCCGGCGAGAAGCGGTGCGACGTCGATCCAGTTCGCCGCGCAGCCGCCGAGCCCGTGGACGAGCACGACGGGCTTGCCGTCGGCCGGTCCGCCGAGGAAATACCGGAGCCGGCAGCCCTTCACTTCGGCGAAGCGCTCCTCGAAGCCCGGGACCGGCTTTGCGTCCGTCACGTCGACAAACTATTGTTCGGGAAGATGGACGACTTGGGAGGGCGGGACCTTTGATTCCTGCCGGCAACAACACGAGAGCCGCGAGATGAGCTCGTCGCGCCAATGCGCCGACGAGCTTTTTTGTTGCTGCCAAGCGACGCGACGGGAGAAGCTAGTGCCGCAGAAAATGAGGAGCATTTTTTGTGGCTTCAAGGAGGCGAGATGCCGAATCACCTGACGCCCGAGGAGCTGTCGAAAGAGCTTGGGATCGATCGCCAAGAGGTGATCAAGGTCTGCATGCAGGAGTCGATCCCGATCTACCAGGGCAAGATCGACAAGACCCTGTTCCAGGCTCAGCTCCAGGCGCTAGGCGCGATGCCGCAACACCACTGATCCGAGGAAAGCCCTCCGCGCTTTCCTCGGCACTGGTTTCTCCCATCGCTGCGCTCGGGAGGACCGGTCAGGGATTATTTACGCGCGGCGACTTTTCGACGGGAGCCGCCCGACGAGGCGGCTTTCGTCTTCTTCGAGGCAGATTTGGCCGGCTTCTTGCCCTGCGCCTCGGCGACGCTCGCCTTGAGCGCCTCCATTAGATCGATGACCGGCGCCTTCTCTTCGGTGGGCTCCGGGACCGCGATCTCTTCGCCCGCGAGCTTTGCGTCGAGGAGCGCCTTCAGATCGCGCCGGTAGTCGCTCACCAGCTCGCCGGGGTCGAAGTCCGCTGCGAGGCTGCCGATCACCTGGCGCGCGAGCTCGAGCTCGGCCTCCTTGACGTCGATCTCCTCGACGGCCTCCTCGATCTCGTTCTGGGAGCGAACGTCCTCGGCGAGGAAGAGTGTCTCGAGAGCAAGCGCGTTGCCCTTCGGGCGAATCAGGCAGAAGTGCTCGGCTCCCTGCCGAACGAATTTGCCGACGGCAGCCGTATTCGTCTCCTTCATCGCCTCGAGCAGCAGCACATAGGGCCGCCGCTGAGCTGCAGCGTCGGCGGGTGCCAGAAAGTACGTGCGGTCGAAGTAGATCGGATCGACCTGGTCGAGCTCGACGAAACGGGTGATCGCGATCGTCCGCGAGTCGTCCGCCGTCTGAAGCGCTTCCAGGTCGGCGTCCTCGACGAAGACGAACTGCCCCTTGGCCACTTCCCAGCCCTTGACGATCTCGTCGTTCGAGACCTCGCGATCGTGCTGCGGGCACCAGCGCTTGTTCTTGATCGGCGTACCGCACTCGCGGTGGAGCATCCGGAACGACACGTCGGACTGCCGGGCAGCCGGCTTGGTGGCCAGGGCCATCCCGACCGGGATGTTGACCAGACCGAAGCTGATGGATCCGTTCCAGATCGTCTTCATAGTCCTCCGGTGCCTTTCAGTCGCAATCCGGTGCCAGACTTCAGTCTGGCTCCGGCCCGCAACGTCCTGGCTTCGGCGCGATTTTAGGCCCACTAGCGATTGTAGTGGGATGCAGGGAGTTCGCCGAAATAGCGGCGATCCCTGCCGTAAAGTCTTAAATCTGGACACAAGTGCTGAGAAGACGATCGTGCGCCTCTGGCGCGACGCGGTTTCGGCCCGGCGTACCGGGGCCGCCTACCTCGTAGAGGCCGAGCGGGGCAGCTGGCGGGAGATCTCGTGGGACGAGGCGGCCCGAGCGGTCGATGAGCTCGCCAACGGGCTGCTCGCGCGCGGAGTGCGCAAGGGCGACGCCTTCGGGATCGTCAGCCGTACTCGGCTCGAATGGACGCTTTTCGACTTCGCGCTGGCGCTCATCGGAGCGATCACGGCGCCCGTCTATCCGAACAGCTCGGCCAAGGAGGCCGCCCACGTGCTTCGGCACTCCGAGGCCGTCGGTGCGCTGGTCGAGGACGAGGGGCAGCTTGCGAAGGTCGAGCCGCTCGGACTGGCGCACATCCTCACCATGGACGAATTAGACCGTCTGCGGTCCGAGGGGAGCGCTTTCGCACGGGAGCACCCGGAAGCTCTCGACGAAGTGGCAGCCGCGATAGGCGAGGAGGATCTCTACACCTACATCTACACCTCCGGCACGACCGGGCCGCCCAAAGGCTGCATGATTCGCCACCGCAACTACTACGCCATGACCTCGTCGATCGAGCAGATCGAGGATCTCGGGCTCGGCGAGGACGTGATGCTGCTCTACCTGCCGCTCGCCCACAACTTCGGGCGCCTGATGTCGCTCTGGGGCGCCTACTCGGGCTTCACGATCGCCTTCTGCCCCGATCCCTACGCGGTCGCCGACCTGCTTCCGCAGGTCCGCCCCACGCTGCTGCCCAGCGTGCCCCGTGTGTACGAGAAGGCGCAGACGGCGATCTCGTCGAAGCTCGAAGCAGCGTCGGGCCCGCGGCGTTGGTTGGCTGACTGGGCGCTAGGCGTCGGGCGTCGGACGAGCGGCCTGGTGCAACAGGGACGGCCGGTACCACGGGTTTTGGCCTTGCAGCACCGGCTCGCCGACCGGCTCGTTTATTCGAAGGTCAAGAAGCGCTTCGGGGGCCGGCTGCGGATCGGCATCTCGGGCGGCGCTCCGCTGGCCAAGGAGATCGCCGAGTTCTTTCACGCGCTGGACATCTTGATCCTGGAAGGCTGGGGCCTGACCGAATGCACCACGGCGGCGACCGTGAACAGGCCGCGCCGCTTCCGTTTCGGCACGGTCGGGCCGGCCATGCCCGGCGCCGGGGTGAAGGCCGCCGAGGACGGCGAGCTCCTGATCCGGAGCGAAACGGTCTTCGCGGGCTACCTCAAGGACGACGAGGCGACGCGTGCCGTCCTGACGGAAGACGGCTGGCTCCGCTCCGGAGACGTCGGCGAGATCGACCACGACGGATTCGTGACGATCACGGATCGCAAGAAGGAGATCATCGTCACCGCCGGCGGCAAGAACGTCTCGCCGCAGAACATCGAGCTCGCGCTCAAAGCTTCGAGGCTCATCTCACAGGCGCTCGTCGTCGGCGACCGCCGCCCCTACGTGACCGCACTGATCACGCTGGACGAGTCCGAGGTCGCCAAGGCAAATGGAGACGTCCAGGCGCTCGTTCAGGATGCCGTCGACGAGGTGAATGCCGAACTTTCACGCTTCGAGCAGATCAAGCGCTTCGCGATCGTCCCGCGGGAGTTCAGCGCCGAGGAAGGCGAGGTGACACCGACCTTGAAGCTGAAGCGCCGAGTGATCGAGGAGCATTTCGCCGCCGAGCTCGAGCGGCTTTACCCAGGCTAGATCCTTCTCGCCCCTACGTACGTCGACGCGTACCAGCCAGAAAGGCTCGAGATCCTCACGACGTCGCCGGTGTGCGGCGCGTGGATGAAGGAGCCTCCGCCCACGTAGATGCCGACGTGGCCCAGCCCATCAAAGAAGACGAGGTCGCCGGGCTGGAGCTGGTCGCGCGAGACCGGACTGCCCATTCCGTACTGCGCGTACGAGCTGTGGGGAAGCGAGACGCCGACCTGCGCGAAGACGTACATGACCAGGCCTGAGCAGTCGAAGCCTGACGGGGATGCGCCGCCCCAGACGTACGGGGTTCCGAGGTAGTGCATCGCGATCGAAACGACGCTCGAGTGGGTCGGTGGCGGGGCCGGGCCGACCGGAGCCGGAGCGCTCCCGCTGTCCGGGGACACGACGGGGGCGACGGTGCTCGCAAGGGCCGTCGCAGGCGCCTGCTGCTGCTGAGCGGCCAAGCGCGCAGCAAGCTGACGACGAAGCTGAGCCTCACGCGCGGCCTCCTGCGCCTGTAGGTGGGCGATCTGGCCGCGGATCGACGAGAGGAGCGTCCGGCGCGCAGACAGCTGTCCCTCGATCGACGCCTTGTCGGAAGCGCGCTGGCGAACGAGAGCCGCAGCCTGCGCGTTCGCGTGCTTAAGACGAACCTCCCGCGCCTTTACCTCGTTTTCGAGGTGGACGACCTGCGTGAGGACGTGGCTGTCCTGCGCCGAGATCCGGTTGGCCGTATTGAAACGGTTGACGAGGTCGTCGAGGCTGGACGCCCCGAGCAGGACCTCGAGCGAGTCGCTCTGTCCGCCCGAGGTATAGAGCGATACGAGCCGGGCCGAAAGGGTGTCCTGCGCTCGTTTGAGACTTTGCTTGGCGACTTGAAGTTGTGCGTGATTCGCCTTCAAATCGGCACGAACGCGGTTCAGCTTCACCGTTGCGAAGTTGTAGGCCTCGACCGCACGTTCCAGGCTCGAATCGAGCTGCTGCACCTGGTTCATGACGCTCTGCGCTTCTGCCTGCTTCGAGGCAATCGACGGGTCCGCGACGGCAGGCGCCGCTGCCAGAGCGGCCGCAAAGCAGAGAAGGATGACTGCCGGCGCCGTACGTCTTCTCGAGCGGCGAATCGTTCCGGTCGCTGGGCTCGATCGGCGCCCCGGGAGGGGCCGGTTCGTCACAGGTTCGGCACCCTAGCAACCCGCTCGGACGGCCGCAACCGGCTTCCAAAGCCGTAAAAGTGCGCATTGCGAGGGCCCGCAGCGCATGTAGAGGGGGTCTGCTAGCTTCCGAGGCCCGTGCGGGGGGACTCCCTTATTCGCCGTGGGCGCCTCTTCGCCCTAATAGGTTGCTCCGTTGCCGCGGTAGGCATTGTCCTCCCAGCGAGCGGAGCCGGCTCTGGATCGCCGCTCAGGCAGCAGGCGCAGCGACTGACGCAGCAGAACAGTGCGATCGCGGCTCGATCTCGCGCGTCCGTGCTGACGCTCTACGCGCTTGACAGCCGCCTCTCGCGCGTGCAGGCAGAGCTCGCCTCGCTTCGTTCACGAGCTGCTGCCCTCGAGCGCAGGCGGACCGAGACCCGGCGCGAGCTCGCCGTCGCAAGGCAGGTCTACACCGTTTCACAGGGCAACCTGGCCAATCGTCTGCGCGCCGTCTACGAGCAGGGCGAATCCGACCCTCTCTCGATCGTGCTCGGCGCCAAGACGCTCGATGACGCGTTGTCGGCTCTCGAAACGGCAAAAGCCGCAACGGCGACGGATCGCACGATCGTCACGCAGGCCCGAACCAGCCGGGACAAGTACCTGGAGGTCGAGCACCGGCTCGCCGCACGCGCCCAACAGCTGCGCACGCTCGAGGCAAGCGTGTCGGCGACGGCTAACAGTCTCGCCTCTGCGAAGGCTCAACGCATCTCCTACCTCCGGCAGCTTGCGGCGCAGCGGAGCCTCAACACAGCCCAGATCGGGTCGCTCGAGTCCCGGGCGCAGGCGATCGAGGCGCAAGCGCGCCGCGTCGCAATCGAGCAAGCCGCAAGCACCCAGACCACCGCGCCCGTCGCCTCGGCCCCCGCTGCCGGCGGCGCGGGAACGCTGACCGTCACCGCAACTGCCTACACCCTGCCCGGGCACACGGCCACCGGCGCCCCCGTCGGCTACGGCGTCGTAGCGGTAGACCCGAGCGTGATCCCGCTCGGAACGCGGATGACGATTCCTGGCTACGGCGAAGGCGTCGCCGCCGATACGGGTGGGACGATTCAAGGCTCCGTGATCGATCTCTGGTTCCCAACGGCTGCGCAGGCTGCAGCCTGGGGGCGGCGGACGGTCACGATCACGTTGCACTGAGAGCCGCTTTCATGATGGAGCCTCGTCGCCGGCGATGGTCGGTTCTTTGCAAGGACGCAGGGAGTGCCCGTAACAGGAGATTCGGGCGCGACTGAGGACACCGCCAGGGGGCCGACCAGCGAGGCCCAGCGGCTCAGGTTTTCATCGCGAAAGGGGCTCTAATACACTTCGGTGCCTGTGAGCCCCCTCAGAGGAAGGGGATGAGGTGACCGAATCGATCGAGTCGACGGCAGCAGCGCAAGAAGCCATTCCACGGGTGCTACTGGTCGACGACCATGACCTCTTCCGGACGGGGCTGCGCAACCTGCTCGAGGAAGAAGGGGTGGACGTCGTTGGCGAAGCCGCTGCGGGCGACGAAGCTCTCCGCTACGTGCGTGAGCTCCAGCCGGACGTCGTCGTGATGGACCTGAACATGCCCGGGATGGGCGGGGTTGAGGCGACGAAGAAGATCATCGCCCATGCGCCGCTGACCCGCGTCGTCGTGCTGACGATCTCCGACCAAGACGCCGACGTGATGGACGCGATCTTCGCGGGCGCCTGCGGCTACCTGCTCAAGGACGCTTCGATCGAGGACGTGATGCGCGGGATCCAGTCCGCGGCCGTCGGCGAGTCGCTGATCTCGCCGACGATCGCCGGCAAGGTGCTGGAGCGCGTTCGCGCCGCGACCGCCTCACCGGACGCTGAGGAGGCGATCCGATCCGAGCTCTCGGAACGGGAGATCGAGGTCCTCAAGCTGATCGCAAACGGCAAAGACAACGCCCAGATCGCCGCCGACCTGCACATCAGCCCGAAGACGGTCAAGAACCACATCTCCAACATCCTCATGAAGCTCCAGATCGACAACCGCATTCAGGCGGCCGTGTACGCGGTCCGAAGCGGAATCGTCTGAGGCGTAACCGCTTTCGCAAACCGGTTTTGAGCGGCCGCGGCGGCAAAGCCGCCACGGCCTCCAGGTCGGCATCGCAAGCGACGCCTCCGCGCCGTCCGCAGCGGAATCGTCTGAAGAGAGGTCTAAGCCGCTGCGCTGGTGGCGCGCCGTGCGGAGGCCAGCAACTCCCGCAGGTGCCTCAGGTCGCTCGAGGCGCGGCTCAGCCGTAGCGAGAGCTCGGCGAGCTCGTCGGCTTTCGGATCTCTGTTTCGACCGCTCATCTCCCCTGCGATCTCGCTGATCCGGCGCTCGATCCGCAGCTGCTCCGCCTCGAGAGAGTGAGCACGCGCGTAGCCGTCCGTGAGAGTGCGCTCGACGTCTGCCCGCGTCGCGTCGTCACGGGCCGGTGGGCCCGCGATCAGTGCGTCGAGCTCGTCACAAAGCGTGCCGAAATCGATGGCCGCGGTAGGCGTCATCGCTGTCCGATTATCTCGCCGCGGTCCTCACGATTCATGGGCCGCCCGGACTATCTTCGCCCGCTCCGAGACCCATGTTGCTTGACCTGGGGCATATCGGTCCCAAACAATGGATCCGATGCGCTGGGGCCTTGCCGCCGTCCTCGCCTGCGCCGCAGCCCTCGCGTATCCAGCTGCGGACGCCACCGGCTCGGCGAGCCAGAAGCCGCTGACTCAGCGCCTCGCGCAGGCACTTGCAGTTCCGCACGTTTCGCCGGCCCAGTCAGCCGCCTTCGCTTTCGACCTGACGACCGGCACAGCGGTCTTCGAGCGCAACACGGCTCTCTCGCTGGCTCCCGCTTCGAACGAGAAGCTCGCGGTGACCTACGCGGCGCTCGCAACCCTCGGGCCTGACTACCAGATCGAGACGGACGCCCTCGGCCAGGGCCGGCTCGTCGGCACGACCTGGCGCGGATCGCTCGTCCTCCAGGGGCACGGCGATCCGACCCTCAGCCAGACCGGCCTGACCCAGCTCGCCCGGCAGGTACACGCTGCAGGCATTCGCACGGTGTCCGGCTCTGTGCTCGGCGACGAGTCGTACTTCGACTCGCGCCGTACGGCTCCCGGCTGGAAGTCGTCGTTCTACATCAACGACTCGGCGCCGCTTTCGGCGCTCACCGTTGACAGGACCTGGTTCCACACGCACCACTCCCGCGCCCCGGCGGCTGCGGCTGCATCCCTCTTCAAGGACGCCCTACGAAAACAGGGGGTCACGGTCACCGGCCCCGCGCTTCGGGGGATCGCCAATCCCGAGGCGCAGCCGCTTGCGGCCGTCCTTTCGCCGCCGCTGGCCCAGATCGTGCGGTTCATGGACCGAGAGAGCGACAACTTCACCGCTGAGCTACTGCTCAAGCAGCTCGGAGCCCTCGACGGCGCGGTCGGCACCTCGGCGGGTGGCGCCGCTCAGGTACGTGCAACGTTGAACGAGGCGGGGATTCCGCTCGCCGGTGTGCGGATCGTCGACGGCTCCGGTCTGTCGCAGCTGGACAGGCTGACGGCACGCGCGATCGTCGGCATCCTGCAGGCCGCGTGGAACGCGCCAGAGCTGAAGCCGTCGTTCGTCGCGGCGCTCGCGGTCGCCGGACGTAGCGGGACGCTGAAAGACAGGTTGCGCGGAGCGCCGGCGCGCGGCGTGGTGCTGGCAAAGACCGGGACGACCGCGATCGCTTCCGCGCTCTCCGGCTTCGTGCGGAAGCTCTACGCCTTCTCCGTGCTCCAGAACGGCCATCCGGTCTCGTACTGGTGGGCGCGGCGCGCCCAGGACCGGTTCGCCATGGTACTAGCGTCGCAGTAGTGACGCTAGTACCGTCACGTTGATCCGGTGCCAGACTTCAGTCTGGCTCCGGCGCGCATTATCCGCGCAGTAGTTGCTTGAGCGCCTGCTCGTCCAGGACGGGCACGCCAGCTTTCTGCGCCTTGGCGAGCTTGGAGCCCGGGCCTTCGCCGGCGACGAGTCCCGACGTCTTCTTCGAAACCGAGTCGCCAACCTTGGCTCCGAGCGCTTCGAGCGCGGTCTTCGCCTCTTCTCTCGTGTAGTCCTCGAGCGTGCCGGTGATCACGTAGCTCTGCCCGCTGAGCGGGCCTTCGATCGGACGCTCCTCGTCGCCGGCCTCCATCGGTAGACCGAGCTCGTCCAGCTCCGCAACGAGGACCCGATTCGGTTCGTCCGCGAACCACTCGGCGATCGAAGCCGCCCGGTCCGGTCCGATTCCGTCGATCGCCTCCAGCTCCTCGACGGTCGCCCCCAGCAACCGGCCGATCGTCCCCAGCTCGCGCGCCAGGACGCCGGCCGTGACGCCGCCCACGTCCGGAATGTTGAGGCCGTAGAGAACGCGCCGGAACGGGATCTGCTTCGAGCGCTCGATCGACGCAATCACGTTGGAGGCGCTCTTTTCCTGGAACCCGTCGAGCTCGAGCAGCTGCTCCTTCGTCAACCGGTAGAGGTCAGGAACCGAGCGGACGAGCCCGACATCCCAGAGCCGCCGGACGAGCTGCTCTCCGACGCCCTCGATGTCGGCGGCCGCCATCACCCAGTTGTTGAGGGTCTCGATCCCCCGGGAGGGACAGTCGCGATTGGGGCAGCGGTGCATCGCCTCGCCCTCCGGCTTGACGACGTTTGTCCCGCAAAGCGGACATTTCTTCGGCATCCGGAACTCCTTCGTTCCGGGCTGGTGCGCGCCCGCGGGGCCGACGACCTGCGGAATCACGTCTCCGGCGCGCTGGACGACGACGATGTCGCCCTCGCGGATCTGCTTGCGGTTGATGTCCTCCTCGTTGTGGAGGGTCGCCCTCGAGACGGTGACGCCGCCGACCTCGACCGGCTCCAGCATCGCCCATGGATTCAGCGCACCGGTACGCCCGACGCGGATCGCGATCTTGTTGAGCCGCGTCGTCGCCGTCATAGGCGCCCACTTGAAGGCGCGCGCCCAGCGCGGCCGTTCGTGCAGGGCGCCCAGCCGGGCCTGCTGCTCGAGCGAGTCGACCTTGATCACGATTCCATCGATCTCGTAGTCGAGCTCGGCGCGGCGCACCTCCCACTCGCGGCAAGCCTTCATCACGTCGTCGATCGACTCGAGCCGCTCGGCGTACGGGTTGGTGCGCAAGCCGTGCTCGCGCAACCATTCCAGCGTTTCCCAGTGCGTGGTCGTCGCGAGACCTTCGCGGCGGCCGACGCCGTAGATCCAGATCGAGAGCGGTCGGGCCGCGGTGATCGAGGAGTCCTTCTGGCGTAGCGAGCCGGCGGCTGCATTGCGCGGGTTCGGCGCTGTTGCCTTGCCCTCGGAGGCGAGCCGCTCATTGAACTCGCGGAAGCCGGAAAGCGGCATATACACCTCGCCCCGAACCTCGAGAACAGGCGGCAGCTCGTCGCCGATATCGCGCATTTGCAGGGGAATCGCACTAATCGTGCGCAGGTTCGGGGTCACCTCCTCGCCCTGATACCCGTCGCCTCGGGTCGCGCCGCGAACGAACTTCCCCTGCTCGTAGACGAGGTTGATCGCCGAGCCGTCGATCTTCGGCTCGATCACGTAGGCGACGGGCTCGTCCGAGTCGAGCCGCTTGCGCACGTCCTCCTCCCACTTCGTGAGCGCCTCGTCGGTCGTCACCTTGTCGAGCGAGCCCATCGGCGTCAGGTGCCGGGACTTTTCGAACTTGTCCGACGGCGGTGCGCCGACGCGCTGGGTCGGCGAGTCCGGCGTGATCAGCTCCGGATGCTCGTCCTCGAGGGCCTTCAGCTCGTCGTAGAGCCGGTCGTAGGCGGCGTCGGAGATCTCCGGGTCGTCGAGAACGTGGTAGCGGTAGAGGTGATGGTTCAGCTCGGCACGGAGCTCGTCCAGCCGTGCTTTGACATTCTCGAGCGCCGGAGCAGCCACGGCGGTGATGCTAGCGGCGTCGGCTCGCGTCTCCGTGCGACCTGTCCGGGGTCAGACCCCGGCCGTGGCCGGCGCGGACACGCGACGCCGGCACCACGCCGAACTGTCGTCAGGGATGCTTGCAGATGACGTCACAAACGGCCTCGTTTGGGGTCAGACCCCGGCCGTGTCAGTAACGGACACCTACGAGGTAGAGGCCGGATGGCGGCGCCGTCGAGCCGGCTTCGGAGCGCTCGCGTCCTTCGAGCAGACGGACCAGCTCATCTGTAGGGCGCTCGACCATCGTTCCGACCAGCGTCCGCACCATGTGCCGCAGGAAGCTGTTCGCGGTGATCTCCAGCTCGAGCACGTCGTCCCGGCGGTACCAGACGGCGCTTTCGATCGTCCGGACGAAGACCCGGTGCCGCGTCTCGGCCGGCGTGAAGGCCCGGAAATCGTGCTCGCCGACCAGCGCATCCGCCGATTCCGCGAGCCGCTCCTCGTCGAGCGGGCGTGGATACCACCAGCTCCGGTTCGCCTCGAACGGCGAAGGAGACCTGCGACGGTAGATGCGGTAGCGGTAGCTCCGCGCCCGCGCCGAGTGACGAGCGTGGAAGTCGGGAGCAGCTAACTCGACCTCGCTGACCGCGACGTCGTCGGGAAGCTCCGCGTTCAGCGCCTCGGCCGCTCGGCTCGGCGGCGGCCCGCCCTCGGCCTGAACGCTCGCGACCTGGGCGAGGGCATGGACGCCGGTATCGGTTCGGCCGGCGACCGCGAGCTCGCTCCAACGAGCGAAGACGCGGTCAAAGGCCTCTTGCACGACGCCTTCCACCGTCCGCAGACCGGGCTGAGCGGCCCAGCCGCGAAACCCGGTGCCGTCGTACTCCAGCGTTATCTTCAGCCGCACGTCAGGGGATCCTGACGTCTCTTGTCAGGAGTGCCTTATGATAAGGGCACTTGCATATCAACTGGTAAACTCTAGTTCGATGAGCGACCGCCAAGCCTTCCTCCTTCAGAAGGTGCAACCCGCGATGACAGGACTGATCGACGGCTCCCTATCGACCTTGGCGCCGATCTTCGCCGTCGCGCTCGCGACCCACGAGCCACACGTGGCGTTCTACGCCGGCCTGGCTACCGCAATCGGCGCAGCAATCAGCATGGCGTTCTCGGAGGGTCTGTCCGATACGGGAGAGCTCACCGGCCGCGGCAACCCGCTCATTCGCGGCTCGATCACCGGTGCGGGCACCTTCCTCGGCGGGATTCTTCATACGCTGCCCTTCCTGATCCCGCACTACCGGATCGCGATTCTCTCCGCGATCGTGGTCGTGGGGTTCGAACTGGTGACGCTTGCCTGGCTGCGGTGGCGCTTCTTCGAAGTCAGTTTCGTGCGGGCGCTCGCAACCGTCACGGTCGGCGGCGTCGTGATCGCGGCCGTCAGTGCCGGGCTCGGCACCGCGGCGTAGTGGTCTGGCCGGTGACGTTGCCCGCTTCCTGGGTCGCGAGCATCAAGCCAAAGGCCGCGATCGTCCGCAGGCAAGGCTTGCAGCCTTGACAAGGGCGAGCGTGGACTCTGGCGTAGCGTGATCGCGGGCCAGGGAGCCGGCGAACGTTGCCGGCCAGATCACTTACACCGCTCTATTCGCCGCCGGAGCCGGCCCGCGGCACGTAGTCGACGAGCTCGAGGTACGCCATCTCAGCGGCATCGCCCTGGCGGGGGCCGAGCTTGACGATCCGCGAGTAGCCGCCGGGCCGGTCGGAGAAGCGCGGCCCGACGTCACTGAAGAGCTTGTGCACGACGTCCTGGGAGCGCAGGAACTTGAGCGCCTGGCGCCGGGCCGGCACGCCGCCGCGGCGCCCGAGCGTAATCATCTCCTCGGCGACCGGGCGCACCTCCTTGGCCTTCGCAACGGTCGTCTTGATCCGGCCGTGCTCGATCAGGGACGCGGTCAGGTTCGCGTAGAGCGCCTTCCGGTGCGCCGAGTCGCGCCCGAGCTTTCTGCCGGCCCGCTGGTGGCGCACTTGGGTTACGAGCCTCCGCCGCCGTTCTCGCCGCGCAGCGTCAGGCCGTGCGTGGCGAGGGTCTCCTTGACCTCCTCGATCGACTTCTTGCCGAAGTTCGGGATCGCGGCCAGC
>Ga0207693_10003539_pt1 | contig 13337 bp, 14 predicted proteins | sample LARL81metaG_FD_184347 | JGI IMG/M metagenome (GOLD analysis project Ga0207693, IMG submission 184347) | Corn, switchgrass and miscanthus rhizosphere microbial communities from Kellogg Biological Station, Michigan, USA - LAR L8-1 metaG... | ecosystem: Host-associated > Plants > Roots >...
CCCGGGTGCGGCCGGACCTCGGTGACCACCGGATGAAGGATGCTGAGATTGGCGGCGAACGCCTCGAGGTCGAGGGCAGCGGCAACATCGGCTTCCCCCAGCAGCCGTTCGGCGGCGAGTTCGGCCAGCGCGGCCCAGCCGGTGGAGAACGCATTGTTGTTGATCAGCGCCAGCCCTTCGTTATCCGCGAGCACGAAGCCGGTCTCGCGAAGCAGCCCCTCCACGAGGTCGGCCAGTGGGCCAAGATCGGCCTGGCCCACCGAGCCGAGGCTGCGAACGGTCGGCACAAGACCGCGGTTGAGGGCGTGGACCAGCATCTCGGCGAGCTCAGGGCGCACACCGGCCGCGCCCTTCGCGAAGCCGTTCACCAGGCAGACCATCGCAGCCCTCACGACGGGGGGCGGCGCCGGTGGTCCTTGGGCAATAAGGTGGCCCCTGATCAGAAACCGGCTGAAGCCCTGGCGCGCCCCGGCGTCCAGCGCGACGCTCTTCCGCTCCGCCAAAGCGGTCGTCAGGCCATAGACGATGGAACCCGACCGCAGCGCCTCCTCGACGACCTCCCGGGCAGCCGCCATCCTGTCCCGCGCCACCGGGGCCAGGACAGCCTCAGCGCCCCCCTCAGCCACGGCAGCAAGGGAATCGATCGTGAGTGACCCACCGTCAAGCACCACCATCAGCACGGCCCCCCGGAGGCGCGTGGCGTCACTGGCCTAGACGCCCGTCGATCCGCTCGCGCAACAGGTCCGCGTGACCCAAGTGGCGGGCGTACTCATGGATCATTCCGACCAGCACCTCGCGCAGCGACATCGGCCCTCCACCGCTGCCATGCTGATTCAGCGGATCGTTGCCGGTGATGTCGAGACTCGGCGCATCGGCCACGAACCGCGTCGCGAACTCCACCTCCGCGCGCCACGCGTCCCACGCCTCCGCAACCACCTGGGGGTCGGGAACAGCACCATCGAAATCACCGTCACGGTCGGTATCGGAGCAGAAAAGCGGGGGCACGTCCTGCCCGGCCATCAACACCCGGAACGTCCCACGCTCTCCGTCGGCCAGGTGCCGCACCAGTCCCAGCAGGGACATCGTCGACGGCTCGACGGAACGCCGCGCCATAGCCTCCGCATCAAGACCCGAGCATTTCATCTCCAGCGTCAGGCGTGCACAGCGCAGGGCTTCGGCCAGCGTGACGCGCTCGTCGCCCAGCCTTGGCCCGTTCTCACGCGGGTCGTCGGCCGACGGCTTGCCGTCCGCGGTGAACATGTCGGCTCGCCGGGTCGTAGCCATGGCCGCATCATCGTTGATGCGTTGCGCGGTCGGCAAGCAGGTAACGGCACCTGCAGCGGACTTCGGACCGCGCCCAGGTGCAGTCATGTTCCGGATACCCCGGTGCAGCCGCGCTTTGCAGGATGGCAATAAGACGCGGCCAGGAAGGGATTACCGAGATGAATAGCCGACAAGACCTCGAAGGGCTGGGTGCGCTGGTCACCGGGGCAACGTCAGGGATCGGCCGGGCGGTGGCCGAGCGCCTGGCCCAGGACGGCGCCGAGCTGGTCGTGCACGGGCGGGATGCCACCCGCGGCGCTGCGGTGGTCGACACGATCACCGCGGAGGGCGGGAAGGCCCGTTTCGTGGCGGCCGACATCAGCGACCCCGCCGGGCTTGACGATCTCATCGAGCAGGCCGGAGCGGTCGACATCCTGGTCAACAACGCTGGGTTCTCCTGGTTTGGGCCAACGGCAGAACTCGACGTGGCGACGTTCGACCGGCTCTTCGCCGCCAACGTCCGTGCGGCGTACTTCCTGGTCGCTGGACTGGCCCCTAGGATGGCCGCCCGCGGAAGCGGCAGCATCATCAGTCTCGGGAGCATGGCCGGCCAGATTGGCCTGGCCGGTGCCGCCGCCTATGGTGCCACCAAGGCGACGCTAGCGGCGATGACCCGTTCCTGGGCGGCCGAGTTCAGTCCCTCCGGGGTGCGCGTCAATGCCATCGCTCCGGGGCCCGTCCTGACCGGAGGGGCCGCACCCGAACGTATCGAGGCTCTCGGCGCCACGACGCTGCTCGCCCGCCCCGCCCAGCCCAGCGAGATCGCCGAGGTCATTGCTTTCCTTGCTTCTCCGAGGGCGAGCTACGTCACTGGCGCGGTCTTCGCTGCCGACGGCGGCCGCACCGCCATCTGACCCGGATCGCTCCTAGCCCGGCCAAGAGGGCCTAGGCCGATCCGTCGGCCTCCGGGGAGGTGACCCCGAGCCAGCCGATCATCAGCGGGGCAGTCGGCAGCGGGGATGCCGCCGGCGGTCAGCCGTCGGGCCACGGCAGGACTGTCAGGGACGGCCACTGGCTGCACCACCTGACCGTCTTGGCCTGGTAGACCTCGCGGGGCGCGAGCACCGGGTTGGGCCGCACGACGAGGTTGAACACGTCGGCCAGCCCGTGCGGGGCATAGACGCGCCACCGCCCGCCGGGCAGCAACCGCACGCCGAGGCAGGCGGTGGTTGCCTCGAAGGTGTCGATCGCCGCCTCGGTGCTCGTATGCGGCGGGCAAGGAACGCCGAACTTCTGCTCGTACCACAGATGCACGCGGGCCTGGTTGCGGATCTGGACCGGGGCGGGCAGGTCGCCGAAGCGCTGCTGCCCGGCCTGGATGACGGCGTCCTCGGCCTGCCAGGACAGATCGGTGGCGTCGAAGTAGGCCAGGTCGTAGTCCAGGATGCCCGCCTCGGGCGGCCGCCCTGTTACGGCGTTCCACACCGTCTGGTACAGGCAGCCCGCGACCAGGTACCAGTCCGGAAGATCCAGGACAGCCGCGCGGGAGAGCACCTCGGCCAGCACCTGGTTGCGCTGCAGGACCGCCTGGAACGCGGCCACCTGCTCGTCGATGGGCAGCCGGCCGTAGTCCACGGCAATGGTCTACCAGCTTCCCGGCTGCGGAACAGCGCTGGGAACGGCGCCTCGGCCGCACCGCCGTACACACCCCGCACATAGGGGCCATAGAGCCGGGGTCATTGGACGCATAGCTGCGGCGGCGGGCAAGATCGGCGTGATCCCAGAGGCGTGTCACCAGCCGCGGTTGTGCGTATCGGACTGCCTGCCCTTTCAATCGGAAAGGGCATCGTGACCGCGCACAGGCTGGGCGAGCGCCGCCGCCTGTTCGGTGCAGATCTCGGCCATAGCCTGCGGTGCGGCGCGGCAGATGCCGGGGAAGTTGAGGTAGCCGTGTGGCATGCCGACATACTCGGTGAACCGTACGGGTACCCCCGCGGACCGCAGGGCCGCGGCGTAGCGGACAGCATCCTCGCGCAGCGGATCGTGCTCGCCCACCTGGATCAGCGCTGGCGGCAGGCCGGTGTGGTCCGTGGCGAGCAGCGGGGACGCCCGCGGGTCGGCCGGATCGGCGTCGCCCAGGTAGAGCCGCCGGTAAGCGAGCATGTCCTGCTCGGGAATGATGAGTGCCTTCGCCGCCTGCCGCGGCACCCGCGTCATGTCGGTGGGCGGATAGAGCAGCGCCTGATGGCTGATCTTCGGCCCGCCGCGGTCGCGGGCCAGCAGGCACATCACCGCCGCGAGGTTCCCGCCGGCGCTTTCCCCCATCACCCCGATGGGCGGGGCAGGCGCCGGTCCGGTACCGCCACCGCCCGGGCCCGAGGGCGTGCCCGCGCCGAGGCCCGCGGCGTTATCCGCCGCCCAGACCAGCGCCGCGTAGCAGTCGTCCACGGCGGCGGGGAACCGGTTCACCGGGGCGAGCCGGTAGTCCACCGACACCACGACCGCGCCCACCTTCACCGCGACCGAACTGCACATCCAGTCGGCCAGGCGCAGGTCGCCGAACACGAACCCGCCACCATGGAAGTTCAGGATCAGTGGCCGCCCGCCGGAAGCGGTGCGAGCGGGACGGTAAACCCGCACCGGGATGTCCCCGGCCGGCCCGGTGATGGCACGCTCGGCTACCTCGGTGCCGGGCACGACCGTCCCGAAGATGCGGTTGGTCACCCCATTGGCCGGGGTGTGCCTGGCCTGCATGGCGATGACCTCTGCCTCGGTCTTCGTGCCCACCGAGCCCTGCTGGTGCACCAGCCACGCCCATAGCTTCACCCGGCGATCGACCGGCGCCATTCGCGCTCCATTCCCGCCTCGCGGCACGCGCAGGCATGCCAGGGCTCTTACCGTCCTGGCAAAGAATGCTAATTCTCCGTGTCCTCCACCTCCAGGGACGCCAGGTGAGCGGGAGGCATGGCGACGCCCGGGTGACCGAGGTGGATGATGGGTCTCTGGCCCGCCGTGGCTGCGTCGTAAAGTCCTGATGACCGGAGCTTCCCCAACCGCATCGAGGTGCCATGATCATGAAACAGCGCGTGCTGTCGCCGCTGCGTCCTGCCGCCCGCGCTTTCACCGGGTCCACCTACGTCCTGCTTGGCTTCGACGCCTGGCGGGCGCCGGGCGCGCGTGTCGAGCAGGCCGGTCCGGTGCTGGCCGCGATCCGCAAGTGGGTTCCGCTGCCCGATGACGATGAGATTGTGGTGCGCGCTAACGCCGCCGTGATGGTGGCCGCCGGCGGGCTGCTGATGCTGGGCAAGGCCCCGCGCCTGTCCGCCTTGGCCCTGGTCGGCTCGCTGATCCCGACGACCCTGGCAGGGCACTCCTACTGGGAGGTCGAGGATCCGGCCACGCGCAAGATCCAGCGGATCCAGTTCCACAAGAACCTGGCCATGATCGGCGGGCTGCTTTTCGCCGTGCTTGACCAGCCGTAGCCGCGCGTGGACGCCGACGCCGACGGGATCGTGATCCGCGGATCGCGGCTGCTGTTGCGCGCGCTGCGGCCCGCGGAAATCGACGACCAGTGGCAGGCCATGGTCAGCTCCGACCCGATAGCCATTGCCGAGCTCCCGGATGAGGCCAGCTTCAAGGCGCGACTGCGGCACTCCGGCCACCTGGAGGATGGCTGGCTCGACCTGGCCATCGACCTGGACGGTACGGTGATCGGGCGGATCCAGACCTTCGTGCCAGCGGGCCGCCGCCTGCCGCCTGGGACGTTCGAGGTCGGGATCGGCCTGGATGCGGACGTGCGCGGCAAGGGCTACGGGCGCGAAGCGCTCGCCCTGTTCACCGACTGGCTGTTCGAGCACGCGGCGGCGCAGGTCGTCGAGGCGCCGACCGACCCCGGCAACGCGCCGATGCGTGCGGTCTTCGGCCATGTGGGCTGGTCGCTGGGTGCAACGGTGACCGAATACGGGCGCGACTGGGTGATGTACCGGATTACCAGGCAGGAGTGGCACGCGCGGTGAGAATATTCGCCGGCGGCGTGAGCGGCGCCATCGGTGCCCGCGTGGCCCTCGTCGCCGACGACCGCGCGGCCCGCAACGGGAGGAGTTAGCCATGGCGACCACGACCCGCGAGCTGACCTATCACGATCAGGAGACCCCGCTGACGGGCGTGCTCGCCTGGGACGACACGGTCCGTGAGCCGCTGCCCGGGCTGCTGCTGGTGCACGGCGGGGCCGGCCTCGATGACCACGCCAGGGGACAGGCGCGGCGGTACGCCGAGCACGGTTACGTGGTCCTGGCCTGTGACATGTTCGGCGACGGCGTGGCCGGGGACAGGGAACGCGTGATCGCCTGCCTGACCGGGCTGCGCGACGATCCGGACCGCCTGGTCCAGCGGGCACAGGCCGGGCTGACGGCGCTGTCCGCCTGTGCCGAGACCGATGGCCGGTTCGCCGCCGTCGGCTTTTGCTTCGGCGGGCTGACGGTCCTCACGCTCGCCCGCGCGGGGACCGCCCTGATGGGCGTGGTGAGCATGCACGGCAGCCTGGCCACGGTGCGGCCCACGGAACCAGACGCGGTCCGGGCCAAGGTGCTCGCCTGTCACGGTGCGCTGGACCCGCATGTGCCGATGGCGGACGTCGCCAGCTTCGCGGCCGAGATGGACCACGCCGGGGCCGACTGGCAGCTCATCATGTACGGCGGCGCCGTGCACGGGTTCACCCATGAGCACGCCGTACCCGGCGCGATCCCTGGTGTTGCCTACGACGAGGCCGCTGACCGGCGATCTTTCCTGGCTGCACGGACCTTCCTTGCGGAGGCCCTGGCCACGGGGCCGCGTTAAAGCACGCCGGCCCGCACGGAACCAGGCCCTGAGCCCACGGCTGCAGGCCCGGTCAGCGGCGCTGCTCGGGGCGGGCCGGCACGATGATCGTCGCCGCCGGTCTGCCGTCCAAGGTGGCCGTGGGGCCGAGTACCTGGCAGCGGTCCAGGCCGTGGCGTGCCCACAGTGCCGCGGTCCAGGCGCAGAGCAGCGCGTCGATCAGGTCTTCGCGGTGCTTGTAGGCGACGTCGCCGAAGGGTGAGGGCTGTTCGGCAAGCTGCCGGGCGACCGGGTGGGAGCGCAGCCGCAGTGGCGGATCCGCGGTCTCCAGCTGGCCGAGGCGGCGGATCAGCATGTCGCAGTTCGCGGCGCGCTCACGCCGCCACAGGGCCGCAGGAAGCCGCCGCGGCTGGCGCTTGTAGCGCGGCCGTTCGGTGTCGTAGCCCAGTTCCGCCGCGCCGACGAGCGTGCCGTAGGGGTAGCTCTCCGACAGGACGCGGCCGGTGGCCGGGGGCCCGTCGCGGCCATCGGAGTATCGCCAGCCTCGTTCCTGTGCGAGTGCGAGGAACCTGACCCCGGCCAGCCGCGGCAGGGCAAGGTTGGTGCTGTTGGCGCTGACCTTCCACCGGCCGTAACGCTGCCCGACCTGGGTCTCGCAGAGCCGCTGGCCGGTTTCGTTGCGGACCACGAGCGGCGCGTCCACGAACATGACCGCGTCCCCGCCGTTGGCTACCGCATCGGCCCACGCGACGGCCTCGTCCACGCCGCGCCGCCAGCCAGCGTCCAGGACCTGCCCATACGAATCGATCACCGCCACGCCCGTCTCGTTGGCGGGAAGACCGGCGCGGTCTTCCCGCCACGCCAGATCCACGCCCAGGTAGCGAGCGGTTGCCATGGCCAGGTCCCCTTGTTGCGCACCGGTATTTCGTTGCTCTAGAGTAACGGTTGCTTATGAGTAACCAAGCTGTGGACGCGGTATTCGATGCGCTCGGCGAGCCGGTGCGCCGCCGCATCCTGGAACTGCTGCGCGAGGGGCCCACGCCGGTCGGGCGGCTCGCGGAGCGGCTGCCGGTGGGCCGCCCGGCGGTGAGCAAGCACCTGCGGGTGCTCGGCAACGCCGGGCTTATCGAGCATCACAGCGTCGGCACCCGCAACCTCTATCTGCTGGCACCCGGCGGCATGGCGATTGCGCAGCGGTGGCTGGTCCAGACCTGGGACACGGCGCTGGCCGCCTACGCGGCCGAGGTCAGCCAGGCGGCCGCGGCCGGTCCGGGCCAGGGCCGCCAGCAGGTTCCGGCGCCTGCGCTACCGCACGCCGAGACAACGAAGGAGCGGCCGTGAGCACTCTCCCGCCCATCCGCAGGGAAGTTCTGGTCGACGCCGGGCCCGAGACCGCGTTCGACGTGTTCACCGCGGGCATCGGCCGGTGGTGGCCGGTCGCCGGGCACAGCGTGCACGGGGCCGGCGGCACCGTCGCGTTCACCGGCGGCCAGCTGATGGAGCAGTCGGCCAGCGGGCAGCAGGCCGTCTGGGGGACGGTGATCCGCTGGGAGCCGCCCGCCGCGGTGGCGTTCACCTGGCATCCCGGGCGGACGCCGGAACGGCCGAGCCACGTCGAGGTCACCTTCACTGCCGCCGGCCCGCAGACCCTGGTCACGCTGACACATAGCGGCTGGGAGGTCTACGCCGACCCGGCCGCCATGCGGGCCGAGTATGACCACGGCTGGCCGATCGTGCTCGGCCACTACCAGGGGCACGCCAGCCTGCCCGGTGAGGAGGGGGGTCCCGGCGAAGAAGGGGGCAAGCACACCTGGGTGGCGCTGCTGCACCGCCCCGGCCCGGCCGCGCCGCCGGACGGCTCCGTGCTCGACGACCCCCGGTTCGCCGAGCATGCCGCGTTCCTCAACCGGATGCGCGAGGCAGGCTATCTCGTCGCGGCCGGGCCGATGCTGGACGCCGCGGGTGAGGGCATGACCATCCTGCGGCTGCCCGGGACCCACCAGCTTGCCCGCGCAACCATGCTCGCCACCGAGGACGACGTCAGCGTCGCCCAGGGATTCTTCTCGGTGACCGTGCGGCCGTGGCAGGTCATGATGCAGGCCCGGCCCGGGTGAGCCCGCTGCGGGTCTGGCTCATCGGCTTCGGCACGGTCGGCAGATGGTTGGCCGATGCCCTCGACACCCAGGCAGCGCGGCTGGCATCCCGGTTCGGCTGCGCGGTGCAGGTCGTCGGGATAGCCAACGCCCGGGACGGGTTCGTCTACGACGCCGGTGGCCTGAACCTCGGGTCCGTGCTTGCCGCGGCCGCCGCAGGGCAGCCGATCACCGGACAGCCCGGTGCCCGGGCCTGGCCGGCCGCCCTCGAAGGGCTTCGCGCCACCGAGGCAGACCTTCTGGTGGAGGTGACGGCGAGCCCACGGTCGGATGCCGAGCCAGGCCTCAGTCACATGCGGGAGGCGCTCAGGCGCGGCATACCGGTGGTCACCGCCAACAAGTGGCCGGTCGCCAGGCACGGCGCCGAGCTGGCCGCGCTCGCCCGCAGCCGCGGGGTGGCGTTCCGCGCCGAATCCACGGTCATGTCGGGGACTCCGGTGCTGTCCACGCTGACCGAGGGCCTGGCCGGTGCGGTCCCACTCGGCCTGCGCGGCGTGCTGAACGCCACCGCCAACGCGATCTTGTCTCAGATGGCCGACGGCACCTCCTACGAGCAAGCGCTGGCCGCGGCGCAGCGGGCCGGCTTGGCCGAGCCGGATCCCGCCGCGGACGTCGAGGGCTGGGACACCGTCGCGAAGGTGATGATCCTCTCGGCGCTTGTCTTCGGCAGGCAGCTCACCGTGGAGCAGGTCACCTGCCGTGGCATCACCGGGGTAACGGGCCGGCAGGCGCGCGAGGCGGCCGCGGCCGGGCAGCGGATCCGGCACGTCGCGACGCTCGAGTTCGCCGGTCCGGAGGGGGCTGGCCCGGAGCAGTCCGGGGCGGGCGGGGCCGGGCCGGAGGGTGCCGGGGCGCCGACCGCCCGGGTGCAGCCCGAGGCCGTTCCCGCCGATGACCTGCTGGCCCGGATCGACGGTGTCGCCAACGCCGTGGTGTGCCGGGCACGCCCGGTCGGCGAGGTCACGATCATCGGGCCCGGTGCCGGACCTCAGCTCGCTGGCCAGGGAGTGCTCAGCGACCTCATCGCGGTCGCGCGCCAACGGCCGGCCGGTTCCTAGCCGTCACGGGCGTGCAGGGTGCCGCGCGCGGGCCTGCAGGGGACGCCGGCCCGACTACCGGGGGATGACGACTGGCGGACCTCCGGGTTAGGGTTTGGGTGCGTTGAGCTGGCGGGAGGTGCCAGTGGTGGCAGGCCCATTCGATCCAAGGGCGAGGTCTCACGCCCACATGCTTGCCTCCGACGCCGACCGCGAGCAGGTGGTCGAGATCCTCACGGCCGCGTTCGTCCAGGGCCGGCTGACCATCGACGAACTCCGCCTGCGGGCAGGCCTGGCGCTGGCATCGCGGACGTACGCCGAACTGGCCGCCATGATCACGGACATCCCGGCACCACCGTTGACAGTACCGCCGCCGCCGAGGCCCGTCCGGCCCGCCAGCCAGGCCCCGGCCGAGCCGCTTCCACAGCCGGTCGGCCGGATGCCGACCGGCGCGAAGGCGGCGGTGTGGGCCGCCTGCGTGATCGTCGCGCTGCCCGCGGTATGGGCCGCCTTCCTCACCTACTACGGCGGGTTCCTCATCATTTTCCTGCTCGCATTCACCGGGCTGACGGTGACCATCGGGACGACGGTGGACAAGAAGGCCGCAGGCTGAACCCGGCAATGCGCTGAACCCGGCCAGCGCGGCGACTGCCGCTGCTGCTGCCTGCGCGTGGCTAGCCGCGCCCAGGTCACGTCCCCGGCGCACCGCCGGAACCCGGCGTGCCGCCCGAATCCGGTGCCTGCTGGTTCTGATACGCCTGCTGGGACAGCGAATGGTCCGGGCCGAGGATCAGCGGGTTGCCAGCGCTTTCCGCTTCGTGCTTCTGCTGGGCAAGCCGCGAGCCGGGCGTCGCGTAGAGCACGTGGACGCTGGCGTTGCCGCTGCCGCGCTTGTCCACGGGCGCGACCGCGGCGGGGTTGCCCTGGTCGTCGGTGACCCACAGCTGGAAATCGTCATACTTGAACAACTGGATGTCGACGATCGGCGTCGGGTAATGGTGCACCCCGGCAGGCTGGGCGCTGTCCGGCGCGGGCGGGCTCGGTGCCCCGCCCGCTGGCAGGACCCCGGTGTGGAACGTCGGGTGCAAGGGCACGCCGGCGTTGAATATCGAGTCGGTCCACTTGGCCACTCCGGCGGCATCGCGAATCGGCGTGTCCAGCAGGCCGCCGGGGTCAAGCTGCTGCTTGATCTCCGGCGAGATCAGGTTATAGAGCCTCTGGGCGTTTTGCCGCAAAAGGTCTACCTTGGCCGGGTCTGCGCAGTTGTGCGAAGCCAGGCCTTCGGCAACGAAGGTTCCTGTGGAAGTAGTAATGGCTACAACCGGCTGCATGCCGACGAACTTCTTTTCCACCAGTGTCGCCACACCGATCCGCTGCATCGTCCCGAGCGTAGACGGCTGGAAATCGGCCAGGAGACGCTGTGGACGCACCGAACCGAGTAGGCGCATGATCTCCGCTCGGGTGCGAATCATGATGCGGTTGCAGTTATCACTGGCGCAGCGCAGCGAGTAGGCCACCCCTCGTTCCTTCAGGAGCTTTTCGACTTCCTCCAGCATGGCATTGGAGCGCTGGGCGAAACCCAGCCGCACCGAAGTCCCGAACCCCCGCCCCCGCTCCTCGTCTTCCACCTGGGTGAGCCAACCCTCGCCATCGAAGGCGGCCGCCAGGTAGCCCGCGCCTCGCGAGTGATCCTCCTCCCAGACGTCAACGAGCCGGAGAACCTTGGACCGGACATCCTTGGAATTGCCGGCCCGACCGCTCACCAACCGAGCTTTTCGTGATGCCACGGCATCCGCAGACCGGCCGAGCTTTTCGGCGGCCTCTTTCACGGGGACACCCGAGCCGATCAAGGTCAGCAGGTCCGCATCTTCCTCCGGGGTCCATCCCCTCGTAGCGCGCAGGCTCTCGGTGGTGACCCACTCCGAGTTGACGTGGGCGCCACCATGGCCGACCAGCCACCGATGCTCGGCCGATGCCCGGACCCGAGTGCCATCGTCGAAGACAAGGTCATAGCAGGGCCGTTTGATCGTCCTCTTGGCCAGCACCTCCGCTGGCCGCCAGCGCCGCCATAGTCCTGGGTGTGACTCCTCGTCGAAGCCAAGCAATATCTGTCCGACAAATACATCCTTGATCGGAATCCACCGAAGGTCAGCGGTAAGAACTCTTGCCTCGCCGCTCAGGCAGAACTGGCTGGACCATTCGATCCCCGCCTGGTTGCGGACCACGAACCAGCCCTGGCTGTCCTTCAGCCACAACGCGCCACCGTGGTGGTCCTGATAGGGCCCTTGCCCATAGATCATCCCGGCCGCCTGCCCGGCGAGCTCGTTCATCTTATTCCGGGCCGCCACGTATTCGGGGGAATCGGCGCGGGTCGGATGGTTGGGAACGTTGATCCCCCACCCGTGGGTTTCGGATTCGGCGTGAACTGGTTCCGGATTTGTCATCACAATCTCCCCTCCCTGATGGAGGAGAACGTTACCGCTGGCAGTCCCGCAAAGGCATGACGCGCGGCGGGTGATTCGGAAGGATTTCGCGCTGGTAGCGTGGAACCAGCTTGTGGTTGCGCCTAGGGTTCCGCGCCGCTTCCGTTAAGCAGGGATACAACCAGGAGTGCGGCGGCCTGGACCGAGCGGCGCCAGGGGCTGCCCGGCCCCCACACCTGATGGGATAAAAGCCCCGAGGGCTCTTGTCGGCATGCCCGGTTATCCGGGACGGGCAGAGGGAGCCTCGGTGCGAGGGCAGATCTTCCAGGCAACTGACCGGTGCGCGACCACGCGGGTGCGGGCCGCATGACCGCGCAGCCGCATCTGACCACGCTGATCGTCGCGGCCGTGATCGCCGCGGGTGCGCTGCACGCGGTCTGGAACGCCATCGCCAAGCATCTCGATGACCAGCTCATGGCGTTCGCCGTGATAGGGATCCCCATGGCCGTCATCGGCGGCCTCGCGGTAGCGGTGACCGGGCTGCCCGGCCGGACGGCGGTGTACCTCGCAGTGGTGTCCGCGGTGATCCACGTCGGCTACGAGCTCGCGCTGATGAATTCCTACCGGCTCGGCACGTTCAATCAGGTGTACCCGATCGCCAGGGGGACCTCGCCGCTGGTGGTGGCCGTGGGTGCCTATTTCTTCGCCGGCGAGCATCTGGGTCCGGTCCCGCTGGCCGGCGTGGCCCTGCTCGCGTTCGGGCTGATGAGCCTCGCGCTGTCGGCCGGCACGCTCACCCGCACCGAACTGCCCGCGATCGCGGTGGCCGCGCTGACCGGGCTCACCATCGCCAGCTACACCGTGGTGGACGGTCTTGGTGTGCGCGCGGCGCACGATCCCTACGCCTACGCCGGGCTGATGTTCGCCCTCCAGGGCCCGGTGTTCCCGCTGGTCTCGCTGTTCCGGCGCCCGGTAGCCCGGTGGCGGGACCGGACCGTGCTCGGCCGCGGCCTGCTCGCCGGGGCGCTGTCGGTGCTCGCGTACGGCATCGTGCTCTGGGCCCAGGCCCGGGCGCCGCTCGCCGAGGTCGCCGCGATCAGGGAGACCAGCGTGATCTTTGCCGCCATGATCGGAATGATCTTCCTGAAGGAGCGTTTCGGTGCCCGCAGGGTCGCCGCCGCGGTCGTGATCGCCACGGGCATCGTCCTGATCAGTACCTGACCAGCCCTGGCGGGCGGCCACCGGGGGCAGGCGGCAGCACGGTCCAGGGCATTCGCCCCCGGGCGAGACGGCGGCCCCGGGACGTCCGCCCCGGGGCCGCCGTCACATCACTATCGGAGAAGCGAGCTGAGGTTGCCTACCTGGACGGTATCGCCGGCGTCGCCAAGCAGCGGGAGATGGAAGTTCTGCTCGATGGTCTGCAGCAGGGAATAGTGCCCGGCAAACGTGGCGTCGACGCGATGCCCGACCCCCCTGGCTACCACGAGCATCGGGACGTGTCCGCCGCCGTAGACGGTGCCGCCGGCCAGGTCACCGCCGCCGCCGGTAGTGGGGTCGGCGGGCGTCGCCGGCAGGATGGGAGAGTCCGGCCCGGGTCGGATGTCATTAGGCCCGAACGGGGGGTCGTCTGCGAAGCTGCCTTCGTC
>Ga0207693_10003540_pt1 | contig 13336 bp, 15 predicted proteins | sample LARL81metaG_FD_184347 | JGI IMG/M metagenome (GOLD analysis project Ga0207693, IMG submission 184347) | Corn, switchgrass and miscanthus rhizosphere microbial communities from Kellogg Biological Station, Michigan, USA - LAR L8-1 metaG... | ecosystem: Host-associated > Plants > Roots >...
CAAGGAGCTCGTGCAATGGGCAGTCTAGGTTTTCCTGAGCTGATGGTCATTCTGGTCATCATCATCATGATTTTCGGAGCAAATCGGCTGCCGGAAATCGGACGTGGCATCGGAAAGGGCATTCGCAATTTCAAGGACGCCACCCGCGACGGCATGAAGCACGACGAGTGATCGACCGTCGCCAAGACGCGACAGATATCCCGCCTAGAGAACGACCCGGGCGTCCCCTACCCGGCGTGTCACGCGCTCCCGATCCAGATACTCGAGCAGTGGAATCGCGAACTTACGCGTAATGCCGTAGCGTTCTTTGAACGCGGAGACGTCGACGCGAGCATTGGGCTTCAGCGCGCGCACGTCGGCCTTGAGCGTTGCCAGCGCGTCGGAATGAAACAGCAGCGTATCCAGCTTGACCAGCGTCTTCTGGCGGACCAGGAGACCGGCTCAGCCGCGTAGTAGTCGAAGCCCTCGCCCGGCTGCGCGAGTGGCCCGTAGAGAAGCCGGTACTGGTCCGCGACGTCGGCGTCGACCGGAACCCGGCGCTTGACGTAGGCACGCACGTCCACGGGCGCGGCCGTGAGGCCGGTGGTGGTGCGGAAGGGGACCCGGCCGGCGAGCACCTCCCGGTCGGACGGGATCGTCGTCATCTCGAGCCTGCCCTTGGGGAAGGCGAAGGCGACGATGCCGCTGGCCGCGGTCGCGGGCGGGACGTCGATGCCCAGGAGCTCGAGGAACGTGGCGCGGACCCGTTCGGGGACCAGGCTTGCCTGGTACAGCAGGTTCTCCGACATGAACGCCCAAAGCTGGAGCAGCGTCATGCCCGGGTCGCTGTCGTTGTGGTTGCGCCACTCGGGATTGTGCACCGGGATGCGCGCCGTGACCTCGGCGAGCAGCTCGCGGTAGGTGCGGGTGTCGATCGGCGGTGGCTCGATGGCGGTCATGTGCTCACACCTCCTCCGACGGGTACCGACAGGTCGATGGCTTCGCGGGCCGCGGTGGCAACGAGCGCGTAGGTGATCGCCACGACCGCACGGGCTGGGTCGTCCGGGTGCGGGCGGACCACCACCGCGTCGAGCGCGACGCGGGGCTCCCACCGCCGCAGGGCGAACTGGATACGTTCCTCGATCAGCCGGTGGGTGGCGGGCACGTTCGGCTCGAACAGGAACGAGCGCAGCCCGGCACCGAAGCTGGGGAGCATCAGCCGCTCCCCCGGCTCGGTGGTCAGGATGATCCGGATCGACTCGCGCACGCTCTGCTGGCCCACCGCCCATGAGAACCGGCCCTCGCCGTCCAGGCGCGGAGGGAAGGCCATCCCCTGCCCGAAGAGGGCGGCGTCCGCGGAAACGGAGAGCGATGTCATCGTCATGACCCCTTCGGCAGGCAGATCTTGAACAGGGGAAGCCAGAAGAAAACGATGTTCAGCAGCGAGACGATGATCATCAGCAGCACGAGCGCGCAGATCGTGATGATCGGGATCGACAGCGAGCACACCATCCCGAGGTCGAGCGACGGCTCAGGCGGGATCGTTCCGTTGTCGAGATCCTGCATTTTGATGCCCTGGATCCGCTCCATCTGCTTGCGCAGCTGGGCGGAAACCTCCATCCGCACCGCCTTCGGGTATTTCCGCAGGCCCTCAAGGGAGGTGTCGACCGGGAGAACGATACGGCTGTCGCGATAGGGCGCGTCCGGGTCGTAGATGTGGGAGAGCCGGAAGGCACGCGTTGGCTGGCTGACCGTCAGGCGCTGGTTCAGCGGGCAACGCGGGCGCTCGTACACGAACCGCACGGCGTATACCGCTCCGGCGGTACGTCGCGGCCCGGGCGATGACTCCGGCACGTCGTCCGGCGGCGTCTGCGCGGCGGAGCGCCCGCCGGCGGATACCGGGCCCGCTGCCTGGGTCGCCACCGCGTCCAGCGCGGCGGCCACCGTCGTGAAGAGCGGGTCCTCGACGGTGGGCCGACCAGTGACCACCCCGAGTTCCTGGACCGCCGAGGTCATGCCCGCGAGACTCGCGTTCGTGACCGGCGCAGGCGGGTGCGGCAGGTTAGCCAGGACCAGGTTCCGGTTGGCGTAGGCCTGGTGCAGCGCCGCCGTCCAGGTCGTGCCGAACGCGGACTGTGCCAGCAGTTCCGCCAGGTTTGCGAGCGCACCCGCGGGCGCGGTCACCCGCTGCTCCCAGACGTCCTCGAGCTCATCGACGAGAAACGCGGACAGGTCGACCATGGCGAAGAACAGCGTCTCGCGCAGCAGGTCCCGGGTCGCCTCGCTGCCCGTGGTCATAGTGTGGCTGGCAGCGAGGTCCGCCGCTGCCTCGAAGCCGAGGACGACCGTCTCGAGACGCGCCCGCCCGGGCAGGGCCAGGACCGCCGCGGGATCGCTGGAGACGATCGGGTCCTCGGGCAGTGCCGCCTCGTACCGTTCGCGGGCGGCGACCGGGATCATGGCGGCGAGGACGCGGCGACGGTGCCCGTTGACGTAGGTCATCGGGAACGCGGGCAGGCGCTGCTCCCGCTCGGCCAGGCCCACCGCAACGCTGATCCACCTGCCACCTTGCCCCTCGGGCACCCAGCCGAACTCGCGGTACGTCACCCGCTGGCCCGGATCGACCGGGCCGGGACCGGTGGGCTCCAGGCGCCGCAGCACCGCGAAGACCGACTCGTCGCGGTCCGGGTGGACGACCTTGTCGGGCAGCCCGTACCGCTCACAGACCAGCCCCCCGGTGACCAGGTAAAAGCGCCCGTGGATGGGCTGGTACAGGCGCGGCACCTCACCGGCGCTCACGGGTGAACGGCCCGCCGCGGGCTGGCGCCAGGTCTCGGGCTGGAGGATGAAGGCGCCGACCTCACGCTCTGGATCGTCGAGCTCGCTCTGGAGCCGCTCGACGAAGTCGTCACCGTCGAAACGCAGGATGGCCGGGCGGTCGAGTTCGACCGTGCCCGCGAGCCCGTCCCGCCACAGCGGCGGCGCGGTCTTCCAGATCGGCCGGTCGTGCATCGCGGCCTACCACATGTTCCCGGCGCCCGGCGTGTAACTGGAGCTCACGACGGAGTTCGTGATCACGGTGTCGGCCTGGACGACGCCACTGAACTTGGACATGCCGGCGTTAACCGTGACCATGCTCGCGGTGACCTCCATGCTGCTGGCGCTGACGGTCACCTTGGCGCCGCACTGGATCGTGACGCCGCCGCTGTCGAGGGTGACGGTGTTCCCGTTCGCGTCCTCGATCGTGATCGTGCCCGGCCCGTCGGCCAGGGTCACCGTCTGCCCGCCCGGGGTCTCGAGCCGCAGTCGTTCCTGGCCGTTGGTGTCGTCGAAGGTCAGGACGACACCGTTGCGCGAGTGGATCGCCCGGATGTCATTGCCCTCGCCCATGGACTCAGGCGGCGCGTCCTTGCCGTTCCAGAGCGCCCCGATCACGTAGGGGCGGGTGGGGTCCCCGGACTCGAACGCCGCCAGAACCTCGTCGTCGACCTCCGGCACGAACCAGGTGCCGCGGTCGCCGCCCGCCATCAGCGTCGCGAGCCGCGCCCAGGCCTCATAGGCCGCATCACCGCTGTCCGGCGACCACGGCAGCCTGATCCGGACGCGGCCGGTGCCGTCAGGGTCGTCCACGTCGGTGACGACGGCCGGGTGCACGCCGTAGAAGCGTGATCCGTAGCCGGCGGGCCACCGGGGGACGGCAAGTTCGCGCAGCTCGTCGGCAGGGGTCATGATCCTGCTCCCAATCCGGGGCGCTCCGCACGAAAGCGGGTCTGGTAGCCGCGCTGGCCATCGAAGGCGTGCTCCACCTCGACCAGCGTGTAAAGGCCGCTGAACCCCGCCCCCAGATCGGCGAGGCGAACCCGTGTGCCCGCGCGCAGCCGCGCGTCTCCTTCGGTCAGCCCGGTGGCGGTCACGAACCTGCGTGCGCTGGTCCGCAGGGCCATGTCGGCCTGGGCCTGGGCGGCCGCCGTGGTCGCAGGGGAGGTGTGGACGATGGTGTCGGTCCGGGCCGCGAAGGCCCCCTCCAGCAGGTCGATCCCGGAGGTGTCATCACCGAGCTCGGACTGGACGGCCGAGAGGCCGGCCTCGGCCGCGATCGTCTCCTTGCCCGCGACGTCCCATCCGGCCACGACGACGGTGCTGCGCTGCCGGGCCAGGTCCGCCAGGATCGAAACCTCGTGCAGGTCGGCGTTGTAGGTCAACGTCACCTCCTCGTCGCCCCGGCGGCCACGGGAGGCGACGTGCACGGTACTTCCGTCGATCCAGAGATCGGCGTCGACCAGCCTGGCCCGCTCGCGGATGAAGGCGAGGTCGCTCTGGTTCGCCTGCGCCACGTGGTGATGGGTCGGTCCGTCGACGTCGACCGACGCCGTCAACCCATGCGCGCTGACCACCTCACGGATGATGTCCTCGTCGGAGGCCTCCTCGAAGCTGCGCGTGCGCCGGGTCATGCGCAGCTCCTGGAGCCGGTCCTCGGCCAGGAACACGATCTCCGGCGGCCGGGACTGCGGGTAGTGCGCCTCGATGCCGCTGACCAGGCCGGTGAAGACGGTGCCGGCGCGGTCGCCGTCGCCGAGCCGGACCGCGACCCGGGTGCCGAAGTCGACGGTGCGGCGATCGTTGAAGACGTAGCCGTCCGGGGAGTCCTGGCTGCCCCAGTTACCCGCCACGATCTCGCACCGTGACATTCCCTCGGTCGTTTCCGTGACGATCACCGAGAGCACCCGGTCGGTGAGGACGGCCGAGTCGGCTCCGTCGACCTGGATGGTCGGCCGGGCGCTATAGAGGGAGGCAGTGGGCAGGGTCATCGTCAGTCCGCCCTTCCCCGGTCGGCACGGTCGGCGGCGTGGCGCAGCAGCGCTCGCATCTCGAACGGCGTGAAGGCGGCGGCTGGCGCCTGCGGCTGGCGCGCCGGACCGGGGCTGGTGGCAGGTGCCTCCGGGGCGGCGACGACCTCCAGCTCGTTGATAACGACGCTCATGTCCGGCCGCCAGCGAAGCCGTCGGCCCGGGGCGCGCGGGCGTTGAGGTCGACGAAGGCGCCGGCTTCGAGCCGGCGTGGGTTCTCGATGCCGTTAGCCGCGGCAACGGCCTGCCATCCCTCGGCCCCGGTCCCCCGGCCGCTGTCCCTGCCCATCATCTGCTGGAGGCTGTCGCCTTGGCGGGCCTGCTGGCGCGGGGCGGTTCCCGGCAAGCTGCCGCCCGACGAGGGCGGCTGGGGGTCGTGGAACTGGATTTCCTGGCTGGTGATCGAAATCGACACCTTCGCCCGGAGGGGCCGGCCGTCCGCGCTGAAGAACTCCAGCGTCTCGTCCATCGAGTCCATGACGCCCTCGAACAGGAAGGAACCCCAGGTGAACCTCACCGGGGGCGGCGCCTTGCCCTGGCCCTTCGGGGCCGGGACGAAGAAGTGGTTCACCTTCTTGGTGAGGTGCCGGACGTCGTCCTCGTCCTCCATCGCCGAAGCGTCGAACCACAGCTCGACGCTGAGCTTGGTCGAGCTCTTGCTGACGTACTGGATCGCCCCGCCACCGGACTGGTCTCCGCCCTTCATCGTGTTCGAGTACACGACCTTGAGGGTCTCGGGGTTGAACTGCACCGTGACCGTCGACTCGGGCGAGGTCTCGCGCGACGGCGCGTCGTGGTCCCCGAGCTCGATCTGGACGAGCCTGGCCTTCGCGAGGACGGCGGGCTCAGGCACCCTGATCGCCTCCTGCCGGGGGGACGAGGCGCATGCCCTCGTACGCGATCTCCATCTCCTCGATCGCGATCCCGCCCTCCCTCGCGTTGAGGTCAGGGGCCTTGAGCTTGACCGGGAGGCAGCGTGTCAGCCGGAGCGAGTACGCCGTGGCCGAACGGTCCGGCGTGCGGACCTCGATCTCGCAGTCGGCCCGCCGGTGGCGTTCGCCGTCCCGGTTGACTTGGTCGAACCAGGTCCAGAGGTCGAAGTTCTCGCTCATGCCGCGCTTGAGCGCGAGCGTCCCGTAGGACACTGATCCGGCGAGGTGGACCGGCCCGGCGTTGTTCCCGCCCTCGCGGATGGTCTTGGGGGCCGCCGAGATCTCCAGGCCGGAGCACTCCGCGAAGGCCGCCTCGCACAGCGGTCCCCCGTCTCCGCCCGTGTCGATGCGGATCATGAAGTTGAACGTCTGATGGATCATGCCTGCGCCTCCGTGGTGGCCCCGCCAGCCAGCACGAGCCGGACGGTGATGAACTCGAGGGGCCGCGATGGAGCCACCCTGACCTCGACCACGAACCGGCCCGAGTCGACCGACTCGGGCGGGTTCACCGCGTCACCGGCCGAAACCTCGAACGCCTCCTGCGGGACCGCGCCAGCGAACGCTCCGCGTAGGTACATGTCCGTCAGGAAGCGCTCGAAGCGCATCCGGACGGTCCGCTGGAGCTCGCGGTCGTTCGGCTCGAATACGATCCCCGCACCTTCCCGCCGCGCCAGCCGCCGCAACAGGGCGATCAGCCTGCGCACGTTCACGGGTCGCACCGCGCCGGCCTCCGACAGGGTGGAGGCCGTGATGGCCATGAACCCGGATGGGTCCGCTACGAGGGGATTGATGCCAGCCGCCACCATCGACGGCAGGCGCCGGTCGTCGACCAGCGGCGCCAGCGCCAGCGTCCCCTGCAGCTGACGGCGGGCGGGAGCGACCCAGGCTCCGCGTGCGGCCGCGCTCGCGGCATAGGTGCCCAGGACGGCGCCGTCCGGAGGGTCGGGCCGGAGGTCCCCTCCAGTCCGGCCGGCGACGGGCCAGGGGTGGTATGCGGCGCCGTACCCGAGCACGAACGACTCGTCACGGGTGAGCGCCGGCACCCCTCCTTCGAGGAAGTCGCCGACGGCCGTTCGCCCGTCGGTATCGAAGGCGGGCAGGTCCCCGCGCAGCACCGAGATGTGGCGCACCGCCTCCTCTGCGGTGAACGATCCGGGCAACCCCAGCACGCCGACGACGTCGCCGCGCGCGGCGCACCAGCGCAGGACGGATGTCTGGATCGCCCGCAGCGCCGGCCAGGGCTCCGCCTCCGCGGCGGTGCGCGCGCGCCAGAGGACGGTGTCGGGCGGGGGCGGGCCTGCCTCTGCTATGACGCCTGCGGGCGGGGCGGGCACCGCACATGGCGTGAACGTCGTGCGCGGCACGACGGCGACCACGACGTTCGACCAGGGGCCTTCCTCCCCGCCCCGGATGGCTCGCACGCGGAAGAACTGCGGAGCCGGGCAGGCGGACCGCGCACCGATCACGGCCGCTGGTTCCTGGCTCTCGGACCGGATGACGTCAGGGAAGGTCTCGGCGAGGTCAGTCTCGACCAGGTACCCGGTGGTGGCCGGGACGCGGGACCAGGCGAGGTGCACGCCGTCCTCGCCGACCGCTACCACCTCGAGCCCGGGCGCGGTGAGAGGCGGCGGGGCCTTGATCCGGACGTGGTCCCACCCGGTGTGGACGGCATCGGGCACGCACACCAGCGTGATGTCCTCGAGGGTGGCCAGCGCGTGGATGCCACGCAGCCGCCGGGGCGGCCGGCGGACGTGGGCCAAGTCCCATGCCGCCGGCAGGATCGTATCCACGCCGAGCCCGGCGAGGGCCGGGTCGACGAAGAGGCTGGCGTCGAAGCGGTCCAGCCCGTTCCGGGTCGGTGCCGGCGGGTAGGTCATCCCGGACGGCCGCCCCCCGAACACGATCGCGGTGGGATCGGTCGACGAGCCAAGGGGCAGCACCAGTGGCGAGCCGGCGTTCCCGGCCAGAGGAAAGCGGGGGGCAAGGCACTCCCGCTCGAGCGGCGTGAGGGTGCGGTCAAGCGGACCGCCCGGCCCGTTCCGCTCGCCTTCGTACGTCTCGGTCCCGGCGAGCGCCCTGAAGATCCGGTCGTCGTCGGGCAGGCCGGCCAGCGAGCGCGGATGCGCCGCACTTACCCCCAAAGACGGCAGTTCCGCCACCATCGCGTCCCCGTCCCTGACGGTCAGCCGCAGGCGCTGGATCTCGGCGACGACCAGACTGGTACCCCAGTCGCCCAGCGAGGGCCAGTCGTCCGGCGCCCCGGCCACCCCTACCGAGGACTGCACGGCGAACCGGCGGGTGCCCGGGGACGCACCGTGGGGCCGCTCCTCCCCCAGGGTCAGGAGGGTCACCCCCTCGTCGGCTCCGGATTCCGTGACGAGCACATCGGCCTGGCTCACCGGCTCTGCCGCTGCGACGACGACGAGGTCCTCACCTGCGGCGACGTCGGTCGTAAAGCTCGGTACCGGCTCGGGCTGGCCGGCGCCAAGCCGGTACGCCGCCGCGCCCGCGGCGGGCCGCCGCCGCGTGAGCAGGTAACCCTGGCGTGGGTCGAACACAACCTTGCGGCCTTGCGGGTCGGGCTCGACGCGAGCCACCTCCACCAGCAGCGCCACGTCACCGGCGAGTACCATGCGCAGCAGGTCACCCGCCACGACGTCCGTCGCGTGGTCGAGGACCAGGGACCTGGGGTCGATGACGACCGGCAGCGAGGTCGTGACCTCGAGCGCGGCCCCCACCGTCAGCGAGTCCGACCAGGCCCCCGCGGACCGCGCCGGAAGGGTCACCGCCCGCCACCCGCTAGCTCCCTCCGCGGCGGACCCGGGAACGAAGAGCCCGGGCACGGCGAACCGGTTGGTCATGGCGCCGCCGGTGCCGGTGGCCGCGACCCGCACGACCCACGCCCTGCGGCCGCCGTTGGCGAAGAACGCGTCCACGGCGGGGCCGAGGTGGGCCAGGACCGGGGTGCCGTCGTCGGTCCGGGCGAGCTCGAGGTCCGCCCCGAACACGTCCATGAACGCGACCGAGTCCTCGACCAGGACCGGGATGTCCACCGGACCGCGCGCGGCGAAGCCCACGAAGCCGGCCACGTCCATGCGGGGCAGGCTCTCGTCGATGCTCTGCGGCACCGCCTCGAAGGCGATTCCGGGCAGGGTGGCCACCGAGGTCATGTCGTCAGGTCGTCTCTTCGACGATGTCCTCGCAGGCCAGGACGAGCTCGGCGACGGCTACGTCGGTGGCCTTGCCGCTCAGGGCCGGACCGGTGTACTTGACCGGCCGCGCGCCCTTCAGATTCCAGAGCTGGACGGGTTCGCCGTCCTCACTGAGGAGCTCGATGGTGACCGTCCGCAACGCGTCGAGCTGCTTGCCCTTGCGCACCTGGTCGAGCCAGGCGTACAGGGTGTCGTCGCCCATCACCCCCCGCTTCAGGGTGACATCCGGGACCTTGTAGACGCCGTGGATCTTGTCGGGCGCGTTCCCGCGCTTGTTGCCCGCGCGGTACTCCTGGACGGTGATCTCCATGCCGAGACCGCTGACCTCCTGGAAGCCTGCCTTCGGGTCCGCCTTGTCCGGGCCGAAGTTGACCAGGAAGTTGAACGCCGAATAGGGCCGTTCCCGAAACGCCATGACGAGCTCCTATCCCTTGAAGTCGAGCGTCTTCTGGCCGATACGGAAGATGACGAACTCCGCGGGCCGCAGCGGGGCGATGCCGACCAGGCAGATCAGCCGGCCATTGTCCAGGTCGTTCTGCGTCATCGTGGTGCGGTCGCACTTGACGAAGAAGGCCTCGTCGACGGTGTCGCCCAGGAGATGGCCCGACCGGAACTCCGAGAACAGGAAGTCCTCGATCGTGCGCCGGACGTTGCCCCACAGCGCAGACCCGTTCGGCTCGAACACCGCCCACTGGGTGCCCTTCTCGATCGACCGCTCGATGAAGGCGAAGTAGCGACGCAGGTTGACGTACTTCCACTCGGGGTCGGAGGAGATCGTGCGGGCACCCCAGACCCGGAAACCCCGGCCCTCGAAGAAGCGCAGGCAATTGACGCCCTCCGGGTTCAGCACATCCTGCTGCCCCTTGTTCACCGGCAGCTCGAAGTCGATCGCCAGCCGGACGACCTCGTTGGCCGGGGCCTTGTGGACGCCGCGCTCGATGTCGTTGCGCGCGTATATCCCCGCCATGAAGCCCGATGGCGGCGTCGTGATCTCGCTGTCCGTGACCGGGTCCGCGATCTTGATCCACGGGTAGTAGAAGGCCGCGTGCTTGGAGTCGAACTGTGCCCGGTAGCCCCGGACGTCGCTGACCAGGGCGGCGTTAGGCGCATCGAGGACAGCGATCCGGTACCACATACGCTCCGCGTGCGAGATGAGCAGCTGCACGATCGACTTGCTGTCGGTCTCGAAGTCACTGAGCCCGTCCCGGCTCGACCCGGGGGCGGCCACGATGCTGATCTCCTCGAGGTCCTCCAGCGCGAGGAGCCCGGACTTCTCCCCGGTATCCGCCTCGTCTCCCTCGTACGCCGACATGGGCGGACGGCGGCCGTCGCCGCCGCCGCTGAGGCGGCCCCGGATACGCGGCGGCTGGGCGGTCCCTCCCGCGACGAACAGGGCGTTCTCGATCACGTCGGCTACCGTGTCGCCGGGCGGGGGTGACGCCAGCAGGCTCGCGAACAACGCGTCGATGACGGCGGCACCGTCGGACAGCCCGTCCGCCTCGAGCACGAGCGGCACGTAGAGCGTGGTAGCCCGATCGGGTGGATCGGAAGCGAAGGTCCGCGTCAGGGCGTTGGTCCGGTGACGCGGGTCCGGGTTCAGGCCCTCCCACACGTGCTCGTCCATGAATTGCCCGAGCGAGCTCACGGAGACCGTGAGCGTGACCACCCTGACCTCGTCTAGTCCGCCCTCGACGAGCTCCGGGATCTTGGTAGTCCCGGAATTCGACTGCAGCACCTGAACCTCCTGCTGGAGGTCTTCGTCGAACTTCGTGTCGACCACGTAAAGCGCGGGCTGCGCCGGCATGGAGTCCGGCTTGGCCTGGCGAGCCAGTACGGTGTCCCAGCGAAAGGCGCCGGAGAGGAGGCCCGTGGCAGCAACCAGGATGTTCGGGCCTACCTTGGCCTCGATGCTGACGACGAAGTTGCCGGCGGCACCTGGGTGCCGGGCCCGCAGAACGATGTCGGGATCGGATGTGGTCCTGTTGATCACGAACAATCCGGCATCGGGGAACCGCTTCTCCAGGTTGGCGTCCTCGTCGGTGGAGGGCTCCGCCGAATGCTTGAACGTGCGTGCGACGTAGAGGCGACGGCCGCCGTTCTCGAAGAAACCACGGACCGCGTGGGCGAGGTCGTTGTGCTGGGTGACCTGGTCGAAGACGAGCCGGTCGATCCCGCCGTAGATCCGTTCGAAGTCCAGGAAGCTCGTCAGTAGCTCCGGCTCGCCCTTTACGGGACCGAACCGGGTGGGACCCACGAACCCGGCCGTGCTGGTGCTCACCCCCTCGATGCTTTTCTGCCGGAATGTTGTCTCCTCGACGTACACCCCGGGCGCGAGGTACTCGGGCATTAGTCCTCCTCCTGAGTCATTCGGCCAGGTTCCGACGGTGCAGGCGCGGCGGCCGGCCGCCGGCGGCGCGTCATGGCGCCGACTCCACGAACAGGTATGACGCTCGTAGCGGGTCGGTGACCCCGGCGGTCATCAGCTGGAGCTCGACGCCATACCTGAGCGTGCCGGCCAACGTGGACTGGCCTGGGGCGTGATCCTCGGTAAAGACGGCGCCGGCGCGCTGGCAGAAGACGGAGTGCACGTGCGGGACGTTGATGCCAGCCGGGAAGGTCAACGCCGATGGCTGACAGCGCACGTCGACCGTGACCGGCCACTGCTGCTCGACGGTCGGGATCCCGTGCGAGCCGGCCGGGATGGATCCGGGTGTCCCAGGGACGGCGAAGTCCGGGTACGGAAGTGCCACGACCACGTTGCCCGTCATGTCGGCCACTCCGACCGTCCGGCCGGCCGGGGTCTCCACCACCAGCACGGCGTGGGCTGCGGGAGCACCCGTGGCATGGTGCCGCAGGCCCGCCCGGACCACAGCCGTGGTGCGAGGGAGCCCGCGCCCGGGCCCGGACATCAGGAACATCGGCGTCTCGGCGGGCACGCTCCACACCAGCGATGAGCACGCCGACAGGACGTCGGCGGCCGTGGCGACCCGGTCGCGCGGGGCGGACAGCCGCAGGACGGTCGGCAGGAACCGGCCGAGCCGGTCCTCGACCAGCACGTCGACCTCGGCGGTCTGGCTACTCGGCGTGTCCTCGGACTCTGCCCGTTCCCCGGGGCCGTCCAGCGGGAGCTCCGCGTCCCGCAGGAAGGGCAGGCCGGACAGGACGTGCACCCCGCTCGGCGTCGGGTAGCCGACGCGGAAACGGCCGCCGATCCCGGCGCGGCGGGCCGAGACGACGAGACCGTCGGTGATCGGCGCATCCGTCACGAGGTCGTGAAACGCCACCGCCAGGGGCGTCCGGTACTGGACGGTCTCGATGACGGTCATCGCCGCACCGCGCCCTGGTAGTCGAGGACCCGGTCGCGCACCAGCGCAGCGGCGGGAAGCTCGCGTTCGGACTCCAGCCGGACGTTGCGGGCCACGTACGGCACCGACAGCTGGTACGTCACGCTCCCGAGAAGCTCCCACAGGCGGAAGAGGTCCTCGCTGACCAGCTCGCCGTCGAGTACCTCGACGGTCTCGTCATCGCGGAAGACACCGGGTGCCATCCGGTTGAGCAGTCCGGGCGGCAGGACCCGGTGGTCGTCCATCGTCCGCATCATCCAGCCGGTGATGCCCTGCTGCAGCGACGCGTCCGGGGCCCACGCCGTGAGGATGAAGTGCACATCGACCGGCAACTGCGGCTGCAGCCGCACGCCCGACTCCGAGCGGCGTCCGGCCGGCGTCCGCGGCGTGTCCCCGACTATCACCCGGTAGACGAACAGGGAGACGCCTGCGGTCAGTCCGCTCTCGAAGCCCCCAGCGGACATGACGCGGAACTCGAGGTCGCGGTTGAAGGCCTCGGGGTCGTAGTTGTCGCGGAGGATCTCCACTACCGCCTGGCAGGTGGATTCGATCCCGCGATGTGTGGCCATCTCGCTCCTCGCCCTGACACACGCACTCAGGACGACCTTCGGCCATCGACGTCATACCGTCGTCATGGCCGCGTCATGGCGTCATCATGGCGCCGTCATGGCCGTCTGGCTTCCTAAATTCCGTTAGCTGCGCTAAGAAATTTCCTCGCTAGCCTGGATAGACTGGTCGCCTGAGCCGGACGTACCGTCGAAGCCATGGCCGCTCCAACCTCCGCCTCGCTTTCTACCGACGACATTTTCTGGGCCGATGCCGACCGGTACCTTGTCCGCTACGCCGGCTCCGGTGCGTTTACCCGCGAGATTATCGACCACGCCGCCGGAAGCTTCCTGTTCACCGAGGACGGCCGCCAGATTCTCGACTTCACCTCCGGCCAGATGAGCGCGATCCTGGGCCACTCGCACCCGGAGATCGTCGCCACCGTCACGCGGCAGGCGGCCAAGCTCGACCACCTG
>Ga0207693_10003542_pt1 | contig 13335 bp, 11 predicted proteins | sample LARL81metaG_FD_184347 | JGI IMG/M metagenome (GOLD analysis project Ga0207693, IMG submission 184347) | Corn, switchgrass and miscanthus rhizosphere microbial communities from Kellogg Biological Station, Michigan, USA - LAR L8-1 metaG... | ecosystem: Host-associated > Plants > Roots >...
GTCATGAACAACGTCCTGGGGCCGCTGCTCAACACCGCCGCCGAAGAGCGTGACTTGTTGTTAGAAACCCTGGAAACCTATTTCACCGCGGGCTCGATGTCCGAAGCGGCAAAGCGGCTGTTCTGTCACCGCAACACCGTGCGCCACAGGCTAAGCCGCATCGAAGAGCTCACCGGACGATCCGTCGACAACCCGTCGGGCGCTGTCGAGCTCTACATCGCCATGCAAACCATGCTGCGCCTACCCAAACCCCCCGACTAGGCGACAGATCCGATTCGCTATACGCCGGACCAGCGACCGGTGCCCGAGCGCTGCCGCACACTTGGGTCCTGCCCGCCGTAGATGGTGAGCCAGTAGGCCATGACCCGGGTCCGCACGCTTTGCAATTGTGGGGGATAGGCCGCAATCAAGGTCTGCTGCCCTCGGCCATCGACCGCCGAGCGGGTACGTTCGACCAGGCCACGGCGGGTCAGCGCTCGATGACCCGCGTGACCGCGCTCGGGGTTAAGATCGCCTGTGCGGCAAGCTCGTTCATCCGTATCGCGTGATCGGGTTGTTCGGAAAAGAGCACCAAGACACGGTATTCGGCCATGTTTAACCGGCTGACGGCATCTGGGTCGGCCGTCGAGCGGCCTCGCGGCGACCGCCCCAGCGCGCGCACGAACGTCCGCTCGTTGTACCTTGACACACTTGTCAAACACGTCGGCACGTGGCTTTCCAGTCAGCGCAAACTTATCGTTTTGGACCGAAACTCGCACGCTTGCAACCAGTTGATGTGTGCCGGGCGACACAGTTGTGGCAGCGATGTTGTTCTCCCACACATCGGCTCGGCTGACTTCCCGAACAACAATCAGGGTAACGAAATCCGGAACCACCGATCGGGGCCCTCGTCGTGCTCACTACGTCTGAAGAGACTTCCCCGAATCCCGCGCGCAGTGGCAGACAAACGGTTCGCTTGGCCCTTGCGGTCGGCGCACTCGGCGTCGTATTCGGCGATATCGGCACCAGCCCCATCTACACCTTCCAGACGATCTTCAACCCCGACGATCCCCACCCCGTGCCGATTACCACGGACAATGTCTACGGAGTCGTCTCGCTGATCTTCTGGTCAGTGATGATCATCGTGACGCTGACCTACGTCACGCTCGTCATGCGTGCCGACAACGACGGCGAGGGTGGCATCATGGCGCTCGTCGCACTTGTGCGCCGATGGGGTTCGCGCAGCAGTCGCAGTGTGCTGGTGCTTGCGACGCTGGGCATCTTCGGGGCCGCCTTGTTCTCGGGTGACAGCATGATCACTCCTGCGATCTCGGTGTTGTCCGCAGTAGAGGGCATGAAGGTTGTCAATCCGGGGCTGCGGGACTGGGTCGTCCCGATCACCGCCATCATCATCGTCGCGCTATTCGCGGTGCAACGCCACGGAACCGGTGCCGTGGGACGCCTTTTCGGCCCGGTGATGATCGGCTGGTTTGTGGCAATCGGGGCCTGCGGTGTGAACGGCATTGTCGACCATCCGCAGATACTGACGGCGCTTTCCCCCGTGTACGCGGTGAAGTTCATGGTGGGGGACTTTGGGACGGCGTTCTTCTCGTTGGCAGGGGTGGTGCTTGCGGTCACCGGCGCGGAGGCGCTCTACGCCGACATGGGCCACTTCGGCCGCAAGGCGATCACCGGAGCCTGGCTGTTCGTGGTCCTACCGGCGCTGGCCCTCAACTACCTCGGGCAGGGTGCGTCGGTGATTGCCGACAGGACCGCGATGAGCGCACCCTTCTTCTTGCTCACCCCGGGCTGGGCGCGACTGCCCATGGTGCTGCTGGCGACCGCAGCGACTGTCATCGCGTCGCAGGCGGTGATCACAGGCGCGTTTTCGTTGGCCTCGCAAGCCGTCGAGCTCGGCTATCTCCCGCGGCTGCGGGTGGTCCACACGTCGGCGTCGACCTTCGGTCAGGTCTACATGCCATGGATCAACGGCATGCTGATGGTGGCGGTCCTGATCCTGGTGTTCGCGTTCCGCAGCTCGGCGGCACTGGCTTATGCCTACGGGATGGCGGTGACCGGAACGATCACCATTACGACGATTCTGTTCCTCTACATCGCGCGCAAGAGATGGCGGGCGCCGCTGTGGCTGCTTGTCATCGGCGGCGGCGCACTGTTGGGATTTGATCTGCTGTTTGTGGCCGCGAACCTGACGAAGCTCGTACACGGTGCGTGGCTACCGCTGTTGATCGCCGTGACGACGTTCACCATCATGATGACCTGGCAGCGCGGCAGCACGACCGTCACCCGTAAGCGTGAGACCGCAGAGGGGCCGCTGCAGGGATTTGTCGATCAATTGTCAACGCGCCGTGGGCTACTGCGTGTGCCCGGCACGGCGGTTTTTCTCAGCCGCGGAAACAAGACAGCGCCGTTGGCACTGCGCGCAAACGTGAAATACAACCACGTTCTTCACGAACACGTCGTGATCGTGACGATCGATACTTTGCCAATCCCGCGGGTCGGCGATTCTGAGCGCATCGAGATCGACCCCCTCGGCGAAACTCCCGACGGAATCGTCCACGTGACCGCACGCTTCGGGTACATGGAAACGCCGGACGTCCACCGCGCGTTGGGTTTGCTCGAGCCGGCGAAAGCCGAGGGATCGATCGCGATCGATGACGCTTTGTATTTCTTGTCGAAGATCGTACTGACGAAGGGCGCGGAGCCGACGATGTCGGCGTGGCGTAGGAATCTCTTCATCGCCACGTCCAGGCTGAGCACCGACGGCGCCGAGTCCTTCTGCCTGCCCCAAGACCGGACCCTGATCGAAGGGTCGCGGATCGAGGTTTGACCACTTCAATCTCCCGAAACCCAGCCGAAGAGCTCCTCACCCGAAAAATGTCGGGATACCGCGATCTTCGCCCATATCCATCATGTTCCGACTCGGATCGGCCCGCCCGGCTCAACCGTCCCACTGCGCCCTACGGTGCGGGCATGTTTTCGCGGACCGCGAACGCCAGGCACATTTCGGCAAGTTCATCGGGCACCCCGAGCGAGCGACCGGTGAATTGCTCGATGCGGTGTAGACGGTGCCGGACAGTGTTCGGGTGAACATGCAGCTGGGCGGCGGCATTGGTGACAGAGCCCTTGTTGGCAAGCCACCCGCTGAAGGTGTCGAGCAGGACATCTTTTTCTTCGGTTGGCAGGTCATCGAATTGGCCCAGGATGACGGCTGCCACCTTCTTCGTTACTTCGGGTGCGCTGACGGCGGCAACAGCGAGCACAGAGTTGTCGAACACGGTCACACCGCCGTTCTTGCTGCTGCGGGCGTTCAATGCGACGCGGGCGTAGCGGAGTGCTTGCGCGGTGTTGGTTAACTCATGGAACTGGGGGCTGACCCCTACCCGTTTGATGGCTTGTCTTTCGATGAGCCCGAGCATCGAGTCACGTCTGCTGCTGGATGGGACATGGGCGATGCCGACCTGAAGGTCGGGGAGCAGGCGCCACGCGGAGAAGATGTCGACGGCGCGCAGCTGGGCGCTGATTCCAGGAAGCGCCTGTTTGCCCACAATCGGACACTCGGCCGCAATGACCACATACGGCCCCGAAAGTGGCAAGCGCAGTAACTGGGCTACTTCCCACACGCTGTAGTCGGTGATGGTGCGCCCGTCGAGCAATGCCTCGGTCAGCGCGGCGCGTTCGGCCTCGTCCTCCAAGACCTGCTGCATGTTCTGCTGTCGATACGCGCTCGCCATTGCGTCGGTGTAGAGGTTCTGAAAGCGCCAAATCCGCCTCGTCGCCTCGATCACCACGTCCCTGCTGACACCGCGTTTCTCTGTGGCGATGTCCACGACGGCGTCCCAGAGACAGTATGAGGCCACGCGGTAGGCATCCATCACTGCCGGCAGTGGGACCCCGGCCGCGGCCCGTCTGGAACCCGTAGTGGCTGCGGGCAAGGTGTCGAAAGCCACGCCGTCTTCGAGACTTTTCAAGGCGAACCGGATGTTCTCGGTGCAACTTGCCAGCAAATCGTCGTCGGCCACCGCACGGGTGCTTTTGTAGAAGTCGACCTCGGCTCTCACTGCCGAGGCGACATGTTGCGCCAGCTCGTCGACGTTGCCGGCCAACATCGACATTATTCGCCGAACGGGGTCAGTGGAAGGTTGTGCCGTCATGAGCGATCCGTCTCGAAATGGAAATCAGCTGGTAGAGCGCGCCTTGCCGCAAGCCTAGGACCGACAGGTGCGGCTCCGGTTGTAATCTTGCACAACGGTCGGTGTTTGACGGTGTCACCAAGTACAACGACGGCGTCTGCGGTCCCTGGCGGCGGTTGGTGGCAGCGCGCGGCTAACGCGACGCGTTAGCAGTTGCTCGCTCAGCAAACGAAATGTCCGGCAGGGCTGATGGCAGCTTCATCCCGATCCAGCGAAGCACGGGCTCCCCATCGCCGGCCGCCTGCATCGCAGCCATGACCATTACACAAAACACCTGTGTCTTGGTTGAATTGGGAGTCGACGAGGCCATACCGCCCAAGCTTCAGACCGAACCGGACGAGACCGCGATTCCAGCGTCATCTCAGCGAGCCGGAGAGCGGCGGGGCGACCACGTTGTTAATGAGGACAGCCCTTGCCGCAGATCGCTGTCACCAGTCACATCGACGGCGTCGGCGGCTCGAACAACTATGGAATTACTTGGTGCAGAGGGTGAATCGGGCACTGGGCTCGGATCCCAACTGATTACTTGGAGTGAAAGCACATGGTCAGTTCACAACAACAGACATCGCGACGTGCGTCCGGCGACACAGCCACAGTGGGTCGGCTGTTCCTTCTCGACCTCAGCGACAACCGTGTGGTCTCGCTGAATCCGGACGGCTCCGACCGCAAGGTCATCGTCACCGAGTGCAGATACCCAGACGGCATCGCCGTCGATGTGGCGGCGGGACACATTTACTGGACCAATATGGGGAACCCCAAGGCGAACGACGGCTCCATTGAGCGAGCCGACCTCGACGGGCGGAATCGCAAGACGATCGTTCCCCAGGGCGGTACGTTCACTCCCAAGCAGCTCCAGCTCGAAAAGAAGAGCGGAAAGCTGTACTGGTGCGACCGCGAGGGCATGCGCCTGATGCGCGCCAACCTGGACGGATCGAACATCGAGACGCTCGTGGACACGAGCCAGGGCGACCAGCGACCGGGGCCGGATGCCACGAAGTGGTGCGTAGGCGTGGCCGTCGATCTCGACGGCGGCAACGTCTACTGGACGCAAAAAGGTGCCGACAACGCCGGCCGGGGCGGCATGTTCCGCGCCGGCATCGAAATACCCACAGGACAGACAGCGTCCAATCGAGCAGATATCGAAGTTCTCTATGACGGACTTCCCGAGCCGATCGACCTGGATCTCGATCTCAAAAATCGCGTGATGTATTGGACCGATCGGGGCGATCCGCCGCGCGGCAACACGGTGAATCGCGCGCCGATGGATTCGGCTGCGAAGGGCGGCCGCCCGGCCCCTGAGATCGTGTTCTCGCACTTGATGGAAGGAATCGGCATCGCCCTGGATCTGAAGGGCGACCGAATGTTTATCACCGACTTCGGGGGCGACGTTTTTTCGGCCAGGCTCGACGGATCGGACAAGAAGGTCCTGCTCGTCGCGCAGGGAAACCTGACCGGCATCGCATATTCCGAGATCTCTTGAGAGGAGACGTAATCATGTCATTCGATAAACCAATTCGTCGCGTTGCCGTGGTCGGTACGGGAGTCATCGGCGCCAGTTGGGCGGCTCAGTATTTGGCGCGCGGGTTAGAGGTCGTTGCGACCGACCCGGCACCAAACGCTGAGGCCAACTTGCGCAACTATGTCGACGAGGCCTGGGGACAGCTCGAAGAAATCGGCCTGTCGCCGGGCGCATCGCGTGACCGCTTGAGCTTCACCAAAGACTCGGAGCAGGCGTTCGCGAAGGCCGACTTCGTCCAGGAAAACGGCCCCGAGCGACCTGACTTCAAGATGAAGTTGTTCGCGGCCATCGATGAAGCGACGCCCCTCGATTCGATCATCGCCTCGAGCTCGTCGGGCATAACGCCAAGTGTGATTCAATCGGCCTGCAAGCACCCGGAAAGGGTCATTGTCGGCCACCCGTTCAATCCGCCCCACATCGTCCCACTGGTCGAAGTGGTGGGCGGCACCAAGACATCGCCCGAAGCCATCCAGCAAGCGATGCATTTCTACGCATCGATCGGCAAGAAGCCCATTCATCTGCGCAAGGAACTACCCGGACACGTGGCCAATCGGCTACAGGCAGCACTTTATCGGGAGATGCTCCATCTCATTGAACAAGACGTACTCAGCGTCGAGGAAGCCGACACGGCTGTTAGCTACGGACCCGGACTCCGCTGGGGCGTGATGGGCCAGAGCCTGCAATGGCATCTGGGCGGTGGAGCGGGCGGTATCGAACACTTCATGGAGCAACTCATGGACCCGCTTGCGGCGATGATGAAGACTCTTGGAAATCCGGAAGTAACTCCTGAACTCAAGCAAACCATCGTTGACGGTGTGATGCGCGAAGCCGGGGGACACTCGGTCGATGAGCTCGCTCGGGACGAGAATGAGGTAATCATCGGACTTCTCCGGCTGCGAGCGAACGGTGCGAGCGCGCTCTCGACGGAGAAGGAAACGGCGTGAGCTCCATACTCACGGCGGGGGCTTCTCGGTTGACAGACACACTCGAATCGGCCCTCAAGAACCCGGCGACGTCATCGGAGTTCGATCTGCTGGCGAACACAAACGACGTGCTGAGTGACGTCGGGTTGACCGCCGCGGACTGCGGAGGACGCCTGTCCTTCTACGGGGCGGACCCGATCATCCCCAGCCCGCACCGGTTTGGCGCGATGGCCGCGATGGGCCTGGCCGCGAAGTCCGTCGCCGCAGCAGCCCTATGGCGGGAAAGAACCGGGGAGGGACAAGACATCCACGTCGACGTTCGCAAAGCGCTTCGACGGTTCTGCGGTTTCTTTGAGGGAAAATGGGAAACGATGAACGGACGTCCTCCCGCGATGGGCGGATTCGCCGGCAACCCGTTCCTCGAGCTTCCGATCTTGCACAAGACACGCGACGGGCGCTACGTCGTCGCATTGGACTTCTATCCTCGATCGAAGACAGACACGCTCAAGTTCCTTCGATGCACCGATAGCCTCGCAGCCATCGAGAATGCGATATTGCAATGGCGTGCAGACGATTTGGAGGTCGCCGCAGCAGAGGAAGGTCTCGTGCTCGCGAAGGTGCGAACCGCCGAAGAGTTTCTCAATGAGCCGCAATACACCGAAGTCCTCTCCACGATGCCCTTGATCACGGTGGAGAAGATCGGTGAAAGCGAGCCAATGCCGTTCAAGAAGGACGGAAGAACTCCGTTGGACGGCGTCCGCGCGTTCGGAATGGGGCATGTCATTGCGGGCGGAGCGATGGGCCGGGACCTCGCCATGTACGGGGCGGACGTCCTCAACATCTGGCGGCCCAACGCCACCGAGGTAGAGGCCTTTGCCTGGGACGTGCAGGTTGGGATGCGCTCCACCATCTTGGACGGCTCCAAGGAAGATCGCGCCAAGTTCGACAAGTTGCTAACGGATGCCGACGTCTTCTTCGCCAACAAGCGCCCGGGTTATCTCGAACGAAATGGTCTTACCGCCGAAGAGTTGTGCGCGACGAAGCCTGGACTGATCCATGCCAAGGTCGTCCTCCATGGCGACACAGGGCCCTGGTCGAACCGTCCCGGCTTCGATGAGATCGGCGCGGCCGTTTCGGGCGTGTTCTGCATCGAAGGGACGCCTACTTTCCCGAAATCGCCTACGATTGTTCCCATTTGCGACAACGTGGTGGGCTGGCTGGGAACGGTCGGCATACTCGAGGCGCTGCGCCGGCGCGCGACGGAGGGTGGCAGCTATCGAGTGGTCGTGTCTCTTACCCGAACCGTGCTATGGCTGCTTTCGCTTGGCATTTTCGACAAGGAGTACGCCGCGGCCACGGCCGGATCGAGCGACGAGCACACCTATGTTGCTCCCGATGTGTTTACCGCAGAAACTCCGCTCGGCACGTACCAAGGCATGACCGACCAGGTGGTCATGTCGCGGACGAAAGAGTCATACCGAACGGTCTTGGCACCGCACGGTTCATCGAAGCCGCAATGGCTGCAACTGTGATGCGAAAGAGCGTTCGCGCCGGAGTGTTGTGAACCGCTGACCTGATTGGAGTCGATCATGCCTGCTGTGACTGGCGACTATTTGCAGTTGCCGCGGCTTGACGGGCCGCAGCGGGATGCTGTTGAGCGTCCGGTGCTGAAGGTGACCACGGCGCCGACTGGACTTGAAGGCGAAGGCTTTCCCGTCCACAGGGCTTTTGCCGGCGTGTCACATGCGGTGCTTGATCCGTTCGTGCACATGGACCAGATGGGCGCGGTGCAATACGCGCCCGGTGAGCCCAAAGGCACACCGTGGCATCCACATCGGGGGTTCGAAACCGTGACCTACATGATCGACGGTCGCTTTCAGCACCAGGACTCGCATGGGGGCGGTGGGATGATCCAGGACGGAGCCACCCAGTGGATGACGGCCGGCTCCGGGATCTTGCATATCGAGACGCCGCCGGAGGACTTGGTGATGTCGGGCGGCCTGTTCCACGGCGTGCAGTTGTGGGTGAATCTGCCCGCGAAGCAGAAGATGATCCCGCCGGCCTATCAGGGCATCGACGCCGCCGCGGTGAAGCTGGCGGTGTCCGCTGATGCAGGCGCGTTGGTTCGGGTGATCGCCGGCGAGGTCGGGGGCCACCGAGGCCCGGGGTCGACGCACACGCCCATCACGCTGATCCATGCGACCGTTTCGCCGGGCGCGCGATTGCAATTGCCGTGGGATCGGTCCTTCAATGCGCTCGTCTACGTTCTTGCTGGCGCTGGGCGCGTGGGTACCGAGGGGCGACCGGTACGTGACGGTCAGCTGGTGGTGTTCGACCGCGGCGACTGGTTCGAGGTCCGCGGTGATGACCACCAAGACTCGCGAAGTCCGGCTTTGGAGCTGCTTATCTTGGGTGGCCGGCCGATTCGCGAACCCGTCGCGGCGTATGGGCCCTTTGTGATGAACACAAAGGCCGAACTGGGGCAGGCCCTGGAGGACTTCCAGGCCGGGTTGTTTGGTCAGATTCCGGCTGATGCCCTGATGCCCCACGTGCCCGACCCAGCCCCGATACGCACCGAGCGAACCGGGATCTGAGGCGTCGACGGCCTCGCGTTGCCGCTTTAAATCGCCATGGCAGGCACGAATTACCTCATCGCCGATCCACGGTACGACACGAAGATGCGCCTATGAGTCGCTATAGGGTTGGCTATCAATCGCACGCTCGGCGAACTGTGGAGGGAACGACATGAACGGCCCCGCGCAAACCTACGACTGGCCGTCCCTGATGGTGGACGAATGGACGGCCACCCGCGACACCTTGCATATGTGGACCCAGATCGTCGGCAAGATCCGCATGGTTCACATGCCGCTGATAAATCACTGGTGGCAAGTCACGTTGTATGTCAGTCCCCGGGGATTGACCACCGGCGCAGTTCCATACCGGGACGCCGTGTTCGACATGGAGTTCGACTTCGTCAACCAGATTCTTGCGATCCGGAAGAGTGACGGTCGTCAGGAGGCGGTGCCGTTGGCGGCCAAACCTGTCGCTGAGTTTTACGGAGAGACGCTCTCAGCGCTCGACAGGCTCGGCATCGAAACACACATCGTGGGCAAGCCCAACGAGGTAGACCCCGCTATCCCGTTCGCTGAGGACTATCAGCACGCCGAATACGATCCCGATGCGGCGCGAGCGTTCTGGCAGCAACTGGTTCAGGCCCACCGGGTCATGACAAACTTTCGCGCGGCGTTCATCGGAAAGGCCAGCCCTGTCCAATTCTTCTGGGGTGCTATGGATTTGGCGTGTACACGATTTTCCGGGCGGCCCGCCCCCACGCATCCCGGAGGAGCCGCGAACTGCCCGGACTGGGTGATGGTAGAAGGGTACTCAAGAGAGCTGAGCAGCTGTGGCTTTTGGCCCGGAGGAGGCAGGGAGGGCGCCTTCTACTCCTACGCATACCCTGAGCCGGTCGGTTTCTCCGCCCACCGCGTTGAACCAAACACCGCCTACTACAGCCGCGAAATCAAAGAATTCCTGCTGCCTTACGAGGCTGTGCGCACCGCCGATGACCCGGACTACGCCGTCGCCCGGTTCTTGCAGACCACGTACGAGGCAGCCGCCGAGCTCGGCGGCTGGGACCGCGGCACACTTGAAGACGACCCGGACCGCCTGGCACTGCGGTCCAAGCCACCGCCGCAGTCAGCGCGGCGGAGCCGATGATCAAACGGTCAGCGCTGCGTTGGACTGTTTTAAAGAGCTTCCCGACCAGTAACGGGAGATGCTTTTCGAAAGGTTTCGAGTGTGGCAGGACAGTGATGGATCCGTGCGCGGTGCGGCTGAAGTACTTAATTGCCGCCCGAACACCATCCGCTATCGCTTGCGTCGAATCGAGAAACGTAACGGCCGATCCCTCTCGAGGCCGAGGGATGTCGCCGAACCGTGTTTGGCTTTCGAAGTACATCGCCGTCTATGTAGCCGAAACCCATTGGCGCTGTTGACGAGCGGAGGACTGCGACGCTAACGACGCACTCTGGCGGTGCCCGTCCGCAACGCGCATCATGCTCTATCACTTCTCGTGTCGCGAGATGGGCGTATCGCATCTCATGATGTCCGACGCGATATCCTTGCCGCGCCAACGTTGTAACGGACGCTACTTGTAAACACGCTGACAAGCCACACACTTGGGATATGACCAACTCAATTGGTCGGATCCGCCGCATGCGTGACGTACCAATTGATATCGGTTTCAATCGGGTCACTGTGAGGAGTCGTATTGCTGTCGAACGCGCTGATGATGGGTGCAGTTGGATGTTGACGCTAGGTATTGTTGGTCTGGCTGCGGCGATGAATCAAGTTGTCATCGAGCTGTTTCGCCGGGGACAGGCCAGTAACGGTGGTGTAGGTGGCTACTGCTCATCGATACCAGCGCAAGCTCCTCACCAGGCGTTGACACGACGAACGGGAGCCGGCGATGTGTGAGACACCGCAGAGTTCCAACGATCTTCGAAGGCGAGCGCCGCGGTTATCCGCAATCGTGTCACTGAATCGCGGAACGTCTTGGCCGTCCTCGATGCCTACACAGCCCCGGACGGCTCGTTGCGGGCGTGCTCGTTCATTGCCTCACTCAGGGTCGACACGGTGAACCCAACGATGACTACAGCCCTAGTGATGCGGCGATCACCTCTGGATCCAGCGACACCTCGATGACCACAGGCCGGTCACGGTGCCCCAGATCCACCATCGCGCTTTCCAGTTCGTCGAGCGTGTGCACGGCACAGCCGATGCCGCCGAGCGTTAGCGATTGTCGGCAACCTAATCTCGGCTTCTGCCGAACAAGGGCAGGAAGAGCTGGAAGACGTTGACCGCGTCGAGGAAGATCGACGCGGCGATGAGCGGGGCAGAATTCAGATCCGTCGATCGCCGAAGCCGCTGAAAGTCGGCCATGGTAAGACCGGCAAAAATGAGCAACCCCAGGATCGAATAGATGACCGCCCCGGCCGGAATGTGCACGAAGATCAACACGACGCCGAAGATGATGAGCGCAAGCAGTGCCCAGAAACAGACACGTGCGACGCCTGAGAGATCCGTGCGGGTGGCGTAGCCGAAGGCACCGCAGCCGGCGACGAATAGCGCCGTCGCACCGCCAGCCTGCCACAACGCTTGTGGGTCCGCACTGGCGTAATAGACCACCGTGGGTGATATCGCCAACCCGAGTGACAGGCCCAGCCCGAACAGGAGGGCGACGCTGCGCTGGGGTGAGCTGCGCGCGGCGAACTGCATCCCGATCAGGCACCCGAACGCCACGATGAAAAACGCGAACCCCCAGCCATAGCCGAGGCCACGGCCGAGGTAGGAACCCAACGCGAAAAAGCCGGCTGTGGCGGCCACGTACCACATCACCTGACCAAACAATGTGCGGGTCTGATTCGCTCCGCGGTAATCCACTGTGCTCATGCCGTGCGCTCCAATCAGCCTCGGTCCGCTCATTCCGAAGGGGCGAGGATCAAGAGACCAGCGACTGTTGCTGTGTCAGAGACCTTCTCCAACTGTGCGCTCAAATTGAAACCGCTCATGAAGAGCCCCGTAGCACCTCGGGCGGCCTCTCGACCCGTCATGCCGATCGTCGCCGCTCGGTGAGCGAACTGCACTGTCCGGACGCACACGATCTTTGGCCAGACGTTAGTCGCCCCGACACCGGGGGCCCACGGTGATCGTTGCTAGTGGAAGCGACCCTAAGTCGGACGGGAGCATTCACCTGCAATGACCTATGAACGGCCCGTACATCACGTCGAGCTGTGAACTAGCTTGCGCCGCTTCCCCAATTGACACACCGTGGGACACGACGGTCAGGGATGCCCCACCTCGCTTACCCGTCCCTCCTCCACGGCCACGATCGGAGGCTCGAAGGCTTAGTCGTCGCTGTCGTCGACGGTGCGCCCTGGATTTACCCAGGAGGCCGCCGCGCCGATCACCATCATCACAGCCGCGGCGGTGAACACCACGACTAACCCGTTGTGGAACGGCCCCGAGATCAACTGGGGGAAGAATTGTTTTCCGGTCAGCACGGCCGCGTTGACTCCGGGCTGCTGCAGGACTCCGGAGGAGCCCAGCAGTTCGGCGATCGGGTTGTAACCCAAGAAGGCCGCGAACAAACTTTCGGCCGGGGGCAGGTTGGCCACGTTGTGGGCCACCGTCGCGGGTACGCCTTGCTGCTGCAGCCGGCGCTGAGCGTGGTGGGCAGCGAGTGGGCCAGGCCGGCGATCATCAGCGAGAAGAAAATACCGATCGATAACGACATGCCGGCGTTGGTGACCGTTGCACGGATACCGGAGGCGGCGCCGCGCTCGGCGGCGGGCACGCTGGACATGATCGCCGCGGTGTTTGGGGCCGTGAAGATGCCGCCGCCCACGCCGTTGAGGAAGATCAGCACGGCGAACACCCGGTAGTCGAAATCCACCGGTATAAGCGCCAGGGCCACGAATGTCAGCGCCATCAGCACCAGACCGCCGATGGCGAACGGTCGGGAGCCGAAGCGGTCCGAGAGCGTGCCCGACAGCGGGCCTGCCAGCAGGAAGCCGAGGGTCATCGGCAGCATGTAGATGCCCGACCACAGCGGGGTTGGATTCAAAGCTGTAGCCGTGCAGTGGTAGCCAGATGCCCTGCAGCCAGATGATCAGCATGAACTGCAGGCCGCCACGCCCGACGG
>Ga0207693_10003543_pt1 | contig 13334 bp, 16 predicted proteins | sample LARL81metaG_FD_184347 | JGI IMG/M metagenome (GOLD analysis project Ga0207693, IMG submission 184347) | Corn, switchgrass and miscanthus rhizosphere microbial communities from Kellogg Biological Station, Michigan, USA - LAR L8-1 metaG... | ecosystem: Host-associated > Plants > Roots >...
ATCGTCTACATCCTCATCTGCCTCGGCTGCATCTGGCACTACTGGACGAAGCGGCGGTACGAGTTCAACTGGTTGAAGCACTTCATCCTGCCGATCGCCGGCGCGGTGCTCTTCTTCTTCCCGCTCTACTACCAGTACGTGAAGTTCCCGCCGACGTACCCGATCAAGTACGCGAACTGGATCGCGCTCGGCTGGATCGGCGTGGGCCTCGTGCTGACCGCCTTCCTCTGGGCGCGCTATCCGGATCGGCTCGAGGACATGAAGCGGGTCTACGTCGAAGACGAGACTGTCGCCCCGGAGACGGAGTCGGCGGTGGAGCCGGCCTGATGGCGACCGCGGTCGCTCACCGGATCGGGCGCGACGAGATCATCTGGGCCTTCGGCCCGGAGCTCGAGCCCGTCCTGGAGATCGACCCCGGCGAGACCGTCACGTTCGAGACGAACGACTGCTTCACCGGCCAGATCACGTCCGAGGACGACCTCGTCACGGGGATCGACTTCGAGCGCGTGAACAGCGCCACCGGGCCCGTCGCGGTCCGGGGCGCGGAGCCGGGCGACTCGCTCGTCGCGGAGATCCTCGAGGTGAAGCCGGTCGAGGTCGGGTTCGCCTGCCTGATCCCCGGTTTCGGCCAGCTGATCGACCAGGTCGAGTCACCGGTCACGCGCATGTTCCGCGTCGAGGACGGCTGGATCCGGATGAACGAACGCGTCCGCTTCCCCGCGAAGCCGATGGTCGGCGTGGTCGGCGTCGCGACCGACGGCGAGACGCTGACGAACGGGCTCGCCGGCCGGCACGGAGGCAACCTCGACGACCACCTGCACGGCGCCGGCGCGCGGATCTACTTCCCCGTGCGCCGGCCCGGCGGGATGTTCGCCGTCGGGGACATGCACGCGGCGATGGGCGACGGTGAGGTCTGCTTCACGGGCGTCGAGATCGCCGGGGAGATCACGATCCGGTTCGACCTGCTGAAAGGGAAGCAGGCGACGTGGCCGGTGACGGAGCTCGAAGGCGCGTGGGTGCCCCACGCGACCGCGGACGACTACGCCGACGCGCTGAAGCTCTGCAGCGAGGAGGCGGCGAAGCTGCTCGTGGACGAGTGGGGCTTCTCGATGGAAGACGCCTTCATCTTCCTGTCCGTCGCCTGCGACGCGGGCGTGGCTCAGGCGTGCAAGCCGGCTCCCGGATTCGGGACGATCGCCCGGTTCACCATCCCGAAGCTGGAAGCGACGCCGGCGCCGTTTCGCGCCTGACGCGCTTCGGCCGACGGGGCGTCTCGCTCACGCTGCGCGCGATCCGCAGCACGATCGCGGCCAGCACCACGATGCTCGCAAGGGCCATGAGCCCACCGATGAGAATGTCCAAGTCGTGACCTCCTTTCTGCGGGAGATCCTCGTCGGGCAACGGATCGCGAGCTAGCCGGTGAACCCGCAAATGTCGCGGCGGGTAACCGCACCCCGGCGCCGGCGCCTGTGGATCGATCGGCATGCTTCCGGCACACCTGGGTCAGACCCACGCCGTTCGGGCCACGTCCCCGCCTGTTGAAGAAACGTCACAGATTCGGCACACCTGGGGTCAGACCCAGGCTCTTAAGGGCACGGCCAGATGTGACCCGCGCGGCGGACTACACTGGGAGTGATGGCGCGCACGATGAATCCCGTCCACGAGTCGACGTCCTGCGCGGTCGCTGCGTCTGCGGAGATCATCGGAGCGAAGTGGACGGCCCTGCTCGTCCACGACCTCTCCGAGGGCCCCCGCCGCTTCTCCGAGCTCGAGCACTCATGTGCAGGGATCAGCCCGCGCACCCTGTCGGAGCGGCTCCGAGCGCTGGAGGACGAGGGGATCCTCGAGCGGCGCAGCTATGCAGAGTCGCCGCCGCGTGTCGAGTACGAGCTGACCGACAAGGGCGCCGCCCTCCTGCCGATCATCGACGCGATGCGCGAGTTCGGCAAGGACTGGCTGCCCTGCAGGCACTGAGCGGCTAGGCGCCCTCCCGCCAGTCGGGCTCGGCCCAGAGCTTCGCGAGCTCCACGACCATCGCCGTCGACAGGGCCATGTCCTGGACGGAGGCCCACTCGCGCACCGAGTGGTACTCCTGACCGCCGGTGAAGATGTTCGGCGTCGGAAGGCCGCGCGCGCTGAGGACGGCCCCGTCCGTGCCGCCGCGGATCGAGCCGCGCTCCGGCTCGAGCCCGACGCGCCGTGTCGCCTCGTCGGCGGCGTCGAGGACGCGCGGGCGCGCCTCGAGGAACTCCTTCATGTTCCGGTAGCTGTCCTCGACCGTGACCTCGACGCTCGCGCGCGGCTCTTCCCGCTCGACCTCGGCAGCGACGTCGCGCAGCAGCTGCTCGTGGCGGCGGAGCTCCTCGCCGTCGAAATCGCGCACGATGAAGGTCACCAGCGTCTCGGCGGCGCCGCCGGCGATCCGGACCGGATGGACGAAGCCCTCGCGGTCGTCGGTCGTCTCCGGCGACAGCCGGTCGCTCGGCAGCAGCTCCAGTAGTCGCCCGGCCAGCTTGATCGAGTTGACCATCTTCCCCTTGGACGTGCCGGGATGGACGCTGTGCCCGCGGATGCACACTCGGACCTCGGAGGCCGAGAACGTCTCGTCGTCGATCTTCCCGATCTCGGCGCCGTCGAGCGTGTACGCGAAGTCCGCGCCGAAGGCGTCGATGTCGAAGTGCTCGACGCCCCGCCCCACCTCCTCGTCGACCGTGAAGCCGACGCGGATCGGCGCGTGCTCGACCTCCGGATGGCGGACGAAATAGGCGACTGCCCCCATGATCTCCGCGACGCCCGCCTTGTCGTCCGCGCCGAGGAGCGTCCGCCCGTCGGTCGTGACGATGTCATGGCCGACCTTGTCCGCCAGCACCGTGCTTTCGCCCGGCCGGATCACCTGGCGCGGGTCGCCCGGGAGCTGGAGGTCGCCGCCGTCGTAGCCGCGCACGACCTGCGGCTCGACGCCGGCGCCCGACTCGTCCGGGCTGGTGTCGACGTGGGCGATCAGCCCGACCGTCGGGCCGGCGGAGCCGGGAACGGTCGCGAAGACGTAGCCGTGCTCGTCGATCTCGGCGTCCGCGAGCCCGAGCTCCTTCAGCTCCTGCGCGAGCAGCTCGCCGAGGTCGCGCTGCTTCGCCGTGCTCGGATAGGTCGTCGACGCCGGATCGGACTGCGTGTCGATCCGGACGTAGCGGAGGAACCGCTCGAGAACATCCGCCTCGACCTCGGCGGCGATCTGGTTCCGAACCGTCTCAGCCAAGGCCGCCCCAGGCGCGGAAGAGCGCCTGCGCGGCTGCCACGCTGCGCGGCAGGTCCTCGACGCGCATCCGCTCGTTCGGCGAGTGCACGTTCGACTCCGGCAGCGCGAAGCCGCTGAGCACGGTGGGAATCCCCTTCTCCACCAGTGACGGGACGATCGGCAGCGTCCCGCCGGCGCGGACGAGCAGCGGCCGCCTGCCGAGCGCCTGCTCGAACGCGTCGAGCGCGAGCTGCATCGCCCGTGTGTCGGTGGGAACGAGGCCCGGCGCCGCCGCGTTCTCCCGCACTATCTCGAGCTCCGCGCCCTCGGGAGCCGCCTCGCGCAGCAGCCGCTCGACCGCGTCCTGGATCCGCTCGACGTCCTGCCCGGGCGCGAGCCGGACCGTGAACCGCACCTGGGCTTCGGCCGGGATCGTCGTGTTGACGAACTCCGGCTTGCCGCCGTAGATGCCGTTGACGTCGAGGGACGGCTGCGCCCAGTTGCGCTGGTAGAACTCGTCGCCCGCACGTGGGTCGAGCGGGGTCGCGCCCGCGTCCGCCAGGATCGTGTGGCCGTCCGGGAGCGCCGCGGCCGCCTGCTGCTCCTCGACCCGAAGCGGCGCGCAGCCCTCGCGCAGCGGCTCTGGCAGGGCGCCGTCGCGCGCAACGACCCCGGTCAGCGCCTGCATCAGTGCGTGGATCGCGTTGAGCGCACCGCCGCCGTAGATCCCCGAGTGCATGTCGCGTCGCCCAGCGCGCAGCGTCACGTGGAACCCGACGAGGCCGCGCGTGCCGACGCTGAACTCGAGCTGCTCGGGGCGCGTGCTGTGGCCGTCGAAGATGACGCACGCGTCCGCCGCGCGTTCGTCCTGCTCGAGGAAGTCGACGATCGTGTGGCCGCCGATCTCCTCCTCGCCGTCGCTCGCGATGCGGATGTTCACGGGCAGCTCGCCCTCCGCCGACAGCAGCTGAGCCGCTTTCACGAGCGTGTAGAGCTGGCCCTTGTCGTCCGCGATCCCGCGCCCGTAGAACCAGCCGTCGCGTTCGGTCAGCTCGAACGGGCCGGAGTCCCAGAGCTCGAGCGGGGCCGGGGGCTGCACGTCGAAGTGGCCGTAGACGAGGACGGTCGGCGCCGACCCGTTGCCCTTGCTGGCCGGAATCTCGCCCAGCACGAGCTCACGCTCGCCGAACGGCGTCACCTCCGCCTCGCCGCCGGAGCGCTTCACGAGATCGGCGAGCCACTCCGCCGCCCGCACGACGTCCTCCCGGTGCGCGGGGTCGGCGCTCACCGACGGGATCGCGATGAACTCCCGGAGCTCGTCGAGCCAGGCCTGGTCCACGGCGCCTGACTCTACGTGAGCGCGCTAGAGGAAATGCGCGATGATGGTCGAGCCCGCATTGCCGTGGAAGGCGAACGCGGACCCGAACGCGGACAACGCAACCGCCACGAGGACGGCCAGGGTCGGCTTCTTCATGTCCGCGATTCTATGCTCCGCCCGCGCGGAAGCTATGCAGGTTCGAGATCGGTTGTTTCCGGCACCGTGAACCAGCAGCAGGCCTCGCAGCGGGGCCCCGCAAGAACACGCGGCGGTTCCTAGCTCAAGCAGCTACATCCTTGAGCTTCTGCGAGTCCGCGAGTGCGCGGAGCTTCTTGAGGCTCTGGTTCTCGATCTGGCGGATGCGCTCGCGCGTGACGTTGAACGTCCGGCCGACCTCGTCGAGCGTCCGCGGATGCTGGCCGTCGAGGCCGTAGCGGAGCTCGAGCACCTGCCGCTCGCGGGAGGACAGCGTGCCGAGGATCTTCTTCAGCGTCTCCTTGCGCAGCGTGATCTCCGCCGCCTCGTCGGGGAGCTCCTGGTTCTCGTCGGTGAGGAAGTGACCGAACTCCGACTCGTCCTCGTCGCCGACCGGCTTCTCGAGCGAGACCGGCGTCTGGGCGCTCCGTCGGATGTGCTCCACCTCGTCGATGGTGAGGTCGAGCTCGCGCGCGATCTCGACCGAGCCTGGCTCGCGGCCGAGCTCGGCGCGCAGCTTCCGCTCCGCGCGCACGATCTTGTTCAGCTTCTCCACGACGTGGACGGGCATCCGGATCGTGCGGGCCTTGTCCGCGAGCGCGCGGGCCACCGCCTGTCGGATCCACCAGGTCGCGTAGGTCGAGAACTTGAACCCCTTGCGGTAGTCGAACTTCTCGGCCGCGCGCACGAGGCCGATCGTCCCCTCCTGGATCAGGTCCAGGAACGGCAGGCCCTGGTTGCGGTACTTCTTCGCGATCGACACGACGAGGCGGAGGTTCGCCTCCACCATCTCCTGCTTGGCCGAGTGGTCGCCGCGCTCGATGCGCTTCGCCAGCTCGACCTCCTGGGCCGCGGTCAGCAGGTCGACCTTGCCGATGTCCTTCAGGAACAGCTGCAGTGCGTCCGTCGAGACCTCGCGGGGCTCGGGCTGGGCCTGCTCTTCTTCTTCCGCCTCGTCACCCGTCACGACCTCGATGTGAAGCTCTTCGAGAGCGTGGTAGACGTCGTCGAGCTGGGCCGGCTCGAGATCGAGCTCGTCGAGCGCGGCCGCGATGTCGTCGGCGCTGAGCTGGCCGTTCTCGCGCCCGGCGTCCAGTAGTGCCTTGCCGTCGTCAGTCTCCAGCAGGTCCTTGACTCCCCGGCCGGCGACCGCTTCCTCCGTTGCGCTCACTTCGGTTCCCCCCTCTTGGAGCCGATTTCGGCGATGCCAAACTCTGCCTACGCGGGCAGATGAGCGCCATAGGCCGAACGGCTCATTTTTCTGGCCGGTGGTCCCAACGTTTTCAACAGACTTATGGCGTCCGCCGACTGGCGCGGAGCAGGACCTGAGCCCGCTTGCCAAGCAGGGTCGTGGGACCTTCGGCCCGTGCCAGGAGCAGCTGGCGCCGAGCCTGTTGCAGGCCGCCGAGGTAGATCAGGAGCAGTCCCAGGTGGAATCGCACCGTCTGAGCGTGCGGAAACCGCTGGGACAGCGGCCCAAGGCGGGAAAATGCTCGCGCGGGCGCCTCCTTGCTGTACCGGCCGACCGCGTCGGCGACCTGAGCCTCGGGATCGTTCGGCGCGAGGCGAGCCGCTGCCGCGAACTCACGGGCGGCGGAGACCGGCCGCAGCGCCGCCTGCAGCTGGACCCCGCGCGCGAGGCGCGCCTGGACGGAGGTCCGCGGCCGGGTGAACGACGGGACGAACGGAGGGAGGCCGGGCGGGCTGTTCGGATGGCGTAGGTCCTGGGCCCGGACGGCCGACGGCGAGTCCGGCTGGACCTGCTCGGCCGCGAGCCAGGCGGCTCTCGCGTCGGCGTCCTGTCCGCTGAACGCGAGCGCCACGCCCAGCTCCAGCCGGACGAGGGCGCTGCGCGGGTGCTGCTCGGCCAGGATCCGCAGCCGCCGCACCGTCCCGGCCGGCCACGCGTCGAGCGCCTCGCGCAGCTGTCGCCGCAGTGCCGGGGACGCCGTGGGGTCGTCGGCGAGCGGCGGCCGCTTCGCGGTCGCCTTGGGCACGTGGGTCCGCGTCGCGACGGTCAGGCCGACGCTGACGGCGGCAAGGCCGACGGCACCGGCGGCGGCGAGGACGATCACGCGGGCCCGCGGGCTCATCGCCCGCGACGATAGCCACGCAAGCACGGCTATATTTCGGATAGCAATGGCCAGCTACCGCGACCTCCTCCAGCAGGTGAAGACCGAGATCGCCGAAGTGGACGCCGCCCGCGCCCGCGAGCTGGTCGAATCCGGCGAGCCGTTCGTGCTCGACGTCCGCGAGCAGGACGAGTGGGACGAGGGCCATCTCCCGAACGCGATCCACATCCCGCGCGGGAACCTCGAGTCCCGGATCGAGCGCGCCGAGCCCGACCACGCGCGCCAGATCGTCGTCTACTGCGCCGCCGGGAACCGCTCGGCGTTCGCCGCGAAGACGCTCGAGGAGCTCGGCTACGAAGACGTGGTCTCGCTTGCCGGCGGGTTCACCGACTGGAAACGCAACGGCTTCCCGGTCGTCCTCTCCGACGGACTCGACGCGCCGAAGCGCGCGCGCTACTCGCGGCACCTGCTCATCCCGGAGGTCGGCGAGCAGGGCCAGCTGAAGCTGCTCGACTCCAAGGTGCTCCTGATCGGCGCGGGCGGGCTCGGCTCGCCGGCGTCCCTGTACCTCGCGGCCGCCGGGATCGGCCGGCTCGGGATCGTGGACGCCGACGTCGTCGACGAGTCGAATCTCCAGCGGCAGATCGTCCACTCGACCGAGGTGATCGGCGAGCCGAAGGTGCAGTCGGCGAAGCGGACGATCGAGGCGCTCAACCCCGACGTCCAGGTCGTGGCGTACGAGGAGCGGCTGACGTCCGAGAACGTCGACCGGATCCTCGCCGACGGCTGGGACGTGATCGTGGACGGCGCCGACAACTTCCCGACGCGGTACCTCGTCAACGACGCGTCCGTGTGGCACGACATCCCGGTCGTCCACGGGTCGATCTACCGCTTCGAGGGCCAGGTCACCGTCTTCAAGCCCGGCGAGGGCCCCTGCTACCGGTGCCTCTTCCCCACGCCGCCGCCGCCGGAGCTCGCGCCGTCGTGCGCCGAGGGCGGCGTCCTCGGCGTGCTCCCGGGGATCATCGGCTCACTGCAGGCGAACGAGACGCTGAAGCTCGCGCTCGGGATCGGCGACCCGCTCGTCGGGCGTCTGCTGCTCTTCGACGCCCTCTCCACGGAGCTGAGCGAGGTGTCGATCCGCCGCGACCCGAACTGCCCGGTCTGCGGCGACCACCCGACGATCACCGAGTACATCGACTACGTCGAGTTCTGCGCCGGGACGCGGGAGCCGGCGTGACGACAGTCCGCATTCCGCCCACCCTGCGCGAGCAGGTCGGCGGCGAGCGCCAGGTCTCCGCGGAAGGCGAGACCGTGCGCGAGCTGCTCGACGACCTGACGAGCCGCTTTCCAGCGCTCCGCTCTCAGCTCGTGGAGGACGGCGGCCTGGCCCCGTTCGTGAACGTCTACGTCGAGGGCGAGGACGTACGCACGCGCGACGGGATCGACACCGAGGTCCGACCGGGATCGACGGTGATCCTGCTGCCGGCGATGGCCGGTGGCTGAGACGCGGGTCGCACCGAACCTTCTAGAGCTCGTCGGCAACACACCCCTCGTCGAGCTGCGCCCCGAGGGCAACGTCCGCATCTACGCGAAGCTCGAGGGCCAGAACCCCACGGGCTCGATCAAGGACCGGATCGCGAAGGCGATGATCGAGGCGGCCGAGGCCGCGGGCGAGCTCGAGCCCGGACGCGAGCTGCTCGAGCCGACGAGCGGCAACACCGGCATCTCGCTCGCGCTCGTGGCGAAGCTCAAGGGCTATCCGCTCACCTGCGTGATGCCCGAGAACGCGACGGAGGAGCGGAAGCGGCTGCTCCGGCTCTACGGCGCGCAGATCGTCTACTCGCCCGGCGAGGAGGGCTCGAACGGCGCCGTACGGCTCGCGCTGAGACTCGCCGAGGAGAACCCGAAGTACTTCATGCCGTTCCAGTACGCGAACGAGGCGAACCCGCGCGCCCACTACGAGGGCACGGGCGCCGAGATCGCGGAGGCGCTCGACCGGGTCGACGTGCTCGTCGCCGGCCTCGGCACGGGCGGCACGCTCATGGGGACGGGCGACCGGCTGCGCGAGAGCTTCCCGGACGTCGTCGTCGCGGCCGCCGAGCCGCTCCCGGGCGACCCTGTGATGGGCCTGCGCTCGCTCGAGGACGGCTACGTCCCTCCGGTGCTCGACGTGGCGAAGCTCGACCGGAAGGTACTGGTCTCGAACGAGGAGTCCGTCGCCGCGGTTCGCCGCCTGCTCGCCGAGGACGGGATCCTCGCCGGCGTCTCGGCCGGGGCGGTCGTGCACGTCGCGCGAAAGCTCGCGCGCGAGCTCGACGAGGGCGTGGTCGTCTGCGTGCTCGCCGACGGCGGCTGGAAGTACCTCTCCGCCGACTTCTGGGACGCGGACGACGTCGAGGCGTCGATGGAGCGCACCGTCTGGTGGTGATCTCCGACGCGGTGCGGCGCGCGCTGGCCGAACACGCCGCAGCCGAGGAGCCCAACGAGGCCTGCGGCCTCGTGCTCCTGCGGGAAGGCGTCGCCGAGCGCTACGTCGCCGGGCGCAACGCCGCAGCGTCGCCGTATCGCTTCGAGCTCGAGCTCGACGACCCGGAGGTGTGGTTCGCGGAGGACGACGGCTACGAGCTCGCCGTGTTCCACTCGCACATCTCGGCGCCGGCGCGGCCCTCGCGCACCGACGTGGAGAACATCGGCCTCTGGGCCGGCAAGCCCTACCTCATCTACTCGCTGCAAAAGGACGACCTGGCCGCCTTCAGGATCGAAGACGGCCAGATCTCGGAGCTTCAGGTCACTTCTTGACCGTGAAGTGGCCCTTCATGCCGAGTGAGGCATGCGGGTCGCACTGGTACGTGTAACGCCCGGGCTTCAGCGTGATCTTCCAGGTCGTCTCGCCCTTGAACGACACGCTCGTCTTCTTGTTCAGACCCGGCCCGATCAGGTGGAAGTTATGGATCGTGGCCTTGTCCTCGACCTTGATCGTGTACTTCCCCGGCTTGAGTGTCTTGACGTCCTTGTCGCCCGCTGTGGTGACCTCGATCTTGTAGCCCGGCCCGACCTCACCTGTCAGCTTCGGGCTGGACTTTGCGCCGGCGGTCGCGGCCAGAATGGCTCCTGCTGAGGCCACGACGAGCACAGCTATCGACTTTCGAATCATGCGACTACCCCCTTCGCGTTTCCCTGGGGGTACGCAAAGGGGGTGCCGCTGGTTTGTTAAGGCCCTGTTAAGGCTCAGGTGACCTTGAAGGCGCCCTTCATGATCGACGCGTGCGGGTCGCAGACGTACTTGTAGGTGCCCTTCTTGAGGGTGACCGTCCACGTCTTGCTCCCCACGTAGCCGACGGACGTGAGCTTGTTGAGCCCGGGCCCCTTCAGGTGGAAGTTGTGGATGTTCGACTTGTCGCGAATGGTGATCGTGTACTTGCCGGCCTTGAGCGTCTTGACCTTCTTGCCGGCCTTGGTGAGCGTGATGGTGAAGCCGGGCCCGTCGGTCCCGACCAGCTTCGTCGCGGTGGTCGACGCAGTCGCGACCGCGACGGATACCGCCATGAGCGCGGCGGCAAGCGCAAGCGACATACGGAACATGGCTCTCCTTCGAATGAGTTGACCCCGTGGAGCCCGCGCGCGGCCGCCCAGGCTTCCGAGTCCCGAGTGTAGCTCGCCCGCCCCGCGCTCCGACCTTCAAACCGTCGCGCTCGCGGCGCGGATCGCGTCGACGACGGTGTCCGAGCGGCCCTCGAACAGGAGGTCGAGGAAGCGGCCTCCGCCCATCAGGCCGACACGTCGGCGGAGCAGCGCCACCAGGCTCGCCTCGCTGATCCCGGACGTCCTGGCGGCCACGACAGCGGCGCGGACGCCGCGCGGCACCTCGCCGCCGGGCCCGAACTGCCAGGCCGGGTAGAGCCACTCCTCCGACCCCTCGGGCCGGACGGCGAACAGCTCGCCCTGCTCACGGAGGCGGTCGATCTCCTTCGCGTCGATCCTGAGCCGCGAAGCGATCCAGGACGCGGGCAGCGGTGTGGTCAAGGTCTCGTGCATCTCGAAGGTTCCTTTCGTTCGGACGAAGGAGCCCGCCCCGGTCGAGGCGGGCTCCGGTTCGGATCAGGTCGCGGGCGCCGTGCGCGGGAGCCGCAGGACGTAGCCCATGAGCGCCAGGATCAGCAGTGCGGTGAAGAGCGCCCAGATGAAGAGCCGCCGACGCATCGTCGCCTCCTAGGCCGCCGCGACGGCCGGCGCCTCGGCCGGCGCGGGCGCGTAGGTCGAGCCGTAGCCGACGAGGCGGCCGAGCGGCGAGCCCATGGCGAGGGCGATCCGCTGGAGCAGCGCCGGCGGGAACGGCAGCTGGACGGTGTCGAAGTGCGCGTTCGCGATCACGGCGAGCCGCAGCGGGTTCGGCATCCCCTTCCGGTTCGTCTTGCCGTCGGCCGCGAGCGCGAACATCGTCTCGAGCAGCGACTCGAACTGGAGAGCGGGCCGGACCTCGCACACGAAGTGCGCCTCTTCCTCGCCTGCGTTCCAGAACTTGTGGGGCGTCCCGGCCGGGACGGTCACGCGCTGGCCCGGGCCTGCGACCAGCTTCTTCCGGCCGACCTTGAAGCCGACGGAGCCGCGGAGCACCTCGAAGCGCTCCTCCTGGCTCGGATGGACGTGCGCCGCGGCCACGAAGCCGTTCGGCTGCACGAAGGTCTCGATCACGACGGCCTGCCCGCCGGTCTCGCGCGAGGTCTTGCGGAAGACGAGGCGCTCGCCGGTGACGGGGTTCTCGATCGTGTCTCCAATCTGGATCATCTCCTGCTCCTTTCGAGTTGACGGGAGCACGATCGATCCGGCCGCTTAAGATTCGCTTGGCGTCTGCTTTGGGGGTCGGTATCAGCTCGGAACGATCGAACGGTCACGTCACCAGGACGGGCGGCGAAGGGCCGCTCTTCCCTCGGCGATGACGGACTTCAGGCTGCTCGGGCCGGTCGAGGCCGTCGGCGACGCCGGCCCGCTTGCGCTGGGCCCGCCGAAGCAGCGCGCGCTGCTCGCAGTCCTGCTCCTGAACGGGAACGAGACGGTCGCACGGGAGCGGATCGTGGACGAGCTCTGGGGCGATGCCCCGCCCCGCTCGGCCGTCCAGTCCCTCCAGGTGTACGTGCACGGCCTCCGCCAGGCGCTCGGCGCCGACCGGATCGAGACGCTGGGAACCGGCTACCGGCTGCGCGTCGAGCGCGGCGAGCTCGACCTCGACGGGTTCGAGCAGCGGTTCGACTCGGCCACTCGCTCGCTGGCGGCCGGTAGGCCGGCCGAAGCGGCCGACGACCTGCGCGCCGCGCTCCGGCTCTTCCGCGGCTCCCCGCTCGCCGACCTCGCCCGTGAACCGGTTGCGGAGGTCGAGCGCCCGCAGCTGGACGAACGCCGGTTGCGCGCCGTCGAGCTGCTCAACGACGCCGAGCTCGCGCAGGGCCACCACGAGCGGCTCGTCCCGGAGCTCGAGCGGCAGATCGCCGACGATCCGTACCGCGAGCGTCTCCGCCGCCAGCACGTCCTGGCGCTCTACCGCTGCGGCCGCCAGAAGGAGGCGCTCGACGCATACCGGTCCGCGCGCGAGGTGCTGGTCGAGGAACTCGGAATCGATCCAGGGCCCGAGCTGCAGGAGCTCGAGCGGCAGATCCTGCGCCAGGACCCGGCGCTCGCCGCCCCCGAGGCACCGGCGCCGGGGCGAATCGACCTGCCGACGCCGCCGACGCCGCTGATCGGACGACTGCTCGAGATCGGCGCGGTGACGGCGCTGTTGCGGCGGGACGAGATCCGGCTCCTGACGCTCACGGGTCCGGGCGGCACGGGCAAGACGCGCCTCGCGCTCGCCGCCGCGGAGGAGCTCGGGCCCGAGCTTCGCGACGGCGCGACGTTCGTCGACCTCGCGCACGTCCGCGAGGAGGAGCTCGTCGCGCCCACGATCGCGCACGCCCTCGGCGTCATGGAGGGCGCGTCCGCCGAGGAAGCCGTCGCGGCGCACCTGGCCGACCGCAGCCTCCTGCTCCTGCTCGACAACCTGGAGCAGCTCGGCGCCGGCACGACCGTGATCGCGCGCCTCCTGGCCGCGGCGCCGCGACTGCTCGTACTGGCGACGAGCCGCTCACCGCTGAGGATCGAGGCCGAGCACGAGTATCCGGTCTCACCGCTCGCGCTACCGCACGACGCCGGCGGCAGCCACTTCGAGGAGCTGGCCGCGAACGACGCGGTGCGCCTCTTCGCGGCGCGCGCCCTGGCAGTCGACCCGGCGTTCGAGCTGGACGACGGCAACATCGTTGCCGTCGCGGACGTCTGCCGGCGCCTCGACGGCCTCCCGCTCGCGATCGAGCTCGCGGCCGCGCGGTCGAAGCTGCTCCCGCCGGAGGCGCTGAACGGCCGCCTGGAGCGGCGGCTCGCGCTCTTGACCGGGGGCGCGCGCGACCGGCCCGCGCGGCAGCAGACCCTGCGCGCGACGCTCGAGTGGAGCCACGACCTGCTCGACCGGGAAGAGCGGACGCTC
>Ga0207693_10003544_pt1 | contig 13334 bp, 11 predicted proteins | sample LARL81metaG_FD_184347 | JGI IMG/M metagenome (GOLD analysis project Ga0207693, IMG submission 184347) | Corn, switchgrass and miscanthus rhizosphere microbial communities from Kellogg Biological Station, Michigan, USA - LAR L8-1 metaG... | ecosystem: Host-associated > Plants > Roots >...
ATCGACCGCATGATGAAGCGGCTCGGCAAGTCTCCCCACTTCATTGGTGGACTCCGCATCACCGACGATGAAACGATGGACATCGTCGAAATGGTCCTGGCGGGAAGCATCAACAAGGAGATCGTGGGCGCCATCGCCGCCCATGGCGGGCGTGCGGTTGGGCTGTGCGGTGGGGACGCCGGGCTCATCCAGGCGAGCCGGCGCACCCATGTCCTGCCGGACGGCAGGGAGATCGATCTCGGACGGGTGGGCGATGTCAAGTCGGTGAATCCTGATCCGCTGCGGCTCCTCCAGGACAACGGCTTTGTGCCGGTGCTGGCGCCCCTCGGCGCCGGCCCACACAGCGAGCTTCTCAATATCAACGCCGACCTCGTAGCGGGCGAGGTGGCGGCAGCCCTGCATGCGGTCAAGATGATCTTTCTCTCGGATGTTCCGGCCATTCGCGGCAGAGATGGCCGCCCTCTTCGGCGCGTGACGGTGGCGGAGCTCAACGTGCTGACCGAGGAGGGCATCATCGAGGGCGGCATGCTGCCCAAGGTGGAGGCCTGTGCCCGTGCTCTCAAGGGAGGGGTGGGCCAGGTCTATATCGTGGACGGGCGTCTTCCGAACGCGCTGCTCCTCAAATTATTCACGCACACCGGTCTCGGCACGGAGGTCGTGCTCTAGGCGAAGGTGATGCACGTGACCGGCCGGGAACGCTGCGCGACACCGCCGGGAACCCGATGAGCGGGGCTAGCCTCGGGCAGTACAGCGCGTTCCTCGTGATCGTTGTCCTGCTCGTCAGGCCGGTCGGCGCCTATCTCGCCCGGGTCTTCAGCGGCGAGCGGACCTGGCTCGACCCGCTCCTGCGTCCTCTGGAGCGGGCCGTCTATCGGCTCGCCGGGGTCGACGCCGCCGCCGAGATGGACTGGAAGCACTATGCCGGGTGTTTCGTTGGATTTGGCCTCGCGGGAACGCTGCTGGTGTATGCGGTGCTGCGGGTACAGCCGTTCCTTCACGTGTTCGACCCGGCGTACCGGCCGGGACCGCTTGCGCCCGACCTGGCGATGAACACCGCCATCAGCTTCGCGACCACCACCACGTGGCAGGCGTATGTCGGCGAGACCACCATGAGCTATCTGAGCCAGATGGTCGGTCTCACCTCCCAGAACTTCCTTGCGGGAGCCGCCGGCCTCGCCGCGGGTATCGCGTTCATCCGGGGCCTGTCCCGGCAGCATACAAATCTGCTCGGGAATTTCTGGGTCGACGTGACCCGCGCGACCCTCTGGGTGCTGCTGCCTCTCGCGGTGCTGAGCGCCCCGGTTCTGGTGTGGCAGGGCGTTCCTATGAACTTCGCTCCCTATGCGCACGTGGCGATCGTGAAGCCGGTCGAATACGAGGAGCCAGTGACCGGCCCCGACGGCAAGCCCGTCCTCGATGAGAAGGGGCAGCCCAAGACGAGGAAGGCGCTGCTCACCGGGCAGATCATCCCCATGGGGCCGGTGGCCGCCCTCGAGACGATCAAGAACCTCGGCACGAACGGCGGCGGCTTCTTCAACGTCAACGCGGCACACCCCTTTGAGAATCCGACTCCCCTCACAAACCTTCTCGAGCTGCTCGCCATCGTCGTCTTGCCTGCTTCGCTCACCTACACCTTCGGACGCATGACCGGCCGCGCCGCCCAGGGCTGGGTGCTGCTCGGAGTGATGATCGTCCTGTTCGTGGCGGGCCTCGTCGTCTGCCACATGGCTGAGCAGCGCAGCCACACCCTGGCTGCCCAAGGGGTCACCCACGAGGCGAGTGAGCTCCAGGCCGGGGGCAACATGGAGGGCAAGGAGGTGCGCTTCGGAATCGGCGGCTCCGTGCTGGCTGCCATCACCACTTCGAACGGCGCGACCGGCTCCTACAATTCGATGTATGACAGCTACACGCCGGTGGGCGGCCTCGTGACGATCCTGAACATGCTGTTCGGCGAAGTCGTGTTCGGCGGCCTCGGGACGGGACTCTACAGCCTGGTGCTGATCGCTCTGGTCGGAGTGTTCGTGGCCGGCCTCATGATCGGGCGGACCCCCGAGTACCTCGGCAAGCAGGTCACGGCCGCCGAGATGAAGCTCATCGCGATCTATACGATCATGGCGCCGCTCATCATCCTGCCCCTCGCCGCGGTGGCGCTGGTGACGGATGCCGGTCTGGCCGGACTGACCACCAACAAGGGCGCGCATGGGCTCAGCGAGATCCTTGTCGCCTATACCACGTCGATGGCCAACAACGGGCTGAGCTTCGCGGGCCTGAGCGCCAACACGCCCTTCTACAACGTCACCACCGCGGTGGCGATGCTGGCCGGTCGCTTCGGCCTGGCCATCCCCGCCCTCGCACTTGCCGGCCGGTTCGCCCGGCAGGGAATCAAGCCGGTGACCGCGGGGACGCTCCCTACCGACACGCCGCTCTTCGCCTTGCTCACGGTGGCGACCATCCTCATCGTGGGCGCCCTGAGCTACCTGCCCGTGCTGGCCCTCGGTCCGCTCGTCGAGCAGCTCGCCATGCGGTAGCCGTCGCGCGTCCACTGGAACCACGTCCGGACTCGACCCTATCAGGAACGCCCGTGTGCTATTGTCCACGGTCGACGAGACGCCATGGCCATACTCGACGTGCTGGCAGTGTTGATGGTCCTCGCCGCGACCTTCGGCTGGATCAACGACCGCTACGTCCGGCTTCCCCTCACCGTGGGCATCATGGCGATGGGGCTCACGCTCTCCCTCGCCCTCGTCTCGCTCTCGCTCGTCTATCCGCAGATCAAGGTGGACACCCAGCGGTTCCTCGGCTTCATCGACTTCGATCAGCTGCTCCTGCACGGAGGACTCGGCTTCCTGCTCTTCGCGGGGGCGCTCCACATCGAGTTTGGTGATCTGCGGGAGCACCGGATCAGCATCGGCGTCTTCGCCATCGTCGGCACCCTGCTCTCCACCGTCATCGTGGGCGGACTCTGCTGGCTGCTCACCCAGTCGCTGGGTCTCGGCCTGACGCCGTATCACTGCCTTCTCTTCGGGGCGCTCATTTCCCCGACCGACCCCATCGCGGTGCTGGGCATGCTGAAGTCGCTGGGTGCGCCGCGGCACCTCGAGGTACAGATCGCCGGCGAGTCCCTGTTCAACGACTGCGTGGGGGTCGTCGTCTTTCTCGCCCTTCTCCAGTTCGGCGGTCGCCCTCTTCCGGACCGCGCCAGCCTTGTCCTCGACCTCATCGTGCTCGTCGCGCGGGAAGTCGTAGGCGGGGCGGCGCTCGGACTCCTCCTGGGCTTGGTCGCCTTCCTGATGCTCAGGCGCATCGACAACTATCAGGTCGAGGTCCTCATCTCTCTCGCCCTGGTCACCGCGGGCTACGCGTGGGCCGAGCGCCTGCACATGTCGGGGGCCATCGCCACGGTCATGGCAGGATTGCTGGTGGGCAATCAAGGCCGGAGCTTCGCCATGTCCGATCGCACCCGCCAGCACCTCGACTCGTTCTGGGAGCTCGTGGACGAGATCCTCAATGCGCTCCTCTTCGTTCTTCTCGGTCTGGAGGTGCTCGCCTTGACGTTTCGTCGCGAGTACGTCGGGGCGGGCGCCCTCGCCATCTTGGTGGTGCTCCTCGCCCGCTTCGTCTCGACCGGACTGTGCCTTCAACTCGTCCGCCCATTCATCGGGTGGCCCGCGCCCCATACGGTCAAGCTCCTCACCTGGGGTGGCCTGCGCGGGGGGCTGCCGGTAGCGCTTGCCCTGGTTCTCCGGAATCACCTGCCCGCCCCGCAGGCCGACGTGTTGCTGGTCATGACCTATTTCGTGGTGGTCTTCTCCATCATGGTGCAGGGCCTGTCCATGAAGCCGCTCGTCAAGGTCTACGTCGGCGCGGCCGGCACCAAGGCATAGCACGCAGCCTTTCCTGTTCTCCTCATGCTGCTTGACAGCCTCCGCTCTGCGAACCACGATTACCGCGTTCGCGAGTGAGGGCGGCAGCCCGGCCGTGCAAAAGGAGGATCCGTGATGAACAAACAGGACGACGGGCTGATCTGGATGGTGGCAGGCGGTCTCGGGTCGATGGTTCTCGCCGTCGTGCTCATTCCCCTGCGCACCCTCACTCCGGCCTCGAACCTCGCCTTCGTCTTCCTCGCCTTCACCATCGTGGTGGCCGAGCTCGGGGGACGATCCGCCGCGCTCGTGACCGCCCTGGTGTCCGCGATGAGCCTCAACTTTTTCCTCACCGTGCCCTATCTGACCTTGGCCATCGAGAAGCCGGATGACGTCGTGGCGTTCTTCGCCCTCGCCGGGTGTGGGCTCATTGCCGCCTGGTTCGGCAAGCGGAGAGCGGGGCTGTCCGAAGTCGTGAGTCGGGCCGGCACGGAGCTGGATGTCCTGAAGAGGCTCGTCGATCAGCTGACGGCCGGGGTTCCCCTGGATGAGATTCTTGGCAACCTACGGCAGAGCTTCGGCCTCAGGGCGCTCGTGCTGCGAGATGCGGGTGGCCGCATCCTCGGTGCAGTTCCCGTCGGCTCGTCACCGACGGCGATCCCAGAGACTCAGCTGACCCCCGAGACGCTCTTTCCGGCCGACGAGGGCCGGCTACGCTTTGGACCCCGGGGTCTCCGACTCCCGGATGGCGGCGGCCGCGTGCTGCTCGGCACTGACCGTGACGGCGTGTCTCTCGATCTCTGGGAGGGGGACGCCCAAGGTTTCGGTCTGGACGAGGGCCGCACATTGGCGATCGCGGCATCCATTCTAGGGCTTCACGTCTCGCACCGCCCCGCCGGAGGCTAAGCCTCCTCACCCACGAGACGATACCCGACGCCCGGCTCGGTGAGGAGGTACCGCGGTCGGGTGGGATCGTTCTCGACCTTTCGGCGAAGCTGGGCCATGTGGACATGCAGGTAGTGCGCCTGATCCGCATAGGGCCGACCCCACACTTCCGTGAGGAGCTGGTTGCGGGTCAACACCTTGCCGGCATGCTTGGCGAGGGTGGTGAGCAGACGGTATTCGATCGGAGTCAGGTGCACGTCCTTTCCCTTGACCCGAACCCGCCGCTGCGCGAGATCTATCAGGAGCTCGCCCGTCGTGAACACCGGAGTCGGCTCTCCCTGGCTCGAGCGGGAGGCATGACGGAGCGACACTCGCATGCGAGCAAGCAGCTCGCTCACCCCGAAGGGCTTCGCAATGTAGTCGTCGGCGCCCGCATCGAGGGCGGCCACCTTGGTCGTCTCTTGCCCCTTGGCGGAAAGGACGATGATGGGCACGACAGTCCATTCGCGCAGCCGACGGATCACCTCGAGACCGTCCATGTCGGGAAGACCGAGATCGAGAATGATGAGGTCGGGCTGGCGGGTCTCCGCCGCCTGCAGCCCCTCCTGACCCGTCGCCGCCTCCACGAGGCGGTAGCCCTTGCTGAGCAGCGACGCCCGGAGGAAGCGTCGGATATCCGGCTCGTCTTCGACCACCACGATCACGGGCCCCGGCTCCGAACCGGCACTCCCCGCGGGTGACGGACAGTCTGGTGTGGGTGTCGTGTCAGGCGGCATGGCGCCACAGTGTAGCGATATTCGCCGAGCTTTGCCCTCGCCAGATCCGCACCTGCCGATTGGCGGCCCGGCCGCCAACTGGTTGTCCTGGTTGGGGATTGCCGTCGCGGTGGCGGGGGTGGGCCCTGTACAATCGCAGGTGGAGATCCCCCATGGATGCGAATGACCGACTGCTCCGCCTGGCCGAAGACCTGCTGCAAAACCGCGACGATCCTCGCGCGCGGCAGGCGCTCGCCGAGGCGCATGCGGCGGACATCGCGCACGTGCTGCAGCATCTGCCCGCGTCCGATCGCGCCACGATCTTTCGCTCTCTCGGCGCCGAGCAGGCGGGCGACGTTCTCTCCGAGCTCGACGACGCCACCCTCCTCGGGCTCGTGCGCACCCTCGACGACGTCGAGGTCTCGCAGATCCTCGATCGCATGCCCGCGGAGCACGCGGCCGACGTCGTCGACGAGCTCTCCACCGAGCACGCGGAAAAAATCCTCGACCTCATGGAAGAGGAGCGCTCGGAAGAGATCCAGGAAATCCTCGAGTACCCCGAAGACTCGGCGGGACGTCTCATGTCCCCCGACGTGGTGGCGGTGCGCGAGACGTCAACCGTCGAAGAAGCCGTGCAGCACATCAGGAAAACCGTCACCGAGGAGCGTCCCTTCGGCGTCTATGCCGTGGACGACCACCAGCACCTGATCGGACGCGTGCCCCTGAGACGCCTCCTCCTCGCCGATCCGCGGAGCCTCATCCTGGGCATCCTCGAGGACGAGGAAGTGGTGAGCGTCAACGCCAAGATGGACCGCGAGGAGATGGCCCGGGTCGTGGCCAAGTACGACCTCGTCACCGTGCCGGTGGTGGACGACCAGAACCGACTCGTGGGCACCATCACCGTGGACGATGTCATCGACGTGGTCCAGGAGGAAGCGTCGGAGGACATCTTCCGCATGGCCGGCTCCGACGCGGCCGAGCTCGAGCGCCGGTCACCCGGCCAGGTGGCGATGCTCCGCCTGCCCTGGGTTCTCCTGACGCTTCTGATCGAGATGCTCGCGGGAGTGGTGATTCACTATTTCGACCGCACGCTCGGCAAGGTCATCCTGCTCGCTTCGTTCATGCCGGTGATCCAGGCCATATCCGGCAACACGGGACTTCAGTCCGTGACCATGGTGGTCCGCGGCCTCGCCACCGGGCAGGTCCAGCTCAGCCGCTGGTGGGAGCCGCTGTGGCGGCAGATCCAGACCTCCGCGATCCTCGGGGCGGTCTGCGCGGTGGTGGTCGGCCTGATCGGCTACCTGTGGCACTCCCTCACGTTCGGACTGGTGGTCGCCACCTCCATGTTCGTCTCGGTCAACCTGTCGGGATGCGCGGGGACGGCCATCCCCATGCTGTCGAAGCGCATGGGCTTCGACCCGGCCCTGACCGCCGGACCCTTCGAAACTGCCTTCCAGGATGTCCTCGGCGTCACGATTTTCCTCTCTCTGGCTACTGCCCTGCTCCACTGGTTAGTGTAGTTGTAACTGATACTTAGGCTACAGCCCCTTTCTCCTTGCAACGCCTTGCGTCATAGTGTATCAATGTACCAACACACTATAACTCTACGGTGAGACGGGCTGAGGTGCCCGCAAGGAGGAGCACAGATGATGAACTACTACATGGCAGAGCAGGCGGCGAAGGACAGGTTGAACGAGGCGCGGGAGATGGCGGCCCAGGCGAGGCTGGCGGCGATGGCAAGCGCCGCCCCGGAGCCCTTCCGGGTGGTCCTCGGATTGGCGTTGATCCGGCTGGGCCGGTCCCTCGCGGGACATAGCGCCAAGCGAGCCAGTTCCCCGCGACGCGCGACTGCCTAGGGCTCTCCATGGCGCGTGAGTCGTGCCGCATAGCGCCCCCGTCGGGGCTTCGGGTGAACCGGAAGAGCGCGGTGCCCGTGCACGTGCAGCTCATGTCTCAGCTCCGGCATCTGATCTCGACAGGGGCGCTCAAGCCCGGTATGCAGCTGCCCACCGTGCGGCAGCTCGCGGGCTTCCTGCGGATCAACCCCAATACCGTGTCGCGCGCCCTGGCCGACCTCGAGCGCGACGGCTATGTCCAGGGGCAGCAGGGACGCGGCACCTTTGTCTCCGACCGGCCCACCCGCGAAGGGCGCGCCGCCCACAGCCTGGAGCGTCTGGTGGGCGAGAGCCTGTCCCGCGCGCGGCGGCTCGGCTTCACCCAGGACGAATTCCTCGCCGCCCTCGCCTCGAGCGGGCCCACCGGGCGGGTGGGCAAGCCCCTCCGCCAGCGCGCGGTGCTCGTGGAGTGCAACGACGCGGAGCTCGGACGCTACCGCGATGAGCTCGAAGCAGAGCTGCCGCTCCAGGTAGACCGCATGCTCGTGGACGAGTTCGAGGCGAAGGTGGCCCGCGACCCCGGCTTTCTCAAGGCGTATCGGGTGGTCGTCACCACCTTCTTTCACATCCACGAGGTGAAGCGGCATCTGCCCGCAGACGCGCCGCCCGCGGTGGCGCTCCTTGCCGAGGCAAGCATCAAGACATTGCTTCGACTCACCGAGCTGCCCGAGGGTTCCACGGTGGGCCTGGTGTGCACCACGGCCACGGGCGGCCAGAATCTTCTCCGCTCCGTGCAATCGGCCGGGCTCATGCACGTCACGGCTGTGCTCGCCTCCACCGACGATGCCTGGTCGCTCGATCGCATGCTGGAGCGCACGCGAACCGTCGTGTGCTCTGAGCAGGCCGCCTCCATCATCCGCCCCACCCTTCCCAAGGACGTCGAGCTCATCGTGGCCGACCGCACCCTCGACCGCGGCGGCATCGAGCTGCTCCGGGACCTTCTCCTGGACGCCGAGACCGAGCCGGCACATCGCGGCTGAGACGGTGACGTCCGCTCCGCCTGTCTGCGTCTTCGATCTCGACCACACCCTCGTCAACTCTCCCCTCGATCTCAAGGCGGTGGGCCACGAGATGGAAGCCTTCATGCGCGAGCGCGGCCTCGCCCTGCCCCAGCGTGAGCTTCGCTGGTCGGGCGCCGAGATCTTCGGCCACGTGCGGGTCCACGCTCCTCACCTCGAGGCGGAGATCCTTGCCATTCCCCAGGCCCATGAGCGGCGGGCCATGGAGCAGGCCGCCCTCGAACCCTTCGCCGCGGAAGCCCTCGACGCCCTTCGCCAGCTCGGCTTCGCCACCGCCATCTGGACGAACAACGATCGCGTGGTGGCCAATTTCGTCCTCGACCGCTTCAACCTGCTCCCCTACCTCGATCTGGTGGTGACGCGGGACGACGTCACCGCGCTCAAGCCCGATCCCGACGGGCTGCGCGTGGTGCGCGAGCGCTGGCCGGAGGCGCCGCACATCGTCATGGTCGGCGATGCCTGGGTCGATGGCGTGGCCGCCCAAGCCGGCGGCATCCCGTTCATCGCCTATCGCGCGGACGTGGCCGAGCTCGAGCGGCGCGGCGTCGTCGTCACCGCGCGCATCACGTCGCTCCTCGATTTGCCTGCCGCCCTCGCCTGATCCCCCTCTCCCCTCAGGGGAGAGGGCAGGGGTGAGGGGGTGGTTCCCCCGGCGTATACTTTCCTCGTGGATCTGTTCGACACACCCGTGTCCTCTGGCACCTCCCCGCCCGCTCCGCTCGCCGACCGGATGCGCCCCCGGAGCCTCGACGAGGTGGTGGGACAGCAGCATCTGATCGGCCCCGGAAAAGTCCTGCGGCGGGCGCTCGAGGAAGGGCGCCTCCACTCCATGATCCTCTGGGGGCCGCCGGGAACGGGCAAGACCACGCTGGCCTTCCTCATGGCCCAGGTCGCCGGCGCGCGCTTCGTGCCCTTCTCGGCCGTGCTCGCCGGCGTCAAGGAGATCCGCCAGGTGGTGGCGGAGGCGGAGGCCGACCGCGCGCGCGGAGGCAAGCGCACCATCCTCTTCGTGGACGAGATCCACCGCTTCAACAAGGGCCAGCAGGACGCGTTCCTGCCTCACGTGGAGAAAGGCACGCTCATCCTCATCGGCGCCACCACGGAAAATCCGTCCTTCGAGGTCAATGCCGCGCTCCTCTCTCGCTGCCGCGTGTACTCCCTCCAGCCGCTCTCCGAAGACGACATCGTGAGCATTCTCGAGCGCGCCCTCGCCGATTCCGAGCGCGGGCTGGGAGCCAGCGGGGCCACCGCGGAGCGGGACGCGCTCCGGCTCATCGCGCGCCTCTCCGACGGCGACGCCCGCGGCGCCCTCAATATCCTCGACCTGACCGTGACGCTCCATGCGGGCGCGGTCACCGAAGCGGCCATCCGGGAGGCGGTGCAGAAGAAGGCGCTCCTCTACGACAAGTCGGGGGAGGAGCACTACAACCTGATCTCGGCTCTCCACAAGTCGCTGCGCGACTCGGATCCGGACGGCGCCCTGTACTGGCTCGGCCGCATGCTCGAGGCGGGAGAGGACGCGCTCTACATCGCGCGGCGTCTCGTGCGCTTCGCCTCGGAAGATATTGGCAACGCCGACCCCCAGGCTCTCCGCCTCGCCCTCGACGCCAAGGAGTCCTATCACTTCCTCGGCTCGCCCGAGGGCGAGCTCGCCCTCGCCCAGGCCGCGTGCTACCTCGCCCTCGCCCCCAAGTCCAATGCCGTCTACGCCGCGTGGAACCAGGTGCGCCGGGACATACAGGACAAACCGGCCGAGCCGGTGCCCCTGCATCTCCGTAATGCCCCGACGGGACTCATGGCCAATCAGGGCTATGGCAAGGGTTACCAGTACGCCCACGACGCCCCCGACGCTCAGGTCTCCCAGGAGCACCTGCCCGCCGCCCTCCGCGGCCATGTCTACTACCGGCCCGTGGACCGGGGGCTCGAGAAGGATCTCGCGGCGCGGCTCGCCGCCTGGAGGAAGTGGCGGGGAGAGCAGGGAAAGAAGTGAGCGACGGCGGTCTGGACGACAAGGAGTTCACGCTGAGAGCCCGGCCGGTTTAGAGTAGAACGATGGCGAAGAAGCTCCGTGTGGGTGTGGTGTTCGGCGGCGAGTCGGGCGAGCACGAGGTCTCGCTGGCCGGGGCGGCCTCGGTGCTGGCGGCCATCGACCGCGAGCGCTTCGAGCCCGTGCCCATCGGCATCACGCGGCAGGGGCGCTGGCTCGTGGGAGGCGACCCGCTCCGGGCTCTCGCCGACACCGCCGCGCGGAATGCGCTCAGCGAGGGCGGCGCTGAGGCGTCGGTGAAGCAGGCCCTTGCCGCCCGGGCGGGCGACTCCACAGGCACGAGCGCGCTCCAGCGCATGGAAACCTCCGAGAGCCTGCCCCCGGGGCTGCGCGAGCGGCTCGACGTGGTCTTCGTGATGCTGCACGGCCCGCGGGGAGAGGACGGGACTATCCAGGGGCTCCTCGAGCTGGCCGGCGTGCCTTACGTAGGCGCAGGAGTGCTCGCTTCCGCCATCGGCATGGACAAGGCGGCGATGAAGGACATGTTCCGCGCCCACGGCCTCCCTATGGTGGACTACGTGGTCGTGAAGCGCCACGAGTGGCGGCGCGAGCCCGCGGCGGTGGAGCGGGCGGTGGGCGAGGCGCTCGGCTTTCCGTGCTTCGTCAAGCCCGCGAATCTCGGCTCGAGCGTGGGCATCAGCAAGGTCAAGGCGCCCGAGGATCTGCACGCCGCCCTCGCCCTCGCCGCGACGCACGATCGCCGCCTGCTCGTGGAGCGGGCCGTGCAGGGGCGCGAGGTCGAGGTCGCCGTGCTGGGCAACGATCACCCGCAGGCCTCCGTCCCCGGCGAGGTCTGCTACGCGGGCGAATGGTACGACTACGAGACGAAGTACGGAGCGGGCCACACCACCTTCAAGGTGCCCGCGCCGCTCGCTCCCGAGGTCACCCGCCGTGTGCGCGAGCTCGCCATCGAGGCCTTCCGCGCCGTCGATTGCGCGGGCCTGGCCCGGGTGGATTTCTTCATCGAAGGTGAGACCAACGTGCTCGTCAACGAGATCAACACTCTCCCCGGCTTCACCGCGTCCAGCGCCTACCCCAAGCTGTGGGAAGCCTCGGGCATCTCCTACACCGAGCTGATCTCGCGGCTCATCGATCTCGCCCTCGAGTCTCGCTGAGGCCGTGCGGGTCGTCATCGCCGGCGGCGGCACCGGCGGCCATACCAGTGCGGGACTGGCGGTGGCGGCGACTCTGAGGCGCGCCGGGGACGACATCCACTGGATCGGCAGCCGCGACGGCATCGAGGCGCGGCGCGCCCCCGAAGCGGGCCTCCCCTTCCATCCCATCTCCACGGGCAAGCTTCGCCGCTACTGGGACCGCCAGAACGTCACCGATCTGCTCGTGAACGTACCCGCGGGCTTCGTGCAATCCTGGTCGCTCTTGCGACAGCTCAGACCCGCCGTGCTCTTCGCCACCGGCGGCTTCGCCAGTGTGCCGCCCGCCCTCGCCGCCCGCGCCCTCGGCATGCCCTTCGTCATCCACGAGCAGACGGCCGTGCTCGGCCTCGCCAACCGGATCACCGGGCGCTTCGCCACCAAGGTCGCCCTGTCTTTTCCGGATACCCATGGCGGCCTTCGCCCCGAGCGCGTGGTGGTGACAGGCAACCCGGTGAGACCCGAGCTGATGGGAGGCCGTCGCGAGGCTGCTCTCGGCGCTTTCGGCTTCGACGCCGTCTTGCCTCTCGTGTACGTGACGGGCGGCGCCCAGGGCTCGCACCGGATCAACCGGGTGGTCGGCGAGGCGCTGCCGCGGCTCCTTGCGATGTGCCAGATCCTCCATCAGTGCGGCGCCAATGCCGAAACGGGCGATCACCGCTGGCTCCTCGAGCGCGCCCGCACCCTGCCCCCGCGCATAGCCGCGCGCTACGTGGTGAAGCCGTACGTCGGCCCCGAGCTGCGCGACGTCTACGCCGCCGCCGCCCTCCTCGTGGGCCGGAGCGGGGCGGGGACGGTCAACGAATGCTGCAATCTCGGCCTGCCCGCTCTTTTCGTCCCGCTGCCCGGAGCCGCCGGGGACGAGCAGACGGCCAATGCGAGGCTCGTGGAGTCCGCCGGTGGCGCCGTCCTCCTGCCCCAGGCCGATCTCGGCGCAGAGCGGCTCGTAGAGGCTCTCACGCGCCTCCTGGCCGACCCGGCCGGGCTCGGGGCCATGGGCGCTCGGGCGCGGGCGCTCGCCGCCCCCGATGCGGCCGAGCGGCTGGCCCGGCTCATTCGCGAGGTTGGCGCCGCCTGACATCAGCGCGCAGCGGTCGGGCCCGCCGGGCCGCGGCCCCAGGCGACGAGTTCCTCGGAGGCGGGCTATGTCCCCAAGGCGTCCAGGCCCGGCGGTATGCTGGCTGAGCACGGCAGCATCGAGCGAGCGGGCCGGTTCCCGGCCTCGACCACGGGGCGGACTTGATGGCAGCCTCCCCGCAGAGCCGGAGGGAATGTGACAGGACTGGGCATCGGGCTGTGGGCCGCGATCACCATCGCCGTGGCGGGCCCGGCGACGTCGACCGAGTACCTGCCGCTCCAGGTCGCCCAGGCCGAAGGCTACTTCACTCAGGAGAAGCTCGAGGTGACTCTTTCCGTCGAGCGCAACGAAGGCGAGGCCGCCCGCGCACTCGCACGAGGGCGCGCCGACCTGGCGGCCACCTCGCTCGACGCGGCCTACCGCGAAGGCCACGTGGAGGGCGCGCCGCCGCCGCTCTTCTTCGGCTTCACCGCCGCGGCCCCCGTGGCCATACTCGTCTCCCCGAGCCACAAGGACACCCTTCACACCGTCGCCCAACTGCGCGGCCAGCCAGTGGGCATTCCGGGCGGAGGGACGCCGGAGCAGGCCATGCTCAACAGCGTCCTGATCCACGCCGGGGTGAAGATTCACCAGGTCCCGGT
>Ga0207693_10003545_pt1 | contig 13330 bp, 8 predicted proteins | sample LARL81metaG_FD_184347 | JGI IMG/M metagenome (GOLD analysis project Ga0207693, IMG submission 184347) | Corn, switchgrass and miscanthus rhizosphere microbial communities from Kellogg Biological Station, Michigan, USA - LAR L8-1 metaG... | ecosystem: Host-associated > Plants > Roots >...
AGTTGCCATGCATCTCGATGAACTTGATCAGCTTGGCCCGGTAGTCGTCCGGCATCCAGTCGGTCGTCTCGACCTGGCCGCCGGCCTGTACGTACTCCAGAAATGCCTGCTCATCCTGTGGAATCTCGACTGCCGCCACGCAGCACCACCTTCCGAACGATCGTTAGTTTTCACATTCTAGATGTCCTCCCGCCGCAACGAGCTAACGCGTGCCGCCGCCCGCCTCTTCGCGGAGAAGGGCTACCACGGGACCTCGATCGGCGACCTCGCCGAGGCGATGGGCGTGCAGAAGGGCTCGCTCTACGCACACATCGAGTCGAAGGCCGACCTGCTCTGGGAGGTTGCACGCGAGGGCGCTGCCGCCTTCCATGCAGCACTCGACTCGGTGCCGGACGAGGGACCGGTCGTCGAGCGGATCCGGGCGGCGCTGCGCGCCCACCTGCGGGTGGTCGCCGAGCAGCTCGACGTCGCCACCGTCTTCGTGCGCGAGTGGCGGTACCTCGAGGGCGAGCGGCGAGAGGAGTTCGTCGCCGAGCGGCGGCGGTACGAGGAGCGGTTCCGCGCGCTGTTCCGCGAAGGGCGCGAGCTCGGCGAGCTGCGCACCGACCTCGACGACGCCACCGCGGCGCTGCTTGCCGTGTCGGCGGCGAACTGGGCGTACACGTGGCTGCGTTCGGGCACCGAGACGGACGGGTTGGCGGACCGCTTCACGGCGCTCCTGCTGGACGGAATGCGGGGGTACGCGACGCGGTGAGAGTCGCGCTCGTCGTCAATCCGTTCGCGACCCGCGTGAGCGAGGAGCGGCTCGCGGAGGTGCGCGCGGAGCTGGAGCGAGTCGCCGAGCTCGACGTCCTTCTCACCGAGCGCCCGGGCCACGCGACGGAGCTCGTGACCGGGGCGTGTCGCGGCGGCGTCGAGGCGATCGTCGTCTTCTCGGGGGACGGCGGCTTCAACGAGGCCCTGAACGGACTCGAGGCGGACGTGCCGATCGGCTTCCTGCCCGGCGGTGGCGCGAGCGTGCTCTCCCGCGCGCTTGGGCTGCCGCGAGATCCCGTCGCGGCCGCGGGCGAGGTCGCCGGCGCACTGGCTGCCGGGCGGTCGCGTCGGATCTCGCTCGGCCGAGTCAACGGCCGGCGTTTCGCGTTCGCCGCCGGCATAGGGCTTCCCGCAGAGGCAGTGCGACGGGTGGACTCACTCGGGCGGAGCGGCGACGGACGTCGCCCCGGCGATCTCGCCTTCGCGTGGGCAATCGTCCGTGCGCTCGGGGAGCGTCGGGGTCGCCTGGAGCCGCGGCTCGAGATCGAGGGCTACGGGCGGGCGGCTGCAGCCTTCGTCGCGAACGGGAGCCCGTACACCTACGCAGGCCCACTCCCCCTTCCGATTGCGCGCGACGCAGAGTTCGACCGGGGCCTCGATCTCATTGCGCCGGTCGAGGTAGCGCCCCTCGCGCTGCCGTCAGTGGCTGCACGCGTCCTGAGCGGCCACGCTCACGATCGCCGGTTCCTCCGTGAGCACGACCTCGACCGGATAGAGGTTCACTGTGACGTCCCGCTCCCGCTGCACGCGGACGGCGAAGACCTCGGGGACGTCGAGCAGGCGCTCTTCGAGGCCGAGCGGGACGCCGTATCGGTCCTCGCGTAGGGCGTTCAGGTCCTGAACTAGACGTTCGGCTCTTGAAGGTTTCGGTAGTTCGTGAGAGGATTTCGCCAGAAGAGGTGTCATGCGGCGCGGCCCGGATCTCCGGAATCGCCTCTCTCGGATCGGGTCGATGTGAAGAGGAAGGTAGGTAAGTCAACAATGAGTAGATCGTCGAGCCGTCTTCTGGCGGCATTTGCCTTGGTCGGGGCAGCGGTCGTCGCGAGTCTTGTAGCCGGGGTCGGCACAGGTCGTGCGTCGACGTCGTTCACCGTGTTCAACACACCGCTGATCGGGACGTCCCATAACGGTGTCCCAGAAGTTTCCTACGGTGGCAAGATCGGCTTCGAGACCACGGTAACGAACACGAACTCGAGTAATGCCACGCATGTGCAATTCGTGTTCCAGGTCCCCGGCGGAAGCTTCGTCGACGCGACCGATGCGAGCTGCGCGGCCCTCAAGAACGACGCGAGCACGATGGTCTGCATCCCGCAAGGTGGGACGATGAAGTCGGGCGATTCGTGGACCGTCGACTTTCGCTTCACCGCCCCGTCGAGCGGCGCGAGCGTCACCACCGCGTCGGGTGTAAGCATTGCGGCCAAGACTCAGGGCAACCCGCTGAACAACGGGACGCTCGTGCAAACGGGCAACCAGATCACGGTGATTCTCAACGCGGGCGGCTTCCAGAACGACACGTACCTGCGCCAGAACGAGGGCGCGTCGGCGAGCGGGCCGCAGAATTTCTCGGCTCACCTGCCCACCGCGCTGCTCGGGGACCCGTTCGGGCTGGAGCTGGGCATCCACAACCAGTCGGGGCCGGCCGGGGCAGTCTGCCCCACCTGTATCGGGTCGTTCACCGAACTGACGATCCCGGCGGCGAGCGACGTCACGGACCTCGGGAACCCGTTCTATGACGGGATCAATCCGAACAACCCGTACACCTGGACGATGACCGCGACCACGGCGCCGTCGTTCAAGCTGCTCGGCGTCTTCCACGTCGACGACAACGGTGGGGGCACGACCACGCCGATCCCCGCGTGCGCGAGCCTCCTTGGAGGCGGCCCGACGCTGGGGGATCCGGTCTGTTACGACACGCTGACCTCGAAGAACAAGGCCGGAGTCCAGACCCTCACGGCGAGCGGACGCGGTCTCGAGAACGGCAAGGTCGCGTTCGGCTAGGCCGAACGCCCAGACATCACCGCTATGCGGGGCTCGCCGGCATGTCCGCGGCGAGCCCCGGCACTTGCTGGAGGACGATCGAGCTGCCCTTTGCGGTCGCCAGTTCGCCAGCGAGGCACTGCAGCTCGTCGGCTTCCTGCCCGTTTCCGGCCAGGCGCACGACCGAGGCCAGGGTCGCCAGCGCCGCGATCTTGCTGACGACGTCGTCGGTCGGCTCCAGGAGCTCGACCGCCTCTCGCGCGAGCCGCCCGGCGTCGGCAACGTCGCCCCGCACGGCCGACACGCGCGCCTGCTGGAGGCGCCACATCATCTGCGCGTCGACGTCGTCGGCCGCCGCGAGCGCTTCCGTCTCCTTCGCGAGGGTCTCGGCATCGTCCCAGCGCCCCTGGATGAACGTAGCCTCGGCGAGCAGTCCGGCCAGCGACGATTGCAGGTAGCGCTCACCCACACTCGCGAAGTACTCGTAGCCGCGGCGTAGCGCTGTCTCTGCCGCCTCGGCATCCCCGGCCAGCAGCTCGACGCGTCCGGCGGAGAGGGCGACCGCTCCCGCATCGACCACGAGGCCGAGCTCCTCGAACATCGCGAGGGCACGCCGGCAAAGGTCCCTCGCCGGCTCGAAGCGGCCGCGCATCGCCTCCAGCTGTCCGAGCACGCAATTCACAGCCGCTTCGGCCTGACGGTCACCGGCCACACGGCCCGCGATCTCCTCGCAGCTGGCGATGCACTCGTCGACGGGCATCGGGCCGTAGACGGCGGCATGCGCGTACTGCGTCGAGGCGCGCCGCTCCTGCCGGACGTCTCCTGCTCGGCGGGCGTGCTCGATCGCCCGCCCGAGCGCCGCAGCAGAGTCCTCGAAGCGGCTGGCGTTCAGGCTGTTCCAGGCGGAAAGGCGCCACGCTCGCGCCAGTCCGACCTCGTCGCCCTCGGCCTCGCAGAGCAAGATCGCCTCTTCGGCCGCGCGAGTTGCCTGCTCGGTCCAGTCCTCGGTCTCGCCGGCGAGGAGCTGCACGAAGAGTCGGACGAGCCGGGCGTTCGCTGCCAGCGCGCGCTCGCCGGCGAGTTCCGCGGTCGCCACCGCATCCTCCAGCAGGCTCTCGGCCTGCTCGAACTCGCCGAGCTGCATCAGGGCTTCGCCCAGGTCGGGGAAGAGCGCGAGACGCTGCGGGCTCTGGGGCGGCAGCGGTGCGGTTGCCCGAAGCAGGAGGTTCGCTGCCGCGCTCATGTCCCCACGGACGAACGCACGGCGTCCGGCCGAGCCGAGTCTCCGACCCGCCTCGGCACCGACGGCGATCGCGTGCTCGTCGACGATTCCGAGCTCGACGAGATTGCGATGGGCCTGCTCGAGGTGATAGCCGGAGATCTCCTCGAACTCCACTGCGCGGTCACCGTTCACACGGTCGCCCCACTCGACGAAGCGCTCGTGGAGCGTGGCACGCGCACGTTTCAGGAGCCCCTCGTAGACGCTGTCGCGAATCAGGATGTGCTGGAAGCGAAAGGCGGCGTCGTCGGGCAGAACGAGCTGTTTGCGCGTCAGCTCGGTGAGCCGGCGGTCGAGCTGCTCTCGGACGAACTCGTCGACGAGCTCGTGCAGCGCCGCCTGCTGGAAGTAGTGACCGATGACCGAGGCGGGATCGATCACCGCACGCTGCTCGCGCTCCAGACCGTCGAGCCGCGCGGTCAGAAGCGCGTGGATCGTCGGCGGTACCCAGCCGGGCGGCAGCTCGCCGAGCACCCAGGTGTCGTCCTCGAATCTGAGCAGCTGCTCGTCGATCATCATCGACAGGAGCTGTTCGACGAAGAGCGGGTTTCCGTCGGCGGCTTCGACGATGCGCGTCCTTGCGTCGTCGGCGATGCTCGCCTCGCCGAGCAGATTGTCGATCACCCGCGCGACCGCGTCCGCCGACAGCGGGGCCAGGGCCAACGTCGGCACCTCCGCCCATTGCGGTCGTGTCTCGAGCAAATCGGGCCGCGCGACGCAGAGGACGAGGGCAGGCGCATCGTCGGCGGCGCGTACGACGTGGTCGACGAGGTCGAGCAACGCCGACTCCGCCCAGTGGAGGTCTTCGAGCACCAGGACGAGAGGCCGTCGCTGCGACAGGATCTCGACGAGCCTGCGGCTCGCCCAGAACACCTCCGGCAGCGGGTACTGCTCGTCCGAGAGCCCGACCGCCGAGGCAAGGCGCGCGGACACGTCCTCGTGCTCGGGGCCGAGGAGCGCGGCGAGCTTCGACCGCGCAGCTGCGCGGTCGTCGGCATCGTCGATCCCCGAGGCGGACCGAAGGGCCTCGACCAGCGGCCAGAACGTGATTCCGTCGCCGTACGACAGACAGCGGCCGCGAATCACCAGACCGCGCTCTGACGCCGCCTCGCAGACGTGCTCGATCAAGCGCGACTTCCCGACCCCGGCGTCGCCGGTGATCAGGAGCCTCTCACACGTGCGCGAGTCGATCGCACGCTCCAACGCGTCGGCGGCGGCGGCGACCTCCGCCTCCCGGCCGACGAGCGGCGGACGGTGCGACGTCTCGGCAGCGCGCTCACTGACGCTGAGCAGGCGGAACGCCGGTACGCGCTCCGCCTTGCCCTTGAGCTCGAGTGGCTCGACGGGCTCGACCTCGACATAGTCGCGGACGAGCCGGTACGTCAGCTCGCCGAGGAGCACCTCGCACGCTCCGGCCGCCTGCTCGAGGCGAGCTGCCGTATTGACCGGATCGCCGGTGACCAGTCGCTGCCCGGTCGTCGCGTCGCCGGCGACCACTTCCCCGGTGTTGACCCCGATGCGGTTCTCGAGCGAGACCCCGTAGGTCTGTTCGAGACCCTCGTTCAGCGAGCCGAGCGCGTCCTGCATGCCGCGGGCAGCGCGGACGGCGCGGAGCGCGTCGTCCTCGTGGACGCGCGGGAGGCCGAAGACCGCCATCACTGCATCGCCGATGAACTTCTCGATCGTGCCTCCGTGCCGCGTGATGGACTCGCTCATCGAGTCGAAGTAGCGGCTCATGACTTCGCGGAGCGACTCCGAGTCGAGCCGTTCGCCGAGGCTGGTCGAGCCCTTGAGATCGCAGAAGAGAATCGTGACGAGCTTGCGGACCTCCTGCGGCGGGGCCGGCGGAGCGAGCTCTGCGCCGCAAAAACCGCAGAGCCGGAACTTCGCGGGATTCGCCTCGCCGCACGAGGGGCAGACGGTGCTCTCCGGCTCGGCCGGCTGGGTCTCGACAGCCCCGAGCGTGGTGCCGCAGAAGCCGCAGACGCGGAACTTGTCGGGATTCTCCTCGCCGCACCCCGGGCAGATCTGCATGTTGCGAGTCTACGAGCCGGTTCTGACTGTCTCAATCGCGGGAACCCGCGCCAAGGGCGATCTCGAGCCCCTCGCGCGCGATGAGCGGAGGGTCCTGGTCGTCCTGGACAGTCGCGGCCACCTGGTCGTACAGCACCTCGAGCTCGCGATCCGAGCGCATGGGATCGTGGTGGAACATCGCGAGCCGGCGGACGCCGGCGGCGCGGGCGAAGGCGGCCGCATGTGTGACGCTGGAGTGGCCCCAGCCGAGCCTGCTTCGGTACTCCTCGTCCGTGTACTGCGAGTCGTGCATCAGCAGGTCGGCGTCCGCTGCGAGCGCCCAGCCCGAGATCCACTCGGGTTTGTCGTCGAGGGCGGCGGTCAGATACGGCTCGTGATCGGGGAGGTAGGCGAGCACGTGGCCCTCCTCCTCGATCCGATAGCCGAGTGTGGGGCCGCGATGCTCGACCGTCTGAGCCTCGATGACGGCGCTGCCGACGCGCCACGGCTCGCGGGGCGCGTCCTCGAACACGGCCTCCGCGGGGGCTTCCGAGAGCCCGATCGGAAACAGCGGCGGCGAGAGATAGCGCGAGACCCGTTCGCGGAGCGTCGCAGTCGGGGACGGGGGGCCCAGGAAGCGGAGCCTCCAGCCGGCCCTCCAAAGCGGCGCGAAGAAGCCGAGTCCTTCGACGTGGTCGAGATGGAGGTGGGTGAGGCAGATGTGCAGCTCGCCGGGGTCACGTTCGAGCAGCCGCTGGCCGAGCTCGCGGATCCCGGAGCCCGCATCGAGGATCAGCGTCGTGCCGTCGGCCAGCTCGAGCTCGACACATGACGTGTTCCCGCCGTAGCCGACCGTCGCGGGTCCCGGGGCGGAAAGCGACCCGCGCGCTCCCCAGACGCGGATGATCACGGCGCCGCTGGAAGCTCCCAGAAGATCGACATGACTCCGACGACCTCGTCGGGGTGCGAGAAGAGGGGGAAGGCGGTGACGGTGATCTCACGCTCGCGACCGTCCAGTCCGCTCATGAAGAACGAGTCGTGCACGGGACGCCGCTCGAGCAGGGCGACGCCTCCCGGCGTCTGCTCCGCCGTCAGCGGCTCTTCGTCCAACGTTCGGGGGTGGAAGAGCTCCTGCCAATGCGACGCCTGCAGAGCGCCGATGTCGACGTAGGAGCGCCCGAGCACCTCTGCGGCGGCATCGTTGAAGAAGACCAGGTCGCCGTGTGCATCGATGATGAGCGTCGGCGTGGCCAGCTTCGTCGCGAACGAGCGGGCAACGATGAGCACCAGATCGGGTTGCTTGCGCTCCACCGGCCCGATCCTACGCCGCACCTCGTCCGGACCAGGCTTTGCGGCCGTGGCGAGGATCGGTCACGATCTCGACCGGATCGAGGTCGTCTGCGACGCGCCGCTGCCGCTCCACGCGGACGGCGAGGACCTCGGCGACGCCGAGCGCGCGCTCTTCCAGGCCGAGCGCGACGCGGTGGCGGTACTTGTGTAGCTAGGGAACCTCGGGGACGCGGACGACGTCGAGCGCCTCGAGGCTGCTCTGCGCCTCGTCGGCGTCGTCCTGCGAGCCCGTGAGACGGGCTCGCGCTTCGAGCGTCAGCGCGATCTCGTACAGCATCTCGCCCTCGCGCGCGATGCGAAGGCTCTCGTCGAGCTCGCGCATCGCCTCGTCCTGCCGGCCGGTGCGGGAGAGTGCCTGCCCGCGAACGCGATTGAGCAGCGCCTGCACTGCCGGCGGCGCGGAGGTGCCGGTGATCGCCTCGGCCAGGTCGGCGCTCGAAAGTGCGTCTTCGAAGTCGCCGGCGAACAGCGACGCCTCGGCGAGACGCGCCTGCGCCTCGACCACGAAGCTTCCCGCGTCGATCTCGCGGAGGGATCCGATGGCGGCGGTGAGGAGTTCGCGCGCCTCCGCTCCACGGCCGTCCCGCGCCGCTGCGCGGCCGAGATTCGCGTCGGCGACCGCCGTCATCAGGAGCGAGCCTGCTGCCTCGCAGATGGCACGCACCTCGCGCAGCTCGGTCTCGGCCTCCTCGATGCGGCCCTGGTCGGAAAGGATCTCCGCGATGTTGTTCGCGATCGTCGCGGCGCCCACGACGTCGCCGATCCGCTCGCGAGCCGCCCGGCTGCGGCTGTAGAACTCGAGCGACTCTTTCCACCGGCCCTCGTAGTAGGCGTCGATCCCGAGATTGTTGAGCGCGTTCGCCTGGCCGAGGAGATCCCCGAGCTCTTCATAGATCGGCAGCGCGAGCTCTCGCACCTCGTTCCGCTTCGGGCTGCCGAGTGAGGTGTAGGCGAGGTGGCCGAGGTAGTAGGCGTGGGCGAGCTCCTCGAGCGCCCCCGCGGCGCGGGCGTCCTCGATCACGCGCTCGACCCACTCGACGCATTCCTCGAACGCGCCCTGCCGGAAGCGGGCGGCCGCGTAGCCGAGCGAGAGCCTGAGCCGGTGGAGGGTCTGCGCGGAGCCATCGAGTTCGTCTGCGCGGCGAAGCCCGCGCTCGTACCAGCGGAGCGCCTCGGTGTAGTGCCCTTCGTTCTCGCGCAGCCGTCCTTCCTTGAGACACAGGCCCGCGAGTGCGTCGGCATCCGCGCGCAGGCGAGCGCGCGCCTGCCGGTAGGCGTGACGGGCTCCGCCGTAGTCGCCGCCGAGCTCGAGGACGTCGGCGAGCCCTTCCCAGACCCGGCCGACGTCGCCCGGAGTGAGCGACGCCACGTTCGGCGCAACTTCGAGAGCGCGCCGGAAGAGCTCCGCTGCATCCGCGTTCGCGAACTTGGCGCGGGCCCGGTCGGCCGCGAGCAGCGAGAAGCGCCACGTCTCCTCGGGCCGTTCGGCGAGGGAGAAGTGCAGGGAGAGCGTCTCGGCCGCCTCCTCCTCGTCGGTTGCGGTCTCGCGCAGGACGTCCGCGACTCGGGCGTGCAGCTCCCGCCGTCGCCGGAACGAGAGGCCCTCGTAGGCGGCGTCGCGAATCAGCGCGTGGCGGAAGTGAAAGGTGCCGGCGGCGTACGGGTCGCGTTCGACGAACTCGGCGAGGCGATCCCACGAGTCGGCCTCGAGCGCGGCATCGGAGTCGCCGTCGAGCACGCGTGCGATCAGCTCGCTCGAGAAGCTCGCGCCGAGCACCGAGGCCCAGCGCAGCAGCGCCCTGTCTCCCGGCGCGAGGCCGTCGATTCGGCTGGTCAGAACGCCTTCGACGCTCTCCGGCAGCTCCTCGAGGCCCTGGTCCGAGCCGCGCGTCGCCGCGACGAGCTCCTGCACGAACAGCGGATTGCCACCGGCTCGCTCGGTGAGCGAGGCGAGCTCCTCGGCCGGAAGCCCTTCCGCCCCGGCGGCGACCGCAAGCTCGTGGGCATCCGCCTCGGGCAGCGGGTCGAGCCTCAGGGACATGGCCGGTACGGGCGGCGTTCCGGCGGCGGCGAGGAAGCCGGCCTCGCCGGGTCGCCGGGTCGCGCACACCAGCCACGGTTTCGTCGAGACGCGGCTGCCGAGGTGGCGCAAAAGGTCCGACGAAGCCTCGTCCATCCAGTGCACGTCTTCCATGACGAGGAGGGTGGGGGGCTCGAGCAGCTCGCCGAGGACGGTCTCGACGACGCCGTTGAGGCGGGCGCGGCGGAACGCGGGCTGGAGGTCGTCCGCCTCGGGAGTCGCGTGCACCGGCGCGTCGATGACGTCGGCGACGAGCGGGGTCCACGGAACGAGCTCGGGATCGATCTGCTCGAGCCGGTCTGCGAGCAGCACGCTGTTTGCGGCGGGATCGCTGTTCACAGCGACGTCGAGAAGCCCGCGCAAAAGCTTCCGGAAGGGGAAATACGGCGTTGTCGCTTCGTACTGCTCGCAGGCGGTGGTGACGAGCGTGAGCCCTTCCGCGCGATCGCAGAGCTCCTCGAGGATCCGCGACTTGCCGATGCCCGCGTCGCCGATGAGCTCCACGAAGCTGCCGAAGCCCATGCGCACCGGCACGAGCGCGGCGTCGAGGATGGGCAGCTCGCGCTGGCGATCGACCAGCGGCAGCTTCTTCTTCGGCGGCGTCGGTTCGCGCTTGCCGGTCACCTTGCCGACGGCGACGGCCTCGACCGGCTCCGCCTTGCCTTTCAGTACGAGCGCACCGACCGGCACGGTGGCGAACACGGTGCGCGAGCGCTCGACGAGGTCCGGCGTCGTCCAGATCGAGCGCGCCTCCGCCTTGGCCATCAGCCGCGCGGCGAGGGCGGCCGTGCCGCCGAGAATCGTGAACGCGTGCCGGTACGGCGGTCCGATGCGGCCCGCGAACACGTTCCCCGACGCGACGCCGATGTGCAGCGGGAGCCGTGTGCCGGCGTCGACCGCAGCGCGCACGGTGCGGAGCAGGCGCTCCTCGTCCTCGCCCGCGGTGGTCGGAACGCCGGCGACGAGGATGATCCGTCCGCCGACGCCGTCGATGTCGGTCTCCAGGAAGCAGACGCCGTGTGCCGCGGCGGCCTCCTGGACCCCGTCGACGACTTCCTCGACGGATTCGGTGTCGAGCGTCTCCCCGGCGTCGCCGAAGCGGACGAAGGCGACCGCAGCGCGCCGGTGTTCGCTCTCGACACGCTCGGCGAGGAGATGGGCGCGCAGCGCTTCCGGGATGCAGGCGGCGAGGTCCAGCCCGGCGGAGTCCGGTAGAGGCAGGATGCCGGTGAACGCAGCGGGCGGCGGCGACGCGAGGAGCGTTCCCGCGCCCTTGCGAGCGCCGAGGCACGTCGCCTCGATTTGCGCGGCGGTTCCATCGCTCACTGCGATCTCGCCGGCCTCGGCCGTGTCTTCCATCTCGACGGTGATGACGGAGTTCGGGCCGGCCACGATCAGCTCGCGGTGCCGCCCGCCGACGAGGTAGAAGTCGAAGTCGCCGCTGTGTACGCCGACGTGCATCCTCAGCGCGACTGCGCCGACCGACGTCCGGAGCGGGCCGAGCGCGCCGAGCGAGTCGCGCATCCCCCAGGCCGCGGCACAGGCGCGAGCGGCGTGACCGTCGCCGGCGAAGAAAAGCAGCAGCGCGTCACCGCCGAGCTTGACGAGTCCGCCGCCGAGCTCGTAGGCGACTGCGAGAAGCCGGCCGAACGTGGCGCTCATCACGTCGGTCACCTCCTCCGCGCCGAGCCGTCCCTTCGGCGCGAGGCGCTCGGACATCGCGGTGAAGCCCGACACGTCGACGAAGGCCATTGTCCCCGGCAGCGCGCGGTGCCGCTCGGCGGGCGTGTCGCGCAGCCACTCGAGCGTGATGCGAGGCAGGTACGTGACGAGGACGGTGCCCGCCCCGTCGGCCCGGGTCTCGTTCTCGCCTACCCCCACGTCTCGATTCTGCCGCTATTGACAAGAAAGTTGAAGGGGCGCATGCTCCAGCCAGGGCCTGGCGGTGCGGCGAAAAGGGGGAGGGCATGCGTCAGCGCGCGCGGGCAGGACGGGCGAACCGAGGGACGAACCTGAAGCGAGGACTCCTGTTCCTGGTGCCGGTCATGGCTGCGCTTGCGGTGCTCGCTATTCCCGCGGGGGCGGCGTCAGGGACGGAGTCGATCGCGTTCGAGTCGAACCGCTTCGGCAACTCGCAGATCTTCACGATGAACCCCGACGGGTCGAACGTCGTCCAGCTCACGGACGACCCGTCTTCGGCGACGGACACCCTGCCGTCGATCTCGCCGAACGGCCACACGGTCGTTTACCAGAGCGACGTCAGCGGCACCGACCAGATCTGGGCGATCAACGGCGACGGCACCAATCCGCGTCAGCTCACCACCTCGCCGGGCTCGAGCGTGCAGCCGACCTTCTCTCCGGACGGCACGAAGATCGCCTTCGACAGCAACCGATTCGGAAATTTCCAGCTCTTCGTGATGAACGCCGACGGCTCGGGCCAGACGCAGGTCATGACGACCGACGGAAACGTCGGCGGCTCGTCCTGGAGCCCCGACGGCTCGCAGATCGCCTACAACGATGACACCAACGGAACGAACGAGCTCTACACGGTGGCCGTCGGGACGGGTCTCGTCACCGGGCCGCTCACGACAGCCACGACAGATGGGGCGAACACGAACCCGCACTGGTCGCCGGACGGCTCGAAGATCCTCTTCGTCAGCGATCGCTGCAATCCCGGGGGATTGGCGCAGGCCCCGCTCTGCGGAGGCGGCAAGTCGGTCTTCCTCATGGACACCAACGGGGAGAACCAGCAGAACCTCACGCAGGCGCCGATCTTCGACGCCGACCCCGCCTGGTCTCCCGACGGTTCGAAGATCGCGTTCGTCCGCGACCTCAGCGGCCAGAACTTCAACGTCTTCACGGCCAACGCCGACGGGACGAATCAGGTTCAGCTGACCAACGGCGGCGCGCCGTCGCGGAACTCGTTCCCCAACTGGGGCACCCAGGTCGCCGGCGGCGGCCAGCTGTCGGGAAGCAACGACCAGTCGGTCGTCAAGCCCGTCGACCTGACCGCGGCGGGCGACTCCGACTGGGCCTTCTGGGGCAACAACAGCGCGGGCGGGGTTCTGCCGGCGTCGGCGCTGACCCCGAGCGAGACGAAGGCCACGGGGGGACGGCAGATCAGCGATCTGAGCATCGTCAACGGGGACGGCACGCCGACGCGCGGCTTCGGCGGCTTCCCGGACGACACGCTCCCCTTCAACTTCGACTGGACGGACGGGGCTCCGGACGCCACAGGCACGGCCGCCCTCGGCGGCGTCGCAGTTCCTGCGCTCGGGCAAGGCCTGTCGTTCACGGTCCCCGCGGACACGTCGATGCGGAGGCTCACGATCTGGACGTCTGCTCACTTTGCGGATGGGACGCTCACGGCTCACCTGTCCGACGGGAGCGCTCCCGATTTCGTGCAGACGATCCAGGCGTTCTCCAACTCCCCGGGCCCGAGCCAGAACCTGCCCGCGATCTTCACGCTCGACTACAAGGCGGCGTCGGACGGCCAGACCCTGACGGTCACGTGGACGCAGTCCGCAAACAACGGCTGCGGCGGCTGCGAAGACATCGCGATCTACGCCGCTGCCCTCTCCACCGGACTGTCGAATCTGACCGTGAACGCGACGCCGTCGAACGCCGGTGCCGGGATCGACCAGGTTCCGCTGAACACCATTCCGAACGCCTGGCTCTCGTTCTTTGCGGGATCGACGAACTCGACGCCGGTGGGCTCGACTCCGGTCGGTTCGACTCCGGTGGGCTCGACTCCGGTGGGCTCGACTCCGGTCGGTTCGACTCCGGTGGGCTCGACTCCCGTGGGCTCGACTCCG
>Ga0207693_10003546_pt1 | contig 13329 bp, 12 predicted proteins | sample LARL81metaG_FD_184347 | JGI IMG/M metagenome (GOLD analysis project Ga0207693, IMG submission 184347) | Corn, switchgrass and miscanthus rhizosphere microbial communities from Kellogg Biological Station, Michigan, USA - LAR L8-1 metaG... | ecosystem: Host-associated > Plants > Roots >...
CCGAACAACGCAATCGACGGAATTGTCTGCAGGATGTTCAAGACGGCGAATACCGGATTTTGCAGACTCGGGCGCCTGGCTACGACCACACCCAGCGGGAAGCCAATGAACGCCGCAATACCGACCGACGTCCCGACCAGTGACACGTGGCGCATTACCGCATCGGCAAAGGTTTGGCGGCGGATTTCGAACTCCCGCACTAGCGACAGCGCGTCGAATGTGCTGCTCGCCGCCAGCAGCACCACACCCGAAACGATCGCCAATACCGCGACAGCCTGCGCGCCAATGCCGGCGCCGAGGCGTTGGAGTGCATCGGCTGCGGCTAGAGCAGCGCAGGCGGTAAGGACCCAGAACGCAGGCCCCAGCGAAATGCGGGCGGCTGGCTTGCCGCTCTGCGCCAGAAGGCTCGCTGCCTGACCTGCCGCAGCGAGTACGAGCAGCAATAGCACAGCAGCCAACACGGCGACGGCACAGTCACGCGGTCTGCTCGACCGCATGAGGCAGGCTGCCGACAATGCAGCGCCACATACTGCAATGCCGGCCGTCATCGGGGCTTCGGCTGCAGACCACAGCGGGATAGGTCTGCCCGAAACCAGCCGGTTTGGCGCATCGCCAACAAAGCCCGAAACCGCAACCGCCGCTGCGGCGACGATCACCAAGACGAACAGCACCTGGTTGTGAACACCGGTCGGAAGGACAAGAGCGGCCCGACGGGCCGCCCAACCGGGCTGTGGACTCATGGCAGGAAATGCTTTGACTGCAGATAAGAGACGGCGACTGCTCCGGCCTCCTGTCCATCGACGGCAATCTGGGCGTTGAGTTTCTGAAGGGTCTCGAGAGTGAGTGTGGCGAAGAGCGGATCCAATGCGGCCCCGATCTCGGGGTGTTCCTTCAGAACCGCCTCACGCACCACCGGGGCCGGCGCGTAGACGATTTGTGCGCCCCTGTCATCTCTGAGCGCGACCAACCCGAGTGCAGCCAGCGCGCCGTCGGTGCCATAGGCCATCGCGGCATTCACGCCGGACATCTCCTCGGCCGCGGCGCGCAGGGTCGCGGCGGTGTTGCCGCCCGACAAGGTCAATAACTGCTCGTCCGACAGCCGGAAGCCGTAGGTCGCCTCGAAGGCCGGCAGTGCCGACGGGCTCTCGACAAACTCCGCCGAGGCAGCGAGCTTGATCCTGCCGCCCTCGGCGACGTATTTCGAAAAATCATCCATCGAGGCAAGGCCATGGCGCTCCGCCAAATCCCTGCGCACGGCAATCACCCAGGTGTTGTTCGCGGGCGCCGGGCGGAGCCACACCAGATGGTTCTTTTCCCGGCAGAGTGCCTCGACCAGCGCGTAGCCGCGCTCCCAGTTCTTCCACGCCGGATCCTGTTCCCGGTGGAAGAACAGGGCTCCGTTGCCGGTATATTCGGGATAAATGTCGACCTGTGCCGCGAGGATGGCGGCGCGCACGATGTTGGTAGGCCCGAGCTGCAGCTTGTTCTCTACCTCAAGGCGACGTCCTTGCAGAAGCGCCAGGATCATGTTGCCAAGCAAGGCGCCTTCGGTGTCGATCTTTGACGCCACAACCACCGCGCCGTCGCGTGCCTGTGCAACCGGGATGAAGAGCAAGGCGGCGATGGTAGCGAGCGAGCAAACGAGACGGAATGGTAAACGCGTCAAGGTCCCGCGCAACACGTCCAACCCGCAGTGCCACCTTGGCAACATGGTCGGCACCGGTCGCGAGGCCATCAACAATCAGCTTGCCCTATGGCGCTCTGCTGGCATCGTCGACACTGGGCGCCGCGCCGTCGCGATCCGCAATTGCGAGGCGACGTGGGCGCTCGTCGGCTGCGTTTAGCAATGTGTGAGATCGGGTCAACCGCCGTAGAAAACGTTGTCGCCGAGATCTTTCATTTCGAGGATCGCCGCGTCGGGCCGCCCGGTCATCGGCCTTGAAAGGTGCGCCTCGACGACCTCGCCGACGACGATGTGATGGTCGCCCTGCTCGACGATGCCGGTGACCCGGCATTCGACCGCCGCCGGCGCGGCATCGAGGATCGGAACCCCGGTCGTGCCCTTGTGAACGGCCTGCCCACTGAGCTTGCCGTCCTCCAGCTTGGTCGGCTTGAAGAAGGTAAAGGCGGCGCCCTTCTGGTCCTTGCCGAGCATGTTCAGCGCGAACGTCTTGTTATCCTTGATAATCTGATAGGCGCCGGAATCGGTCTTGACTCCGACGACCACCAGCGGGGGCGCAAAGGCCGTCTGGGTGACCCAATTGACCGTTGCGGCCGCGACGTTGCCTTTCCCGTCATCGGCGGTCAGCACATAGATCCCATAAGGGATCATGCGCAGCGCGGTCTTCTTGGCGTCCTGATCCATATCCGTCCTCCTCGATGACTGAATTTAGGGCGGATAATAGGAAAGCGCCCCGCCGGCGGGCAAGCCGGTCTTGCCTCACATCCGTCGCACGCCGTAGAACTGTGGCCACCCGTCAGGAATATCCTCGAGGTTGGAACTGAAGCCGGTTGGCTGGTCCCACATCCCGAGCGGCACGTACGACGGATCCCGCCAGAACGCCTCCTGCATTTGCCGGCATAGCTTCTGCTGGGTATCGAGGTCGGGCGCCTCGAACCAGGCCTCGCGCAGCGCCTCCATCTTCGGGTCATTAGGCCAACCGAACCAGGCGGTGGCACCACTCGCCCGCAAGGCAAGGTTGGGGCCGGGGGAGACGTTCCCCATCCCGCCCAGGCTTGTATAGAAGATGCTCCACCCGCCGTTGTCGACCGGCTCGCGGCTCGCGCGTCGGGCGACGACGCTACCCCATTCGAGCAGCTGCATGTCGATGTTCATGCCGATGCGCCGCAGCACATCGGTCGCGACCTGCGACATGGCATGGATGCTTGGAATGGTCGAGCAGGCTAGGACAACCACCCTCTCACCCCGGTATCCCGCGTCAATCAGTTCCTGCTTCATCTTTTCATAGTCGTCGGGCCGCCGGGTGATCTCGACGCCGACATCGCTCGCCATCGGCGTTCCCGGTGCAAACAGGCCGACGTCGATCCTGGCCAGGCTCGGCTCGGCGCCGGCAACAGCGGCCATCACAGTCTCCTGGTCGACCGCATCGAGGACGACACGACGCACCGCCGCGTTGTCAAACGGCGGGAACAATTGGTTGAAGCGCAGACACCCCATCCGGCCGGTGCGGTCTTTGACCGCGATCACCAGCTTCTTGTTCCGCTTGAGGTGCGGCACCAGGTCGATCGCCGGGTTCTCCCACCAGTCGATCTCGCCCTGAGCCAGTGCCGCGGCGGCGGTCGCCGGGTCGTGCACGATGTTCCAGACGACACGCTCAATATGCGCCACCTTTGGACCCGCGCTGAAGCTTGGCTTGCCGCTCGCCCGCGGGAGATAATCCGGGTTCTTGTCGAATACGGCGCGCTGACCGGGCATGCGCTCGGAAGCGACGAATTTGAAGGGACCCGAACCGACCGCCTCTTTGATCTGCTCAAAAGGGTCGGTCTTGGCCAGCCGCTCGGGCATGATCGAGCAGTAGGGCTCGGCTAACGCCTCGGGCAAGACAGGAAACGGCTTATTGAGGCGGAAGCGGATCGTATTATCCGAGACTGCCGAGAGCTCGTCGATGCGGGCCATCAGCGCTTGGCCCATCGGATATCGCTTCGCCCAGCGCATTACGGTAGCGACGCAATCGCGCGCCAGGACCGGCGACCCGTCGTGAAACTTCAGGCCGCGCCGCAGCGACAAGTCCCACTGCAAACCGCCATTGTCGATCGTGTGGCCTTCGACCATCTGCGGCTGCACCCTGAAATCGGCATCGTGGCCATAGAGCGTATCGTAGACAGCCGACGCAAAGTTGCGGGTAATGTCGGCGGTGGTCCAGACCGGGTCGAGAGAGGCGAGGTCGGCGTGCGGCACGAAAGTGATCGCCTTGCGTGTCTCCGAACGCACGATCTGTGGCGCGGCAATCAGTGTGGCCCCGGCGAGCGCAGATCGCAGAAAATTGCGTCGCTTCATCTTTCGCTTCCGAGCTTGCCCGCGGGCCTTTATTAACCATAATTTTCGGAGCTTGTTAAGCAGCTTCCGGGCCAGTTCTATGATTTGGGGTGCCGACGTTATTGGTGCGGAGACCTGCCGCTGCACACCGTCATCAGATCACGCCGGCGTTCGACGCGCCGAGATTCCCACCGGCCTCGCTCCGGTCGTCACCTCCCGCGGTCTAAAAGCGGCCGAGGAATTCGCAATACCGCCGGCTCATATCGACGCTGCGAGCGACAACGCAGCGACTAAACTGCGTAACGTTATCGACGACCTTGCTGTAGAAGCGTAGCTGGTTTGATCAGAAGGGTTTGAAGGTGCCGCAGCCGGACCACATCTCGGCGCTTCCCGTTGCCGATCCCCAAGCCCTCGACGAGGATCTGCGTGCACTCTTTGAGCTATGCACCGAAAAGCTCGGCATCGTGCCGAATGTGCTGCGCGCCTATAGCCTGCGTCCGCAGAAGCTGCGGGCCGGACTGCGGCGAGCGGGTCTCGGCGACGAGGACATTTTCGACCTGACCGAAACGGTAGCGTTCTTCAACATGTCAAACCGAATGGCCAGCGGCCTGGATATCATCCCGAACCACGAGTATCACCGATGGGATCGATGATTGCCCCGGCGGCGAATAGACCTCACGGGTTCTGGACGGGTTGGGTATGCGCCGTCTGATCGTCGGATTCTTTGCGCTAATCGGTTTTACGACGGTCTTGTTGGTCGGCGGTCTGCTCGCCATCGGCGGCCTGAGACCATCGGTGACGCCGCTTCCTGCCAACATCGTCTTGACCGCGGATTTAACGAAGGGGTTGCCGGAAGGCGCGAGCGACGATCCGCTGCTGAGGCTTCTATTCGGCGGCAAGACGACATTGCGCGATTTCCTCGATGCGATAGAGGCCGCCGGCAACGATGCGCGGGTCAAGATGCTGCTCGCCCGCGTCGGCGACGACGAGTTTGGCCTCGCCAAGATCCAGGAAGTGCGCGACGCGATCGCCGCGTTCCGTGCCAAGGGCAAGCTCGCGCTGGCCTTTGCCGACAGCTTCGGCGAGTTCGGTCCCGGAACCCGGCCTTATTATCTGGCGACCGCTTTTGACGAGATCTGGCTGCAGCCGATGGGGAATGTCGGCCTCACCGGGCTGTATGCGGAGTCGCCGTTTCTGAAGGGCACCCTCGACATTCTCGGCATCGTCCCGGAATTCGATCATCGCGAAGAATACAAAACCGCGATGAACCTGCTGACCGAGACCAAGATGACTGCGCCGCATCGTGAAGAGGTCGAGGCGCTGCTCGGATCGGTCGCCGGACAGGTCGTCCGGGGGATCGCACAGGCTCGCAAATTGGCCGAAGCAGAGGTTCGTGCGGTGATCGATCGTGGCCCTTTACTCGCCACAGAGGCGGTCGAGGCAAAGCTGGTCGATCGTCTCGGCTATCGCGACGAGGTGATGGCGCACGCCCGCGCGCGCGCCGGCTCCGGCGCCGAGCTGCTGAGCCTCGGCACCTATCTCGACCGCGTCGGGCGCCCGCATCACGAAGGCACGACAATCGCGCTGATCTACGGCTCGGGCTTGGTGGTGCGCAGCGGTGGGGCGGCCAACCCGGTCACCGGATCGAACGTCATGGCGGCGACCGAGATCACTCGCGCCTTTCGCGCCGCAGTGCGCGATTCTTCGGTGCGTGCAATCGTGTTCCGCGTAGACAGCCCCGGCGGCTCGGCAGTCGCCTCGGAGACCATCTGGCATGAGGTCGTGTTTGCCCGCGAGCGCGGCAAGCCGGTCGTCGTGTCGATGGGCGACGTCGCCGGTTCCGGCGGCTATTACGTCGCCGCGGCGGCCGACAAGATTGTCGCCGAGCCGGCGACCTTGACCGGCTCGATCGGCGTCCTCGCCGGCAAGCTGGTCGTCGCCGATCTGCTGAAAAAGGCGGGCGTATCGACCGACAGCGCGCAGGTCGGCGCCAATGCGGCGATGTTCAGCCCGACGGTCGAATTTTCCGCCCGCGCGCACAGCCGCCTCGAAGCGTTCCTCGACGAGATCTACAAAGGCTTCAAAGATCACGTCGCAGCTGGCCGCCATATGACCCAGGACGAGGTCGAGGCGGTTGCCAAGGGCCGGGTGTGGTCGGGCGAGGACGCCAAAGCGCATGGTCTCGTCGACGAGCTCGGCGGCTATCAGGCAGCAATCCGGTTAGCCAAGGACGCCGCCAACCTGCCGCCCGAGGCACCGTTCACCCTTACCGTATTCCCCCGCGAAGAGGGTCCGGCCGAGCTCCTCTACAACCGCCTCACCGGCAAGGATCGCGAGCGCGACGACGGCACTGTCAGCTCGGGGTCGATCGAGCGCTCGCTCAAGGCGTTGCAGCCTCTCCTGCAACGGCTCGAAGCAATCCTCGACCCCGGCGTGCTGGCCATGCCGCCGCTCGGCCCGGTGCGGTAGCCGTTGTTCACGGGGCCGGGAGACGCCATGATAGGCTGCCTTTCGCAGAATGACCACGGAGGAGCCGATGACCGATGCGCTGACCGTCATTCGTCATGCCGAGCGGCCGAGCGTGACATTGCCGGGCGGGGCCGCCTATCAGCCGATCATCGGCGATGACACCGGTGAGGGCGTGCCGATTCGCACCGGCATCCAGACCTCACAGCCGGGATACGCAACGCCGCCACACTCGCATCCCTATGCCGAAGTTTTGACCGTGCTCGAAGGGCGCGGTGAGGCTTGGCTCGATGGCGAAGAAGGGGTAGTGCTGATGGAACCCGGGGTCACGATTGCTGTGCCTGCCAACCGGGTGCATGCCTTTCGGGTGGTGGGCGACGGACCGCTCGTTACCTTCGGGATCCACGCTCACGGCAAGCGGATCGTCAACTACGTGTCGTCGCGGCCCAGCCCCGGCTGAGCGCTTCCTCTTCGCACGACCTCTTATGGGAGACCAACCAATGGCCATCACTCGTTTCGATCGGACCCAGCCGCCCGGACCGCGCATGAGCCGGTGCGTCGTGCGCGGCGACACGGTGTACCTCGCCGGCCTGACCGCCGGCGACACGACGCAGGATATCAAGGGGCAGACGAAACAGATCCTCGACAAGATCGACGGTTATCTGGCGCAGGCCGGAACCAACAAGTCGAACCTGCTCTCGGCCAATCTCTGGATCAAGGACATGGCGATGTTCGCCGAGATGAACTCGGTGTGGAACGCCTGGGTCGATCCGGAGAACCCGCCGGCGCGGGCCTGCGTCAAGGCCGAAATGGCGCGCCCGGAGGTGCTGGTCGAGATCATGGTGACCGCCGCCAAATAGCCGAAGGGGCACGCGGCGAGTCGGGCTGGTTATGACAGCCCGATTTCGCCGTCGACGATGTGCTCGAGCCCGAGTTCCGGGATCGACAGGATCACCCGCGGCTTCAGCACTGCGCTTTCCGCGAGTTTTCCTTCGGCGAGCGCGGTGCGCACCGTGTTCTCGATCTCACGCTGCGACGTCACGCCAACCACCTTTAAGAATTTGCGGATATCCATGTTGAAACGGTCTTCGTTCATCGCGCTCTCCTTCGCTCGATCTTCAAGGAAAGTTAAACCCGGAACACCAGCCCGTCGATGACAGCGAATCTAGTCAGCGCATTGTGATGGCGCCGGATGCCGGCACGGCGATAACACCGGCCGAGCCTTTGGCGACTTATCGCGCGCTGCGTCAGCGGGGGCTGCTGCAGCCCGACCCGGCCCAGCAGCTGGCGATCGAGAGGCTGCAGAGCCTCTATCGTGCGTTGCTGCACTACCGGCCGGAAACCGGCCTGCGCGGCTGGCTCGCCCGCTTCGGTCTTGCCGAGAACGGCGGCGATCATGCGCCGGTCGGGCTTTATCTGTGCGGGCCGGTCGGCCGCGGCAAATCGATGCTGATGGACCTGTTTTTCCGATCCGTGCCGAACTCACGCAAGCGGCGGGTGCATTTCCACGCCTTCATGCTCGAGGTGCACGACCGCATCGAGCGGGAGCGGCGCGCCCAGATCGACCGGCCGATCGCCAAGGTCGCGCGCGATCTCACAGCCGAGGCTGCACTATTGTGCTTCGACGAATTCCAGGTCGAGGACGTCGCCGATGCGATGATCCTCGAACGCCTGTTCAGGGCGCTGTTCGACGCCGGGGTGGTGGTCGTTGCGACCTCGAACCGCGCGCCGGACGAGCTTTACGAGCACGGGTTGCAGCGCGAACGGTTTCTACCGTTCATCGCACTGCTCAAACAAAAGCTCTATGTCCTCGAGCTCGACAGTGGCCGCGATTACCGCCTTGCGCGGCTGCACGGTAAACCGGTCTACCACCACCCGCTCGATGAAGTCGCGCGGCGCGCGCTCGAACACGCCTTTGCCGAGCTGACCGACGGGGCGCCCGGCGGCAGCACGTTCCTCACCGTGAAAGGGCGCCGGCTCGTCGTCCCGCGCGCGGCGCGCGGCGTCGCTTGGTTCGCGTTCGACGATCTCTGCGCAAACCCGCTCGGCGCCGCCGACTATCTCGCGATTGCCGAGAGGTTTGCTGCGGTCATCATCGAGGCCATCCCGCGCCTCGCCTCCGATCAGCGCGACCAGGCGCGGCGGTTCAATGTTCTGATCGACACACTCTACGAGGCGCACACCCTGCTTATCGCCTCGGCCGAGGTACCGCCCGAGGAGATCTATGTCGCGGGCGACGGCACATTCGAGTTCCGGCGCACCGTGTCGCGCCTTATCGAGATGCAGAGCGAGGACTACATCGCAAACCGCCCGCGTCGTTAGGCTATAGCGCGGGAAACCCCGGATATTGATCGGCGTGATCACCAGCATGGTTCGGCATGTCCGGGCGGGTCAGGTACCCGCGAGGACTAATGAAGCTGTAGATTTCGCGCTTCGGGTGCTCATGCCAGCCGATATTGAGAGCTCCGAGCTTCGGGAAGAACTGCAATTGGCTGTAAGGGAGGTGATCGTGGATCCACCACGCCATCGCCTGCCATGGGGTTCCCTGCAGCAAGCGATCGGCGAACCATGGGACGACGATGCAGGCCATGGCGCCCATGCTCCCGCGCGCATCGCGGCGGTCCCAGATATGGCGCCCATAGTTGCGCTCGTTCGATGCACAATTGTGATGGTGAGCATTGCCGTAGCCGTTCACCGCGCAAGAGCGATACGCCGAGCGGATCGCCAGCCGCCCGAATGTCGCCTGCAAGGGTTCGAGGAGCTCCTGGCATAGGCGGCTGCCTGCCGCGATCGCCAAATCGGGATCGTCGGGCAAATTGGGGATGCCGTGCAGGTTCGATATATCGCTGTAAAGAAAGTCGCGTATGAAAAACGAGCGCGACAGCCTTAGGCGACTGAACTCCTCCAGCCCGCGCACCGTTTTTGGGGTCCGCATTATTATCGCACCTCCATTTGCCCGTTCTCGGCGCTAAGCGCAGAATTGCGGCAATGAGTTCCGTTTTGAAGAGGTGATCTGATGGCCCGCAAGGAACTGGCGGTCGACACGGTGGGAGAAGCCTATCTCGCGCTGCTCGCCGAGCGCGGCGTCGAATATCTGTTCGCGAATGCCGGCACCGATTTCGCGCCGCTGGTCGAGGCGTTCGCCAAAGCGGCACGGACCGGTATCCCGGTGCCGCAGCCGGTCCTCGCTACGCACGAAAACCTCGCGTTTTCGATGGCGCACGGCTACGCGATGGTGTCGCGCCGCGTGCCGGCGGTGATGGTGCATGTCAGCGTCGGCACCGCCAACGGTGTGTGCGGCGCGCTCAATGCGGCGCGAGAGAATGTGCCGATCCTGTTCACTGCCGGCCGCTCGCCGCTGACCGAGAGCGGCCTTCCCGGAGCGCGCGACGTCTACATCCACTGGGCGCAGGAGATGTTCGACCAGGCCGGGATGCTGCGCGAGATCGTCAAATGGGACTACGAGCTGCGCAACGGCCAGCAACTCGAAACGGTGGTCGACCGCGCCCTCGCGGTCGCGGCCACGTCTCCCAGCGGCCCCGTCTATCTCTCGTTGCCGCGCGAAGTGCTGGCAGCGCCGCTGCCAGACTTTTCATACGACGCGCCGGCTCGCCGCGTTGCCGCCGCCCCACCCGGCCCCGACAAGGGCGCGATCGACGAAGCCGCTCGCATCCTCGCCGCGGCCGAAAACCCGCTTGTCGTCACCGCCAGCGCCGGGCGCGATCCCGCGGCGGTCGAAGCACTCGCCGATTTCGCCGAGCGCTTCGCGATCCCGGTCGTCCAGCACCGCCCCCGCCATCTGTGCCTGCCTGCCGACCATCCGAGCCATCTCGGCTACGACGCAGCGCCCTACCTCGACGGCGCCGACGCTATCCTCGTCCTCGAATGCGACGTGCCCTGGATCCCGAGCCTCCAGGCGCCACGTCCCGAGTGCAAGGTGATCCATATCGGCGTCGATCCGCTGTTCTCGCGCTATCCGATCCGAGGTTTCCCATGTGATCTCGCGGTGACCGGCGCCGCCGCGACTGCACTGCCGGAACTCGCCGCTGCCCTCGACCGGCACGTTGTCGGCGCCGTCGTCGTGGAGCGGCAGCGTCGCGTCGCCGAGCAGCGCGAGGGGCTTGTCGCGTCCTGGCAGAAGACACGCGAGAGCGCCGCGGCCCTGCGCCCGATTCATATGGCTTGGGCCAGCGCCTGCATCGCCCGCGTGAAGCCCGAGGATGCGATCCTCGTCAACGAATACACCTTGATGCCCGAGCATTGCGGCTCGAACCTTCCGGGCAGCTATTTCGGTTCGAGCACGGCGTCGGGTCTCGGCTGGGGCGGCGGCGCGGCGCTCGGCGCCAAGCTCGCCGCGCCCGACCGCATGGTTATCGCCGTGCTCGGCGACGGCGCGCATCTGTTCGGCAACCCGGTCGCCGTCCACCACGCCTCGGCCATGCACAAACTGCCGGTGCTGTTCGTCGTCATGAACAATTCGATGTGGGGCGCCGTGCGTCGCGCCACCCTGGGGATGTACCCCGAGGGCGAGGCGGCGCGCAGCAACAAGCCGCCATTGATCGACCTCGACGAGCTTCCCGCGTTCGAAGCGGTCTGCGCCGCCGCCGGCGGCTATGGCGAGCGCGTCGAGGACCCAGCCGAGTTACCAAGAGCCCTCGAACGCGCCGTCCTCGCGGTCACTGTCGAAAAGCGCCAAGCTCTCCTCAACGTCATCTGCCGCGGGGTGTAGGCCCTCACCTACCCTCACCCACCCGCCGCTGGCGCGCCGGGTCCCCCCTCTCCCGCGGTAAGGTAGAGGGGCTTTGAGAAGTGCTTGTTTAGCCCCTCTCCTGCACCGCGGGAGAGGGTGCCGTGCGCAGCGAGGCGGGTGAGGGCTACGGGCGCTGCGGCTCCGCGAAATGCCGAAGTAGCCAGCTCCGGGTCTCTTCGGGAGCCTCCTCGGGCACGTAGTGGCCGCAAGGTAAGGGGCCGCCCCGGGCGTCGGTCGCATACCCGCGTTGCCACACCGCGAGCACGTCGCCGTGGACACCCTCGGTGTGGCTGCGCGCGCCCCAAATCACCAACAGCGGAACCGTGATCTTGCGTCCCGCGTCGAAGTCGGCCTTGTCCATGTCGAAGTCGCAGGTCGGGCAGGCGCGATAGTCGGCGCAGGAGCCTTTGATCGTCTTCCAGTTAAAGCAGCGGACGTATTCCGCAAATGCCTCGGGGTCGAAAAAGCCGAGGCCGATGCCAGTCTTCGACAATTTCTTTTCCATGTACCACTGGGCCGGCACCCCGGCCAGCATCCGCTCTGGAAAGTCGTAGGGTTGAGCCATCAGCGCCCAGTGCCACGAACGCAGCGCCCATTCTTTCGAGGTATGCGTCCAGATGTGGTGGTTGGGCAGGATATCGATGAGCGCGGCTCGCTTGACCCGCTCGGGATGATCGAGGCACATGCGGGCGGTGGTGCGGGCGCCGCGATCGTGCCCGGCAACAAAGAACTCCCGATAGCCGAGCTTCTCCATGACCTCGACCTGGTCCTGCGCCATTGCCCGGAACGAATAATTGATATTGTTCTCCCCACCGTCGTCGGGGCCCACGCTGTCGCCATAGCCGCGCAAATCGGCCGCAACGACATGGAAGCGCTCGGCCAGGCGAGGCGCGATCTTGTGCCACGAGACATGGGTCAGCGGGTTGCCGTGCAGCAGTAACAGCGGCGGGCCGTCGCCGCCGTGGCGCAGATGGATTCGCGCACCGCTCGTTTCGATTTCCGTCCGGGTGAACCCCTCGAACATCGGCTACCTCCTTTGACAAGCCCTATTCGTCATTCCCGCGAAAGCGGGAATCTAGAGGAGCAGAGTTCGCGCCTGCCGCCCTGGACCCTCGCTTTCGCGAGGGTGACGGGTACAACATAGATCCTGAACGACAGAGTAGCCCAACTCACCCTTTCTTCTCGACCGTGGTGCAAGGTAAACTCGCGCGGTACCGAGGGGAGTGGTCGCGTTGGGGGACCGCCGGTTCGTCGTCGAATTGATCAAGCCGTCGCATTACGACGACGACGGCTATGTAATCCAGTGGTGGAAGTCGTGGATCCCATCGAACTCGCTCGCCTGTCTCTACGGCATTGCGACGGATCTGGCCGAGCGCCGCGCGCTCGGACCCGACGTCGCAATCGAGATCCGCGCCTATGACGAATGCCATACGGTCATTCCGGTCAGCCGGATCGTTCGGCGGATCAAGAGCGCCGATGCCGGGCTCGTCTGCCTCGTCGGCGTGCAATCGAACCAGTTCCCCCGCGCGATGGACCTCGCCGCCCGGTTTCGCCAAGCCGGCATTCAGGTCACCGTCGGCGGGTTTCATGTGTCGGGGTGTCTGGCAATGCTCCCCGAGCTGCCGCCCGATCTCGAGGCCGCTCAGCGGCTCGGAGTCAGTCTCTTCGCCGGCGAGGCCGAAGGACGGCTCGCCCGGGTGTTCGCCGATGCGCTCGCGGGCCGGCTCGAGCCGATCTACAACCACATGGACGATCTGCCGGCACTGCAGCAGCAGGTAACGCCGTTTCTTCCGGTCGACATCGTGCGGCGCTATGGTGAGACGATCGGCGCGTTCGATGCCGGGCGCGGCTGCCCGTTTCAGTGCAGCTTTTGCACGATTATCAATGTGCAGGGGCGCAAGTCGCGCTGGCGCGACGCCGACGATGTCGAGCGGCTGGTGCGCGCCAACCTGGCGCAAGGCGTCTTCCGGTTTTTTATCACCGACGACAATTTCGCGCGCAACCGCAATTGGGAGGCGATCTTTGACCGGCTGATCGAGATGCGCGAGCGCGAGGGGCTCGGTCTGCAATTCATCATCCAGCTCGACACCTTGTGCCACCGCATCCCGAATTTTGT
>Ga0207693_10003547_pt1 | contig 13327 bp, 9 predicted proteins | sample LARL81metaG_FD_184347 | JGI IMG/M metagenome (GOLD analysis project Ga0207693, IMG submission 184347) | Corn, switchgrass and miscanthus rhizosphere microbial communities from Kellogg Biological Station, Michigan, USA - LAR L8-1 metaG... | ecosystem: Host-associated > Plants > Roots >...
CAGTATCGACGAAAACGGATGCACCGTTCACGTGGGCGATCTGCGCCAGCAACTGCGCCGAACGTTCGACAACATTACTGCCCTGCTGGCCGCCGAGGGAGCCAGGTGGAAAGACATCGTCCGCACCACATGCTACCTGCGCGACATCGAGCGCGACTACGCCGAATTCAACGACGAGCGCGCTGCTTTTTACAGGGAGCAGGGACTCAATCCGCTGCCGGCGTCAACCGGCATTCAGGCGATTCTCTGCCGCCCCGACCTGCTGATCGAAATTGAAGCGATCGCGATGTTCCAGAAGCAAACGCCAGAGGAGTAAGCCATGCGTCGCGTACTGCCCATTGTGATTGCCGCTTTGCTGACGTGCGCAGCGGGTGCTCAGACATCGGGTACCTGTTCGTGCGGAAGCAATCCCCCGGGACGCCCGGCCGCGCGTTCGCTGCATCCATACGCTGGAGCACCTGACGACCTGCGCCCGTACGCGAAATTCCAGCACCCGTATTACGAGCACTACAACGATCTGATCGAGTACAACGGGGCGGCGCGCGATATTTCCGATCCCGACCTCAAAACTCTCGATGAGATCCGCATCGGGTTTCTCGCGCCACTTTACGATCACCCCGATCAGGTTTTGGGCAATCGCATGCTGAATGGCGCAAAGCTGGCAATCGACGAAGCCAACGCTGCGGGCGGCTATTGCGGCAAGCCATTCCGCATTGTCACTCACAACGATTATGACAATTGGCAGAACAGTCGACTCGCGACGCAGGGTGTCGATAAGGATCCGGCCATTTGGGGCTCGGCGTCGAATGATGCCGTTCGCATGATCTATGACGACAAAGTGTGGGCCATGTTCGGGTCGATCAGTTCGGAATCAACCCACATCGCGCTTCGCCTATCGCTAAAGGCTGAAACTCCGCTGGTCAACAGCGCTTCCACCGATCCCACGATCCCAGAGACCACGATTCCCTGGTATTTCACCGACCTTCAGGACGACCGCGTGCAGGGATACACACTGGCGCGCCACATCTACACCGAGCTCGGATTGAAGCGGGTCGCACTGTTGCGCGTCAACGACCGCTACGGGCGCTTTGGGGTAATCAAGTTCCGCGACGCTTCCCGCCGCCTCGGCCACCCTGTCGTGATCGAGCAGAAGTTTCTGCCCGGCGATACCGACTTCCGCCGCCAGCTCGCTGTGATTCAGGACTCGCGGGTGGATGCGATCGTGCTTTGGACTGACGTTGGTCCTACCGCCGAAATCCTTAAAGAAATGCGCGAACTGAGAATGAAGCAGCGGGTATTCGGCAGCCATCGCACGCTTGGGGATGATCTTGTTAAACTCGCTGGCCCCGCAGCTGAAGGTTTCGAGGCCGTGTTTCCCTACGATGCAAGTCAGCGCACGCAGAAGTGGCTCGACTTCAACACCCGCTTCGAGGCGCAGTACCACGAGAAGCCCGACCATTTCGCGGCACTGGCCTACGATGCGATGCAGGTTTTGTTGCAGTCAATCTGCAAGGCTGGACTGAACCGCGGACGCATTCGTGACACGCTCACCGGCGTGACCGAATACGACGGTGTCACCGGACATATGGTTTTCGATCCCAACTGCAAGAACATCAGCCCGCTGTTCCTGGGCACCGTGCATGACGGGAAAATCACTTACCGGCGCATCACCATGGAAAAGGTTCAGCCCTACGCAAAGGTCGGCGAAGACGGGGTGCAGTTCAACGGGCCAGCAACGGGCGCGGTGGCGAATACGCAGGAGTTGAAGATCGCGGTGTTTGGGCCGAATGCGGACAAGGCGATCGCTTCGCCAGGAGTGACGAGAGCTCTGAAGGACTTCGAGGCGGCCGGACATCAATACAGGCTTGTGGCGATTCCGAGCGACATCGCATGGGGGAAAGCTTCAAGCGCGTTGGTGCAGGCGGTCTATCAAGATAACGTGATCGGCATCATTACGCTCGACCGGAATTCGGCACATCTGGCTGAGCAGATCGGTGTGAAGGCATTTGTGCCGGTGATTGCGATTGCCTCGGACAAGATACTCACCACCACGAACATCCCCTGGATCTTCCGAATGCCTGAAACTACTCCGCTGAGTAAGGCGCTGGACGTGTTCTCTCAGGCGGTGAACGCGTCGGGGCCCGATCGCGGGAAGATTCGCGCGTATCTGTCGTCCGGAAACACGATCGCTGGCGTGAGCTTCACCGCAACGGGAGATGAGCGGTGACCCCAAGAAAGACGGACGCACAGACGCGGCGTCATCTTGCGCCCGGATGCAAGGCCTACCAGAGTCTTGCTTTTGCGATTTGCCGCGTACTCATTTTCCTTGCTATTACTGCCATTCCCGCATTCTCCGCTGACCATCCTGCCATTCCCAAAGACAGCGCGTGTCTCTCATGCCACGTTGAGAAGACCAAAGGGCAATCCATCCACTTCGACTTCACTAATGCATGCACCGTGTGCCACGTCGTGAATGTTGTGGACGGTAAAACGTCTGTCACGCTGGCGATTCCCAAAGAAAAGATCTGCTACTCCTGCCACGAAAAAGCCGCTATGGACAAGATGCAATTCATGAAAGGCGAATGTCTGTCCTGTCACGATCCGCATAACAGTCAGCGCCTGTACTTACTGCGCAAGGATGTGCCGCTGCCCGAAGACAAGCAGAAGCGCTGATCGGTCATTATTGCAGGTCAATGAATGTAACGCCCTGTTATCAATAACCAGGACGGTGAGGTACTATCGGGCCTGGCACGCTGGAGTCTTTCTCCATGAGCGCGGATGATTTTCGAAGAATTGCTCTGAGCCTCGAAGGCGCCGAAGATAGTTCTCCTATGGGGCGGCCGGACTTTCGAGTTGGTACAGACATCCTATTCCACTTCCAAACCAGCCTTTTGGAGGTCTTTCCGCAGCTTTCCGAATCCTTTGTTGCCCTCCTCCGCAGTCATGAGCGTGCCATCGGGACCTATGATCAGGTAAGTGGGAAAAGCGCTGATTTGATAGGGACGCGGCATTTGATTCTCGCTTGAAAGCACTACAGGATAACTGTGAGGATGCTTCTTTAAGTACTTCTCAACGATCTCCCTGTCTTCGTTCACCGAAATCCCAACGATTGCTAGATTCTTGTCGCCGTATTGCTGGTTTAGTTTGTCGATCGACGGAGCGTCGGCCTGACAGGGTGGGCACCAGGTTGTCCAGAAGTCGAGCAGGACGGTCTTGCCTTTTAGCTCCGCCAATGAGATCGCCTTGCCTTGAATGTCGGTCACTTGCAACTCAGGCGCTGGCCTACCGGCCAGTTGCTTCTTGATGCGCACTTCGTCCCACGGAGTGAGTTCCTTCACCTCGTTCAAACCGTCAGGCAACTTGAAAAGCGTCGCATCCGCTGACGCGCCATAGGTCATCTGCTTGACTTGGTAGGTGTAATCCACCTGGTAGCTCGACCTTGAACCTTCAATCAGCTCTACCGTGCGACACTGCAGCCAGATCCCCGTTTCCGTGTCAATCATGACGCGAGTGGTTCCGCTTGTCATCCTCGTCGTTTCGCCTGGCAGTCCAGGGCGCATCGAAGGTTTTATCGGAGCTTCCACGATCACACAGGTATGGTCGTTGTCTGAAAAACCACAAGGGACGCGCTGGAGTTCTTTCGACTTGCTCCAATCGAGTTTGGTTCCATAAGGCCGCGGAAGCAACTCGTCCTTATCTCCTTTCTGCCTCGTACGGGTGTATTCCGCTCCTCCCGATTCAAATGTGAGCAGATCCTGGCCGTCAAAGAGTCGGGCGAGCTCTCCTCCTCCGCCAATCGCTTGTTCACGCCATTGGCCTTGGGCAACATCAACTGTGATTTGAAAATGCGTAGCCTGTTCGCGATACGCCGTCTTGACGTGTCGCGTCACTTCGAATTCCTGGTGCAGAGCACGAGGACCTTGGCGCAGCGTTTCCAACTTATTCCAAACATCGTCGTTGGACGTTACTCCGCCCGCGCTTGATGCCATAAGGGTTCCCAGTACCGACACGAACGCTAGCCTCTTGGCAGATAGCATGTGTTGATCTCCAGCCACTCAGGATGCCTCAAGATATAACCAGAGCGAAGTAGTGTCTAGAACAACGCTCTGCCAGCCCGACTGTTGAGGTGGAATCAAGGTCTGGAGACGGAGTTCATCGAGCACCGCTCATTTGATAAATCCCCCGTTCCCGCTGCTCGTGGGCTCGGTTTTGAGGGTAATCAAGGTTTTGCAACACCTCCCGAAAAGGGAAGCTCAGTGGCACGGCGTCCTCGTCCTTGACGAGAACGCCACCGCACTTGATCAGAACGGACCACCGCGGCAGTTGAAGCTCTCAGTGGCGATCGTATGCAGACGTGCGAATCACGAGGGCCTGAAATGTGTCAAAGCCTATCGGTTCACACGTTCATTTATTACAGGGAAAGGCCTCGGATAATGCCCTCTTGACCAAAAGAGCATCCCTGAGATGCAGTTCGTCCGGATGATCTTGCAAGTATTTGTAGACGACCCTGTATAGCTGCGAGTTTCTTGTGCCGCTGCCAGGGCACACCGAGGGCGAGGCAAACGTCACGCCATCAATAAGCCCAATGCACTGACCGCTACGATATGCATCGAATGCAGTTGGCTCAGAGTCCAAGTCGTCCATTTCGTTGACGGTAAGTCGACACGCATCAAGAAGCTGGCTGCCGTCAATTTTATCGTCTTGGCCTTGGCTTCCTATACGCGTCCTCGTCGGTGTGTTTTCCTTTCGCGCTACATGCGGTGCAGCAATACACTGCAAGTAAAATGCGAACGCAAAGAAGAAGGTGAAGATACCCAACGCGAGAGTTTTCATGTGCGGGAATTGTATGCTATTTTGCGCAACTGCAGGTTGCGCAAACGCAACCAGAACCACAGTCGCAAAGGCGATCAAGCTCCAACAATATGCACGCTGATAAGCTATCCGGTCATTGTCGCTAACAGATGGTGCGAAAAGGCTATGTCGTTCTCGGAGCGGGTGACGTATCTGTAAAGCTACCGCTGCCGACGATTTAAACGACCTAGCTGCTGCGAAATCTCCATTACACTCGTTGACCTGGCACCAAGGTAGATCGCAAGAGTGCGAGGGTGCTGGTTATGAAGTCTCGCTCAGTGCGAGACAGGAGCGGTGGTTCCCGCCTGCTTGCCTGACTTTCTTCTCGCCTGGAGTGCCGCCGTCGTGCGCTGAAAGATTTCTTGCGGAGAGCCGGTCGACATGATGGTCACCAAAAGTCCACGGTTGCGGTAGAACTGAATCAAGGGCGCGGTGCTCTTCTCATACGCATCGAGCCGCACTGCAATCGACTCCGGATGATCGTCTTCACGCTGATACAGGCGCCCGCCGCAGTGATCGCAGATACCCTGCAGCTTTGGAGGCTGTCCGGTGACATGGAAAATCGCCTTGCATTTTTCGCAGGTTCGGCGCCCGCTCAGTCTCGCCACGATTTCCGCCGGGGGCAGAACGTAGTTCACGACCGCGTCCAGCCGCAGATTCTCGGTTTCCATCAGCTTGCGGAGCGAGTCCGCCTGGGCCAGGGTGCGCGGAAAACCATCGAGCACGAATCCGCCATTGCAGCGCAGACAAGTGACCCGCTCGCAGACCATTTGCCAAACGATCTCGTCCGGGACCAGATGTCCCTTGCCCATGTAATCCAGCGCTGCCGCCATTGCGGGTGAGGGAGCTTTGTCCCGCTGGCTGCGCGCCGCGCGGAACACGTCTCCGGTGGAAAGATGGCAAGCGCCCAACTGCTCGGTCAGGAATGCGGCCTGCGTCCCTTTGCCAACGCCGGGAGGCCCAAGCAGCACCACCCGCCAAGGCTCAGTGGTGGAGATTTGCACAACACGGCACTTGGCTAAGGGGCCCTGCAGCCACGCAGCTCGATCGTTCTCACTTCTGTTCATATGGTTTCCTGTTTGCCGGACGAGTTGCGCCCGGAATGCAAGGTGGGCACTGCTTTTACTGTACGCAGGCGAGGTTTACTTGGCTGTGACCCGAATCACAGGCGATATTGATTGAGGTCAGGGCAATAGGGTGGGCTGTTACGAATAGATGTTACGGGAGAAATGCGATGAGTCTTGTATGCTCACAAAGACCATGGAGAATGGGCACATTACGCGTCGGCATTTCGCACTCGCCATTCTGGCCATTGGGTCGGCCAGCTTTTGTGCCTTGCTGCCGTGGTTTCACTTTGGCATCCCGTCCGGGCACGATTTTGAGTTTCATTTCAACTCATGGATTGAAGTGCTCAACCACTGGAAACAGGGAGTCGTCTATCCGCACTGGGCGGCGTGGGCGCACTACGGATACGGGGAGGCGCGATTCACCTTTTATCCGCCGGTATCGTGGACACTGGGCGCGGCGCTTGGCGCAATTCTGCCGTGGAGGATTGTCCCAGCAGCGTATGTCTGGATCGCACTCACAGTTTCAGGGCTTGCAATGTTCGCGGTTGCGAGGAGGTGGCTATCAACGCGCGACGCGATCTTTGCTGCGATTTTGTACGCACTGAATCCGTATCATCTGGTGATTGTCTATTGGCGGAGCGCAATGGCGGAACTGCTTGCCGCCGCATACCTTCCGCTGCTCCTGCTGTGTGTGCTTCGTTTAGAAGAAGACGGCAAGCGCATGGGGAAGATTGCGGCACTCGCGTTTCTTCTCGCGGCAGGATGGCTGACCAATGTCCCCAGCGCCGTGATGATGCATTACTCGCTGGGAGTGTTCGCTATCTGGATTGCGATTTCCCGCCGACGATGGAATGTACTGTTGTATGCAGGCGCGGCGGTGGTGGCTGGAGCGGCACTCGCAGCAGTCTATCTGGTGCCGGTATTGCATCAGAGAAGTTGGGCAAGCCTCGATCAGGTTCTCGCGCCGGGCGTTCGGCCACAGGACAATTTCCTGTTCATCAGAACCACGGACGCCGATCACGACCGATTTAATCTCCTGGTGTCTATCGTCGCCGCGTCAGAATTTGCTCTGTTGGGATTGACACTGTTCTTTTGGCGCGCGAAGCGGGCGGCGAAACTCTGGTGGCCGCTGGTTTCGTGGGGAGGTGTTTGCGCCCTGTTTATGCTCAGTATCACACTTCCGCTCTGGCGGCATCTGCCTCAACTTCAATATGTGCAATTACCCTGGCGATGGCTGCTCGCCTTCAATGTGGTGTTTGCTTTGGCGGTGGTCATCGGGTTCCAGCGATGGTGGCTGCGCACTGCCGTATGCATCTTGGCGATTGCAGTTTTGCCGATCGTCGCCCATCGAATTCTTATGCCATGGTGGGATCAGTCCGCGGACATTCGCGAGATGGTCGAGAACCAGCATGACGGGATTGGTAACGAGGGGGCCGACGAATATGTTCCGGCGGGAGTTGACCCCTATGACATCGATCGGAAGGCACCGCTGGCGGCTTTCCAGAAAAACGCGAATGGGACCATCAAAATCGAGAAATGGACAGCGGAAGACCGCGTATTGGTTTCGCGCGCAGAGCAGCCGGAAACACTGGTGCTGCGCCTGTTCAATTATCCTTTGTGGCGGCTGACGGTCAACGGTCAGAAGAAACGAACTGAAACAGGGCCGCATGGCGAAATGCTGGTGCCGATCGCAGCGGGCGAAAACATAATCGACATTAGTTTTGTCGAAGGCTGGGATCGACGCATGGGAGCAGTGATTTCCGTAATCGCACTGATGACCCTCATTTCCGGAATGTGGGTTAGCAGGCCGAGAGCCGACCAGCGAGGGCTGAGAACCAATAGCAACGAGCGAGTAGCCGAGAGTTCTCAACAATGAACCGCGTCCTCATCGCGACTTCGAATCCGGGCAAGATTCGCGACTTTGCTGGCGCAGCATCTCATCACGGCATCGAAGTTGCCGGAATTCCAAATTTCTCATCGATTCCTCCGGTCGTGGAAGACGGCGCGACCTTTGAGGCGAACGCTCGCAAGAAGGCAGAAGCCTACAGTCGCCATGTTCCAGGACAGATCGTAATCGCAGACGACTCCGGTCTTGAAGTTGACGCACTGGGTGGCGCTCCTGGTGTGCACTCCGCTCGCTATGCTGCGGACGAACCGCACGCCGCCGAAAACAACACAGACGATGATGACAATAATGCCAAACTGGTCCGCGAAATCAAGCGGGTGCGGCCGGAACAGCGCACGGGACGTTTTGTTTGCTGGATCGCCGCTGCGCGTGATGGCAAAACGCTAGCCGTGTTCGAGGGCAAGGCCGAGGGCATTATCCAGGAAACGCCGCGCGGCTCCAACGGCTTCGGATACGATCCATTGTTCTTCTTTCCGCAGATTGACAAAACGTTCGCGGAACTCACCGCCGCGGAGAAAGCACACTACAGCCATCGCGGTGAGGCGTTTAGGAAGTTTCTGAAGTGGGCTGCAAAGGAGTAGAAGTTTGTCAAGGTGGCAAGCCGTCTGACAATGCCGGATTTTTCCCAGACACATTGAAACACTCGCGACTCTGAACGCCTGAAACCTCTTGCGGTGTTTATCCGCGCACACGCATTTGACTTCCCTTCTCTCTCGCCAAGATAATGATCAGTTCGCTCCACACTTCTAACTGCGCAAGGAATTTCGTGGCATCGGCTCCCAGTTCAGCAACTCCGGTAGTAAAAGATGGCGTGGCTCCGCTGCGGGCGGGCCAGGGGACCTCGTTCTTGCTGCGACGCCTGCATTCGCTCAGCGGCATCGTTCCGGTAGGGCTGTTTCTGATCGAGCACTTCGTGTCGAACGCATTTGCTACCCGAGGCCATGAGGCCTACGGCAAGCAGGTTGAGCTTCTGAGCAGCTTTCCGTTCGTCTTCTATTTGGAATTGTTCGGAATCTGGTTGCCGATTCTCTATCACGCGCTGTACGGCTTCTACATCTGGTATCGCGGGGAGAGTAACGTCGGCGACTATCCGTGGGTTGGCAATTGGATGTACACCGCGCAGCGCTGGACGGGCGGCATCGCCTTCGTTTACATCCTCTGGCATACATACACGATGCGCTTCAGCGGCACGCACTTGCTCAGCCACCCGTACCTGGCATTCGGCAAGGTGCAGCACGAACTGTTCATTACGTCGCAGTTTTTGTTTTACGTAGTCGGGATCGTTTGCGCCTCGTGGCATTTCGCTTACGGCCTGTGGCTGTTCGCTGCAAAGTGGGGCATCACGCAGGGTGAGCGGGCGCGCAGGCGCTTTGGATACGTCTGCACCGCGATCGCTCTTTTGTTCATCAGTGTGGGATTCGCGACGCTGACCTCGTTCCGGTCCACGCCGCAGCAACCGTTTCAGCCTGGAGCAAACGAAACGGATTCGTACACGATGAAATGAAGCTTCGAGCAGTGAGCCGTGAGCATGCTTGTTCACAGCTCATTGCTCACTGCGCATAGCTGACAAAACAGAATGACAACTAATCCGAAAATCATCGTTGTTGGTGGCGGACTTGCCGGACTATCGGCGACCATTAAGATCGCCGAAATGGGCGCGCATGTGGATCTGTTTTCCATTGTGCCGGTCAAGCGCTCGCACTCGGTTTGCGCGCAAGGTGGAATCAATGCAGCGAAGAACTTGAAGGGCGAGGGCGACTCTACTTGGCAGCACTTCGACGACACCGTTTACGGGGGTGACTTTCTCGGCAATCAGCCGCCGATTAAAGCCATGTGCGAAGCAGCGCCGGGAATTATTGATCTACTCGACCGCATGGGCGTGCCCTTCAACCGCACCCCAGAAGGCTTGCTCGATTTCCGTCGCTTCGGCGGCACGCTGCATCATCGCACTGCATTTGCAGGGGCCACAACCGGGCAGCAACTCCTTTACGCACTCGACGAGCAGGTGCGCCGGTATGAATCTGAGGGCAAGGTCACGAAGTACGAGTCCTGGGAATTTCTATCCGCCGTGCTGGATTCGAACCGCGCCTGCCGCGGCATCTGTGCCATGGATCTGCGTTCCATGGAGGTTCGCACTTTCCCGGCCGACGCAATCATCATCGCCACCGGTGGAATTGGAGCCATTTTCGGCAAGAGTACGAACTCTGTCGTCTGTACAGGATCGGCGCAGTCAGCACTCTACCAGCAGGGTTGCTATTACGCGAACGGCGAGTTCATTCAGGTACACCCCACGTCAATTCCTGGTGAAGATAAGCTGCGCCTGATGTCGGAATCGGCCCGCGGCGAAGGCGGACGGGTCTGGGTTCCAAAGACGCTGGGCGACAAGCGCGATCCGAACTCGATCCCAGAAAGTGACCGCTGGTACTTCCTTGAGGAGTGGTATCCGAAGTACGGCAACCTGGTTCCGCGAGATGTCGCAACGCGCGCAATATTCAAAGTTGTTTACGAGCACAACCTCGGAATCGATGGCAAGCCGATGGTCTATCTCGACCTGACGCACATCGATCGCGCCACACTCGACCGCAAGCTCGAAGGCATTCTGGAAATTTACGAGAAGTTTGTGGGCGACGATCCGCGCGAGGTGCCGATGAAGATTTTTCCCGGTATGCATTACACCATGGGTGGCCTGTGGGTTGACTACAACCAGGCCACCAACATCTCGGGAATTTTCGCCGCCGGTGAGTGCGAATATTCGTACCATGGCGCCAACCGACTGGGTGCGAACTCGCTAGTGTCGTGCATCTTCGGCGGGTTCGTTGCCGGACCAAACGCTGTACGCTACGCTCGCAACCAAGACGCAGCGGCGAGCAACGGGCATTTCGACTCCGAGCGCAAGCGCCAGCAGGAGATCAACGCAGGACTGATGAACTCTGATGGGACGGAGAACCCGTTCCGGCTGTGGCGTGAACTGGGCGAACTGATGACGAAGGATTGCACCGTCATCCGCTACAACAAGAATCTGGAGCAGACTGACGCAAAACTCGTGGAGATGATCGAGCGCTTCCGTCACGTCAACTTGAGCGACCGATCGATGTGGGCGAACACTTCATTCATCTTCACGCGCCAGCTTTACAACATGCTGCAACTCTCGCGCGTGATCGCTCAGGGTGCGAAGCTGCGCGACGAGTCCCGCGGCGCGCACTACAAGCCCGACTTCCCTGAGCGCGACGACAAGAACTTCTTGAAGACCACGAAGGCCTACTTCGCTCCCGATGCGGACGAACCGCGTTTCGAGTTTGAACCAGTGGATGTGAGCCTGATCCAGCCAAGGGCAAGAAAGTACTAGTGTTCATGCCCAAACCGACAGCCATAGTTCCAGGCGTGGATTCCGAAATAACTTTCCCTGTGGCGACCAGTGCGACTCCCGCCGAGCAAACCACGAATTTCGGACGCCTGCAGGCGTGGCAATTGTCATTTGGGTAGTGCGTATTTCGCGTCCAAAACGCGAGCACCCTTCGCAGAAAACCAAGTAAGGGTCTCGCCATGGAGCTTCCGACTTCACCCAGGTCACCCCAAAATCTTCGTATGACAAACGCTAACCGGTTGTCCGTGACGGGTGAACACTGCTCGATCTTCGATTTCACGGCGATCTTTTCCGGACTGGGCTACTACCAGAAGCGAACAGTCTAAGCCCCCGCTACCGCTGGTTGCACTGTCTCGATCTTCACGCGCGAGATGCGGCGGCCATCCATGTCTTCGACCGTGAACTGGCGGCCTTCGTAAAGGAAGGTATCTCCAATCGCGGGTATTTTCTGCAGCTGCGAGAGCATGAATCCGGCGAGCGTCTCGAAACCGGAGTCGCGGGGAAGCTGAAGCTCGTATTGAGATTCCAAGTCACGCAGGCTGATGGTTCCGTCCAGCACCATGCTTTTGCCTTCGGCAGGAAGGTCCGAGCCAGCGGGCACAACGTCGTGTTCATCTTCGATTTCTCCCACCAATTGCTCAAGAATATCTTCGACGGTGATCAGTCCGGCGGTCGAGCCGAACTCGTCCACCACTATCGCCATGTGACGTTTGCGCTCTTTGAACTCTTCGAGCAACTCAGACAGCGGCTTGGTTTCCGGAACGACCAGCGCGTCATGCATGATCTGGCTGATCTTCATGTCAGCGGCGCGGGAACTGCCTGCGTCTGGAGCTCGGGAGCTCAGCCGCAAACGCGCCCAGCGCATCAGATCCTTTGAGTACAGAATGCCAACGATGTGCTCCGGGCCACTTGCCGGATCGTAAATCGGGACGCGCGAGTGCTGTTCTTCGACAACTTTGTCCAAAGCCTCGCTAAGGCTCAGATTTCCCGGCAGCGAAAAGATGTCGGGCCGCGGCACCATTACTTCGCGAGCTGAAATGTTTTCCAGTTCCAGCGCGTGGTGCACCATCTCTTCCTGCGCTTGCCCGATCTGGCCCACTTCCCTGCTGGCGCTGACGATCAGCTTGACTTCATCCGGCGAGTGCACCGGCCCCTGGCGCATCTTGCGCAGGCCGAAGGCGCGCAGAACTGTGCTCGCGGACCGGCTCATGATGAAGATAACCGGACGGGTCAAGGTGAGCCAGACGTCCATGGGAGCTGCCACCGCGAGCGCCACCTGCTCCGCCTTCTGGAGTGCCAGCGACTTAGGAACCAGTTCACCCAGAATCACGTGCATGAAGGTGATCAGCGTAAAGGAAATGGCAATTGCGAGGCCGTGCGCGTATACAACCGCATGCGGCACCTTTTCAAGGAAGTGGAGGTTCACTACAAAGCGCTCGACCATGGGCTCGCCGATCCAGCCCAAGGTGAGGCTGACGACGGTGACGCCGAGTTGGACGCCGTTTACGACTTCGTCCAGATTGCGGTGAAGGCGGAGAAGAATGCGGGCGCCGATGCGGCGGGCTTCAATCAACTGCTGGATGCGGGTATCGCGGACAGTGACCAGCGCGAATTCGGCCGCGGCAAAGAAAGCGTTAGCCGCCACCAGGAGCAGGACGAGCAAGACCCGCAGCAGCACAAAGGCGATCATCTCGGGTAATTCTAACATTCCAAAGCTGTTGCACAATCGTGCCCAGCATCACATCAACTGCACTGAGCCTGCGCTAGAATGGGAGAAGCTCCTTGGAAGCTGTTGACCTCGATGTAAGCCCCCTGGGCTTTTGTCACTTCCCTCTGGTTTTCTGCTTCCCTTTTTCGCTGCAGGTGGTCTAACTCAAAGACACCCGAAGCGGCACATTTTGAGCTCATCACCGTTATGGAACAAATCTTGACGGGAGTGCGTAATAGAGGGTGAGAGCTAGACGGATTTCGTAGGAGGAAGCTGTGAACGGAAATGGAAATGGGCGCAAGAAACGCCGCAAACGCATAATCATAGGCAGCATCATCGTTGTCGTAATTGTCCTTATAGTTGGTGTAGCTGTAGCGTTTTCTCACGGCAGCACCAAGATTGATCCGTCCAAGCTCGCGAAGGTGGAAAAA